>Ga0070762_10000817_pt1 | contig 13720 bp, 10 predicted proteins | sample HubBroMetageREF2_FD_66726 | JGI IMG/M metagenome (GOLD analysis project Ga0070762, IMG submission 66726) | Reference soil microbial communities from the Hubbard Brook experimental Forest, New Hampshire, USA - Hubbard Brook CCASE Soil... | ecosystem: Environmental > Terrestrial > Soil >...
GTGCGCGAATACAGCCCCGGCGATGAGGTGCGAACCATCGATTGGAATGTCACGGCGCGCGCGGGCCGGCCGTTCGTCAAGAAATTCACCGAGGAGCGCGAACTCACGATTTTCCTGCTCGTGGACATCAGCGCGTCAGGAAATTTCGGCTCCGGCGCCCTATCCAAGCGCGATCTTGCCGCTGAACTCGCGAGCGTCTTGGCATTTTCCGCCATTCGCAACAGCGATAAGGTTGGACTACTGCTGTACACCGACCAGGTCGAAAAGTATCTGCCGCCGAAGAAAGGCCGCCGTCATGTTTTGCGGGTTGTGAGGGATATCTTGCATCACACGCCGGAGCGCATCGGGACCGATACCGTCAAGGCGCTTGACGTTGCGAACCGGCTGCTGCATCGCCGCGCGGTGGTGTTTCTCATTTCAGATTTTGAGGCGCCAAAAAGCACGCCCGCCATGCGACTCGATCTGCGCCGCGCCATGCGCCGCACGAACCGCCGGCACGATCTGATTGCAGTGCACGTCGAGGATCCACGCGAGAAGGAACTTCCCGACGTGGGGATCGTTGCGCTCGAGGATGCGGAAAGCGGTGAGGTGATCGAACTCGATACCGCGAGCGCGACGATCCGCAATCGCTTCAAAGAGCTGTCCCTGGAAAGAGGGCGCCGACTGGTAAGCGACTTTCGCTCCGAGGGCATCGATACCTTGCAATTGCAGACAAACGCGCCGTACATGCCCGCGCTGCAAAGATTCTTCAAAACCCGCCAGCGCAGGCGCGCATGATGCGACGGCTCATCGGCAGGCGCTGCGCCGCGGCCGCCTCACTGATCGGAATGACTATCGCAAGAATCAGTGCCGCGCCGGTCGCCGAGGATATCCGCGACATCCGCGGCCCCAAATACGATCTCTCTGAATGGCTGTTGCCTGCGCTCATCGGGGCGGCTGTGCTCATCGCGCTAGGGATCTATGGCTTGTGGCGCAGGCGGCGCAATCGCGCCGCTCGGGTTTTGCTGCCGCACGAAATTGCGCTGCAGCGGCTGGAAGCCATCGGCGCGCTCATGCAGCCCGCGCGCGCCCGCGAGTTCTCCACCGCGGCGTCCGATATCGTTCGTCTCTATATCGAGCAGCGATTCAGTGTGACGGTCACGCGCCGCACCACCGAGGAGTTTCTGCGCGATCTTCTTGAAAGCGCCGACGCCGCGCTTGCCCAGCATCAAGCTCTACTGGGAGAATTTCTGCATCAATGCGACTTCGTAAAATTCGCCGCCCTGTCGTTGACCGCGCAGAACATGGAGTCGCTGCGCCAAAGTGCACGGGCGTTTGTCTTGGCAACTGCAAACACGCATGACGCACTTCCTGCAGCCTGAATGGTTTTGGCTGATGGCACTGCTGCCGCTCGTCCTGCTTTGGCGAGGACGGCGTGGGCCTGTTGCCGCCATCGAATATTCGGATGTCAGCCTGGCGCGCGAGGTGGCACGTCGCGGCCGCAGCCGATTCGGACTATTCGTGTGGCTGCTGCCGATTCTCGCCGGCGCCTTGATCATCGTCGGCCTTGCACGCCCGCAGCGCGCGCACGGCCGCACCGAAGTTACGGCCCACGGCATTGATATCGTGCTCGGCCTGGATGTGTCCGGTTCAATGCAGGCGTTGGATTTCCAGATAGATAACCAGCGCGTGAATCGTATTGAAGTGGTCAAGTCCGTGGTATCGAAATTCATCGATGAGCGGCCCGACGATCGCATCGGTATCATCGCATTCGCGGGAGCCCCCTATCTGGTCAGTCCTATTACGCTCGATCATGACTGGCTGCAGCAAAATCTGGTGCGGGTTACCGTGGGCGGCGCCGACGATGGTACGGCGATTGGCTCGGCCATCGCGGCCAGCGTCAACCGGCTGCGCCTGACGCAGGCGAAATCCAAGGTCATCATTTTGCTGACCGACGGGGTGAACAACACCGGGAAGATCTCTCCCATGGCAGCCGCGGAAGCGGCTCGCGCCATGGGCGTCAAGGTATACACCATTGGCGTCGGCGTGCGAGGCGATGCGCCGATCCCAGTGCGCGATGCGGCGGGAAACGCGCGCATCATCATGGCCAAAGTCGATGTGGACGAGAAGACCTTGCAGGCGGTTGCCGATGCGACCGGGGGGAAGTTTTATCGAGCGACCGATACGAGTTCCTTGCAAAAGATATACGAAGAAATCAATCGCTTCGAAAAAACCGCGCAAACGGTGCAGAAATTCGAGCATACCGAGGAGTTGTATCCTTGGGCGCTGATACCGGCTTTGGGCATCCTTGGACTTAGCCTGCTGCTGCAGCAAACGCGGCTCCGGAGGCTGCCGTGAACTTCGCCAACCCCGCATGGCTGCCGGCAGGGTTGCTGTCTGCGCTCGCGCTCATTTGGCTGTGGCGCCGCTACGACGCGCGCCAACGCGCCGCGCTTGCCAAGTTCGTATCGCCACACCTGCGCGATCAACTGACCCGGTCGATATCGGTCGGCCGGCGGCGCCTGCAGCGCGGCTTGTTCCTCGGCGCGCTGATTGGCCTGTTCGTTGCGCTCGCCGGTCCGCAAGTGGGATTCCACTGGGAACTGGTGAGCCGCCGCGGCAACGACATCATTTTCGCGATCGATACCTCGCGCAGCATGTTGACTCCCGATGTGAAGCCCAATCGGCTCACCCGCGCGAAACTGGCGATCGATGATTTCGCCAAGAAACTGGATGGCGATGCGGTGGGAATCGTGGCATTTGCCGGCACCGCCTTTCTGGCCTGTCCGGTCACGCTCGACTATGGAGCCTTCCATGAGTCGCTGGGCGCCATCGATACCAACACGATTCCGCGCGGCGGTACCAATATATCGTCCGCCATCCAAGCCGGGCAGGCCGCCCTGCGTCGACGTCCAGCAAGCGATAAAATATTGATCCTGGTGACAGATGGCGAGGATCTGGAGGGCAGTGCTTTCGAAACGGCACAGGCGGCGGCAAAGTCGGACGGTATTAAAATCTTCACCGTGGGCGTGGGAACCGCCGCCGGTGATTTGATCCCGATCCCACCCGAACATGGCGGCGGATTTGTGAAGGACGAGACTGGCGCATTCGTCAGGTCGCGCCTCGATGAGCAGGGGCTAAAGGCCATCGCGGGGGCGACCGGCGGATTTTATGTACCGCTCGGAACCCAAGCAGAGGGATTGGAACTGATTTTCGAGAATGTCCTTGGCTCAATTGCCAAGCACGATCTGGCATCGAGGCAGCGGAAAATTTATATCGAGCGCTATCAGTGGCCGCTCACCGCTTCCCTCGCGATGCTGCTCAGCAGTCTGCTGATCGGTTCGCGGCGCCGGAGCACGGCACGTCTTAAGGCCGTGGCTGCTGCGCCGCTAGGAATCCTGTTACTGGCGCTATGGCTGCGAAACGCACACGCGGCCTCAGTACTGGACCCGAAAGGACCCATAGTGGACTACAACGCCGGGACTACCGCGTACCGGGCAGGCCAATTCCCGCAAGCCGCGCAGTCATTCCAGCAGTCGATCGCCCGCTCACCCTCCAGTGATCCGAAGCGCTTGGCTGTTCAAGAAGATGCTTACTACAATCTTGGCAATACCTTGTATCGAGCCGGGCAGAAGACTGAACAGACCTCTCCTCAAGCGACTCTGCAGAAATGGAATGAGGCGGTGAAGGCTTACGACACGGCGTTGCAAATGCGCGCGGATGATGCGGACAGCAAATACAATCGGGACTTGGTCAAGCGCAAGATCGATGCACTGAATCAGCAGCAGAATCAGCAGAATCAAGGCAACCAGAAGAATAAAAATCAGAATCAGAATCAAGACAATAAGCAGAATCAAAACCAAAAGCAGAATCAGGGCCAGAATCCGCCGAGTAATCCGCCGCCCGGCAAGGATCAAGACAAAGGTTCAGGGCAGCCGCCGCCCTCAGGGCAGCCACCGCCGTCAGGGCAGCCGCCGCCTTCAGGGCAGCCGCCAGGGCAAGATCCAAACCAAGGTCAGGGCACTCCACCGCCGCCAAAGTCCGGCGACGAAAAGGGCGATCAGCCGCCGCGCAGCGCCGGACAACCGCCCCCCGAACCGAAGGACGGTCAGCCGCCGCCGGGTTCAGGGGATCCGCAAGCGGCGGATAACCAACGCGTTCCCGGCCAGATGACCCGGGAAGAAGCGCGCGAACTCCTGGACTCGGTGAAAGGGGACGAACACCAAGCCATGCCGATTCCCTGGGCTCAGCGCGGCGCAGTGCAGCCGCCAGACAAACCCTTTAAGAATTGGTAATGAGCAGCTTGAATCCCATACGAAGCATTCTGCTGGCCGCCTCGGGCCTGCTCGGTGTGTTTATCGCTGCGATAGCCTTTGCCGACGATCCTCTGGTCTACGCGACCATTCAACCCGCGCAAATTCAGTTGGGTGAATCGGCGCAATTTACCATTACGAATTTGGGGGACGGCACGAATCCGATCAGCATCCCCGTGGTCTCGGGTTTGAAATTTGAAATCATAGGCCGTACGCGCGAAGTGCAGCTCATCAACGGAACAACGCTGCCTTCAAGTTCGATCGTCTTCCGCGTGACGCCGCAAATGGCCGGTATTTTCACAATTCCCGCGGTAACGCCGAAGGCCCAGCCGCTGGTGCTACAGGTCAACGGAGCCGCCAGCGGCGCGAACATTCCACATCCGAGCCGGCCCGCCGCGCCGATTCCGCCGCCCATCTTTTCCGGCGGATCGATACCCAAGGGCGTGCACTTGACCGACGACGGCTCCGCCTATGTTCGGTTGAGCGTCCCGAAACGGGAGTTGTACGTTGGCGAGAGTGTGCCGGTTGACATAGAAGTGGGCATGCGGTCCGGCTTCGTAGCGTCGCTAAACGGCCTGCCCAAACTCACCAACGATGACTTCGCGCTCAACAGCCTCTCCCGTCAACCTGAGCGCACGGAAAAACTGATTAACGGCGAGCCCTTCGTGCTGCTAACTTGGCGCAGCACTCTCGCGGTGATCAAGCCTGGCGCTTTCTCACTCGCGGCCGAGGTTCCCCTCACCGTGAAAATAAGAACACGGCCGAAGCAGGAATCGTCCCTGGACGATCGTTTTGGCGATCCTTTCTGGCAGAACATATTTGGCGCCACCGTTCCCAAGGACGTCAACGTCACGAGTCCGGCGCAAGAGTTGACGGTGCACGAGTTGCCGGCGGAAGGCCGGCCGGCTGATTTTCACGGTGCCATTGGCACATTCAGCATCGCCAGCGATGTATCGCCTGTCAAGGCGGAGGTCGGCGATCCCCTGACATTGCGGATGCGCGTCACCGGAACCGGAAGCTTTGATCGCGTCGACAGCTCAATGTTGGATCATCTCGATCAATGGAAAACTTATCCCCCGAAATCCTCATTCAATACCAGCGATCCCCTAAGCTTTAGCGGCATGAAAACCTTTGAACAGCCGGTCATTGCTTCTAAAGCCGGTGTCCAAGAGCTTCCGGGATTGACCTTCAGCTACTTCGATCCCAATACGCGGCGCTACGAGACGGCCCGAAGCGCACCGCTGACCGTGTCGATTTCCCCAGCGCTGGCCGACAGCCGCACAGCTCCTCAGGCGCCTTCGGCGTCATTGCCTGAAAGTGAATTCGCCGCGGGATTGCGCCCGGATCATGTCGAGACCGCAACAGTGTCCTCCCTGATTCCGCTGTATCTGCAGCCGAGGTTTCTCGCCGTTCCGTCAATCGTTGTACTGGCATTCGCCGCCGGATGGGTGAGCGCCCGACGCCGTCGGGGGGTAGGGGACCGCGAGTCTGCGACTGATCGGATCGCATCGCGGGCGGCTAAGCGCGCGTTGGCTCAAATGCAAGGAGCGGCTCGCGCCGGAGACGCGGCATTATTTTTCGAATCGGCGCGAACGGCGTTGCAGTCGGAGCTCGCCGCGCGCTGGCAACTCGCACCGGAAGAGATCACCACCGCCGAGGTGGAAGGCCGAATTGGGGCGGAAAACGATATCCGCCAGGTGTTCGCTCTCGCCGACGAAGCAAAGTATTCCGGGCGCAAACTCAATGCGACCGATTTTGCGCGCTGGCTGCGAATCGTCCGTGGCCATTTAATGAGCGATAAAACCGCATGAGCCACCGGATGCGCGCAGCGTTGGTAGTCTGTCTGCTGCTCGGCTCGGTCGGGGCCCGCTCGGAGTCTGAGTCCGTCGGTTATTCTGCCGCCGGCCTTTACAATCTTGGAAACTCCTATGCGCGCGTAGGTAAACCCGGAATGGCGATTCTGAACTACGAACGCGCAAGCCTGCTTTCACCGAACGATCCCGATGTCCAGGCCAACCTGCGATACGTGCGCGCATCCGCGCATTTGCCGGCGGAGGTGCCGGACACTTTCGACCGTGTCGCGGGAATCGCCACTCCGTTTTGGGTATCCTGGATTGGTGTCTTAGGGTTGATGATCGTGGGCGCGAGCGTGATTGCCGCGCAGCTGTCATTGCGGCATCGACTGGTGCGCGGCGCGGCCGCGCTGTTGGGCGTATCGATGCTCGGTCTGACGCTCTGCAATGCACTGGCACTGTGGCCCCGCTTGCACCAGGGTGTTGTTATCGCGGCCGCGACGCCGGTGCGTGTTTCTCCGGTTCCCATGGGAGATCCGCTCTTCACGCTTCCGGAAGGTGAAAAGGTGAAAATTACCGCCGAGCACGAAGGTTTCGCGCTGATTGAAACGCGAGCGGGCCGGGCCGGTTGGATTGCGAACTCGAATTTCGCGCCGATCGTACCGCGCTAGGCCTCAAGGATTCTCTAGTCCGGCCGATTCGGCTTCGGGGCGCCCGTGTGCAGCGGTAGCTTGGTCGATGAGTCGTCGGACTTTCGCAGCGGGCCGCGCCCATCCTTGGGATTCGTGACGCCGTCTTCCTGCAGATTCTTTTTCGGCGCAGTCCGCGACGAGTCAATCACCTTGTCCGGCATGGGATTTCTCCAGATCGGTTTACAGGATGAGTCCATTGCGCAACGCGTAAGCCGTCATGTCTGCATTGCTGCTGAAGTTCATCTTTTCTAAAATTCTCGAGCGATAGGTGCTCACCGTCTTTACGCTCAGGCTGAGTTCCTCGGCGATTTCGCCAACTCCAGCTCCGGCCGCGAGTTTGCCGAATATCTGAAACTCTCGGACCGACAGTCTTTCGTGCAGCGGTTGGTTTTGATCGTGCGCCGACTCGAGGTCGGCAGCCATCGCCTCCGCGAGCGAAGCGCTCACGTATCGGCGCCCAACCAGGACCGTGCGAACGGCTTTCAGCAACTCCTCCGGCGAGCCGCCTTTCGACAGATAGCCGCTGGCGCCGGCGCGGAGCACGTTCCGGGCGTACTGGGCTTCCGGCAATCCGCTCATGATCAGCACGCGCACCTTGGGATAGCCGCTGGTCACATGCTTCAGGATATCCAAGCCGCTACGGTCGGGCATATGGATGTCCATGAGCAGCAAATCCCACTCATGCCGGCGCAACTGGTCCAATGTTTCGTTGCCGCTGGCGGTTTCTCCAATCGCCGTTATGCCGGCCTCAGCCTCCAGGAATTGCTTGTAGCCAGCCCTCACGACCGCATGATCGTCAGCAATAAGTACTCGCGACATCGTGATCCCTTTTTGTTGGTAGAGTTCAGGAGATTTATGCTCCTCAGCCGGCGCAAGGCGCAAGGCCGAAGGGCCTAACCGAGCGTCGGGTTCGTCCTACAGTCTCTCTGCTAAGCTGTGGTCGATGAGATCGTGTAACAAGCGCGTGCCTAGGCGGTCTGTCGACCCCCTATTCGAGATCAAGCTTGAACTCAAACCTCACGGCTCGCGGGAGGCGTCTCGAACGCTGCATCACGAGTTGCGGGCCGCCATTTTGGAGGGCCGTCTCGCTGCTGGAGCGAAATTGCCTGCCACCCGAAAGTCGGCGGTATTCTTTGGCGTTTCACGCAATACCGCAGCCGATGTATATGAGAGGCTGGTGACCGAGGGTCATGCCGTGACTCGCCATGGCGCGGGCACCTTTGTCGCTGAAAGATCTTTGGCTTCGGCAGCGGCGCGCCGAATCGACGAGCCCGCAGCGGCGCAGCGGTTGAACGAATTTTGGCTGCGTGCCGATGTCACCGCGGCAATGGGTTTCTGGCAGGATTCAGGCGAACCGACTTCAGCGGCGCGCAAAGGCACGCCGGTCGATTTTCGACCCGCGATGGTGGATTCACGCCTCTTTCCACTGGACGTATTTCGCCGCGTCAGCGCCAAGCAATTGCGCGGCCTGGAACGGAGACCGGCCAGCTACAAGAGCGCGCAGGGAAATCAAGGCAACTATCATCTTCGCAAGGCCATCATCAAGCACATCGCGATCACGCGAGCGGTTGCATGCCAAGCAGAAGACATCCTCGTCACCTCCGGCGCCCAACAGGCGTTCGATTTGCTCGCCAGGGCGTTGGTTACACCGCATGAGACCACCGTTGCGCTGGAAGATCCTGGTTACCCGCCGATGCGAGTGGCATTTGCCGCCGCCGGCGCGAAACTCGCTCCCGTGGGAATCGATGCGGAAGGTCTGATTGTCGAGCAGCTGCCCTCCGACGTGCGGGTAATCTGTGTTACCCCGTCCCATCAATTTCCCCTGGGGGTGACAATGTCGCTGCGCAGGCGGCAAGCCTTGATCGAATTTGCCCGCGAACGCGGAGCGGTCATCATCGAAGACGATTATGACGGGGAATTTCGCTATGAAGGCAGCCCATTGCCGGCGCTGCGCACGGCTCGGGCCGCGGACGTGGTGTTCTATGTCGGCACATTCTCGAAGTGCATGCTCTCAGCGCTGCGCTTGGGGTACATCGTGGCACCAAGTTGGGCAATCGGTACGCTCACGGCCGCGAAGAATTGCTTGGATTGGCATTGCCCAACTCCGATTCAAAGCGCGGTGGCGGGATTCATAGCCGAGGGCCATTTGACGCATCATGTGCGCAAAATGCGCCACCTCTACACACTGCGCCGCCAATTGTTGTTGCAGTTGCTGCAGGAGAATCTCAGCCAGTGGCTGACTCCCATTCCCTCGTACTACGGCATGCACATTGCCGCGTTAGCGCAACCTGCCCTCGATCTTGAACCCGTTGCGGCAACCTTGCTGCAACAGCAGGTCAAGATTCATACCCTGAGCCGATACTTTCTCGGACCGCAAACCCAAATCGGGCTGGTGTTTGGCTACGGCACGGTCGATCTGGCGCAAATTCGGCGCGGAATGTCGCTGCTGCGCAAAGCTCTGCAAAAGTGACGCCGTTATGCGACGCGCCGTGCGTGTAGGATTTACATGCCGCGAACGCGACGACACCTTGCACAACCGTGTAAAGTCCTATCGGAAGGGGCGCTGAGCACGTGACCGATCCCGTAACCAAAAGTACGCGCACCGCGTCGGAAGCCAAAGCGAAACAATTAGGCTTCTTGCGGCAACTATCTCTGATGATCCGGGCGATCTCGAGTTCGCCCGTGGGCAGAAAGATCGTGATCTTGATGGTTGAGATCGTCTTGGTCATCATTGCAACAGCGTACGGCCAGATTCGTCTCAACCGCTGGAATAAGCCCTTCTACGACGCACTGTCGCGCCGTGACTTTCGAGAGTTTCTGTTTCAGCTCGGGGTCTTTTTCGTTATTGCCGGCTGCGTCCTGGCGCTCAACGTGCTGCAGAGATGGCTTGGGGAGATGCTGCAGGTCAGATTGCGCGAGGGCTTGGTGCGCAGTCTTTTGCGCGATTGGATGCTGCCGCGCCGGGCATTTTGGCTCGCCAATTCCGGCAGCATGGGCGTCAACCCTGATCAGCGCATTCACGAAGATGCCAGAAAACTGTGTGAGTTGTCGGCCAGCTTAGGCATAGGATTGTTTCAAGCCTCCATTTTATTCGGCACATTTGCCGGCATTCTCTGGACGCTGTCGAGCACTTTCAGTGTTCATTTTGGAGATCGGGATTATCTGATTCCCGGCTTCATGTTGTGGGCCGCAATTATTTACGCCAGCGCCGGTTCGTTGCTGAGCTACTGGGTCGGTCGGGGCCTCATCAATCGCAATGCCGATCGCTATGCGCGGGAAGCCGACCTGCGTTTTTCGCTGGTGCGGGTCAATGAGCATGTCGATGCAATTTCGCTCGCCGCAGGGGAGCAAGACGAGAGAGCCCGCATCGAACGGCGTCTGGGGGATGCGCTGCGGGCGACGCGCCGCATTGTGTGGGGGCATACAAATCTCGAATGGGTCGTTGCCGGTTTCGGCTGGATCACCCAGGTCGCGCCGATACTTGTGGCGGCGCCGCTGTATTTCACCGGAAAGGTCTCATTCGGCGGCATGATGATGGCCGCAGCGGCTTTTACCCAAGCGCAATCCTCGTTGCGCTGGTTCGTCGATAATTTCAGCGTCATCGCCGATTGGCGCGCGACTTTGCTGCGAGTCGCAAATTTCCGTCAGGCGGTGATCACTACGGATGAGCCTCGCGGCTTTGAAAGCCGCATCGTGTACGAGGAGGGCGATCCCGGCAAAATCAGGATTGAAAACCTGCATACTGAATCTTCCGCCCATGCCGACATGCTCAAAGAACCCAAGGTGGTCATCGAGGCAGGCGCGCGCGTATTGGTGCTGGGCGCGCCGGGAACCGGCAAGACGCAGCTTTTCCGTGCATTGGCCGGCTTATGGCCATGGGGTTCCGGTCGCATATTTCGCCCGCCCGGCGAACAGATTTTCTATCTGCCTCGCGGCACACCGTATTTGCCGCGGGGGAGCTTGCGCGAAGTGCTGGCATACCCCTTGAAGGCGGAAAATTTCAGCGCCGACGCGTTTGCACGGGCGTTGTTTCGTTTGGGGCTTGAGCGCCTGGCGCCGCTGCTCGATGAGACCCGCCGCTGGGATCGTGAATTGAGCCAAGACGAACAGCTGTGCTTGGTATTTGCGCGAATGTTGATTCAGGCGCCGCCTTGGGTGCTCATCGACGGGACTTTGGGTTTGCTCGACGATGATGTTCTCGAGCTGGTTATCGACGTGTTTACCAAGGAGCTTAAAGCCACCGGCATTATCCATATTGGCGGTCCCGGGGAAGCCCACGACCTATTCTCGGGGATTCTGCATCTCATCAAGGCGCCGAAGCCATCCCCAATAGCAGACGAACATGGCGGAGATGTCGAGCGCGCGGCATCGCGTATCGAGCGCGGAAAGTCCCGATGAGGCAGATCGCAAGGCTGGCTGCTCGATTGATCGACACTTTTGCAATGCTGACGGCATTTCTATTGATTGCCGTTTCGCCGTCGTGGGGAGCGCAGGTATTCGATTTTCGGGTTCCGGCTTCACCGTCGGACGCCGCGGCCGCCATCAGTGATCTGGCGTCTCGGCTTATTCCGGTGTATCAAGACTCTGACCCGGAGCGGTACCTGACGAATCTATCCGCGCTGCAAATGGCCGTCGGCGACTACGCGGCGGCGGACATCTCGCGGCAATCGTTGCGCGACAGGCGCAGAAAATCAGACTTTGGACTTCCGGTAAGCCGTGCACTGGTATTCGACATCTATGCGCATGCCAGGGCGCTGGAGATTGAAAACAAGGTTACCTTCGCCGATGCATTTACGAGTTCCTATCGCGACAGCATGCGGCCTCTCGATGATCGCGACGAATTCGCCGTCGCGCGCTGGCTCGGCACGTCTCCATCGGTCTACCGGGATGCGCTGCAAAGGGCATTCGATCAGTTTCGATCCAGGGACAGGATCGACGAATCCGATGCAATTGAACTGATCTGGAAATACGTGGCCTTTGATGCGTATCGAACCTTTGGCGCGTTGGTGGTCTTGCTGAATGCCGAGGACGATCATCGGCGCTACGCAACCGATAGCGGCATTGTCATCGAAAGGCCGGGCGGCGTGCACATTTCGGTGACCGTGATTCGACCGACAGGCTTGAATAAGCCGCTGCCGGCGCTGCTCGAGTTTGCACAGAGCGAGACGCAGGGCGATGCAATGGACAGCGCCGCCCGCGGTTATGTGGGCGTCGTCGCTCACGTAAGCGCGAAACGGAAATCCGCCGCGGGAATCGATCCCTTTGCATTCGCGGGCGCCGATGCGCGTGAAGTGATCGATTGGATCGCGAAACAGACTTGGAGCGACGGCCGCGTGGGCATGTATGGCGATGCTTATGGCGGTTATGCGCCTTGGGCGGCCGCCAAGCGACTGCCCAAGGCGCTCAAGGCCATCGCGACATCGGTATCGGTGGCGCCCGGAGTCAGTTTTCCAATGGAAGGCAATATCTTTCAAAATGCCGCGTACGGGTGGTCATTGCAGATGAGCGATGCCGCGCGAGTGGAGGGACCCGATTCCGCCGACGCGCCAGAATGGCGAGCGCTCAACGAGAAGTGGTATCAGAGCGGCAGACGCTACCGCGATCTGGGCCGGCTGTACGGAAAGCACAACCCGGTCTTCATTCGCTGGTTGAATCATCCTAGCTATGACGCGTACTGGCAGAACCTCCTGCCCTACCGGGAGCAGTTTGCCCATATCGACATTCCGGTTCTCACCATGACTGGCTACTACGCAGCGAGCGCGCCGGGGGATTTGTACTTCTTCACGCAGCATCATCGGTATAACCCCCACGCCAACCACACCTTGCTCATCGGCCCCTATGATGAAAGCATGATGCGCGCCGGAGCCGCGGCGAATCTGCGCGGATACCAAGTGGATCCGGTCGCGCTCGTCGATTTTCGCGAGCTGCGCTATCAGTGGTTCGACCACGTCTTCAAGGATGCGGCAATGCCGGCGTTACTGTCGGACGCCGTCAACTATGAGGTGATGGGAGCAAATGAATGGCGGCACGCGGCGTCCCTCGAGGCGATGGCGGACGGGTCGCTCAGGTACTATCTCGATACAGCAGGTTCCGGTGCGGATCGTCGCTTGAGTCTGCACAAACAGGCCAACGACGCGTTCGTGCCGCAGAACGCAAACCTGGTCGACCGAAGGGACGCGGCGTGGACGCCGCCCACGGATCTGGTCAGCAAGAGTCTTGCCCCGCGTTTCGGCACGATATTCGTGAGCGAGCCCTTACCCAAGGCGAGCGCGTTCAGCGGCCTGTTTTCCGGGCGCCTGGATTTTGAAGTGAACAAAATGGATCTGGACTTGAACATCACGCTTTATGAACTGCTGGCAAACGGCGACTACGTGCGGCTTTTCAGCCCGACTTACGAGATGCGCGCAAGCTATGCTGAGGATCGCGCTCATCGGCATCTGCTCAAAGCGGGCGAGCGCCAGAAACTGGCATTCAAGAGCGAACGAATTACGAGCCGGCAGCTGCAGGCCGGCAGCCGCATCGCCATGGTGCTCAGCATCAGCAAACGGCCGGATCGCGAGATCAATTATGGCACCGGCGGCGATGTCAGCGAAGAGTCCATCGCTGACGGTAAAATTCCCATTAAGATCCGCTGGTATAGCGATAGCTATATCGACATACCCATACACAAATAAGAATTTTAGACCAGGCGTTTCATCAGGGACATGGCCGCAGCCGGGTTATGCACCTTGTGGCCGCTGATCACATAGAGAAACACGTCTCGCGATTCATGCTTGCCGGGGTCCGCCTCGACGTACTCCATGTCATCCGGTGCCGAGCCGGAAGCCCATGCACGGGCGCGCGCCGCCCAGCGCTCGAGCGCAGCCCCGGAATAGCCGTCAGCTTCAGTCGCCTTGGTGCCCATGATGCGGGCATAGACGAACGGCGCCGTGAGATCGGCGAT
>Ga0070762_10000818_pt1 | contig 13717 bp, 11 predicted proteins | sample HubBroMetageREF2_FD_66726 | JGI IMG/M metagenome (GOLD analysis project Ga0070762, IMG submission 66726) | Reference soil microbial communities from the Hubbard Brook experimental Forest, New Hampshire, USA - Hubbard Brook CCASE Soil... | ecosystem: Environmental > Terrestrial > Soil >...
GCTCCCGGAACTGCTGCACGTCGCCGGGCGCGTCCTCGGGCCGGACGACTTCGTCGTGCGCGACTACGGGCTGCTCGAAGCCGCACTCGCCCGGCCCCGGGCCACCGCGTTCGGCCAGGACGCTTACCCGTCCCTGGACGCTAAGGCGGCCGCGCTGCTGCATTCGCTGGCTCGCAACCACGCCCTGATCGACGGCAACAAGCGGCTGGCGCTCGCCGGGGTAATCGCCTTTTACGGACTTAACGGCCGACGCCTCACGCTGACCAACGACGAGGCCTACGAGCTGGTCATTAAGGTCGCCGCCGGGGAACTCGATCAGGTCGAGGACATCGCGGCAATTCTCCAGGCCGCTACCGCACCTCGGCGGTAGCGGGGAGCGGGACTGGCGGCCGGGCTAGCTGCCTACCGTGTACTCGTACGGGAGGGCGGCTAGCTCGTCGCCGCTCAGCTGGTTGTACGGCGAGACCGAGCTGACGTAGTCGTCGACGTACAGGTCGCCGCTGACCACGGTGCCCGAGGAGGCGTTCGGGGTGATGGTCACGTTGATCGTGACCGTCTGGCCCGGGTTGACGGTCACCGGCGAGAACGAGGCGGCCGGGTTGGTGGCCGCCAGCCAGAGGTCGCCGGCCGGGGAGGTCACCGCGGAGTCGAACGCCTTGGTCTCGGCGTTCATCGAGATGGTGGCGGTGCCCGGGAGCGCCCCGACCGCGTACGGTCCGCACTCGGTCGGGTCTGCCGACCAGAGGCCCGCGGTCACCGTGCCGCCGGACGGGCTGTAGCTGGCCGCTGCGCTGGTGGAGCACAGCGGGCCTGAGCCGGGGCCGGAACTGGCGATGTCCGGGTCGCCGTTGAACGGGCTGAAGTCGAACATGGCCGGCACACTTGACGTCTGCGCCACCGACAGGCCCGACGTTTCCGTCGGCACCAGCCAGGCCGGGAACTCACCGTTCATCGGCAGCGCCACGGTGTCCGAGGAGGCCAGCTGCGCGGCCAGGGTAATCGACTGCGAGGTGTCCCGCCGGGGGTCGATGAAGAACTGCTCGGGCGCGGCGCCGTTGTTCGTGATCGACACCGGGACCGTTATCGGCGTGCCCGACGCCAGCGTCGTGCTCGCGCTGTCGGGGAGGCCGGTCGCGCTGGCGTGGACGTCGTTGAACAGGATGTTTCCTGTGAACGCATCGGACACCTCGTTGCCGACCACCGGCTCGGCGAAGTCGGCCACCAGCGTCCAGGTGCCTGCCACCGGGTTGAGCGTGTAGGCGGTCAGCGACAGGCCCTGGGTACCGTTCAGGCTGTTCTGGCCGTAGCCGAGGGTGTCGCCGTCCGGGCTGATCAGGTAGGCGCCCACCGGGTCGTCCGCGTCGTTGGCGAGCGTCACGTTGGCGGCGATGTTCTTGACCCCTGAGGGGACGCTGAACTCGTAGGACTGCTCCTGTCCCTCGCCGGGATCCCGGCCGTTGCCGCCGGTCAGCACGCCGCTGAACGCGCCGCCCGTGGCCACGTCGACCATGCTGCGCAGCGTGACTGGAACCGAGGTGGTCCCGCCGAGGATCGAGTCGACCACGATCGAGCCGGCCGCGTCGCCGGGCGAGGACGGGGTACTGACGTGCAGCGTGACCGTCTGGCTCTGGCCCGGCCGCAGCGCGAAGAGGCTCGGCGACACCGTGCCGAACGAGGTGAACCGCTCGGTGGCCACCCGCCACGGGACGGTGCCGACCGTCCCGCCGTCGGTGGACACGTCGCCGAAGATGACGCCGGTCCAGACGCCGGCGGCCGGCTGGCGCACGTCCACGCTGCCGTAGTTCCCCGGCCCCTGCGGCAGGGAGTGCGCGGCGAGCCGGCCGAGCGGATCGACGAGGATGAGACGCACCCGGGAGTTCAGCCCCACGGTGCACTCTTCCTCCAGGCAGTAGACCGGGTTGCCGGGCCAGGCGATCGAGCCGACGAGCCGGTTCTGGCCCGGCGGGACGGTGAAGTGGAAGACGCCGTAGTTGTTCTGCAGGCCGTTGTAGCCCTCGAGCTTGGGACTGCTCGTGTCGCTCAGCGTGACGCTGCCGGTCTGTACGTTCTGGTCCGGGCCGAAGGCGCGGCCGGTCACGTCCATGATCTGGGCGGTCGCGCCGGTGTTCGTGATCGTGTCGGTGAGGGTCTGGCTGCTGCCAGGGGTGCCGACCGCGTTCAGCTGGCTGCTCGACAGCAGCGTGGTCTCGCCGACCGGGCGCGGCGAGCCGCCGCCGGTCTGGATCGACTCGGCAAGCTGGACGGCCTTGTAGCTGTTCAGCAGGCCCGCGCCCTGCTCGGTGGCGGGGGTGCCGAGGTCGGTGGCGGTGCTGAGCAGGATCTGCTTGACGAGCGCGGGCGTCGGGGTGACGCCGCCGTGGGTCTTCCGGTAGGCCTGGATGACCAGCGCCGCGGCGCCCGCCACGAACGGCGCGGCCTCGCTTGTGCCGCCGCTCTCCTCGATGTCCGAGGACTGCCCCTGGAAGTTGACGCACCCGGAGAAGTTGGCGCTCGCATCGCAGGAGGCGAAGCTGATGTCGCCCGGCGCGACCAGGTCGACGGTGCCGCCGGTCTGGTCGAATCCGCCCGAGCTCAGCGAGCTGATGTTGTCACTCAGCCAGCCCGTGGTCGCGAAGTAACGAGCGGCGGCGTAGTCGGTCTGGGCGTACGCCTGGAACTGGGTGGAGGCGCCGACCGAGATGACGTCCGGGTCGCTGGCCGGCGAGCCGATCGTGTTGGTCGAGCCCGCGTCTCCGGTCGACACCGTGATCACCACGCCCGCAGCCGCGGCCGCGTCGTTGAACTGCTTGGTCGCGTCCAGCGCGGTGATGTCGGGGAACGGGTTGCCGCTGAACGACTCGTTTAGCACGTTGACGTCGTCGGTCTGCACCGCGTAGTTGATGGCCTGCAGGAAGTTGGACTCGGTGGTGTCCAGCAGGTTGTCGGCGTCCTCGCTGAACACGTCGAGGCCGACCAGGCTGGCGCCGGGGGCCACGCCCTCGATCTTGATGTTGCAGGCCGACGGGTCGGACTGGGCGGAGAAGCCGTTCAGGTTGTAGACCTGGATGCCCTGGCCTGCGATCTGGTTGGAGTCGAGGAACGCCTCGTCGCCGTCGGTCGGCGCGCCCGCGCCGTCGCCGGTGAAGTCCTGGTAGTCGCCGCCGGTGGCAGTGTCGAACACCGATGTGCCGTCGGGCCTGATGAAGTTCACGTTGTTCGGGTCCACGCCGTCCGCCACCCAGGCAACCTTCACCCCGGCCCCGGTGATGCCCAGCGAGCGCGCCGTCGGCTGGGCGGGGTTAGCCGAGGCCGTCCCGGTCAGCGAGAGTCCCTCCGGGGCGAGCTGGACCTGGCCGTTCGGGCCGCAGGCGCCGGGGATCACGTGCGCCGTCAGCGATCCGCTGTGAGCTGCCCCTGGCGCAGTCGGCAGCCCGACCTGCGCGCCCTGGATGGTCACGTCGGGGATGACCTCAGCGACCGCGGGGTCCGCGCGCAGCCGCGCCTCCTCTCCCGCCGAGACCGTGGCCGCGAACGAGTTGACCAGCCGGTAGCGCTTGATGTGGGTCGCGTGCACTGCGTCAAGCTCGGTCATCAGCGGCGCCTGAGCGGAGGCGATCAGCGACGCGCGGGTGACCGCCGCCTGGCTGCCCATCGGCGCCGGGGAGGGCTGGCTCTTCATGATCACGATCACCGGCTGGGTCACGTTCTGCGACAGCTCGGCGGCAAGGGCCGCGGTCAGCGGCGCTTGTGCCAGGCTGCCGGAAGCAGGCCCGGCCGTGGCCGCGACCGCGGCGATGGACTGGCTGCCCACCAGGGCCGATGCCACGGCCGCGATGACGATCGAACGTGATCTGGCCCGCGCCTTCGGCGCGCGCCGTGCCACCCGTACGTGCATGTTCGCCTCATTCACTCAGATGCCAGAAAACCGGCTGCGTGCCTGGCGGATCTCACCCGGCCGTTAATCGCGTGGCTCGCGGCTAAGCCCCCGGGGGCACGGTAGCAGTGAGTGATCAGGTGAGCATGTGACGGCATGTAACAACTCAGGAACGAAAGCGGTTCAGTTGCGCTGTCAGGGGAAGCTGACTTCGACGTCTAGGCCGCCTTCGGGGCGGGGGCGGGCGGTGAGGGCGCCGGCGTGGGCGTGGGCGATGGCGCGGACGATCGCCAGGCCGAGGCCGTGTCCTCCGGCGTGGCCGATCCGGTCGCGGCCGAGGCGCTGGAAGGGCTGGAACAGGCGGTCCAGCTGGTCGGCCGGGATCACCGGGCCGGTGTTGGCGACTCGCACGCTGGCGCGTCCCGCGGTCATCGCGGTCGACACGTCGATCCGGCCGCCGGTCACGTTGTGCCGCAGGGCGTTGTCTATCAGGTTGGCCACCAGGCTCTCGGCCAGGCTGGGGTCGCCGGTAGCCGGCGCGGGGGCGAGCGTGGCCGCGACGGCCAGGCCGCGGCCGCCTGCTTCCTGGCCGCGGTCCTCGATGACCTTCGCGGCGATCTCGGCAAGGTCGAAGGGTTCCCACTGCTCGACGCCGCGCTCGCCACTCGCCAGGGTGAGCAGCGCCTCGATGAGCCGCTCCTGCTGGTCGCCGAGGACAAGCGCCTGCTTGCAGGCGCAGCGCAACGTGCCGGTGTTGGCCTCGGGGTCGGCGAGCGCCACCTGGAGGAGGGTCCGCCCGGCGGCGAGCGGCGTGCGCAGCTCGTGCGAGGCGTTGGCGACGAAGCGTCGCTGCGACTCGAACGATGCTTCAAGGCGGCCGAACAGGTCGTCGAGCGTGGCGCCGAGCTCGGTGAACTCGTCACGGGGGCCGGCCAGGTGCAGCCGCTGGTGCAGGTTCCTGGCCGAGATGTCGCGGGAGGCGGCGATGATGGCGCGCAGCGGGCGCAGGTTGCGGCCTGCCACCAGCCAGCCGGCGCCCAGGGAGAGCGCGATCAGGACGGCGAGGAAGAGGACGGACTGGACGGAGACCGAGTGGGTGGTATAGCCAGGGCCCGGCCCTTGCGCGTACGGGGCGCTTCCCGCCGGGGCGGCCTGGGAGGCGTGCTCCCGCAGCAGGTTCGGCCAGAACAGTTCGCAGACCGCGAGCACGGCGGCGACCGAGGCGCTGAACAGCGCGCCGTACAACACGGTCAGCCGGGTCCGCAGGGTCAGCCGCGGCACCCGGATCGTCGCCGCCTGCCTGCCTGGGTGGGACATCACGCTTCTCCGATCCGGTATCCGCCCTCGCGGACGGTGTGGATGACGGGCGGGTCGCCGAGCTTGCCCCGCAGCCGGCGGATCGTGGTCTTCACCGCCGTGGTGAAGGGGTCGGCCGCCTCGTCCCAGACACGTTCGAGCAGTTCCTCGGCGGAGACAACCCGGCCGGGCGAGGACAGCAGGCATTCGAGCACGGCGAATTCCTTCGGGCTGAGGTCGAGCCGCAGCCCGGCACGGAACGCGACCCGGAGGTTCGGGTCGAGGGTCACGTCACCGCCCGCCAGCGTGGGCGGCAACAGGGCGGCGCTGCGGCGGGCCAGCGCCCGGATCCGGGCGACAAGCTCGGCGAAGTCGAACGGCTTGGTCAGGTAGTCGTCGGCGCCGAGGCCGAGGCCGTCGACCCGCTCCCGGACCGTGCTCGCCGCGGTCAGCATCAGCACCCGGCTACCTGACCGCCCGGCGACCAGGCTGCGGCACACCTCGTCGCCGTGTACGCCGGGCAGGTCCCTGTCGAGTACCACGACGTCGTAGCGGGTGACGGCCAGGTGCTCAAGCGCGTCGCCGCCGTCGAGGACCACGTCGACGGCCATGCCCTCGCGGCGCAGGCCGGTTCCGATCGCCCCGGCCAGCACCTCGTGATCCTCCACGACAAGCACGCGCATGCATCTAACGATGCCAGCAAGACGGTGTCGGTCCGGTGTCAGCGGGCGACACCGTGCCGACACCGGCGCTGGCGTAGGACCGTGACCATGGAAGCGACGACTATTGAAGTAAGCGGGCTGCGGAAGCGGTTCGGGTCGACGGTGGCCCTGGACGGGATGTCATTCAGCGTCCTGCCGGGCCAGGTGACCGGGTTCGTCGGGCCGAACGGCGCGGGCAAGTCCACCACGATGCGGGTCATCCTCGGCCTGGACGCCCCGGACGAGGGCACCGCCTTGATCGGCGGGCGGCGCTACGCAAGCCTTCCGCATCCGCTCGGCCACGTCGGCTCGCTGCTCGATGCGGCGGCGCTGCAGCCAAGCAGGACAGCCCGGAACCACCTGCTGTGGCTGGCTCGGTCGCAGGGCTTTGCGGCCCGGCGGGTCGACGAGGTGGCCGAGCAGGCCGGGCTCGGGCCGGTGATCCGGCGGCGGGCCGGGGGGTACTCGCTGGGCATGCGGCAGCGGCTGGGGCTGGCCGCGGCGATGCTTGGCGACCCGCCGGTGCTGCTGCTTGACGAGCCGTTCAACGGGCTGGACCCGGAGGGCATCGTATGGATGCGCGGGCACCTGCGCGCGCTAGCCGGGCAGGGCCGGACGGTGCTGGTGTCCAGCCATCTGATGAGCGAGCTGGAGGACACCGCCGGGCACCTGGTGGTGGTCGGGCGCGGCAAGGTGATCGCGGATACCAGCGTGGCTGAGCTGATCGCGGCCGCGTCGGGCGGGCGGGTTCTGCTGCGCACGGCCGCCGGCACCGAGGCGGCCGCGGTGCTCGCTGGTGCAGGGGCGACGGTGGCCGTCACCGGGTCGGACATGGTCACCGTGACCGGGCTGCCGACGGAGAAGGTGGTCGCGCTGCTGGCGGGGGCCCGGGTGCCGTTCGCCGAGATCTCGGTGCACCGGGCGTCGCTTGAGGAGGCGTACCTGGAGCTCACCGCCGAGGCGGTTGAGTTCCGGGCGGCCGAGGGCCCGCGGCCTGGGACAGAGGCGGGGACGGGTCCTGGGGCGGGGAGAGGTCCAGGGGCGGGGACAAAGGCGGGAACCAGTCCTGGGGCGGGGACGGCTCCCGGGTCGGGCGACGGTCCGCGGGTCGGAACGGGGGCGGGGCGATGACCGCGGGTACGGTGAGGACGCCTCGGGCCGCGGCGCCTGCGGGGCGGGGCGGGTTCTTGGCGGTGGTGCGGGCGGAGTGGACCAAGTTCAGGACCGTGCGCGGGTGGGTGGTCGGCATGGTTGTCGCCGGGCTGCTCGTGGTCGGGGTCGGGCTGCTCGGGCACAGCGAGTGCGGCGGGCAGGCGGGCCCTAACGCGCCCGTCGTCACCGGCGGGCCGAGTTGCACCAGCCCGCTGGGGCCGGGCGGGGAGGCGGTGACCGACGACTACTACCTCGTGCACCAGCCGCTGGGCACCGACGGCAGCATCACGGTCCGGGTCACCTCGATGACCGGGTCGCGGCTGCAGCCGTGGTCGAAGGCGGGCATCATCGTCACGGCCAGCACCGCGCCGGGCTCCGCGTACGCGGCGATGATGGTCACCGCCGGGCACGGGGTGCGGATGCAGTGGGACTACACCCAGGACACGCCTGGCCTGGCCGGGGCGGTCGGGCCTGCCTCGCCGCGCTGGCTGCGGCTGATCCGGGCCGGCGACACCATCACCGGCTACGACTCGGCCGACGGCACGCGCTGGGACAGGGTCGGGTCGGCCACGCTGGCCGGGCTGCCTTCGGTCGCGCAGGCCGGTCTGTTCGCCGCGTCGCCTGACTACTCGAACGTGACCAGCCAGTCCATTGGCGGAGGCAGCGGGAGCGGCGGCTCGACCCAGGCCACGGCGGCCTTCGACCACGTGATGGCTGAGGGCGGTCCGGCGGGCGGTCGCTGGGCCGGGACCGCCGTCGGGGGGACCGGGGGGACCGGGGGGACCGGCGGGGGCGGGCCCGGCGCGCCGTCACCTGACGGGTACCGCCGGTCTGGCGGCGGGTACAGCGTGACCGGATCCGGTGACATCGCGCCGGTGACGCCCCAGGGGGCTGGCTCGGTGGCGCAGCCGGTGATCGGAACGTTCGCCGGGCTGATCGCGGTGATCGTCGTGGCGGCCATGTTCATCACCGCGGAGTACCGGCGGGGCCTGATCCGCGTCACGCTGGCCGCGAGCCCGCGGCGCGGCCGGGTACTCGCGGCCAAGGCCCTGGTGCTCGGCACCATCACATTCGTCGTCGGGCTGCCCGCCGCCTGGGCGGCGCAGCTGATCGGCGAGCCGATGGAGCGCTCCCGGGGCATCTTCATCGACCCGGTGAGCGCGCCGACCGAACTGCGCATCCTGGCGGGAACGGCGGCGCTGCTCGCGGTCGCCGCGGTGCTTGCGGTTGCCGTCGGCGCCCTGCTGCGGCGAGGTGCGGCGGCGGTCACCGCCGTCATCGTGGTGATCGTGCTGCCGTACTTCTTCGCCGGCCCGCTGGCGGTGCTGCCGCCCGGCGCCGCGGACTGGCTGCTGCGGGTCACCCCGGCGGCGGCGTTCGCCATCCAGCAGCCCTATCCGGCGTATCCGCAGGTCACCTCGCAGTACACGCCGGAGAACGGGTACTACCCGCTGGCGCCGTGGGCCGGGCTGGCGGTGCTGTGCGGCTGGACCGCGCTGGTCCTTGGCCTGGCCGCCTACCGGCTGCGCCGGAGGGACGCGTGAGCGACTTCCGAACGGTGCTAGCACTACGGGCGGAGTGGACGAAGGCCAGGACGGTGGCGAGCACGGGGTGGGTTGTGCTCGCGGCGGTCGGGGTGACCGTGGGGGTGAGCGCCGGGGTGGCGGCGGCGGTCAGGTGCCCGTCGGGTGGCTGCGCAGAGGACCCGGCCAGGATCAGCCTGACCGGGATCTACCTTGGCCAGGCGGTCATCGCCGTGCTGGCGGTGCAGGCCGTCGGCGGCGAGTACGGCACGGGAATGATCCGGGTCACGCTGGCCGCGATGCCGCGCAGGACGGCGGTCCTTGCCGCCAAGGCGGCCGTGGTGAGCGTCATCGCCGTGGCCGCCGGGACGGTCGCGGTGCTGGCGTCGCTGCTGGCCGGGCGGCTGATCCTGCCGGGGAACGGCATCGGCCCGGCGCACGGCTACCCGGCGGTGTCCCTCGGGGACGGGCCCGTGCTGCGGGCCGCGGCCGGCTCGGTGCTCTACCTGGCCCTGATCGGCCTGCTCAGCCTCGGCGTCGCGACCGCGGTGCGGGACTCGGCGGCGGCCATCGGGATCGTGCTCGGGCTGCTCTACCTGTTCCCGATCGTCGGCGCCGCCGTCGGCAACGCGCAGCTTGACCGGCACATCCAGCAGATCGGGCCGATGACCGCGGGGCTGGCCGTGCAGGCAACCACCGGGCTCGACCGGCTGCCGATCGGCCCGTGGGCGGGCCTCGGGGTGCTCGCCGCCTGGGCGGCGGCGGCGATGCTGGCCGGCGGGCTGCTGCTGAGCCGCCGGGACGCGTGACGCGGGACGACCGCGGGCCGTCGCGGGCACATGGGGGCCGTCGCGGGGCACCTGCGGGCCGTCGCGGGGCACCTGCGGGCCGTCGCGGGGCACCTGCGGGCCGGTGCCCGCGGCTTGCCTGGGATCTGGTGCCAGGTCGGCCGGAGTTGCGCTGGTGCCGGATCGGAAGGATGCTAGAGCTACTGCTTTGAGGCATTCCGCGCCTGTCCGCTGCGGACGGGCCGTCCCAGGGTGTGACGTTTAGTCAGCTGCCCGCCGTAGGCGGGTTCCTGGGACGGGTCTTGGACCATGGCCGATGAAAGCACGCCCGGTGATGTCGCGGCCAGCCTCGCGGAGATCCATGAGCTGCTGCTTGGCACTGAGACGATCCAGGAGTTCCTGGCTGAGCTGGCCGGCCTGGCGATTCTGGCGGTGGGTCACGGGCTGTCGTGCGGGATCACGTTGCAGCCCAACGGGCGCCCGCTGACGGTGGCCTCCACGGACGCGCTGGCCGCGCAGGTCGACGAGGTGCAGTACGGCCTGGATCAGGGGCCGTGCCTGCACGCGCTGCGTACCGGCACCCTGGTGTCCATCCCGGACCTGGCCAACGACCACCGGTGGGTCGAATACGCGGCGACTGCCCTTCAGCACGGAATCCGGTCCTCGCTATCGCTCCCGCTCAGCAGCGGCAGTGATACGGTCGGCGCGTTCAACCTGTATTCGCAGGTGGCCGGCTCCTTCGGGCAGTTGGCGACGCGCCGCGCCGAGCGTTTTGCGCAGAACGCCTCCGGGGCACTGTCGATCGCGATCAGGCTGGCCGACCACGTTGCCCTCACCGACCAGCTACGCGCGTCGCTGGCCTCCCGCTCGGTCATCGACCAGGCGATCGGCGTGCTCATGGCGCAGCGGCGGATCACCGCCGCCGAGGCGTTCGCGATCTTGCGCACGACGTCGCAGAACCGCAATATCAAGCTCCGGGCGTTCGCTGCCCAGATCGTCGAGGGCGCCAGCGCCCAGCCGCCTCAGCCGCCCCGCTTCGACCCGCCCCGCTGACGCGCCCGCGCGCCTTGACCGCGCGCAGAATGTCCCGAACTGTCGGTAATCTTACGATAACTAATTGTGGGATAACGCATGTCAGCGCGATGATCATGTCCTAGAGTTCATGATCATGACCAGCATGCGGTCCTGAGACGTGGCCCGTGCAATCGAGCGAATTAGTAGCGACAGCGGGAGACTGTCTTGGACTCGATGGGTTTGCGCCTCACCTCACAGAAGCTGGGCGCGTGCCATGTGGTGAACATCTGCGGGAGGATCGGAGCCGGCACGGCGGGACTGCTGCATACCGGGCTTCGGGCCGCCCTGGACAGCACCCTCCTGCTACTCGCGGCGAACCTGGCCGAGGCGGTCCTGGCCGACGCCTCCGCCCTTGACGTGCTGGCCGGCATCCACCGCCACGCGACCGTGGCAGGCAAGGTGTTCCTCGTGGTCGCGCCCGACCCGCAGGCGCGCGAGACGATGCGGGTCACCGGGCTGGACCGGACGCTGCTTGTCTTCCCCACCGTCGCCGACTTCCACGCCTGGAACCGCGGCTCAGGCAGCCAGCCAGATAGCGGAGGTATCCTCACGTGCGGATGAGCCCCAGCAGGTACCCCAGCCGGGAGGCCGCCGCACGCGGCTCGCCGGCCGGGCCAAGCACCACGCCGTCGAAGGCGACATAGGAGCCGCCGGCGACGCCGACCACCGCCGACACGGCAGCAGAATGCGGGTTCGTCACCTCAAGTACGGGACCTGGACCGGATTCCAGGCGGGCGCGCAAGCCGAGCCGACGTACGTGCACGGCCAGAGCCCGCAAGGATCCGGAGGTGTCATCGTGCCCGGTCATCGCTGGCCGCCCTCCGACGGGATCCCCTCCATCATGCACCTGGTGACCGTCTGATCGCAGGACGTAGCCGATTTGGGAGAGGAAACTTTCCCCGAAAGTTGCATCGCGGCGCCTTACCGGCTGCGCCTGAGGCGCACGCGACAAAGGAGGTACATGTGACACAGATCGGCGGAGAGTACGGGGGCGATGGGGGTGACGAGGGCGCGCGGGGCGGATGACTGGGGTCAGCTGGGGATCTGCTGGGAATGCGGTTAGGACGGGAGCGGCTGGGAACACGGTGCGTTATGGTTTTCGCGTTCGGGCCACGCGGGGACCGGCATCCTTATACAATTAGTGATCAGTTAACCACCAGAACCGCAACATGCATGATCTAACCGAGTACCGGGCGAAACATTGCTAACCTGACTCCCAATCTCGGCCGGGTGAACTGCCACTATCCGGCCGGTGGGCACGGACGGTGACTGCGAACCACTGCTCGTTCGGAATAATTGTGGTTTTAAAGGGTTTTCTGGGGTAGCGGGGGCACGGTGGAACGGTTCAAAGGGGAACTATGAGGCCGTCTATTGGCATTACCACGTACGACGACGTGGCATCGTGGGGCCTTTGGCACTCACGGGCGGCGATGCTGCCCTGGCCGTACGTGGACTCGGTGCGGCGCAGCGGCGGGCGGCCGGTGCTGCTGCCGCCGGGCGGCGACGAGGACGAGGCGCGGGCGACCGTGGCCGGGCTCGACGGCCTGATCGTGGCCGGCGGGCCGGACATCGACCCGGTCAGGTACGGCGCGGCGCGGCACCCTGCGACGCAGCCCCCGGTGACGGAGCGGGACGCGTGGGATCTCGCCGTCACCGCGAGCGCGCTGATCCTCGGCGTGCCGCTGCTGGCCATCTGCCGCGGCATGCAGGTGCTGAACGTGCTGCGCGGCGGCACGCTCCACCAGCACGTGCAGGACCTCGTGGGACACGCGCGGCACGACGGCCCCGACGCCGGGTTCGGCCTGCACAAGGTGCGGATCTGCCGGGACAGCGCGCTGGCAGGGATCCTGCCCGAGGGCGGGTACATCGACGTGCCCACCCACCACCACCAGGCGGTCGACCTGCTCGGCGACGGGCTCAGGGCGGTGGCCTGGGAGGAAGACGGCCTGATCGAGGCGGTCGAGGCCGGGCCTTCCGAGCTCGAGGGCTTCGCCGGGTTCGTGCTCGGCGTGCAGTGGCACCCGGAGCGGGGCGAGGATCCGCGCGTGTTCGGCGCGCTGGTGACCGCCGCCGCGGAGCGGGCCGCGACGCGGGCGCTGGCGCCGACGGCCTGAGCTGGGGGTGCCCGTCCTTTCAGGTCCTTCAGGTCCTTCAGGTTAGGAAGCCGCGCAGCAGGGCGCTGGTTCCCTCCAGGTGCTCGGTGACTGCCTGGCCGGCCCGGGCCGGGTCGCCCGCCAGGATCGCGGTCGCGATCGCGGCGTGCTGGCCCGCGGTGTGGTCGATGTTGCGGCGCAGCACCGGGATGGCGTTGAGCAGGTCGTTCAGCCGCATCCGCGCGTCGGCGCAGGCGGCGGCCAGGAGGGTCGAGCCGGTGAGTTCGGCGATCGACAGGTGGAAGAGGGTGTCAAGCCGGCGGTAATCCTGCAGGCCGGCCCGGTTGACGTCGGCCAGCCTGGATAGCAGCACCTCGCGCACGGCTGGCTGCTGCGCCGCGACCTGCTTGGCGAGGATCTCGGCGGCGCCGGTTTCCACGGCGAGCCGGAACGTCAGCGCGTCGGTCAGCTTGTCGCCGTCCTCGCGGGCCAGGCGGCGGAGCTCGCCTGGGGCCGGCCCGGCCGGCCTGCGGGTGACGAACGTGCCGCCGAACCTGCCGCGGCGGGACTCGACGTAACCGGCCTGGTGCAGCTCCCTGATCGCCTCGCGCAGGGTGAGCCTGCTGATGCCGAGCCTGACCGCGAGCTCGCGCTCGGCGGGAAAGCGCTCCCCCGGCCCGATCAGGCCGAGCTTGATCACCATGAGCAGGCGCTCTACCGTTTCCTCGAATGCGTTGCCCGCGCGCACCGGCCGCAGCATGCCGCCCAGGTCAAGCCCGGTACTTACGGTTTGGTCCACATTGCCCTTCGGGTCTTGACATCGGCCCGCCGATGGCCCCCAATGGTCTGTTATTAAACCATTGAAACACGAGGAGCCCCCGTGGCGGTCAACGAGCAAGCGGCCCCAATGTCCAGTGACGAGGAAACCCTGCACCGGCTCGGCTACGCGCAGGAGCTGCGCAGGCGGATGTCCGGGTTCTCCAACTTCGCCGTCTCCTTCACGATCATCTCCATCCTGTCCGGCTGCCTGACCCTGTACGGGTACGGCATGAACACCGGCGGTCCCGCGATCATCGTCTGGGGCTGGCCGATCGTCGGCCTGATGACGCTGATGGTCGGGCTGTCAATGGCCGAGGTCTGCTCCAGTTTCCCGACCGCGGGCGGCCTGTACTACTGGTCGGCCAAGCTGGCCCGCAGGAACGGGGCCGCCTGGTCC
>Ga0070762_10000819_pt1 | contig 13713 bp, 12 predicted proteins | sample HubBroMetageREF2_FD_66726 | JGI IMG/M metagenome (GOLD analysis project Ga0070762, IMG submission 66726) | Reference soil microbial communities from the Hubbard Brook experimental Forest, New Hampshire, USA - Hubbard Brook CCASE Soil... | ecosystem: Environmental > Terrestrial > Soil >...
TATTCGTGGGCTCACCCCAACGCTTCTCGGTGTTCGCCGATTTTTCAAAATAACAATGGAATACGTCGGGGACTACCAGTTTAAATCGCCGTACGCGAAGCGTCTAGCAGCCCAACAAAGAAACGAAGAATTGCGCAAGAAGCACGAAGTAGAACGGCAAGCGAAGGCTCTGGTGCTTCGCCGAATTCGCATCATGAACCAGATTGAGTTGGCCTTCGTGAAGAACGGAAAGGATGCCGTCCATTTCGTCACCTGTGATAAGTGCGAGGCTCTTGCCACCGTGCTGGGTCTGACGCATGAGAATCCTGGCGCGACGGTGATTGACCCCGAGCAAATCACGGGTGCGATGTGCGCCAATCACGACAGCAAATGGTCATGGCCGTTCAAGTCGACGGCGGTGATTGAGTGCGCCATTTTGGAATTCTTTTACGACGGCATCAAGCAGATTTACGTCAACCGGGCAGCAACAGCGTAGCCCTACGCGGGCGGAGCAGAGTATGAACGTTGCGGAACCACCGCTGATTTCGTCCGAAGCACTTGCTTCGCCGCCGAAGGAATCGGCGCGTCCCAACAAAACAACGGTGGCTGCTGTTGCCTATCTCAATGCGGAAGCCAACAGCGCGGCACAGAAGAGGGCATTCAACGCCTTAATCGGGATTTGCTGGAAGGCAAAGGGGCCACTATTCATTCCCGGCGATGTAACAGCAATCACGCGCCCCGACGGCGAATCGGAGGACACGGAATTCACCGCCACGCGTGAATGGATTCAAACATTCCTGCTGGAATTCTTCGCGCCGTACCGCAACGCAGAACCAGAGAAAGTTCTCGCACTCGCCAAACGGAACGCCTTTCGATACATCGGGCGATTGTGCAAGTTGCGGATGACGGATGAAGTACGCAAACCGTACAAGCAGAAACGGAAGAGGACGCTACTCGATGAACGCCCCATGGCACGTGATGGTGAGCGTGTGTTGACCGTGCTCGACACTGTTGCACAAGAACCGCAGGACGGCGCACGCTCGTCTCTGGGCCAGCGACCCGCTATCACCGTGGTTGAACTGGCCAAGACCTTGCAGAAGCATAGAAGTGCGCTGGAGCAAGTGCTGGGCGATAAATTGTTCACCGCTTTGAAAGTGGAGTGCTTGGCACTGGCCGAAGGAATGACGACCGGTGAGGTAACAGCAGAAATTGGGAAGCGACTCCATATCAAAGACCGTCAGGCCACGACGTATGGGAAGAAACTTCAGGCAGCGATGGCCGAGGCAGTCCAGCAGGGCAACCCAGCCGCTGTCGCTGTCCGCGATTTACTGGCGCGAGCCGTGTACTCTAGCGTGATTCAGAAACCATTCGCCACGCGACACGGGGATGATGTGTCGAGCGATGATGAACCAATGGCGGAAGCCGTCACGCTGGAAACGGCCCAGTCCGGGCCAGAACCAGACGAAACTCCATTAGTTCGTTGCCGGGTGCGCGGCGACCAAAGAGACGAAGAAATTTCCGAGGAAACTGCCGATTTTGAAAACACCGACGAATAATGATAGGTAGGAACATTTCCCGCCTTTCCGTAGGCTCCCGAGTCTTCCAGAAGGTGGAAATTTGCTGACCGTACCCTTCGCCAGGTAAACGCTCGCGTTTTGTTGTACCTGCATTCTCTAGAAAACTTTGTTGACAACGAGGAATTTAACTGCAATGGCTCAACCAGACTCAAAATCGCTCCGCAGCCGCCTCGAAGCGGTCGGCATTAGCCAAAACGTATTCGCGGCGTTCGCCGGGGTTCACGACGCGGATGTGTCGCGCGTCGTGCGCGGTTTGCGCGTTGCGTCGGGGCCGGTCGGGCGCATCACGCTCGCAATCGCGGCGCTCGAAGATTTGGTCGGCGCAGACCCCGACGTTCGCATTGCGATGAATACCGTTGAGAACATTCGGGCCGCGCAAAAGAGACTGGATGCCAAGCGTCAATCGCCAATCGCCGTTGTGCCGTGGCAATTTCGCGGAGCAGTAGCGAAGTTTGCACCGGGCCAGCCATTGGCGACAGCGCGGACTGAACTATCAAAACGGGAAACCGACGAAACAGAAGTTAAAGGTAGAAGCAGTCAAATAAGACAGCGACCGTCATAAAGGGTTCGCAAAGTTCCTACACACGTAGGAAATGCAAGTTGGGGCGAGTGATTTTACTCCCGTGGAGTCACTCCCCCAGCCTGCACGGGAGCATTTCCATGGAAAACACTTCATCGTTTCATTGCGGGTCAGAAGTCCATCTTGCGAAACTGCATTGGCTCTGCCTGCCGATATATCTTTTGGCTCTCAGAGTGTCCCACGATTCGGGAAAATTCGTGGCTCATATTCAGCCGCTCGCGGAGCATTTCGATTCGAGCCGTCCCGTAGTTTGGCGAGCGATAACAGATTTGAAGAACTCGGGATTCCTTGTCCTAACTCGTTCGGGATATGGCGAGGGGATTTTTGAATCGAGCGAGTATCAAGTTCTGACTCACAAACAATGGTCTGCACAGCACCCGAAACAATGCAGGGACAAATTTGAGTTGGGATTTAGCGATAAAGCCGCCACTGATTTGCTGGGACGCCACCTGTATGCCATCAGCGGTGGATACGCGATAACCTTCAAGAATCACCGGGTGGCTTGGTATCGAAAGCAGAAGCCGCTCACAGATGCCGACATTGAAGCCGAGTTTCGGGAGTGGTTTCCGAGTCACGTTGCCGAGCAGCGACAAGACTCTCAAATATGGCGAAACAGGGTGGACTATCATTTTGGAGCGCATCTAGTTCTAGCAGCAGCCGAACGGCGACGGAGTGGTGCTCTTGCAGTTGTCTGATTTATACGGCTGTTATTAGGTATACCGCGTCTCCGTTTTGGAGACTCGAACGCGTCTCAGTTTCCGAGACTCGGTCGCGTCTCAGTTTTGAAAGGCAGCGCGTCTCACTTTCCGAGACAACTAATCTTCGATGTAATCTTCGAGGTTTAGTCTTCGATAGGTAGTCAACGGGATACCGCCTTCGCGGGCGATTTGTAGGGCCCTTCGGAAACTTCAAAGGCAAAGGCGCGGGCAAGGAAAGTCGGAAGCAGAGCAAGCCATGTTTTATCTGGGCGGCATTTTCTTTATTGCTCTCTACTTATTGAAGTGATCCTTCCTCCAATTAAGTCACTGACCAGATTGCCTGGAGGCTAGTCGCAGCGCAGGAACCCGCGCAGCGCTGATGTTGTGTTCTAGGAACGGTACTACGGACTTTCCCGCTTTCGAGGTCCACAGTTTACGCTGGAGGCTTTCATGAAAAGGCTCGGAGCTGCAATGGAAAAAATCGGAATCGGACTTGTCGTTTTTCTGTTTCTCTCGGCAGGTGTGTCATTCGCGCAGCAGCCTACCGCAGTGCATATGGAATGCAGGCAACTCGCCAGCGGTCCAGCTAATTTCCTGGAGCCCAACGAGACGTACGTCAACGGCATGGCCTGCCACTCCACGGATGTGAACGCAGCGGCGGTTTCCGTAGCGGCGCCGAAGCCTCTCGAACCGGTGCCGGTCGCGCAGTCGGGGCCTGCGATTCTGCCGGCGCCGAACACGGTGTTCATCGCTCCGATGGAAGGATTCGAGACCTATCTTGCTGCAGCGATTAATAAGAAGCAGGTGCCTCTCACCGTCGTAGGCGATGAGGCGCACGCCGTTTATCTGATTCGCGGCACGTCGGCTGAACAGAAGGCTGGCTGGGCAAAGATGGCTTTCACCGGATCAATTCATTCCGATGATTCAGCCAGCATCCAAATGATCGACCGCAAGACAGACGCAGTCGTATTCGCCTACGCGGTCAATAAAAAGAATACCTGGCACGGCCAGCAAACGACCGCTGAAGCCTGCGCGAAACATCTCAAGGAGCAGCTGGACAAAAAATAGGAAGCGACCACCGCTGCCTCCGAGACTCGACGAGGCGGCGCGGCTTGGCACCTAACATTGGCACGATCGTGTGGAGCGCGCAGCGGGAGATGCGCTGATAAGTTCTTGATACGCGAGAAAATTGCAACCCCGCAACACACTGAAAACGTGGACGACTACGATGGCGGAGAGGGTGGGATTTGAACTCAAGCGGGCACGCAGTCGGCCCCGTCTTTTCAGTAACTTGTGATTTTTCAATGGCCAAATGCAACGTTAAAAACGTTGGAAACGCCGAATATTGGTTTCTAGTCGTAATCTATTACCTCGCGGGTGTTTTCTTTGTTGGGAGATACTTGTTGAGTTGACCCTTCGTCTGGTTGAATCGCCTCCCGAAATCGCTTGCGTACTGCGTATCGCTAGGAAATTCGGCGCGGAGTGAAAATTCTCGAAATATGCCGTGACATTTTTTCTCGCCGCGCACATGGCAACGAAAAAGCAAAGTCGAATGAGTCATAGCACAGAAATGATGCATTCGAGATAGCAGAAAACACAGCACTTATCCGCAAAGTGCGAAGACGCCGCTTGCGCCGCGTCGACCGCGCGCCGAGATGGTCGTCAACCCTCTGCACCGCTCATCAACCCAACGCATTTTGTTTTGGCCGCGAAAATGGCGTCCGAAATTATCGCTGGATATTATTGAGAAGTAATGGGTTTAGAAAAGTTCTCTCGTCGGATATCTTAGATGGGACCCAGACACTTCCGCCTGCCCGTCAGAGCCCCCAAAGGGTCTAGGAATCGTTCCACAGAAAGTGTGAAGGTACGGACCTCCGGCCCGCAGCGTTTATCCGACTCGTTAGAGGGACCCAAAACCATACCCGTCAAACATTTGGCTTGGATTATGTACCTAATGGAACCCAGACGTACCCCAGGGACACAGAAACTGGCCCCGGGTGTTCGGTGCACAGTTCGGGCACGGTTCGGAATGTAATCGCGCGACGATTCCGGAAGGTGGCGCACAGGAGACTGTCGTTCAAGCCGAGCCGCACTTTCACTTGCACGAGCCGAATTTTCAAAACTACTGGAGCGAACTAAGTAGATGTCCGACCCGACGAAAAAGACTTGTGGCCAATGCGGAGCGATCCACCCCGCCATCAATGAATTCTTTGGCACCGATAAGCAACAGCCGGACTCGCTGCGAAGAATTTGCAAAGCATGCTACTCAGACAATCGCTATGGTGACCGAACGAAGGCCGTGCAGGCACTGCGTGTCCACGACAAGATAGTCGCTAAGGCACGGAAGGAACTTGCCGAGAATCTGAACAATTTGAGTCCGGGCCAGATTGAGAAGTACAACCGCATCGTCCGTCTCGATGGAGAGCACCGCGCCGAGATTCAGAAAAAGATTCACGACGCGCGCAAGGCAGAAGAGGATGCGCAGCGACAAGCCGCTTCTGCTCCATCGTTGAAGTTGGTGCAACAGCATTTCGGAAGCCCGATTTTCTTGACCGTTGAGGAAATGCGTCATTCCGTGGCCCGCGCCAAAATTGCGTTGGGAAATCTCACGGATGAAACCGATGGCCCGGCGCGTCAACACGTTAATGACTACATTGCTCGCGTTGAGTGGGCAGTCAAGCAGCACGACGACCGCGAAGCTGAGATGGCCCGCGATGCGCAAGAGAGGCTGAACGAAGCTGTGTGCCGTCGCGTCATTGGGCGCGTCTATGACCTGTTTCTCCCGCAAATTCGCTCGGCGAATACTGCTGAGGGCAAGATTTCACTGCGCGAGAAAATTCGCGCTCGTAAGAAATCATTGATGGCTATGTCCAAGACTGCAACGGGCCTAGATAAATCCGGTGCAGAGCAGGCGGTCGTCGCCAAGTGTCTTGCCGACGCGCTGGAGAAGTTGGCACTCATGTTGTACAGCGGCACCAAAGCTGAGTTGCCAACCGACACACTAGCCAATCTTACATCACGACTGGATTACGCGAACGCAGCGCAACAGGAATTGGAAGTCGAAGAAGCGAAAAGACGCGCTTATTGGAAAGAACTTGAGGAAAGCAATCCCGAGCAATTTGAAAAGGAGAGCCGCTCGCTTGTGCTTCAACTAAAAGGCACTGGGCCTTTTGCCGACATTCAGCGAAAGTCCATGCAGCAATTGAAACGCGAAAACCCAGATGAATACACCCGTCGCGCGCTCGAAGCATTGAAGCCGCGCAAGGTGACTCAAGACGTAATCATTTACGTGATTCAAGAGGGTAAGCGCGAAACATGGCGGTGGCCTGATGGTCGCCTCGTCAAACGTGGCGAGGAAGTGACATATGACACGCGCATGAAACGTTTTTGCTTAATGCCCGGGCCTGCTGGTGTGGAGCTAGACCCCGTGACTGCGCCGGGTCGTCAGAAGATGGAGTTGAATCAGCACGACGACGGCAGTTTTCACTGGGAACCGGAAGGCAGTCAGGGAAAGTGGAATCAAGGACCGGACGGCTTGTGGTCCAAAGTTTCTGGCAGCGAATCGCCGTGGACTACGCCGGAAAAAATAGTTTTCAGAAAAGCCGAACCGCACATCGAAGGCAGCGGCAAAGACCATTTTCGATACGGACAGTGGTGGTCGCTCGAAGACGTGCAGAACGCCGATGCTGCGGACGCCGCTAATCCGCCGAACCTGTTGTCCCCGCTTCCCCGATTCGCAGTCGCTGACAGTCTTGCTTTGCCGCCGCCAACAACCGCTGCGGACCGTGCGAAAGATAATAAAGAGCCGTCGGTTTGGAAAAGACACGAGCAGAAAATGCGCGAAGAAAAAGAGCGTGAAGCCCAGTTGTTGCGCAGCATTTAAATTCAAAAGGAGAGGAACACCATGAACGACCAAATAAAAGCTATCCGTGAATCCGCACGCATCTTTGACATCCATTCTCAAGAATCGGAATTGGACGCCGCGCAGTTCGTGGACGAAATGTCGGGAGACGGCGATGAAACACACGCTGATGACATCAACGTGCCGGATTACATGCCCCTACCCGCAGCCCTGACGTTGGTGGAAACGTCTCGCAAAGATGGCTTTCGTTTCATGCAAGAAATAGCGGAACAGATGTTGGCGCAGTTTTCTGCTAAGTCCGAGGATGTGAAAGCGACACAAGATGCCCGAACCCTCAATCATCAAATGGCCATGGGTGTGAAAGCCTTGCTAGTTGAATGGGGCGCACGAGTGGCCGAAGCCGAGCAACGTGTGCAGCAGAGTACGCCCGAGGAGCGCCGCAAGATGGGCGTCACCAACGTCCGCGACATTTTGGAATCCGAGCCACAGGCCGAAGCGCCGAAGCGCGTCATTGTCGTCGGGCCTTCGTCCGAAGAAAAGCCGTCGTCTCGCGTCCCGTCTGCCGGGGTTCAAGCGAATACGAAAAGAGCACAGGATTGGCTGAACTCTGATGCGTCACGTTCTTAGCACCGACGAACGGTCCGGTACCACTCGGTTTCAGACGGAGGCTCTCGCGCAATCGTATCTGGAATTGCTGCAAGCCGACGATTTTGAAGTGAGGCACCGCGCGGTGAAAGCCAGACCGATGGCTGAAATTAGTTGGACGACCGCTGATGTCTTGCGCAGGGCATCGGATACGGCCTTCGCTCTTGAAGCGTACCGACGCGGAGTGTGTTTGGTAGGGGCGAAGAATATTCTGAGCGGCATATTCGCCAACGGAAAGAAGCTATATCGCAGGAAGCAAGAGAAGAACAAATCCCAGAGAGGGAACACGAAATGAGCATTCCGACCATCACACTAGAAGAAAAAAATCGCCTTACCGACCAAGCGGCCCGCCTATTCGTCGCTCGGCATGTGAATGACTATTTTCCGTGCGAGTTGAATAGTCAGAAGCTGTGCAATTTCATCACCTCACAGCTTGGCGAGAATTACCCCTTCGTATGGACTTTGGACCACTTGGAGTCGGCATTCGCATATCTCAACGAACATGATTTTTTGCTACAGCGACCTGTCGAGGTAGAAGACAAGTCCGCGCAGATTACCGAGCAGCAGCGCGCGCTGGAAGCGGCGAACACGAATCTCGCCGCGTGCAAAGCGGAGGAAATCCGAATTGCTAAGCGCATGCCGTTGAAGGAACTTGGCCAGTTTACGTCAGTCGAGAATGCGAAATTGCGCGCCCAGCGTTCTGTGGCTGCGCGTACTCAGACCGATAGCGAATCCAATCGTCTTACGAAGCAGGAACTGGATGCTCGCGCCCAAGCACGCCTCAAGGTGATGACGGAGAACCCCGGACTTTCGCGTACGAGTGTCGAATTTTCAAAGCTGGTCGCAGCCGAATTGGCTGCTCAATAGTTCGCGGCAACCCCGCGCCAAGGATGCACTAAAAATGAATGACCGTGACTTGATTCAAAATCGCTGGAGTTCCACGAAATTCGACGCGGCCCGTAGCGAATACGTGGCCGACGGGAAGCAGCTTACTGCGAAGTTTTCCTGCACGGGTCGTGCATGGACGGCCACGCTGGTCTGGAAGAAGGGATATTCCGGTATCGCATCATTGACTACGTTGGATGATGCGGCCATGAAATCCTCGCTGTTGCGTCTGGATTCCTCAGTTCGCTTCATCGGGCAAGTGAACCACAACGTCGTGCCAGTCGAATCCTTGGCGGACAAGCAAGCGGAGATGCTGGAAATGTTGCGCACCGACCCCACCACGTCGCAGAAGGCGTACGAGTCAGCCTGCAAAATGTACAAGCAGAAACCCAAGCCGCGCAATGCTCCCGCAGAAACACGCTCCAACCAGAATGGCCCGGTTCTTTCCGCCGCCGACCAGCGCACCCTTGAGGCTATGCGAGTTGACCTGACTGTCGGCACGCGAGCGTATCGCAACGCCTGCGCGAAGTTCGGTGTGCAACCGCAGCCTCGCCCGACGCAGGCCGCAACGCCCACGTCGCAAGCACTCGTGCCCTTCCATGTGCAAGGTCAAGCCTACGGCGAATTTATGCAGGCCCACGGGGAATTGTTCACTGGATTTTTCGCGGAAGGCAACGCAGCCATCATCGCGCAGTGGATGCAAGATGAACACCGCCAGTGCGACGCCGCGTCCGTTGCTCAATGCTACGCCGAGTGTTTGGCTGCGGGATATTTCAGGGACGCTAGAACTTTGTCACGCGACCTGAATGGCAGTCTGCGAATCGTGCGCCCGTACAACCACGCCGAGCTAGTCGCTACACGTCGTCGGCAAACCGTGGATGCCGTGAATGCACCGCCAGCCTATCTGAGTGACGTTGAGCGGGATGCATGGTTGGCCGTGCGCCAGAAATATCCGACCCTGTCCGTACGTTCGGCGGGGTTCCAGCAATGCGCGCGCGACACGCTGCTTCTTTGGGCGAAACAGCATGTCCTTGAGAGCCAGCCAGAGTTGGGCAGTGCCAACAAGAAAGGTGAACTGAGCGTGGCAATCAACAAGACGTTGAACGCATGGGCGAAAATCTCGAATCCCGGCATGAACCGCCGCGTCAACGAAAAGGGTCAAGAAATTCTCTGGCTCGGGTAGCATTCACCTTCGCGCCGAAAGGGCGTATGGAAATAGATTTGAAAATCCTCAAGGAAGTGAAACAACATGGCAGCAGAAACCAAAGTGAAGTGTGAAGGCGAGACTCGCGGATTTGATAAGGGCGGAAATTCAGCCAGCGAGAAGTGTGGAACTGAGAAGCACAACGGCCCCTACGCCCGTGGTGAAAAGTGCAGGCAAGACGCGAGGATTAGCAAGAAAACGAACTAAGTTTGGACACTGCATGCCTGCGCTACGGCCCAATACGGGTCTGCCCCCGTTCTCCTCGTAGCGAAAACCCATCGGCCTGCACTGGTTTTCCTAGCTCCAGTGCAGGCGGTGCGCATTCTACTTTCAACTTTTCAGGAATATCGCATGTCCGAATTAATTCATGGAGTCGGCTTTACGGTTGAACCGCTGGGCCAGATTCCCATGCTCGTGAGTGAAGGATTCGATGCAGCAGAATGGACCAAGAACGATGTGTTTTTTAGTTCTCGCGTGACCATTACGGCGACGGGCGAAACGCAAATTTTTCAATTGCATCCAGTGCTTGGCGACCAACGCACGGTCAATCTGGTGGCGATGGAATACGGCAACAAACGCGCCGGAAACGCTGTCTAAGGATTGCCGAGTCGGAGTCGGTGGGATAGAGGCGTATTCGTGCTTTCCGTCAGGGCTCTCTAGGCCGCAACTAATGTGACGGACTTCGCGTCGCTAATCTTTTGCCAGCCTGCGGATTCTGTCACCCACAACGAAGGCAGGAGCTTTGCAATCGTCCCATGCCACAAGGTGGCCGTGCGTCATTTGGCCGCGCCACATCTTTGGGCCGAGCGACGTATTGATAGTGCCGTACGCGCCGTTTGTGTGGGAATCGCCGGGCTTGGAGTTGATTTTCTCAACCCGCGTGCCCGTCCGCAACCCAGTGGAAGATTGCAGTGTGTTGGAGTGTAGCCTGAGAGTCACTAAATCCCCCAAGGCATTTACTTGGGCGGCGCGGAAAGCTGGCCCGGCCTGATCGGTTGCAGTTGCGTACGATCTTCGATTTCGTTTAGCAGATACCGAGAGGCATCGAAGCGGGAATCGATAATTACCTTCCGAGCACCGGAGCGAAGCTCGATTGCTCCGCCTTGCTTGTCGTGCAATCGAATCTCTGTGATCTCTTTCCACTGAAAGGAGCGTGAGTACCAGAGGCCCCTCTTGGTGATGCCATTTTGGTTTGTGGTTAACGAACCGCTTGCGAGCCAAAGGCTGAGTATCAGGACGGTCGCGGAGACGGCGATCAGCCCCCACTCAGGACGATGAAGATCGTGCCATGACCAGACTGACATAACAACTGCGAAGAGGCCGCCCGCGAAGCCTATTGCGCGCCACTGCCACTTGATCCCGTATACGCTAGCGCCGTCACGAATTTTTGGAAGCTGTGAACCCTTCGCGCCAGACAGCCAGCGAGTCGCAATCGCAATCAGAGCGACAGTTGCTATCGTACCAACGACGCTTAAAAACGAACTCCCCATCGTTAAGCCCTCGTGGCAGCCATTACTAGTGGCATTTGGTCCCGTTCGCGCCGCATTGTGTTCCTTGCTGCGACTGTGGTTTCTGCTGATTGTAATAGCTTTCGGCGGCACTTTGGCCTGCATCAATCGCCTTTGCGACTCCCGTGCCTATTGCAGGTGCGTTATTCGAATAGAAGTTGGCGCTAGCTTGATCGCCACTAGCTGCTGCAACCTTCGCGGACCCGTTAGCGATAGCCTCGCCCACGTCTTCGCCGACTTTCGCACCGCCGACTGCGCCACCAACCGCTCCACTCGTAGCGTCCTTAAGCACCGATGTCGGGCTGAGAACTTCTTTCGCCGACTCTCCTTGAATTGAGCGGTCAGCGACTCCGCCCACCACATTGCCTGCGGCTCCAAGTGCGGCGGTTGCTGCAACCCCCGCTTCAGGTCCCGCAAGACCAATCGCGGCACCCGCAATTGCTCCCTTAACTGCGGAGCCTTCTACTTTCTGCCAGTTAACGGGCTGGCCGTGCAGCTTGTCTGCAATGATTTCGCCCGCGCCACCGATCACAAATCCAGCGACGGCACCTGCGGCAACGGTGCACAACGGGTAGCAATGTCCGTCGAGGTCGGCAAAGGATTCCGGGTTGTCGCTAGTGAAGGCATACAGATTCAGCGTCTGCGGGTTAGTGAGGTTCGCATACGGTACCGGAGCGGGCACTGACGACCAATCGGGCGAAAGGAAGCGGCCGTAGGCGGATGAGTAGAAGCGCGCACCGAAATAGTCATTGCCAGTTTCCACATCGCGTTCTTTGCCTTGGAACTTGTAATTCTGCGTGCAGCTGGTAGTGAAGTCGATCTCGCCGCCGTAGGGGTAGAAATCCGCGTCATCGCAGAGAGTGGCTGTGGAACCGCCGCTTGGAATTTCGGCAATCACGCGTGAGTTATTGACCTGGTCCTGAAAATAATAATACACATTGTTCTGGTAGTCGCGCCGCGCAGCAAGCGGGCCGTCAAAGTAAATGTACTCGCTGAATGTGGTGTTCCCTGTGCTACCGGTAGTATCGGTCTCGTCCAACACATTGTGCGTCCCGCCGTACCAGTAAAGTTTCGTGCCCGATTTCTCGACGCGGTTCCCGAGCCCGTCGTAGAGATAAGTCACTCCGCCGCCCGTCTTCATTTCGCTCTCTGCGTTCCACACATATGCCGAAGTCACGTCGGCTGTCTCATTCCCCGAAGCATCGTACGTAAACGGCGCTACTCCGACCTGATTATTGGCGTTCGGAGTTAGGGTTGCGTTCCCCGTCCCTGCAACCGCCGTAAGATTTGCCCATTCGTCGAGGGTGAAGGCAAGATTCCAGCAATTCGCCGTGCAGGCTGGGAGAGTCGCCGCACTTGTGATGCGATTCACAGCGTCGTAAACGTAAGTTTGGCTGCGATTGGAGTTGCGGTCGTTCGTGATCCCGGCCAGGTTGCCGTTGTCGGCCCCAAGGTTGAAGTTATATTTGACGTCCATAAACGTGCCAGCGGTAACCGTGGAAGTGCAGGATGTTGCCGTGAGCGCACCAGTGCTCGCATACGTCCAGCAAGGTTGCAAGCGGACGTTGTATAGGATGTTCTCGGCGATGTGCGATCCCCGGCTTATGGATGACAGAGCACCCCAGGGCGTATATATCCCGCTGGATGCGTATGTGGCGACTGCCGAATCGGCAGCAGTAAGTGGCAATCCCGCTCCGCCCGGGGTGTAGACAACGGAGTGTCCGGTCGGATATTTCAGAGTGTTGAGCGAGCCATCGAGGTTGTAAACGTAGCTGGATTGTTTTGTGATGCCTGCCGTCTGGCGCTGGTCTCCCCACAGGCGGCCCATCGTATCATAAGAGAAAAACTCCGATCCGCCTGCGTCCATTATGCTGGTCATGCTTCCGACGTTGTAACAAGAAGAAACCACGTAGCACGTAGTTGCATCGTAGCGGTAATTCACCGATGGGTCGCTGTTCGAGTAAGTCTTGCTCAACACGCGTTTCACAACGTCCCAGGAGTAGGAAATCATAATTCCACGCGCATCCGTCTTTGTCGAAACATTACTGTCCGCATCGTAGGAGTATGTGACCGGAGTCGTTCCAGTCTCCGGATTCAGCGAACTGGTCAAGCGACTCAACGAGTCATAAACGAACGTTCGTGTACGTGAGCCTCCTTGTACTACCTGAGTCAAATCATTAAGCGCATCGTGAGAATAGTTCGTCGCCCAGTTGAGGCTGGCGGGACTTTCAATCACCTCTTCCATCCTGCCTAGGCCATCTTCAAAACTCTCGCGAGTTTTACTCGCCTCATCGGTAACAGTGGTAGTGTTGCCGCTGTAGACTGTCTTGACGGTCGAGTTGTCCGCCTTCGTCACCTGCGTAGTACGGTTCAGCGCGTCATATAGATAACCGGTTGTGCCATAGGTCAGGTCGGACGGGCTTCGATAGGGATTTGTGACCGTGTTCACGAGCCCTTCGCCGTTGTACGTCGTAACCGTATAGTCTGTTCCTGTTGGGTCACTGGTCAGTTCTGTTTCAATGACCTGTCCCATGCCGTCCAAAATACTGACGCTTGTCAGCGGCACACTTGTCGTAATTAATTTCGACGTGGTAACGCTCGGTACGGAGTCGTTGTACGTGAGTGTTGTTTTACCGGTATCCGGGTAGGTGGTTGAAGTCAGTCTCAGCAAGGGATCGCTGTATGCATAGGATGTGGTTTGATTGTTCGCGTCCGTCGAACCTCGGAGCAGTCCGTCAGTATAGCCGTAGCAGTACTTTTGCGTGTGGCCCAAGG
>Ga0070762_10000824_pt1 | contig 13691 bp, 8 predicted proteins | sample HubBroMetageREF2_FD_66726 | JGI IMG/M metagenome (GOLD analysis project Ga0070762, IMG submission 66726) | Reference soil microbial communities from the Hubbard Brook experimental Forest, New Hampshire, USA - Hubbard Brook CCASE Soil... | ecosystem: Environmental > Terrestrial > Soil > Temperate...
CAGCATCTGCTGCCTTGGAACAATTGGTATTACACGGGCTATGCCGGCTTTCTTCAAAGCTCGGAGCAGGGCATCAATCTGCAATCTACTTTAGCCGGCGGCGTGGGCCGATACCTGAAGAATACGAATCACACCTCGATCAGCGTGGCCGGGGGGTTTGCCTTCCAGCGCATTAATTATCAGCAAAATATCCTGGTCGCACCAGCGCAAGATGTCGCCTCTGGCTGGGTCAACACTCAGGCAAAGCTATTCCAATTCGACCGCACAAACCTCACTGTCGTGGCAAGTCTCTTGCCATCTCTGTCTGATCCGGGGAGGGTCCATTTCAACCTGAACACGTCCTACTACATAAAAATCTGGGAAAAGTTCAGATTCAACATTTCTTTCTACGGGAGCTGGGATAGTCACCCGCCCCCCGGCTTCGCGGGAAGCGATTATGGGACTAGCACCGGACTGAACTGGACTTTCGGCAACCGCTAGCATTGGGTGTGCCGAACATGGTTCGACCGAGTACTTGCTATTCACGATTCGCACGGGTGAACTTGATGTGTTCACAGAGCGTCAGCCTTCCGCTGCATATTCAACTCCTCAGCAATCTCATTTTCTGGCTGAAGAGGCACGCACACGTCGATCCTCGTCCCCTTCCCGGGTTCCGAATGAATCTGGAATCGCCCACCCACCAGGCGCGCACGTTCTCCCATGCTTCTGATGCCCAAACCCACTCTATCTCTCATCTCCTTCGCATCGAATCCACGCCCTTTGTCGCTCACGGAAAGAAACAATCTGTCCCCGGCCTTGCGCAAATTCACTTGGCCATGTGAAGCTCCGCTATATTTTCTTAAATTCTGAAGGCCTTCCTGGGCGACACGGAATAAACACAGAGCCACATTGGGAGGCACGGCACGTGGGATATTCTTGGAAGAAAAAACGATTTCGATGCCCTGCCGGGAGGTAAACTCCTCACACAAAGCTTTCAGCCCCGGGACCAGTCCCAGGCTCTCAAGCGTGGATGGGTGCAGGCGACGGGATACCGTGTGTAGATCGGCGCCGAGCTCGCTGGCCGAATTCAAAAGTTCGTGCAGCTGTCGCTTCGTGGCTGCTGACGAATCCGGTAACGCCTCCGAAGCATTTTCCAATTCGAGTGCGAGTAGTGCCAGACGCTGGCTAAAATCGTCGTGAAGTTCTGACGCCAGCCGGCTTCGTTCCATTTCCTGTGCATTGATCAACAGGCCGCTAAGCTGTAGCTGAGCGTCTCTGGCCTGCTTGAGTTGTTTTCGGCTGAAGTGAAGGTAGACGGCAAGTGCGGATAGAAGGAGGATGATGAGCAGCCCGCTGATCCAGATCCGTTTTGTGCGTTCCCAAACTGACACCTCTCGGAACAGCAGAGTGCTGCCGGGAGGGAGATCACTTTCCCTCAATCCCCAGCGCTTTAGCGCACGCCAATCGAATATGTAGGTGTTTACGCCTTTTACCCTAGGTATGTCCTGCGGCTTTACGCCACCGAGCAGTCTCAGCGCCATGGCTCCAGCAACCTTCCCTTGCTCGCTAAGGCTCGAAAGATAGCCCCCCACCTCGCCGTGATTTATGTAAACGTCGAACAAGCTAAAAACTGGCGCATTCGCCGCGGCAGAGACCATCGGGCCAGTTTCGTTTGATTTGAACAGTCTTCCTGCCGCATCCATCGATACTGAGGTGAACAGGATGAGAGTGTGGGCGGGCAGGTGCCTGAGACGCTCCAGTAGATCAGGCATAGCCAGGTCAGTCATAAAGGTAATGTCGAGATGATTTGTGAATTCCTTCAGTTGTTGCTTGACGTTGTCTTCCTCCTGTTTGTCCCAATCCGATACGCCCCCTACCACCACCACGTGCTCTGTGCCGGGCTGGAGCCGCAATGCTATTTCCAGAGTCTCCGCCGGAGCTATGTCATTTTCGACCCCTGTAAAATCAGGATCTAGCACGGGAGAACCCGGCATACCTCTGTTAGGCAGGCAAAAAACAATCGGAACGCCCGGAAACGCTGTTTGGTGCACTTCTTGCATAAATTTGAGCGGGGATGGCCCGACCGTGATAATCACGTCTGGTTTGCGATTGTGATATTTGCGAAGATAGAAATCGCGAAACTCCTGCTGGTCGGCCGGATCGGGAAACAGCACGGCATCCATGTACTCGGAATAGAATTCAAGGTGATAGGGTGAATCATTCAGCCCAGCTTGGATTCCATCATTGATGATGGGGATAGTAGGATAGGAAGTGCCTACCTCGTTCAGAATCAGAATCCGCCGGACATCCTTCGGAGGTTCCGCTCCAATCGGGTGTGACAGGAAAATGGCTGCGAGCACCGCAACCGCGATCCGGACATGGCGTCTTCCTCCCAGGCCTTCTTGTCCAGGTTCGGGCCGACAATCGTATAGCAGCGATGCCATATCTCCAACGTAAACGATTGATAGGACGAAGATTTCCAGCCGCGGGATGAGACTACTCTGATGGCGGAACGGATACAAGCGCTACTGGTTAGTTTATATCCGAATCACTGTAAGAACTGACAGGTAGGGCCTGGTATCGGTCGCACAAAATTCCCACTGGAATTCTATTTGATTAGGAAAATACATAGGGTTACACTCTTGCCCTCACCGTCCAACTGAGAGAAGTCAAGCACTCTTCCGCTATCAGCAGGTTCGTGTAGCCCGAAGGTCCTTTATGAGCAATGGCTTACATGAATGTCGGCCACTACTCCGTGGCCGCTCCTACCCTTTCTTGCTGCTCGCCTTGATTGTTGCGCTACTGTCCTCCAAAAAAGCGTCCGGCCAGACAGCCTCCACCGGTGCATTAACCGGCCTCACTCTGGACCCTTCCGGGGCAGTTCTGCCGGGCGTCGTTCTTCATCTCACGCTAGAGGATGGATCTGAAGCGAGGTCCGCCACCTCGGACAACGATGGCCGATTCGGATTCTTCTTGCTGCAGCCTGGGACTTTTGAGTTGCAGGCAAGCAAGGTTGACTTCAAATCCGTGAGTCAACGGGATATTCATGTTCACGTCGCCGAGACGCTTCGGCTCGAACTTCATCTTAAGCTCGCAACCCGTGTCGAACAAACGCAGGTTTCGTCCCGGCCACTGATGGTTCAGCTAGACACAGCAGCGCTCGGAAGAATTGCCAATCAAGACACGATCAGCGGTTTGCCGTTAGTCACGCGGAACTTCGCGCAACTGGCAGGGCTGTCTCCTGGGGTAATCGTCGGTGTTTACAATGCCGGAGAGCTTGGGACTGGGGGAACAGCACTTTCACAAATTGGGAAGTCCAATGATGGGATTTTCGTGCACGGATCGCGTTCCTACGACAATAACTGGCAATTGGACGGAATTAGCGTCAGTGATGTGCAGGGTTCAGGCTCAATTAGCGGAGGGATCCCCATTCCCAATCCCGACACACTGGACGAGTTCAAAGTGCAGACCGGACTCTACGATGCAGCGTTCGGGCGGGCCGCGGGCGCCAACGTCAGCGTGATCACGAAAACAGGAACCAACCAGTACCACGGGACAATTTTTGAGTTCTTGCGAAACGATGTTCTCAATGCCAACGATTTCTTTTTGAACATGACGGGCCAGCACAGGCCGGACCTCAAACAGAACCAGTTCGGATTTTCACTCGGAGGACCGATACAAAAAAACAAATTGCTTTTCTTTGGCTCGTATCAGGGCACCCGACAAGTTAACGGTACGTCCGCCGGTCAAGCCCGGATTGCTTGCACCGCCAGCTTGAACGAACCACCGCTTACGAATGACCGATCGCCCGCCGCCCTTGGGAAACTGTTCGGTGGCATGAAAGGTGCATTAGGGGGTGTCGCGATTGCACCCGACGGGTCCAACATCAACCCCGCCGCTCTGGTGCTCTTGAATTTCAAACTGCCCGACGGCAGCTTGCTGATTCCCACGCCTCAAACGGTTAACCCCTCGAAGCCATTTACCAGCAGCGGCTTTTCCGCCTTCAGCGAACCTTGCGATTTCGCCGAAGATCAGGGATTAGGGAATCTCGATTACATTATTTCGCCCAGGAGCCAACTGACCGCGCGATTTTTCATCGCAGACAGCAATCAGTTGGTTACTTTCCCAGGCGGCGCCTTGAACCCAGTGGGTAACATCCGCGGGTTCGACAGTCCCGGCGCTTCGACGTTCGTCGTTTCCTCTCTTGCGCACACTTACACTCTCAGTAATTCCTTGCTTAATCAGGCCAGGATTGGATTCGTCCGGACAAGTGCCGCAATGTCTGCCCAGGCTCCGTTCAAGTGGTCCGATGTCGGCGCATCGGAAAGCGACATGAATAAAAATAATGAACTGCCCAGCCTGAATATTCTGGGTTCCGTCAGCATGGCCAGCGTACTTCCTCGAACCTATACGCAAAATAGCTTCGTCTTCAACGATGTTCTTAGTATTACCAAGGGTTCCCATGCCCTGAAATTCGGAGGCTCGCTTACCCGAGTGCAAGATAATCTTAACTTTGCTGGGTTTGGTTCGCTTGTGCAGTTTCTCAGCTGGCCAGACTTTCTACTCGGCCTCGATGGCAACAACAACGGCACTGGAACTTTTAGCAATGTTTTTTCATCCTCGGATATCTTTGGCCTATTGGACCGTGAGTTTAGAGTGTGGGAGGCCTCGGGATTTGTGCAGGATGACTATAGGATCAAACGGTCGTTTACTCTGAATCTCGGGATGCGATACGAACGAGTTGGGCAATTCGGCGACCAGCTGGGCAGGAACTCCAGCTTCGATTTCAGCAAGGCTGATGCAAGCCCCCCTCCGAGTGGAAGCCTGGATGGCTACATCGTAGCCTCCAACTTTCCGGCTGCTCTCCCGCCGGGAGTGACGCGTGCAGGCAATACTTTCGGAAATTATGGCGATGGACAAAACACGATTGCTCCCCGAATAGGTTTTGCGTGGCAAGTCTTTCCGAACACAAGTCGGCTGGTGCTGCGAGGAGGGTACGGCATCTACTATTCTCGGCCAACCGGCCAAACCTCTACACTATCCGTGCTCGCTGCGCCTTTTTCCTTGACCCGAATCAACACAGGACTGACAAATGCGGCCGCGACATTTCAAGCACCCTTTGCACAACCATTCCCTACTGCCGATTCATTTCCAATGTTTCAGCCCTATTCTCCAACCACGCATTCCTCGGTCAATGCTCTAGCCCCCAACTTTCGGCCGGCAATGGTGCAACAGTTCTCATTGAACACCCAGATTGAAGTAAAGCAAGGTTGGCTGTTAGAGGTCGGATATGTGGGTGCCCGGGGAACACACCTACAGCGCTTCCGTTCGCTGAATCAGGCGCTCGACGCAACTCCAAGCCATCCGATCAATGGCGTACCCTCAAACACATTGGCTAACATCGGATTGCGGGTCCCCATTCCTGGAATACGCCCCGACTCCCTTCGCGAAATGGAATCGGAGGGCAGTTCCTGGTACAACGGGCTGGAAGCGAGCCTGACCGAGCGGTTGGCGCACGGCCTTCAATTCCTCGCCTCCTACACCTTCTCGAAGACTCTGGACACCGATGGCGCCGACATTAACTCGACCTCGGCGAATAATGCACTAACACTCGGAGACCAAAACTCCCCCGAACAGCGATGGGGACGCGCCAGCTTTGATCGCACCCATCGATTCATTTTTAGTGCAATATGGACTCTCCCCAGTCCACACGACGGACTGGAACGGGTGGTTCTAGGAGGGTGGGATGTAGCTGCGATAGTTACGATTCAATCGGGCAGCGCTCTCACCATCTCCGACACCAACGCCAACAACGTGTTTGGAATAAGCGAAGACCGAGCGCAGCTGAGCGGAACCTGCTCTAAAAGCCAACTGGTAAAGGGAGGCTCGGTGGAATCGAAATTGGGAGGCTATTTCAATGCCGCCTGTTTTACGAGTCCGCCAATTATTGGCGCGGACGGCATTGGAGCGGCGTTTGGCAACAGTGGGACCGGAATTGTAGACGGTCCCGGTCAAGCAAACCTGGATCTCGCATTTTCAAAAACTGTATTCGTCAATTGGCCGATAGAGAAAAGCAGCGTTCAATTTCGTGCCGAGTTCTTCAATACGCTGAATCATCCACAGTTTGCCAATCCGGATACTAACTTCACCTCACCAACGTTCGGCGTCATTAGTAGCACGGCTGTAAATCCTCGTGTCATCCAACTAGCATTAAAGCTTGAGTTCTGAATAGCTTCAACATCGGAAAAAACGCCGCTCGACTGTGGAAAGCGTTAGGCCCTAACGGGGAGGCGAGGGCATTGTCCCGTGCTCCGCACAGCCTCCACGCGCATGCGGGGCTCAATATTGACCGAGATCAGGCCACGCCTCAATGCGAACAAAACCAGCTCGGCGTTACTCTTGAGATTGAAAGCGTCCATGATGTGGTGCTTATGGAACTCCACTGTCTTTTCGCTTAGGTCCAGGAGCCCGGCGATCTCTTTCATGGGTCGTCCCTCCGCCAGCATTTGAACCACATCTCTTTGTCGTGAGGTTATTTCCTTTGAGAACTGTCTCGCCCTAGCTTTGCTTTGGACCCAATCCACGGACCGCAATTTGGGTGTCAGGTAGGACTGGCCGTGCAAAACATGGTCAATTGCCTTCAACAATTCTGGCCCGGCCGAGTGTTTGAGGACAAAGGCAATTGCCCCAAGCTCAAGCGCGGCCGCCGCAAGATTCGGATCATCCTGCATGGTCAAGAAGATGAATCGGACGTTTGGAACTTGCTCCCTGGTCCTACATGCCGCGTCCAAGCCATTCAGTAACGGCATCCCAACATCCACAATAATCACGTCCGGCTCAAGTCGAACGGCTACGTCCACCATGGCGCGGCCGTCGAGCACCACGCCAACAACGGTATAAGTCTTTTCCAGATAGACACGCAATGCCTCAGCGAACATCGCATGGTCATCCGCAATTAGAAAACGCGGGTGTGAATCCAGTGAGGATAGATTCCTCATAATGCCTGGTCTTTCTTGGCGGTCAACGAACGAGGGTGGTGAAGCACCTCTCAACACCTTGGGGCGCACGATATCCAACAGAGCCCCTTCTGTCACCTAGGGAAACCCCTAGTCACTCATGAGCCTGTCTGCAGCATGGATTCTTCAAGATCGGGGCGAATGAATCGTGGGTGGGGTTACACGCGGCACAGTCGGGTTCTCAAGAAAGTGGGCGTGGAACAGGTTGAAGCCCAAAACACGTGCGCTGCTTTCTGGGCAGAAAGCAGCGCGCAAGGTGGAATTGTCTATCGCTGGAAAAGTGATCCCTAGATACCGGCGATGCCCTTATTTACCAGGACTTTAACCTCAACCCGGCGGTTCTCGGCCCGCCCGGCCTTAGTCTCGTTCGGTGCCGCTGGTCCGTATTCGCCCATCGCGCCAGGTGCCACGATATGCCGGATCGGCACGCCACCCTGCTGAACCATATAGATGACCACGGCCTTCGCGCGGTCCTCGCTCAGCTTTGTGTTCATGGCAGCGCTGCCGGTCGCGTCAGCATAGCCTGTCACTTCGATAATATATCCAGTAAGGCCAGTCGCAGTTCCCGCCAACTTCTTGAGTTCTTCCTGGTCAGCGGCGGAGATCTGGGAGCTACCGGTAGCGAATTTTACGGTTGCCTCGCCCTTTACGTCATATTCGCTCAAAGCGGTAAACCGTTTCGTGTTCTCCTCGATGTCTTTTTCGTTCTCTTCAATCTTCTGTCTGTTGGCCGTGATATTCTGCTGGTTCGTGGCGATATTCTGCTGGTTGGCCGAGATATTCTCCTTGTGGGCTGCGAGCTGCCCCTTGTGGTCCGCCAGAGTTTGCACGTTGGCCGCGACTTGCTCCGCGGTCGGATGCAGGCCAGACTGGATCATCTCAGCCGTTTCCAGGTCGTCGCCATCGACAGTAATCGTTTTGGCCACAAACCGGCCCTTGTCGTCGGACATTCCATCCACCCTTACTTTGAGCCCGGGGATCAGCACTACATCGGACATTTGCTGCTTCTCCAAACCAAAGAGCCCCCTGTCGTCCTTCGTTGTGGTATTACCGGTCAGGACCACAGTCGTGTTCCCGTTCGAACCCTTCACGATTAACGTTTCGCCCGTGCGGGTGATGATCATCCCTTTCACTTCGTCGCCACTCGCGCCAACAGCCGCGACCGATGCCAGTAAGAACAACCCCACTAAACTCGCTACAATCGTTTTCCGGTGCATAGTTGTCTCCTCTGTCTCAGTTTCCTGAGTTCGTCCGGAAACGTACTGCAGCCCTCCAAACTGAACAACTAGGGGAATCCCTAGTCGACTGGCCCACGCCACGCGCCTACACATAGTTGTGCAGGCGCGGAATCAAAACTAAGGTTGTTTCGAAACTTGAGGCAATTGCCTTGCCGCGACAAATTCCGTCGTTAACGCAGCGAGGGCCTGAACTGGATGTTTTGGAGTTTTGTATCATGAACGCGGCCCGTTATTCCAAACTTGTCATGTCTCTTCTGGCATCCACGGCCGTCGGTTTGGTCGTGGGACTCAACTTGTCTTCCTACCACTTCCAGGAACTTCTGGTTTGCTGGCTATGCTTCAGCGTAGGCTTCGTCTCGCTGGCTCTTGCACTCTTGGTGGTCATACTCGCTTGTTACGCGGGGAAATACCTTATCCATTGCGCGAGCGCAGCGGTACGCGTAATAGCAAGGGCTGCGCAGAGTCCTGCAAAACCCACCTAAAAATATCTCGGACTATCGAAAGTCGAAGTAAGTTTCAAGCTGGGGCGAACTCCGTGGAACAGGCCTCGGTCAATCCCTCCGATTAAGCCACTGTCATCCATTTAAGTAGTCTTGAATTGCATCGAGCTGACATAGCGCAATGGGGTCGGGAATGGACAGTTACTGTGAACTGCTTCCTTTCGCGTTGACTGCTTCCCAGGCCCGCACTTTCCGGCGGCTCTCGTCGAATAGTCTTTCGTAGTTGGCCTTTCGGACTTTAGCGCTCGTCTCCGGAGAAAGTGCTTTCCACAACGGCTCGTATTGGTGGTAGACCCTCAGATACTTTTCCTGATTTGGAGGAGCGACTTCGTCGGTGCCAAAAAGAAAGCGATCCGAATAGCGGTTGATAAGATCGGCAGTGATCTGAACGGATTCGGGGCTCGCAACGATGTATTTCGCAACTTCGTCCCAGGAAATATCAAAATACACATTGCGCATCCCTGGATCAATGAGAATGGATTCGAGCATCCCAGTGTGTTGCTTCACAGGACGAACTATACGCCCCAGGCCGCAGTGTGCCCAGATAATCGGGACGCTCGGATGTCGTTTGAGGAGCGCTTTCATTTGGTTTAGATAGACAGGCTCCGCACCTTCCTTGGGAAAGGGAACGTCCACGTCATTGTGGATCAGGACAACCAGGCCGGCTTCCGCAGCAAAATCAAGAATCCGATCCAGGGCCGGATTCGTCAGGCTGGCCGTCTCACCAGAAATCTTCGCGGAAACAAACTCCTTGTGAATCGTGAATTCCCCGATGCCAGAGAACACGCCGGGAAACGTTTGTAACACGCGCCGGATATGATCGGCTGCATACATATCCGCAGGGTTGAAGCCGGTGATCATGGGGTCGAATCGAGCCTGCTGTTCAGCCGTGAGCGATCGGTATGCCATGGCAATGTAGGCGTCGGTGAAGGAGTAGTAGTAGAGAGGGGCGTCCGTCTGAAGATAGTAGGTTGGAGCAAACTCGCCGGAATTCTGGTACGACCATTGTTGTTGCAACGGAATACCGAAAAGTGCTACGCGCCCCACTTTACTTCCCATGATCGCAAGGAAGTCGTGAATGTCAGTCCCCTTCTGTATGTAATTCGTCAGATGGAAGTGAACGTCGTTGAGCTCATATGGAGCTACCTGATTGGCAGGCGGTCCCTGTCCGGAAAGTCGGGTCGAGCCAAAAAGACAAAGCACTCCGGCGAGAACGGCACTACCGAGCCTCCGCTTGAGGAGCCCAGTTTGTTGCGTTGCCATAGTCTGACCTCTTCGAATTACTGCCCACACACAGATCTCTCCTTTAATCTCAATTTCGGAAACCCAGGGCATTTGCTTCTCCGGAAACTCCTGGAAGAAAGCTGTTGTCATCCGCCCGCTCAAAAGGCGACCTCAAGGCTTGTATGGAAAACGGGTCCGTTACCCCCAAGTGCAAATGGAACGGCGGTGTAGCCAACCGGAGAATTACGCAGATAGAGGAACTCCGAATTCCAGCGGATCACTCTGTTGTGAAACGGGTAGTAGTTCACTCCGGCCCGAACATCGAACGGATTGCCATACTTCCCGTACAACGTCGAGCCTCCGAGATAAAGTTGTAAGTATTTCGGTAGGACCATGGCCGACGCTTGCAGCTGGAATCCGTGGCTGAAAATCGTGGGAAGACCCGCGGTGCCGGGACCTTTGAAGTGGTCGAGCCAGCGCAAGAAATATTCGCCCTCCAGAGAAAAGCCGTGATACTTCAGACCAGCGTCAAAGTCCGCCATCTTGTAGGTCACATCGGTTACTACAACGCCCGGCCCAAAGATGTTGGGTGTGAAGATGACGGTGCCGTCTTCGAGACGAATCTGGGTGTTCTCGAATTGGTTGCTGTTGGGTTGTTCCTGCGTGTCCTCGTCGCTGCGCGTAAAGTGGGCTCCGAAGCGAGTGGCCAACTTATCGTGATGCTCGAAATCGCCAAAGCCTGGGCCAAATTCGCCGGTCGTGGGCGTCCAAACAAGAGAGGTCGAGACGGTATTAAATCCATTGTTAAGCTGCGCCGCGCTGACCCCCAACGTGCTCAGGTTGTTGGCAATCATCGCGATGTAGTCCAAACGGTCCGCGAGCTTCCCCCAAGCCCAAACACCCGAACTGTAAGAAGGACGGAAGAATTCGTCGGCGATCAGGCGGGTATCCACTCCCAGCCAAAATGGGAAATTGCCCTCCACGCTGCGCGTTCCCGGTAAGGACCGAATCCCAACGCCCACGCTGAAGGCTTTGTTGAACGAGTAACTTAGGTTTCCAGCGACCACCACCTGGGCACCCTGCCCCTGTGAAGCGTTGGAGGTCCAGGCATAGAGGAAGTAGCGAAACTTTTCGTCCAGCAGCCAGCCGAGAAATTTAATCTGGACCTTGTTGAGCTGGAAATCCTGGCGTCGTTGAACATTCTTGACGTTGCCAAAGGCGTCGGTGTACGTGGAATTGAGTCCGAGTTGGTTCAGGTAGCGGCCATACGAGTAGAGGCTGACACTCAGGTCACCATACTCAGTGTTGGCCACCTTGAAACCAAGATTCGGCGTGTATTTGCCCCACGTCTTCGATTCTCCCTGTGCAGGCGTGGCATCTTTGGGATCGCCGACACCGGCGCTTAATACGTCGGGATCCGATATTTTCGCAGAAAGTGGTGCAACATCAGCTGATTCTTCGTGCAGGTTGGCACCGTCCGAAATAGTACTGAGATCCTTAGTGGTGGTTGAGTCTTTCGGGACCGTGCCCGTTGGCGAAGCGGGCTGTTTTGGGAGAAACTGCCGCAGCGAATTGATCTCCTCCATCAGCGCCTGGTTTTGCTTTTCAAGTTGGCGGTTCTGCTCGACCAGCCGGTCCAGCTTGTCAATCAGGTCCGAGGCATTTTTGGCGGTGTTTGTTGCGTTATCCGTCACTGCAGCCGCGCTCTGGGCGTTCGCGAAGTCCGAACAGCAGGTCTGGAGTAACATCAACAAGAGCGGCAAAATGCTCATCCACTTTGGGCGTTTCATAGGCGCGTCCCCGTAGAATCTTGCCATGTGAGAATGATTTGCGGGCTCGCCGCCCCTCTGAGACCCAGAAGCTTCATTGGTCGTAAGCTCCGTCCAGCGCGTCGGGCCAGTCATCAGGCCTCACTTCACTCCGACCGAACTCGGCGAATAGAGGTTGTAGTCCAACTTGTCGCCGACGTATTCGATGACTTTTTGTGCTTTCACACTATTCCCCGCTTCATCGAGGCGAGGCGCGAATACGGCGATGGCTCCCTTGCCGGGAATGATCGCCACAATTCCGCCGCCCACACCGCTCTTGGCAGGAAGGCCCACATGCCAAGCCCAGGAGCCGGAAGAATCATAGAGCCCGGCCATTGTCATCGCGGACAAGATATAAGGTACGTCTTGGCTCTTGATGACCTGCTCGCCAGTTGCCGGATTCTTGCCGTTATTGGCCAGCACCGCGCCCATGCGCGCCAGTTGCGTTGCATTCACGCCCACAGAGCACTGCTTGGTATAAATGTCCACCGATTCAAACGGATCGTCATAGATGCGTTCGTACTTGGCCAGGAGCATGGAGAGCGCTTTGTTGCCAGCATTAGTGGCCGCTTCCGATTTGTAGACTTCATCAATCAAGGTCAGTTTTTCGCCCGCTACCTTGCCATAGAAATCCAGGATCTTCTTCCATTTTTCGTTTTCATCCTTGCCGGAAATCAGACTGGTTGTAGCAATGGCCCCTGCGTTAACCAGCGGATTGCCGGTGTGTGTGGGCATCTCCACAACGGCAGTGACGGAGTTGAATGCCCTGCCCGTCGGCTCAGAACCAATCCGCTGAAAAACTTTATCGTAGCCCAGCTCTTCCATGGCCAATGCCAGAGTATAAACTTTCGAAATCGACTGGATGGAGAAGGAATACTTGACGTCGCCCAGTTCAAAGATCTGATTGTCGACGGTTACTACGGAAATCCCGAAGAGCTTGGAATCCACCTGCGCCAGGTACGGAATGTAATCCGCATTCTTGCCGCTCGTATCGCTGCGGAACTTCTCGTACGCTTCCCGAACAGCTGCCTCGACGCGCTCGCGGTTGGGAGCTACCGGGCTTCTTCGGGTTTGCCCGGAAGCCGGCACGGCCCCAACACCAGCGAGGAAAAGGCATGCGGCCAAGACAATCGTTCCGGGACGAGAATTGATTCTGAGCATCTGATTCCTCCTGAGGTGTGACCGATTAGTTTTTGCCGTTCGATGAACCCGATACAGCAATCTTCATTTCTGATCTGGCAGCGTGGTTAGAACTCAAAACCTTTACTCCAGTCATATCGGAACGAGAACTGCATCTTGTAGTCGTTTACGTTGAAGCCATCCGAGAAATTCACTCGCCTTCCAAATTGAAATTCGCCGCCGATGGTCACTTGTTTCACGGGATGGTAGAGAAGATTTGTCAAGGCATAGTGCCCCTGATGGAATGAGGCGGGCGTCATTGCATTCGAATTGTCGATGTTCAGCATGGAATAGCCGATCGAAGTGCTGAAGCGATCGTTCCAGTTATGATCAAGGAACGACACAACTCCGAGCACAGGAAGGGCGACGCCTTTGATCGGGCTTATCGGGTTCGCGAAGTTGTTTTTGATGCCGACGTCCACAGGCGCATCGTTCATGTAGTTTTCAATGCCTTCACCGTATACGACCTGAAGCCGGCCGACGTCCTTCTTAGTGAAGTTGAGATTCGAGCTGAAATTCACGCCCCAACCAATGGCGGTTCCGCTCAGGTTAAACGGGCTTGCCGTACTGGTGTCGACCCAGGCGATTTTTCTAAGGATTGCGCCCACTTGAACGTAACCCCAATCCCTGGCAAGCCGGGCATGGCCACTGAGGTCAGGCCACTTGAACTGAGGAACGACGTTCTGGAGTTCGATGCGGTTGGCGTAAATTCCCTCGTCCGCGCTGGCACCGGGGCGTTCAAGAGCG
>Ga0070762_10000828_pt1 | contig 13677 bp, 5 predicted proteins | sample HubBroMetageREF2_FD_66726 | JGI IMG/M metagenome (GOLD analysis project Ga0070762, IMG submission 66726) | Reference soil microbial communities from the Hubbard Brook experimental Forest, New Hampshire, USA - Hubbard Brook CCASE Soil... | ecosystem: Environmental > Terrestrial > Soil > Temperate...
GGCACTCGCTCTGGTGGCATTGGGCGCGAGCTACATCCCGGCACGCCGCGCGGCAAGAGTCGATCCGATGGTGGCATTGCGGTACGAATAGGAGATACGAGGAAACGAAGATGAGTGGGTTGATCCAGGATTTCCGCTATGCACTACGCCAGTTCCGCAAAAGTCCCGGCTTTGCCGCCGTTGCGGTCATCACGCTGGCGCTGGGGATTGGCGCCAACACTGCGGTGTTCAGTGTGGTCGATCAAGTGTTGCTGCATCCGCTTCCTTATCCGGATTCAGATCGAATCGTAAAAATCTCGCAGACGTTCGAAGGCATATCGACCAACAACGCATCTCCTGCCAACTATTTGGATTGGGTCTCACAAAACCAGCTCTCACAAAATCAGGCCTTCGCCGAGATGGCAGCTTCTCGCGGATGGCAAGGAAGCCTGTCGACGGGAGATCGTCCGGAGCCGGTCAAAGGCACGATGACCACTCCGAGCTTCTTCGCTCTGTTCGGAGTAGATCCGATGCTCGGGCGCAGTTTGGAAGGGGGCGACGCGCGGCCCGGTAACGATCACGTTGTGGTGCTCGGCTACGGCTTGTGGCAGCGCTATTTCGCTGCAGATCGCGCGATTATTGGCCGGGACATCCGGCTCAATGGGGAGCAGTACACCGTCGTCGGCGTGATGCCGCCGAACTTTTCTCCGGACGAGTACGGCGAGCTGTGGCTGACTTCCTCCTGGGGAGTCCCGGTTCATCCCCTGGCGCCTGACAAAGATCCACGCCAATTCAGGGACAGAAATTATCTTGACGTCTGGGCACGGCTGAAGCCAGGAGCGACGATGCAGCAGGGGCGCGCGGAGCTCGGGACCATCGCCCGCCGCCTGGAGAGCCAATATCCGGATTCAAACGGAGATGTTGGCGTGAGCTTTCTGCCGTTACACGAGTACATCGTCGGTGACGTCCGTCCGGTTCTCCTGGTTCTGCTCGCCGCAGTGGTTATCGTGCTTTTGATCGTGTGCGCGAACGTTGCCAACCTTCTCCTGGCCCGAGCCACGGCGCGCGCCAAAGAAATCTCGATACGAACGGCTCTGGGAGCGAGCCGCCGGCGTTTGCTTCGCCAGTTGCTTACCGAAAGTGTTCTGCTCGCGTTAGTGGGAGGAGTCCTCGGGTTACTGCTAGCCGTCCTGGCCGTTCCGTCGCTATTGGCACTGAGTCCACCGGATATCCGTCAGTTCAAGCAGATTGGAATCAACCGGGAAGTGTTGGCCTTTACTTTCCTCGCTTCCGTTGTCTGCGGAGTTTTGTTTGGCCTGATCCCGGCTCTGCAATCGTCGCGATCGCGTCCCAACGAATTCCTCAAGGAAGGCGAACGCGGAAGCACAACGAACCGGGGGCGAACCCGTTCCGCCCTGGTGATCGCCGAAGTTGGACTCTCGCTGGTTCTGCTGGTTGGGGCCGGGCTACTGGTCAAAAGTTTCGCCCGGCTCATGGATGTTAATGCCGGCTTCGACCCGGATCATCTCTTAACCTTCAACCTTGGCCTTCCGCCCTCTGCCGATCGTGTTCGCCAACTCGCGTTTTACCAACAAGTTGTGCAACGGCTTCAGGCTTTGCCAGGCGTGCAGGCTGTAGGTGCCGTCAGCAGGCTGCCACTGTCCGGAGGCAATAGTTCACGCAGCTTCAATGTTCCCGGACACGAAAAGGGGTACGACGCGGACATTCGCGTCAGCACTCCCGACTATTTCCGCGCGATGCGAATCCCGCTGCTGAAAGGCCGCAGCTTCAGCGAGAGTGACGTTGGCAGCTCCCTCAATGTGACGGTTATCAACGAAGCTCTGGCGCGCGCCGTATTCCCTGGACAAGACCCGATTGGCAAAACGCTCACCAATTTTGGCCCGGACGATTTGACGCTGCAGATCATCGGGGTTGTGGGCAATGTCCGGCACGTCGGACTCGATGCTGATCCTCACTCCGAGATTTACCAGTTACTCGGCCAGGCGCAATGGCCATCGATGTTCGTCGCGATACGGAGCGCAACCTCTGACCCCACGAGCGTGACTTCGGCGGCACAGAATGTGGTCTGGAGCGTGAACAAAGAGGTCCCTCTCGCCAACGTTCGTACGATGCAGGATCTGATCGCCAACTCCGTTCAGCGTAGGAAGTTCAGCATGCTGCTGCTCACGATCTTTGCCGCGGTGGCTATGCTGCTTGCGGCCATCGGACTCTACGGTGTCATGTCTTACTCGGTCGCACAACGCACTCACGAAATCGGGATCCGCATGGCTTTGGGAGCCCGGCATCCCGATGTGCTCGCGCTCGTGGTGAAGCAGGGAATGGCACTCGCCCTGATGGGGATTGCTTCAGGTGCCGTGCTTGCGCTCGCAATGACGCGGCTGATCTCGGGGATGCTGTTTGGGATTACGGCAACCGACCCGATGACTTTCCTAGGTGTTGCCGCGCTGCTGGGGACTGTGGCCTTCCTCGCGAACTACCTGCCAGCACGCCGCGCGGCAAGAGTCGATCCCATGGTGGCATTGCGGTACGAATGAGGACGCCTAAATGACTGGTTTGCTCCAAGATCTTCGTTATGCCCTGCGGCAGTTGCGCCAGCGCCCAGGATTTACCGCCAGCGCCGTGGTTGCCCTCGCGCTCGGAATTGGCGGCACGACCGTCATCTTCAGTGTGGTTTATGCCGTGCTGCTTCAGCCCCTCCCTTACGTGGGCAGCGAGCGTTTAGTCACGGTGCACGTCGACGACGCCCGCAAACGCGGGTCCGGCAAAGGCGAGAATGCGTTTCTGACGACAAATTTTCTGGAGATCGAGCGCGAGAACCATGTCTTTGATGCCGTCATTGGGGTTCACCCACGAGACGCAGTTCTGACCGGCAGTGCGGCCCCGGAACGTTTCGACTGTGCTCTGGTTACGGCCAACACTTTTTCCGTGCTCGGTGTGGCCCCGGTCTTGGGCAGGACACCCACTGTCGAAGACGTGAAGCCCGATTCTCCCCCCGTGGTCGTTCTCAGCTACAAGGTGTTTGAACGCAGCTTTGGCAAAGACCGGAGCGTGGTCGGTAAAACTATCCTGCTCGATGAACAGCCCACCACCGTGATAGGCGTCATGCCGCCGCGTTTTTCCTGGTGGGCGGGAGATATCTGGATGCCGGTTGACCTGGGGCGGGTCACCGGAAACATGTATGACCGCACGTTCTGGCTCTATGGCCGGCTCAAACCGGGCGTTTCCAAACAGGAGGCTACTGCCGACCTGGACGTCGTTTTAAAAAGCCTCGCATCACTATCTCCGCAAAACTATCCGCAAGCTCCGCAAAGCGATCCGAAAGAACCCGTCGCCGAACTCGAAACCTATGCCGATTCCACCGTCGGAAGTTTCCGTCCAACCTTGTTTCTATTGCTGGGCGGCGTCGGGGTGCTCCTGCTGATTGCTTGCGGCAATGTCGCCAGCCTGCTTCTCGCACGAGCTGCAGTCAGGGAACGAGAGATCGCAATTCGATCTGTGCTCGGCGCCACTCACGGCAGATTGGTTCGACAATTACTGATCGAAAGCATGGTCTTGGCGTGCGCCGGAGTTGTGGGTGCGCTGGGATTGTCAGTCGTCGGAAGCAGAGTGGCGGCGTCCATTATTCCTCCGGGTACGCTCCCGCTGGAGTCGACGATACGCCTCAATCTGCCTGTATTTTTGTGGACCTTGGCGGTTTCTGTGGCGTCCATAGTTTTCTTTGGCCTGGTTCCCGCGCTCCACACCGCCAAGACCGATGGGAATGAACCTCTCAGGGCAGGAGCAAAAGCAGGCAGAAGTTTAAGCGGGCGGAAGCTCGAGCGCCTTTTTGTTATTTCGCAAATCGCAATGTCGGTTGTGCTCGCCATCGGAGCGGGCTTGCTGGTTAGGAGCTTTGTCGCGCTTCGCAGTGTCGACCTGGGGTTCGATCCAGATCATGTGCTCGGCATCCGCATTGTCTTACCCGATCCGCACTACGCAACTGCCGAGCAGAAGACGCGATTGTTCCGGAACCTCCTGCCAGAGCTGCGCGCCCTGCCAGGCGTTGCTTCGGTAGCCGAGACCAGTACCTTACCGCCCTATGGGGGCATTCCAGACCAGGTGGAGATCCGTGGGAATGGAGACGGGACCCACGTAGCTTCGCTCCTGTATCTCATCAGCGACCAGTACTTCGACGTGCTTAACGTCCCAGTATTGCAGGGAAGACCACTTTCTGCGCCGGAGGTTTTTCAGGCAAGGAAAGTCGCGATTATCAATCAGACTTTCGCGCATCAATATTTCGGTGCGGCTGATCCTTTGCGAAAACTGGTGAAGTTTGGATTTCTCGAGCGGGTCCCGGAGAAAATCGATGCCTGGTTTGAAATTGTCGGAGTAGTCGCGGATCAGAAAAACCAGGGCCTGCAGGAACCCGCAAAACCTGCGGCTTATATTCCGTTCACCCTGACCGGGTTCGCGAATCGGGGAATTCTGCTGCGAACACTCGGAGATCCCCGCGTTGTTTCGCTCTCAAGCATTCAGGGAAAGCTGCGGGCGATTGATGCCGGACTGGTCACAGAATCAAGCGGCACGCTGCGTGATTCCATTTCCACTCTGTCGCTCGCTGAGCCACGCTTCTTGCTGACTCTGCTGATTCTTTTTTCTGCCGCCGGGTTCACTCTGGTCGGCGTCGGCGTTTATGGAGTGATCTCCTACACAGTCGAGAGACGAACTCAGGAAATCGGCATTCGCCTCGCGCTCGGTGCGCAACGTTGGTGGATTCTGCGGCAGGTAATCGGCGAGGCATTGGCGCTTGCTGGCGTGGGCTTGGGACTCGGCACGATGGGCGGGTTGGCGGTGAGTCGCGTGCTGGCCAGCACAGCGTCCACCATATTGTACCGAGTGCCTACCAGCGATCCCGTCACGTTTGTTTCCGTTGCTGCCCTTCTTGCATTTGTGGCGGCGCTGGCCAGCTATGTTCCAGCCCGTAGAGCAGCTAAGACAGATCCCATGGTGGCATTGCGGTACGAATAGGAGACCGAATGAGAACGCTCAGGCAAAACGCCCGCTACAGTATTCGATTGTTGCGGAAAAATCCTGGCTTCACGGCCATTGCCGCCCTCACTCTGGCGCTGGGCATCGGCGCGAACACGGCCATCTTCAGCGTTATTTACGCTGTCCTGCTGGCCCCCATGCCCTATCCCAATCCCGACCAGCTCGTCATGGTGTGGTCGAAGATACAGGGCGGCAACAACTCGGTCTCGGCGGGCGACTATCTGGATTGGAAGCGGCAGAACAAGACTTTTCAGGACATCAATGCCTGGAGCGGCGCCAGCTTCAACTTCGCCACTCCCGCGCAGCCGGAACAGATCAACGGAAGCTCGAACACGCCGGGATTTCTCCGCATGACTGGAAACGACTTTTTTCTGGGACGTGATTTTCTGCCCGAAGAGGGTGTGCCCGGCAAAGACCACGAAGTCGTCCTCACCCATCGGCTCTGGGAACGTCTCGGTGGCGACCGCAACATTATCGGCAAACCGATCCAGATGAACGGCGAGCCCTACACCGTAGTGGGCGTGCTGGCGGCGGGCCAGGCGGATCGACTCGAGGGCCAATTCAATGTGCCGCTGGCTTTCAAGCCGGAGCAGATCAACCACGATTTTCACTGGCTGCTGGTCATGGCCCGCATGAAGCCCGGGGTGTCGTTATCGCAGGCGCAGGCCGACATGCAAGTGGTTACCAGCCGCATCGCCCAGGACAATCCCCAATCGAACAAAGGCTGGGGCGCCAGCGTGGAGGAACTCCACAACGACTTTTTCCCGAAGGAGGCCAAGCAAACGCTCTGGCTGTTGATGGGTGGAGTTGGCTTTATCCTTCTGATCGCCTGCGGGAATGTGGCGAATCTGGTGCTGGCCAAGGGTACGACGCGCCTGAAAGAAGTGGCGGTGCGCACCTCTCTCGGCGCGAGCCGCTGGCAGGTGTTCAGCCAGTTCCTGACGGAGAGTCTGGTCTTAGCTGTACTCGGCGGCGCGCTCGGGATTGCTCTGGGCGCGACGATCATCCGGATCATGATGGCGAAGATGCCGCCCTTCACTCTTCCATCCGAAGCGGACGTGACCCTGAATATCCCCGTGCTGTTATTCACTCTGCTCGCCACAACCATTGCCGGCATGCTGTTCGGCTGCGCCCCTGCGTGGCACGCCTCGCGCGTCGATCCTAACGAAACTCTGAAAGAAGGTGGGCGCTCCGGCACCAGCGCCGGACGCCATCGCCTGCGCCGGGCGCTCGTTGTCGGCGAATTCGCTCTGGCGCTTACCTTGTTGGCCGGTGCGGGTCTCGCCATTCACAGCTTCTGGAACCTGGCGCGCGTCGATCCCGGCTTCCGCACCGATCACATTCTCACCTTCAGCCTTCCAGTGCCCGAGAAGCGGCTGACGCAACCCGAACAAATGGTCGCGTACTACAAGCAGCTCGTGGACAGGATCGAGTCTCTCCCCGGCGTGATTCGCGCCGAAGCGGCTACCGGTATGCCTTTGCAAGGTACGAACTTCGGAATGCCCTTCACCATCGCGGGCAAACCGGTTGCTGACCCATCGGCCCGTCCCGGAGCCGGCTTCCAGATGGTCACACCTGGCTTCTTCGAGACCTTCGCGATCCAGATGGCAAAGGGCCGCGCCTTCACCGACCAGGACACCGCCACCAGTGTTCGAGTCGCCGTTGTGAATGAGACTTTCGTGGACCGGTATCTCAAGGGAGTGGACCCGCTGACCCAACGGGTTCTGGTCGAGCAATTGATTCCCGGCGTGACCAAGCTGGGCCCGCCCATCGAGTGGCAGATCGTCGGAGTGTTTCGAAACATTCACAACGGCGGTATTCGCAGCGACGGCTTTCCCGAGATTGATGTTCCTTTCGCGCAAAGTCCGTGGCCGCAAGCTTCCATGGCGGTGCGAACCACCAGCGATCCTGCGGAGATGACCAAGAGTATCGCCGGCGCCGTGCACTCGATCGATTCCGAGCTGGCGTTGGCCGACGTCAAGACGATGGACCAGATCGTCAGCCAGTCTTTGGTGGGAGACCGCTTCACGACCGCGCTGTATGTCAGCTTTGCCTCCGTCGCACTCCTGCTGGCCGCGATCGGCATTTACGGGGTCATGGCCTTTGCCGTGTCGCAGCGCACGCACGAAATCGGATTACGCATGGCACTGGGCGCAAGTCAGGATCACGTGCTCGGACTGATTATGAAAGAGGGCATTGTTCTGGCGGCGATTGGCCTGGGGCTGGGTCTGGTGGGCGCCTGTTTTGTCGGCCGCGCCATGCGCGGATTGCTCTATGGCGTGGGCACGATCGACGTGGCGGCGTTCAGCGCAGTTGCACTTACTTTGTTCATCGCGGCCTTGCTGGCCTGTTATGTGCCCGCAAACCGGGCCGCAAAGGTCGATCCCATGGTGGCGCTGCGCTACGAGTAGGAGGTGAACTATGAATGGACTGATCCAGGACTTTCGCTACGCATTGCGCCAGCTCCGCAAGAGCCCCGGCTTCGCCGCGGTTGCCGTCATCACGCTGGCGTTGGGGATTGGCTTCAACACCGCCATTTTCAGCGTCGTGAACGCGGTGCTGTTGCGGCCGCTGGCGTTCGCGGACGCAAGCCGTTTAGTGCGGATCTGGCACGTCCCGCCCGAAAAGAGTTTTCCTGGCATGACTACGTTCCCGGTTTCTGCCGCGAACTACCTGGATTGGGAGCGCCAGACCCAGGTGTTCGACCACATGGCAATTTACTCCTACCACGGGTTTACTGTGACCGGCGGCGACAAGCCTGAACAACTATCCGCCGGCGCGGTGTCCTCTGGTTTCTTCGCCACGTTAGGGGTTCAGCCCATGGTTGGGCGCGTCCTTTCCCCGGAAGAAGATCAGCCGGGGCGTTCCCACGTTGTGGTTCTCAGCTACCGCTTGTGGCAGGAGCACTTCGGCGGGAATCCTGGCATCGTGGGCCACGACATCAACCTCGACGGTCAACCCTACCTCGTAGCCGGAGTCATGCCGTCGAATTTCCAGTTCCCTGACTTTGCGAAGATGTGGACCCCGATGGCCTGGACTGATCAGGAACGCGCCGTGCGGGGAGAGCATCACTCCATCGTCATCGCGCGCCTCAAGCCTGGAGTTGACCTAAACCGGGCGCAGGCCGAGATGAATACGATTTCCGACCGGCTGCAGCAACAGTATCCCGACGATGACAAAGGATGGGGCGCCGTGGTCGTCCCCATGCAACAGGATCTGGTCTCCGATGTGCGTCCCGCGCTGCTGGTTTTGTTGGGAGCTGTGGCTTTCGTTCTTCTTATCGCTTGCGTCAACGTCGCCAATTTGGCGCTGGCGAAGACCTTCAGTCGCCAGAAAGAGATCGCGATTCGAACCGCGTTGGGCGCAACTTCGGCTCGTATTCTCCGCCAAATTCTCACCGAGACTGTTTTGCTTGCGCTCGCGGGAGGAGCGCTCGGCCTGGCCTTTGCTCACTTTGCGGTTCGCTTCATCGTGGCCTTTCTGGCCGACAAGTTGCCGCACTCAATCGAGGTAGGGTTGGATTCAAAAGTTCTGATCTTCACCGCAGTCATTTCCGTGGTTACCGGAATTGTTGCGGGCGTCCTTCCGGCGTGGCGGCTGACCCGGCGTGACGTGAATCAGGCACTCAAGCAGGGCCTGGGCCGGACCGATGCGGATGCGGGCGGTCATCGCACCCGCAGCGTTCTGGTTGTGTCAGAGGTTGCCCTTTCTCTCATCCTGCTGATCGGCGCCGGGCTGATGATACGGAGTTTTCAGAATCTTCGAAACGTGAATCCAGGCTTCGATTCTCGTCAGGTTCTGACTATGAGTGTGATGGTCTCACGGGCCAAGTTTCCCTCGCCGGACCAAGCGATCAGTTTCTTCGACCGAGTGTTGCAGCGCGTTCGGTCGCTACCCGGCGTGGAATCGGCGGCGGTAATCGACAACATTCCCCTAACCGGCGGTTCGCATCAACCCATTGCCATCGAGGGTCGCCCGGTTGTACCCATGTCGGAACAGCCAGAGGTCGATGTGCGCCTCGTAAGCGCGGGGTACATGAGTGCCATGCACATTCCGACTCTGCGTGGCCGCGGCCTCAGCGACACGGACGTCGCGGGCAGGCCCGCGGTGGTTCTGGTCAGCGAGTCGATGGCCCGGCAGTTTTGGCCAGGCGAAGACCCGGTAGGCAAGCGCCTTACTCTCACGTTTTATCCCGAGGCAATCCGCGAAGTGGTGGGCGTTGTGGGCGACGTAAAACTCGACAGCCTGGATGAGATGCGTCCGAGCGCCACTCTATATTTTCCGCTTGATCAGGTTTCGGTGCCCGCAGCCGGCGGATGGCGTTCGTTTCCGATGACCCTGCTGGTGCGCTCGCGCTCCGGTTCCGGCGAACTCGCCTCCGCTGTGTCGAATGCCGTGCACGAGGCGGACCGCGACATTCCTCTTGTCGACATTTCCACCATGGACGAACTGGTCGAAAACTCCCTATCCCAGCAACGCTTCAATATGTTGCTCCTGGGCGCGTTCGCGGCACTCGCTTTGTTACTTGCGGCGGTGGGAATCTACAGCGTGCTCTCCTACAGCGTGAAACGCAGTGTGCGCGAAATTGGAATCCGCCTGGCTCTGGGTGCCCCTGTTGGCGAAGTGCTGCGCATGGTCGTGTTTGAAGCCATGAAGCCAACTTTACTCGGCGTCGCGATAGGAACCGCCGGAGCTCTGGCGCTAGGACGTGTTCTGTCGAGCCTGATCTTTGGCGTGCGCCCGACAGATCCTCTAACTTTCGTCGCGGTTGCGGCGCTGCTGGCCGCCGTCGCGCTGGTCGCAAGCATTGTGCCAGCCTATCGGGCGACAAAGGTCGATCCCATGGTCGCTCTGCGCTACGAATAGGAGATTGAAACGGATGATGACCGGACTCGCTCAAGACGTTCGTTACGCGATGCGCCAGCTCCGCAGGAGCCCCGGCTTCCTCGCCGTGGTCGTTCTATCTCTGGCGTTGGGCATCGGCGCCAACAGCACCATCTTTAGCGTGCTCAACGCCGTGCTGTATCGTCCTATGCCCTATGACCACCCGGAAAGGCTGGTGGCAATCTGGGAGACTCAGCAAGGCCATCCGGATGCGACGCAGGCTCCTCCGATCGCTGAATTGAATGACTGGAAGCGGCAGAATCACGTTTTCGAAGATATCGCGCTGACCAGCCAGAGCGAACGTTCCACTTTATCCGGCATGGGGGAAGCGGAACCGATTCGCGTGCAGGATGTGACTCCGAACTTCTTCAGCGTGCTGGGCGTGAAGCCGGTGCTGGGGCGAATTTTTCTCCCGAACGAAATGCAGGACACCACGCAAACCGTGATCATCAGCAATACGTTCTGGAAGCGCAAGTTCAACAGTGATCCCGGCGCACTCGGTAAAACTTTCGCTGTCCAGGGGGTGGTCTCAACTGTCGTGGGAGTTATGCCCGCAGGTTTCGCTCCCTTCTACGGCGGACGCATCGATTTGTGGCAACCGATCAATCCCGAGAGTAGCCGGTACTCGGAGCGCATCGATCACTGGCTCATGCCCGTCGGCCGTCTCAAGCCGGGTGTGACGTTGGCACAAGCCCAGGTTGAGATGGACCTGATCGCGCGCCGTCTGGAGGAATCCTACCCGGCCACTAACAAGGGCGTCGGCGAGAAGCTCGTGTCCTTGCATCAGGAACTTTTCGCGGGTTGGGGCAAAGACATCTATCCCCTCTTTGGTGCCGTCGCTTTTGTTCTGCTCATCGCATGCGTCAACGTCGCCAACCTTTTGCAATCGCGCACCGAAGTTCGCCGTAAGGAGTATGCGCTGAGGGCAGCATTGGGCTCAGGGCGGCGACGGTTGATCCAGCAACTACTCGCGGAAAGCGGACTGCTGGCCTGGTTCGGCGGCGGCCTCGGAATATTTCTAACTCTTGCCGGAATCGAGTTATTTCGCAAGCTCGCCGGGGAATTTCCGAATTCCAGCGACATCAAAGTAGACGCTCAGGTTCTGCTGTTCACGCTCGGCGTTTCAATGCTCACCGCGTTCCTGTTCGGATTGGCCCCAGCGATCCAGGCTTCCCGTCCCGATCTAAACCTTGCTCTCCGCGAAGGCGAGGGCAGAACATCAACCGCCTCGCACGGTTTCGTGCGCCATTCGTTGGCAGTTGCCGAAGTCGCTCTTGCGATGGTGCTGCTGGTGGGCGCTGGCCTCATGATCAACACCATGTTGCGCATGCACCAGATCGATCCTGGATTCGACCCTAAGAATGTTACGAGCATGTCCATTCAGCTGCCGGAAGGTGGAAAGTATTTAGCGAGAGTGCCCGGCAGTGACTTGGAAAGACCGCTGCCGCTGGTCGCGGCGTTTTGTCAACGAGCGCTTGAAAGAGTCGCCACCTTGCCCGGGGTCGAATCAGCGGGGCTGATCAGCGGCGGACCCACCGAGGGGCTCAGCTTTTCGGTGCTTGGGCATCCTGCGCCGCCTCCAGACCACAGGCCTGAAGCGTTACGCTCCGTAGTGAGTGCCAGCGTCTTTCGCACCCTGAAAATTCCACTCAGAAAAGGACGCTACCTGGAAGATCATGATACGCAAAGCGCACCGTGGGCCGTCGTCGTCAATGACGCTTTCGTGCGCCGCTATTTTCCTAATGAAGATCCCATCGGTCAGCAGTTGCTGCTGCGCTACGATCCCTACCCGGTGGATGAGAGCCGGCCCCGCCAGATCGTCGGCGTGGTGGGCGATGTGCGGCATTTCGGCCCGGGGCAACCGGTGCCGCCATTCATTTATGTTTCCTATCTCCAGCAACCCGCAACCTTTTCCGGCGGCTCAGCGGTGCCTCTGCTTAATCCGATGATCATGCTGCGGACCGCTCCCGGCTTGACGAACCAGGTGGCAGGCCTGGCAACTGCCGGGAAAAAAATAGTGGCAGAACTGGACCCTGATCTGCCCGTCACCGACGTCATGACCATGGACCAGGTCTTGGAGGAATCCATGGGCGAAGCGCGTTTCTACATGAGCCTGTTCGGAATTTTCGCCGGCATAGCTTTGTTATTGGCCGTGGTGGGCGTCTATGGCGTCATGTCGTACTTCGTCAGCGAGCGCACGCATGAAATCGGCATCCGGGTCGCCTTGGGAGCGTTCCCTTCGGACGTAGTCAGTCTGGTCGGCAGGCTGGGACTCAAGCTCACGTTGCTCGGCGTTGCCATTGGAATCGGTTTGGCGATCGCGCTTACCCGCCTGATCGCCCAATTTTTGGTCGGCGTTAGACCCACCGACCCCGTCACCTACGCGGTTGTCGCCGTGGGCTTGATTGGCGTCTCGTTGCTGGCGTGCTACATCCCGGCGCGCCGTGCCTCGAAAGTCGATCCCATGGTCGCGTTGCGCTACGAATAGGAGATTGAAACTGATGATGACCGGACTCACTCAAGACTTTCGTTACGCGCTGCGGCAGTTAGGTAAAGCGCCGGGCTTTGCCGCCGTGGCAATCGTCACGCTGGCACTTGGCATCGGCGCCAACACCGCCATCTTCAGTCTGCTCGACCAGGCCCTGCTCCGCAGCCTTCCGGTAAAGGACTCCGACCGCCTCGTGATTTTGCAATCCACAGGCAGCTTCAATGGTCACACCAGTTCTCGTATTGATGAGAGTTTTTCTTTCTCGTATCCCATGTATCGCGATCTCCGCGACCACAACTCGGTGTTCAGCGGCTTGCTCGCAACCACCTGGACCCAATCCGGTGTGCAGTGGCACAACCAGCCGGAACTCGTCGCGACCGAACTGGTCTCGGGAAACTATTTCGACGTGCTGGGTGTGCAGCCAGCCTTGGGACGTGTCCTGGTTGCATCCGATGACGTCGTACCCGACGCGAACCCGGTTGTGGTCTTGAGCTTCAACTACTGGCAGCGCCGCTTCGGCTCGGACCCAACCGTCGTGAACCAGAGTCTTCTCGTCAATGGGCGACCTTTCACCATCCTCGGAGTCGCGGCCCCCGGTTTTCATAGCGTGGTGATGGGCGACACGCCGGATCTGTTTGCTCCCATGACGATGAAGGCCGAGATCAGGCCCGGAATCACGGATCTTCAAGACCGCACGTCCCGATGGCTCAATATCGTCGGAAAACTGGAGCCCGGACTCACCCGCGAACAAGCCGAAGCGGGCATCAATCCACTTTGGTATTCCATTCGCGCCGACGAACTAAAACAGCGCGGGCATAGTTCCGAAAACTTCAAGGCAAGCTTCCTTACCAACTCGCGCCTGTTCGTGCGCGACGGCGCCAAAGGATTTTCTCCGCTGCGGCACGATGTCGAGGAACCGCTGCTGATCATCATGGCCATGGTTGGTCTGGTCGCGCTGATGGCCTGCGCCAACGTGGGCAGCCTTCTGCTGGTACGAGCGGCTGGCCGCATCCGCGAAATGTCGGTCCGCTACGCGCTCGGCGCAAAGCGCGCGCGCGTGGTGCAGCAATTGTTGGTCGAAGGCCTGTTGCTGGGACTGGCAGGCGGTGCGCTGGGCATCGCAATCGCACCCAGCATTTCCGCCCGGCTGATCAACATGATGTGGAGCCGGACCGCCGGAGATCTCCCGTTCTCCTCGCACCCCGACCTGCGGATTCTGCTTTTCAATTTTTCGCTGGCGCTGCTGGTGAGCTTGATTTTCAGCCTGGCTCCGGCGG
>Ga0070762_10000830_pt1 | contig 13673 bp, 10 predicted proteins | sample HubBroMetageREF2_FD_66726 | JGI IMG/M metagenome (GOLD analysis project Ga0070762, IMG submission 66726) | Reference soil microbial communities from the Hubbard Brook experimental Forest, New Hampshire, USA - Hubbard Brook CCASE Soil... | ecosystem: Environmental > Terrestrial > Soil >...
AGCTTTGGCCAACTCCTTATAACTCGCGTTACCGGACGACGGGCACTAAGGCCCCCAGCCGTTTTTGCAACCGAGGGCCTCTTCTGTTTCGCTCACTTTAGGACTTCACCTTGAGCGCCTCTTGGAAGTGCTTCGCATCAACGCCTGCTTTTGCCCGCTGCGCCCAAGTCATCTTAGGTCCCTTCGGTCCATACACTTGAATGAACTGCTCTTTGGTCGGTCGACCGGCAAGAGCGAACAGGCGAGTGCCCTCTACGATATGAGCACGAACGGAACTGCTACGAACGACTGGAGTGAGAGATGGTACAGATTTTGAGGCCGCCTTCGCTTTCTTCACAAGTTTCACGGTGACCTTGCTCCGATTCGAACTCTTCGTCGTCTTCTTAGAGCGCTTTGATTTTTTCGCCATTTCGCCCCCTCCATGGAACTCGCGAACCATACGCGTCTCTAGAGAGAAGTAAAGGGCTAATAAAGTGAGTTGAAGTGCGTGACAGAGAATGGTCTTGGAGATTGGAGAAAACGAAAAACCGGAGACAAATTCTTCGCTGCCCAAATTCAGGGAACGCAGTTTGGCTTCACCTGTAATTTCACCTGTAACGATTCCGTCTTAGGCGTACTTGCAGGTACTTAGGCAGCCCCGAACGCCCTCGAAGTTGTTGGCCGTACATAATCACGCAGCTTTGACACGGTAGAGGTCTGGGGTTCGAGTCCCCACGGGCCTACCATCGTTTTCAGGATCCAGCCCGGAGACATGGGTAACACTTTTGGGCCGAAGGAATTTTCCAGCGGTTCTAGCACCCGGGTCTCCAGATCGAAGTATCCCAGATCATAATCCATAAAACTGACCAGCCAGATGTCGTCGTGCACTTCTTTGATGCCCACGGCCGGACCGGCGAAACCCTGGCCGAAATTGATCTTCTTGCGTCCGAGACAGATGCGTCCGCATCGGGTGACCACGATGGTCTTGTCATGGAAGGGATAGTCAATACCCGGTAGCCCGGCATAGGGGCGGGTGGATGGCTCATAGACTTCCGCCGGGCATTTCATTTCCACGGCTTCGTGTAGGCGTGGGTTGTTGAAGACTTCCATGAAGGGCGTCGCAATCGACGGGAACTGACCGTGCTCAGCGTGTTCAGGGACAGCTCTGTTAGCCGCCCCTACCTCCTTTATACAAATAGGTCATGTAGCGAATCGAAAACTTGCACGATACAGGCGGTTCCCACTTAGAATAAATTAAGGCTGCAATCGGAGGGCTCGGAATGGCATTCGCTCTTTTCGCAGGACCGTTTGAGAGCGCGGGTTGTACCTATGAGCAGGATGGGTGGACAACCACCGATCTGCTTCGCGGACAGCGCGTCAAGTGGCGTCCTAGCGAAAAACAAGCCTACCGCTGGGATGTAATCGAAAATCAGTGGCTTCCCTCGAAGGAGAGCCGCGATGAATTCTTGTCGATAGCGCGAGCCTATCAGAGCAGTATTCGTGAGCGAAAATAGCCCTACCTTCCGCGTTTTCCTGAAGCATCGACAGAGTCACAACAATCTGCGCAGCGCCCAACCCAAGGCGTTCACACCGCTGTTTGATGAATTGGTGTGCGAGCGTGGAGGAAGTGCTCTAAAGCTGGAAGAGGCGGGGCCCTCCTGCGCGGGAAGGGTGCGGTTTGGAAATTTGGAATTAGGAAAAGGGCAAGCGGCGACGCGCGCAAACTTGCCCTTTTTCTCTTGTGTTGGACTTAGTGGCAGGGTGCGCCGGCGTCGGTCAGGAAGGTTCCGTTGTCGGAGTACCAACCGTTGACGCCGATAGAAGGAGCACCGAAGAACCATGAGAAGAACGCCAGTTCCTGCAAGTGATATTTGAAGCCGTTTGGCATGGTCACGAGCGGCAAATCGGTGCCACTCAGCGGGTCGCCGACCTCCAGGTTAGCTTGGCAGCCTCCCACTTGCCCAGTATGTCCCCAAGGAGGCGTTGGATTCGAGATCATTGGATCGTCCATCCATTCATCGATCTCGTGGGAAAGAACCTCAGTGTCCAGAATGGAACCGTCGGAAGTGAATAGGCCCGTTGTGTCGAATTCCGCGGGCGAATAGGTTTGTGTAGGAATTGGGAAGCCCGTGGTGCCGTGATAGCCGAGAATGCAACAGCCTGCCAAGCTGTTGGCCGGGCTGGCCCACACAACGTTGTACACCAGAAATATTGGCAGCTTGGTCGGGTCAAGATTACGTTCCTTGGTCAATGCCGGGATTACCGTGCCATCGAGATAGGTGTCGAACCAATTGATGTCGACAATTCCCAACGGCGCGCAAAAGGCTGGCGAACCAAGCAGCAACAGGTTTGCGATAGCCACCCCGTAAACGTCGGGAACTTCAAGAGTGATGGGGTCGAGGACTTGCACCGGGTCGAGAAGAACGTGATAAGAATCGCGGTCTTCGCCAAGAATATTCCAAAAGTTGGCGCGCTGGAACGCATCGTTATACGTGGTAGTACCAACATTGGTCGCGCCAAAGACAAACTTAGTGGGTGTAAAGATGGGCGACTGGCTTACCAAGTGCGTCGCTACATTATTAGGAGCAGACAAGCAGGGATTTGTGGAATCGGGGCTGGTCGGATCAAATGTGCTGTTGCCGGGCGCTGTGCCGAGGTTGCCCGTTGTCGAATCAAAACTTGTTGCGACTAACTGGGTCTTGATGATGAGCGGGATGACTTTCGTCGGGACCTTGGTCTTGCCGGGATCCCGGAACGGGTTTTTCCCCACCATGGCTCCGGAGTAGGAGTTACCGTCTCGCGATGAGTGCACTCGGAAGGTCCACAAGGGAAGCGTTGGTCCTACGCCGTTTTCGTCATTGCGATCCTGTGAGTCAAAAGCGGATGGGGCAAACCTGGATGAACCAGAGGTTGGCTGGGAATTACCGCCTGCGAACCCTCCAGGAGTTGCCATCGTTTTGGAAGGAGTTGTAACCGTTAGATTACTGCCTGCGGGCTTCAAACCACGCATTTTCATGACGTCAATGAATAGAGGGTGAATGGGGCTTGCAGTTCTTCCATCTGGTTTTGATTCGCTACTGACTGCCGATGCTGCATTTGTAGGGTCTGCTTTCTTGACTGCTTGTTCCTGGCCGTATGCCGTTTGGACCAGTGTCCCGAAGAGAACCATCGCACCGAGAGAAAATAGCAACGGTTTGTGTTTCATGGAAACGCCTCCTTGCGTTCGCTCGGAAGGGTAAATTGAGGGCCCGGGGCGTCGGGAAATTACACCTCTGTCAAAAACGTGTAAAGCGAATATTTAGTAAAGAAAGTAACTAGATATATTGACGGCGCAGGTGCCTTGAGCACTGGTGTGGACCCGGCTCAGTACGATAGCGAACGGTATTGCCGGCTATTGATTTTGGCCGGAAGCGGCATCGGGCTTGCTGGCGTTGGAAGTTGCGACGCCGGAGCGCATCTTCTGCCAATTGTAAATTGGATATTTGGGGCGCTTTACTGGCGTGACGGGATGTTCCTTCAGTTCCGCAAGCGAAACGGAAACGGCCTTCTCTAATTGCGGGTCGTGGCCCTGGCGCCAGAGCGCGGGATCGTAGTCGACCTCGATATCTGGGGAGACGCCTTTATTTTCTACGTCGAATTCGCCCGTCTTCGGATTGAAGAGTCCCCAACGCGGAGCGGTGATCGTGCCGCCATCCATCAGCGGCGGATAGCCGCCAATACCGATCAGGCCGCCCCAAGTGCGCGTGCCGATCAGCGGACCGATGCCGAGTTCGCGAAACATCCAAGGCAGCGCGTCTCCACCTGATCCGGCGAACTGATTGATCAACATAACTTTCGGACCAAAAATAACTTGTGGAATGTAGTTGTCTTTTCCTTCGCGAGTCATGGCGGCCATCAGCAATGGACGATTCAGCCAGTCGACGATGTAATCAGCGATCCAGCCGCCACCGTTGAAGCGCTCGTCGATCACCGCGCCTTTCTTAGGATTTTGCGCGAAGTAGTAGCGATTGAAATTCGTGAAGCCATTTATGGCCGTGTCGGGCAAATAGACATAAGCCAGTTGGCCTTCGCTCAGTTGATCGACTTTGCGGCGGTTGGTGTCCATCCAATCGCGCATGCGCAGCGATCGTTCGCTGGGAATGGGCACAACAGTAACGGTCCGTGCATCTTTTCCATCCGGATTGGGGCCAACTTTCAGTTGTACGGACTTGCCGGCCCGTTCGATGAAGAAGCTGTAGACTTCGTCGCTGCCGTGCACTTCACGGCCATCGACCGCGAGCAGATATTCGCCCTGGTGGACATTGACGCCGGGCTCGGTGAGCGGCGCACGCACGCCCGGATTCCAATTTTCGCCGAAATACACTTTGGCAAAGCGATAGCGGTCGTGATCGATGGTGTAGTCGGCGCCAAGCAGTCCCACATTCACCTGCTTCACTTCGGGCCGATCACCGCCAACAATATAAATGTGCTGCGCGGTGATTTCGCCAAGCATGTCGCCAAAGATGTAATTTATATCGGCGCGGCTCATGGCATTGTCAACGTACGGCTGATACATGGCCATCAGCGCTTTGAGATCGACGCCATGCAGATTCGGATCGTAGAAGAAATCGCGCTCGATACGGCCCACTTCGCGGAACATCTGCTGCCACTCAGCGCGCGGGTCGACATAAATCTTCATGGAGTCAAGGTGCAACGTTCCATCGGGCTTTCCCGGCTCAGCCGGCTTGCCCAGTGCGTCTACCGGCTTAATGTTCCAAGCGCCATGCACCGGCCCGCCTGGGGGCACGAGAGGATTTCTTGGCGGCAGTTGCTCGTAGAGCGCCTTCTCGCGATTTGCGGAAATAGTGAAGCCCCCAATGTTGTCGAGCAGCTTGTCGGTTTTCCGGGTGCACACATCGAACTTGTGAACGGTGTGGCCGCTTGGTGTGCCATCGTCGACGGCAGGTCCTTCGAGTAGATACAAGACGTGAGTCTTCCCCGGCACGAGACGATCGTAATTACGAGCAGGAATCGGCAGGGCAAGGATGCGCTGATTGATATTCTCGAAATCGATCTTTACGTCTTGAGATTCTTTGGAGGAGTCCTTGGAATCTTTCGCGTCTTTTGTAGCATCCTTGTCGCCAGACTTTTTGTCTTCGCCCTTCGCGGCAGCGTCTGAAGCGTTCGCCGCGCCGGCTTTGGACTCACCTTCCGCTTTGCACTCATCGACATCCGCGGGATTATTTGAATTGCTTGAGGTGATTTTCTCTTCGTCACTCTGCGGGGCTAGCGGAGACTTCAGGTCGCTGCGCAGAACGATGACGTACGCACTTCGGGTGACTGGAACTTTGAACGCGCCCATGCTGGCGGCGAGTGCCGGTCCGTTGTCGGTGCTAGCAAAGAAATATAGATACTTTCCGTTTTTATCAAAGGCGACGGAAGCAGCGTCACTCAGACCGTCCGTCAGTTGGTGCGACTTCTTTACTTCGACGCCGTAGACGAACACCGCGCGCAGCGAGCTGTCGAGTTGGCGGGTATACGCGATCCAACGGCTATCCGGAGACCACACCGGATTAAATCCCGAACCAGGGTCACCGTCGTAGGGATTGGTGTCGACTACGGTTGGCTTCCCCGCATCCACCTCGACGTACCAAAGGTTCAGACGCTTGTCGATGTACGCAATCTTCTTGCTGTCGGGCGACCACGTGGGCGAGTAATAAAAGGATGGCGTATCGCCGAGACTGATTTTCCGCACATCACCCAGACCGTCTTGCATGCGGAGATGCAACGCATATTCTCCAGATTCGTCGGAAAAATAGGCAATCCATCTCCCGTCGGGCGACCAGGCTGGATCGCGCTCTGCCACGCCGGCAGTGTTGGTCAGATTTCGAATGTCGCCATGCTCGACGGGCGCGGTAAGGATTTCACCATGCGCTTCGAAAACGGCTCGCGCGCCAGTGGGCGATATTTCCGCCTTCTCAATCTGCTCGGCAGCATTTACATAGTGCGGGCGTACGGCAGGAAAATCGCCGGTGACGTGAATGTTGACGGCATTCTGTTTGCCAGTGGCGGGATCGAACACGTGAATCGAGCCGAACTGTTCATAAACGATGGCGTCAAGCCCTGCGGAGGCGGATTTAATATCCACACCATTGCTGGGCAGCGCTTCTTTGACTTGCTTGCTAGCGGAGTCGTAGACATACAGGTTCACCGGGCCGTCGCGGTCCGAAAGGAAATAAACTTTGTCGCCGATCCACATCGGCGAAGAATCGTTGGAATCTTTTCGCGGAACTTTCTCAACGCTGGAATCGGAAAGCTTGGCGATCCAGATGGGCGATGCGGTGCCGCCGCGATAGTGCTTCAGTCCGCGCTGAAATTGCCACGACTCCCGGAAATTCGTGAACGGTACGTAAGCCAGATGCGAGTTATCGGGCGAGTACGAGCCTTCGACGGCCATGGGCAGCGGGAGAACTTCCGGTAAGCCGCCGGAAAGCCCCACAGTGTAGAGCTGCGTGAATCCGGAATAACTGTCGCGAGAGGAGCGGAACAGGATGCGCTTGCCATCGCGAGTCCAGCCAATAACTTGATCGGCGCCAGGATGCGAGGTGAGACGCTTCGGAACGCCGCCTGCCGCCGGAATGACGTAGACATCTTCGTTACCGTCGTATTCGCCGGTGAAGGCAATCTGCGTGCCGTCGGGAGAAAAAATCGGGTCGATTTCGATGCCGATATCGCTGGTGAGACGGCGCGCGTCGCCACCACTGCGCTCGACGACCCACAAATCTCCGCCGTAGCTGAAGGCAATTTCCGTTTTGCTGATGGTGGGCTTGCGGAACAACGGATATTGATTGGAGGATTGTGCGTGCAACGGCAACACGGTAAGAATGCCAAAGAGAATAGCCAGTAAGGCCGAGGCAGGGGCGGAGTTAGCAGAGTTACGGAATTTTGCGGCCATAAAACCTCCGACAAACAATTTTCAGAAACGGGCGACAATGGGACGGGGACGCATGTGCGTTCGACCTACTAAATTAACGAGCAGGAGTTTACCACACGCTGTCGAGAGTAATTCGATAAACGTCAGTGCGCCCAGTCCGGTAACCGTTTACTGCTTTTCCCAATAATCAATGAAGGCGATAATGTTGTGGTTGAACTCGTCGGGATACTCGCGGTAGTGGAAATGGCCGGCTTTGTTGACGATGTACATGCGGGTACGCGGATTTTTTTCGGAGATTACCTCGAAGAGGTCCAGGCCTCGAGACAATACCGCGGACGGATCGTTATTGCCCCAGTAGAGCAGCACTGGCATTTGCAGAATGCCTTCGTCTTTGACCTTTTGCAGAGTGGTTTTCTTCCAGTCGTTGAATTGTGAAGCTAGCGGCTCGCCCGCGCCAGCTTTCATCTTCGCCACCGTTTCCTGAGATTTGGGAAGACTGGCCATGTATTTTCCGGCCGCAAAGAATTCATCGTCGAAAGCCACTTCAGGCTTGAAGGAAATGGACTTCAGGCGGCACTCCCATTCGACCGCGTCCGGCTCCTTGGGACATTTAGCGAGAGTCTCCTGACGAGTGTTGGCACCCTCGGGCGAAGCGGTGAGACTGTCGATGATGACCAGCGTTCGCACGATCTCGGGATGCGCAATCGCAAGGAAAAATACACAGCCGCCGCCGCGCGATTGACCAACCAAATGCACTTTCCCTAGTTTCATAGTCTGGATGAATTGATACATGTGCTCGACTTCGCCTTGAAGGTTGTAGTCCTTATCGTCGAGCGGATTGCCGGTCATGCCGGAAGCCAGTTTGTCGGGAGCAAAAACGTGGAAGCGCTTCGAGAGGCCCGGCAAATTCTTGGACCAGGTGTTGGCGCTGGAGTGGCCGGACCAGCCTTCCCCGTGAACCAGCACGAGTGGCTCGCCCTCACCCATCTCGTAGTAGCGAGTCTTGACGCCTTGAACATCGATAAATTTCGCGTGCAGTCCAGCAATGGAGCCGTCCTGGTTCGGAGTGGCCGCTGCGACGCTGCTCACTGCAATGCTCGACAGGAAAAATACCAACGATGCCGCCATTAATATCCTCTGTATGTAGGTTGCCCGAGACGCAAACGAAATTCTGCCGACGCAAAAAAATGAGAACGAAAACATCATGACTGAACTCCTTCACAATTGGACGAGCGACGACCAGTAAATAAGCAAGGCGAGGGTGTTTATATCACAGCAGGCGACCGTGAAGACGCATCAAGCAAAATAACTCTCCAGGCGATCACGCAAACTTCTTTTAAGCGGCATTTCTGCTGCGGGCTGTTCTAGAATTGGGCGCCACAGTTCAGAACAGAGTGGCGAGCGATTGTTTAGCTGTTAAAAGGACCCATCTTTTATGACGAGCACAGGGACACGGCGTGACTTTTGTAGGCAGGTGGTGGCAGGAGCGGCAGAAATGGCGATCGCAAGCACGGCAAGCGCGGCCTTGGCGGGCCCTGCGAGCGGTTCGACAAAGCTGGCCATGCCCGGCTCCGGAATCCATCAGCCTCAGGCCACGAGTGGCGATCTCCTGACCAATCCCAAGTATGCGATGGGCGCAAAGTTCCGGATGGGACAATTTATTCAGCGCGGAGCCGATGCCAAAGATGCCGAAGCCATTTTCAAGCGGTTGACGGATTTGGAGCCGCAGCGATGGGTGGACGAATGGACGCATCTGGCCGAACCCTGGGAAAGGCAGGGCGCAGAATTCGCGGCGCAGGGAAAAGATCAGGACGCGAAAGCGGCTTATCAGAAAGCGTCTATGTATTACGGCATCGCAAAATTTCCGGTAATCAATCATCCGGCGAAGCAAACCGCATATAAAGAATGCGTGCAAACGTATTTGAAAGCAGCGCGACATTTTGATCCTCCGCTGGAACGCGTGACGATTCCGTTCGAAGGGAGAGAAATCATCGGTTACTTGCGCAAACCAAAAGGGGTGACCCGACCTCCGGTAGTGATCGCGACAGGCGGAATCGACGTATATAAGGAAGAGCGGGAGACGGCTGATCTTCTGGACGCGGGACTAGCTGCGTTTTCAATGGATATGCCGGGCAATGGCGAATGTCCCATCTGGTACACGCCCGACGCGGATCGTTTCTACACCGCAGCGATCGATTATCTGGTGAAGCGCCAAGATGTGGATGGCGAACGCCTGGGAATTGTGGGGCGCAGTTACGGTGGATATTGGGGCTGCAAAATGGCGTACGTGGAGAACAAACGCATTCGCGCGGCGGTGGCATGGGGCGGCCCAATTCACTACACCTTCCAGGAGCCGTGGCTGCAACACCTCGAAGAAGACAAGTTGTATTTGTGGCCATTTGAAGACTCGATGGTGTACGCACATCACGTAAAAAATGTGGAGGAGTTGCGAGCCCAAGCTCCGGCCATGTCGTTGAAGACCGAGGGATGGCTGGATAAGCCGTGCGCGCCAATGCTGATAGTGAACGGCGCGAAAGATCCGTGGATCACGATTCAGGATTTGTACCTGTTACTGGAAGGCGGCGCGGCGAAGTCTGCCCGAGTTTATCCCGACGCCGGGCACATGGGCGGACCAGAAGCTGGAAAATTAGTAATGAACTGGCTGCGCGAACAACTTACCAAGTGAATCCGTAAACTTCATTCGCAAATCGATCTCGCATAAGTAAATTATATGCCGCGTGGCGTGAGCTCTGTTTTCGAAGATAACGTCAAATCCGTTGCGATTGCAGGCCAGCAGACAGGTTCGATGGGACCAACGACGAACCGCCAGCTTAGGGCGCCAATCCAAAGGATTGCGGACGTGACCAAGAAGGGCCAAAAAAAGTGGGCGGTGCGATCTACAAGAAACCCGGTGAGAGCCGGAGCCACTACCCCGGAGAGATTGCCCACGAATAATTGAATGCCGCACCAGCGGCCAACGGCTTGCGCACCCGCCAGACGCTGGGTGATAGCCCACAAATTCGCGGCACCGACGCCGAATGCGGCGGCTGTGAGTAGAAGGCAGACAATGCACCCAAGTCTGGGGCTACAACAGAGCATGCTAGGAACAGTCCGCAGAAGAAGGCCGCCGCGATCGTCAGACCTTTGCGTACTCGGGTGTGAGACGCACCCGATTCGATCCAGCGATCGGAGAGCCAACCTCCCAGCGTGGACGAAATTGCACTTACCACAAAAAAGCCGCCTCCGACGCGTGCCATCTGTTGAAGAGAAAATCCCCGCTCGCGAACCAGATAGAACGGCAGCCAGGTGAGAATGAAATATAGAAAATAGTTGGCGCAAAAGAGACCGAAGCAAGTGCCCCAGGCGGAACGCTGCTTTATGATGGCCGTGAAACCCTGCTGAACCTTCGACGTGGTCTTTGCGGGCGCTGTGGGCATCCACGCAAACCACGGAAGCAGCCACACCAGACTCACCAAGCCGAGTCCGACGAAGAAGGGACGCCATCCAAATTTGGAAATGAGAGCCGCGCCAAATAGCAAGCCAACGGCCGGACCCAGTGACAGGCCAGAAGCGATAAACGCATTGGCGATGCCGCGACGCTGTTCGGGAAGATGTGTGGCAATTATTTTCGAGTACGACGGATAGGCTACCGATTCGCCGGCTCCAAGAACCACCCTCACCGCAACTAGTGCCGCGAAACCGTGCAGCAATCCCGTGGCGGCAGTGGCTAGCGACCACAGAAGAAATCCAATGGCGAAAACGTACTTCACATCAAAACGATCGACCAGCCATCCCGCTAGAAGTTGACATCCTGCATACGTCCAGAAAAATGCTGAGAGCAGAATGCCCAGGCGTGAGGCGGAGAGCCCGAGTTCATCCTTCAAAAGAGGTGCGGCAATGGAAAGATTGCTACGGTCAATGTAATTAATGAAGATCGAGACAGCCAGAAGCGCGATGACGTAGCGGAGCGTCGGCGAAAGGCGCGCCGGAGTAGGAGCGAGAGCCACGGGGAGCGATTGTGTTGAGAAAGTGAAGAAAATGCAAGGCAGGCCGACTGACCAAAGATTAGGAAAATCGTAGTCGGAGTCTTTCGAGGCGTAAAAAGTATGGGTCCGCCGGAATCACTATGGGAAACCGCTGTAGTGAATTCAGTGATGTGCGACCCAAGCAGACGGGATCTGTTTCAAAACGGACACCGTACCAGATTGCCGTTGACAGCTGTGTTGAATATTGCAACGATTAGGTATCCTTTCGACCTTCCCCTGACATCTTTTGCTAGCTCGGGCGGAATCTCCCATTCTCAGATTCCATATCAAGATGCCAGAAATTCATAGAGCCTGATTTATATCGCAGCACGCAAATCGCTCCTGACGCGTAAGTCTGCGCGCGTGTGTGGACAGTTGCTGCGAAGATTTTAGGCGCACTACCTGAAAAGTCCGGTACGATGCGCTTGAATTTAGAGGGCACGGGGCGGCAAGAACTCCGCGCCAAATCCAAATGAAGGAGAGCAACGGAACATGGGGACAGCAACGAAGAAGATCGGAATGTTGGGTGCGGCGATCGCATTGGTGGCGGGCAGCAGTATCTTGAGCTCGCCGGCCAAGGCCGATGTCGCTTCTGCGGAAGCAACATTTAAGGCCAAGTGTGCTGCATGTCACGGCGCGGATGGCAAAGGAAAAGAAATGATGAAGACGCGCGATTTGGGATCAGCCGACGTGCAGAAGCAGACCGACGCGGACCTGACCACAATTATTACCAAGGGCAAGGGAAAGATGCCCGCATACGGAACATTGACGCCCGACCAGGTGAAGGATCTGGTGACGTACATCCGTTCGCTGAAGAAGTAAGTTCGAACGGCACCAACGCACAAGTTCAGGCATGGAGCACGATCGCTCCTACGTGCTCCATGCAATTAAACAAACAGGAGGAAGTGATGAAGAAGGTGGTAACAGCAATCGCAATCGTAGGAGTGCTGTGTTTAGTAGGCAGTGTGGCACGTTCGCAAGACGTGGCAAACGGCGAGAAAGTGTACAAAGCGAAGTGCGCCAGTTGCCATGGTCCAGACGGCAAGGGTGAAACCGCCGCTGGAAAGGCCACCAAGGCTCGTGATTTCGCGTTGCCCGAAGTGAAGAAAGAAACAGACGCAGAGTGGACAGACATCGTTGTGAAGGGCAAGAACAAGATGCCGAGCTACGACAAGAAGCTCACTGACGCGGAAGTGAAAGACGTCGTGGCTCATATGCGGAGCCTCGTAAAGTAAGTTTGCCGGTGCGCCCGCCGTTCGGGGCGCACAACAAGGAAGCCAACACATAGGCCCTGGCGGATCCTTCGCTGGGGCTTATGAACCACAGAGAAGTAGGGGCGCGGAAGCGCCGGAGTCTTCAACCATGAGTTTAGGAAACCAGGTACGCGAGTGGGCCCGGCCCGCTTATTATCTCGGCCAGAACACGTTAAGCTTGATCGGTGCGGTTCTCACCACCAGCAGTGCCATAACGCTCATCGGATTTTGGGTTTACGATTTTATTCTTCCGGGTCCTCCCCATCCCTACGTCGGCATCCTGATTTTCCTGATTCTTCCCGGCATTTTCGTGTTGGGGCTGCTGCTGATTCCAGCGGGAATTGCGCTGCGTCGCCGGGAACTGCGCACGGCTGGTGAACTGCCCGAACTCTATCCCGCTGTTGATCTGAAGATGCCGGTGGTGCGCCACGTGATCATCTTGATCGGCATCGCCACGTTCATGAACGTGCTGATCTTCGGGTTCGCGTCGTATCGCGGCGTCTCCTATATGGACACCACGACGTTTTGCGGACAAACGTGCCATACCGTGATGCAGCCGGAATTTTCGGCATATCAGAATTCTCCGCACGCACGCGTGGATTGTGTGGAATGTCATATTGGCCCCGGCGCCGGGTGGTTCGTCCGCTCGAAGTTGTCCGGGCTGCGGCAGGTTTTTGCGGTGACGTTTAAGACGTATTCGCGCCCGATCCCTTCCCCAGTCAAATATTTGCGTCCCGCGCGGGAGACTTGCGAGCACTGCCACTGGCCGCAACGCTTTACCGGCGACAAGTTCATCGTGAAAACGAACTATATGGAAGACGAGAAAAACACGCCGCAGACGACGGCATTGCTCGTAAAAGTAGGCGGCCGCACCTGGCAAGGATCGGTAGGAATTCACGGGCGTCACCTGGACGAGGGTGCGCGGATTCATTACATCTCGACGGATGAACACCGTCAGGTCATCCCCGTGGTGTATTACACCGACGACAAAGGAAAGACCATCGAGTTCGTGTCCACCGACATTAAGACGACGAAAGAGCAGTTGGAGAAGGGCGAAAAGCGCTCGATGGATTGCATCGATTGCCACAACCGCCCGACGCATGCATTCGAACTTCCGGAAAACGCGGTGGACAACCGGATGTCGCGTGGATTGGTTAGCCCGGACCTGCCATTCATCCGCAAAAAAGCGGTCGAATTGTTGAAAGTTACATATCCGGATCGCGATACCGCGCAGAAACAAATTGTAGAAGGTATTACGAGCTTCTATAAGACGAGCTATCCGCAAATTTACAACACCAAACGAGCGCTGGTGGAACAATCCGCCGATAACGTGGCCAAGATTTACCTGCGCAATATCTTTCCCGAGATGAACGTGAATTGGGGAGTGCACCCGAACAATTTGGGCCACAACGATTTCCCCGGCTGCTTCCGTTGCCACGATGGTTCGCACACCAGCGCGGATGGCCAGACAATTTCCAACGATTGCACCGCTTGCCATAACCT
>Ga0070762_10000832_pt1 | contig 13641 bp, 9 predicted proteins | sample HubBroMetageREF2_FD_66726 | JGI IMG/M metagenome (GOLD analysis project Ga0070762, IMG submission 66726) | Reference soil microbial communities from the Hubbard Brook experimental Forest, New Hampshire, USA - Hubbard Brook CCASE Soil... | ecosystem: Environmental > Terrestrial > Soil > Temperate...
GATGTCAAACCAAAGGTGACACCGCCGCCAGCGAGCAAAATTCCGGAGCCGGTCAAACCGAACGCAAAGCCGCCTGCGCCCACCCTCACACCAAGCGAGCAACTAGAGGCAGACCTTTCGCGGACAGTGAATTTAGTTCTCCAAGTAATTGATGCGCAGTACCTCGGCCGCCTCGCCAACCACTCGCCCGAGTACGACTCTGCAATCCGTGCAGCGCTTACAAATCGCCTGGCATCCGGGGCCGCCGCCGACGCCGTATGGCTGGCTAACACCTACAACGCAATGCGGCCAAAGAATCTCAGCGCTTTTCCGCCAAGGACTTTCTAGCAAGAGAGTTGTCACAGAGAGTGTGACAGTGCGAGAGATTTTTGTGAGACCCACAGAATGTTTCTCGCTGCGAGGTGACCTACCCTCCTGGGTCACCCCGCACCACCCCAATAGCGGAGGGATTGCTCAAGGGAGGGCAAGCAAAAATGAATCAGGCCGAACAACAAATTTTCTTAGACAAGTGTGAAAGTGCTTTCCTGCTGTTCGTCGGAAGAAATCCGCATTACGAACAAACCGAAAGCAACGCGCGCCACGTGGCAGCCGAACTCAGAGCGCTGGGATTGTCGCCGACGAGCGCTGAGCACCTGCAACTGGTATGGGACAAACTAAAGGTTCCTGCCGTTGCTCCATCCGAACCCGCGGACCCAATCGAAATCGAAGCGCGCCGACTAATCGCCTCGGGCGAAGTTACAGCTCAGGGAATCGCCGACATGTCTTCGGAAGAGTTCTTGCGCCGGTCCCACAATTTGGGCTTTGTGAAAGCGTGTGAGTTGCTTGAACCTCCCGCACCGGCCGGTCCAGCCTTGACGAGAGGCGATATTGCGCTGCAGGCAGGCATCGCCGAACGTGCCCGGCTCAACGGCATCGTGATTGAGCCCTACGACCCAGCGGCAGAAGTCGCACGGTCAAACAGGGAGTTTCAATCGGGCTTTGCGAACCACCAAGAACCGACGCCGCAACCAGAGGGCGGTGTTCCGAATTCGGGGCCGGACTTTTCCCGCGGTCGATACACAAAACAGCCGGGACGCAGGCAGATGACCGCCGCGGAAGCGCGGGCGAATGAAGTTGCTAATGGTGCGGGGATTCCGCGGAAGTCGCGCGGCGAAATAGTTCGAGAGAATCAACTCCGCGAAGCGGAAGCAAAGCGCGCGCTACAAGCGCAGCGGGACCGATAGTGAAACACCGCCGTCCATATCCGGACCTGACCAATGAGACCTTCGGTCGATTGAAGGTCCTGTATCGCGCGGAAAACCCCGGCCATCATGTGGCGTATCAGTGTGAGTGCTCGTGTGGAGCCTTCCCAGTTGTCCGCGCCAGCAGCCTAGTCTGCGGCTGCACGAAAAGTTGTGGCTGTCTACGCCAAGAAATCGCTGTCCAAAAAATCAGGGATGGAATCTGCGAGCGCATGGTCAAGCATGGTTTCGCTACTCGCGGCGCGATAGCTAAAGAGTACAGAAGTTGGCAAAACTTCAAACACCAGAGCAAGAGCGTCTCGGACTTCCCAACATTTTTTGAACAAGTGGGTTCCGCCCCGACGCCGCGGAGCCGTCTCTACCAGCAGGCCGACGGGAGCTTTCGATGGAACTAACACGCAAGTACGAGCTGACCGATGCCTTGGAGCGTGCTCTCAGCGCGAATATCCGCAAGGCTTGCGCGGCCTTCTTGCGCGCACGCCCGGAGTTCTACGCCTGCGAACTCAATGAGCGCATTCTCTTTTCCGCCATGGAAGCGGCAGACTACCTGAGCCCCACAAGCGTTTCAAGCTGGGAAATTGTGTACAGCGAAAATCGCGACAAGCTGATTGAAGCCCCTGACGTGCGAAAACAAACGCGCCGTGTCGCACCTGCCGCACCAGCCCCAACTAGTTTGACCTTGAAAGAAATCAACTCCTGGACCGCGAAGCACCTCCAAAACGAGGTTGAACGCAGCCCCAGGCGCGCCGCCGAAATCGATTCTGTTCTGTCTTCTGGCCGCTAATCAATCACGAACTAAAGGTAGAGGGAAAATCGATGGCAGACGCACCGCAAGAACAAAGTCCGAGTATTGGCCAGTCGTATCTAAACTCCGTCCAGAATGGCGGGGACCCGAGCGTGTTGCCCCAACCTGCCCCGGCTCCATCCCCGGCCGCACCTCCTGCCGGTGGAAGTTCGCAAAATGCGCAGACTCCTACGCCAGCGGCTCCCGCTGCTCCCCAGCCGGACCCAACGGCAGTAAAGCATCAGGCTATCGGAAAACTTTTTAGTGGGTTGGTTGGTTCGGGAAGTGGCTCGTCAGCTTCAACGTTCTGGCGCTCGCTAATTGGTGGTGCGCTCGTTGGAATGGGGGCAGCCGAAGATGCTCCAGTGGTGGCTCGTGGACCTTACGGCGACGTACGGGACCGCAGCATGGCAGGCGCGGGTGCTCGCGCATTCACAGCAGAACAAGGAAACCTGGAACACCAAAAGGCCTTGGCGGACCAGCAAGCAAAGGTGGTGCGCGACCAGAAACAGCGCGACTTTGAGAACCAGCAACAGGTCAGCGATTTGCAGTTGCGTAAGGCATCAGATGCACGCGCGCAACAAGAGTCCATTCGGCAATCCGTCGAGCACGAGAAGCGCTTGAAGATGCTGGACCAGACCATTGCCACAGGAAATTGGGAACAGGCGCAGCGCACTGCCCAGGCAGCACAACAGCAGGTGAAGTTTTACAACGACCTGCAGGACGTAGGCGCAACGCCTCTTCAGGGTTCCGACGGGCAGCCTCAACAGTTCTCAACGCACGAGGAAGCTGAGCAGGCCGCGCACGACAATCCGCAATTTTTCATCGGCAACTTCAAAACGCGCACAGCGTATGACCCGACCACGAACAAGTACGGCATTTATCGTGTGCCAGATTCCGACATCAAGAATGTGCAACTGAAGGACCAACAGGGCAACACGCACACGATTCCGCGAATGACCACGAGCGAATATTTGGATTATCAAACGAAGCTTCAGAACCTTCAAAGAACCAAGTTAGAGACATCGAAGATAGGCGAAGAAATCACGCGGATGCACAACGACTTTAAAGCCAGCAGCCAGTATGGCGAGTCCTTGAAAGTTCTAACTGAGGCCACAGACAAGAATGGCACCGTTGACTTGGACAAGATTCCTGCTGGGAACCGCACCGTTCTTATCGAGCATGCAGCGAAGGGCCTCGAAGACGCTACGCGCGCGCGTTCCGCGGCTCTTGCACAGTATGAAAAAGCAAAGGAATCCGGAGACCAAGCAGCGATTGACGAAGCAAACCAGAACATTGCCGACACTACACAGATTGCGCGGCACTACGGCGGTGTTCTAACGGTGATGACCGGAAATAAGAGGACGAATTCTGCAGCGACCCTGCCGGGCGCTCTGCCTGACACTTCCAAACCCGGCGCGGATGCATTCCAAGCCGAGCAAAAAGCCAAGGCTGATGCTCAAAAGAAAGCTCAGGCCGATAAGGAAAAGTTTTTCAACGAACGTCCAGCCGAAGCTGCAACACGCTTTGTCCGCGGACCACACGGCGGCACCGACGTGCCAAACCCAAACTTCAACGAAGGTGAGCAATACATTGCCGACAATCCAACCCTGACTGGAGCGCAGCGAGCAGAGGTGCGTGCCACTTACCAAAAGAAAGCCGCGCCCAGTGTTCAGCAGTTTGTGTCAGGCGGTACCACTTTCCAAATTCCTCCGGACAAAGTGAGCGCTTTCCTGGCGGCGCACCCGGACGCCGTTAAGCAGTAAGAGGACTTATGGGAAACAGCGACCCTTGGATGCAGTTTGCAGTGGGCCAGCCTCCTTCACCTCCGGCGGTGCCGTCTACATCAGCGGCCCAGTCGGAAGACCCTTGGCTGCAGTACGCAGCCAGCGGTGAGTCTGCTGCTCCTCCTTCCTTCCAGAGTGCGGACCCTTGGGCTCAATACGCTGTGGGTGCGGCGAAGTCATCGGCTCCGCAAAGTGAACAACCGGAAGAGTCCACCAGTTGGCTCGGGAAAACTTGGGATTGGATTAACGCACCGCTCACCGAGTCTGCGCTCGGGTGGAAGCCGTATCGTGAAGGCGCAACCGGAGTAGAAAAGGGAGCGGAAGAATTTGCGTCCGGGCTCACTTCGCCCCTGAACATCGCCTTGGCTATCGGGACGATGGGCGCAGGCCCGCTGCTCGAAAGTTTGGGGGTTAAGCTGGTAGGCGAAGCTGCGATTCCAGCTATCCAGGCGATTGGAAAGTTGGCAAAGGCTGGTTTCACCTCGCAAATGATTTACGGACTTGCGCAGGAGTATCCCCAGCTTCAGGTTGCGATTAAGAACGGCGACACTGACAAGGCTCTCGAAATCGGCACGAAGCTAGCACTCGGCGGCGCAATGGCGTTTCACGGTGCGCGCGAGGTTGCGAAAGACACTGGACTCGTAGACAGCAAGCCGCGGGAAAATACCGGTGTTGACCAAGCGCGAGGGGAACGCGAAAGCACTGCGCAGGATGTGTACCAGAAGGCGCGCGAAGTTCGCAAAGCAGTTAACGAAGTTATTCCAAATGAAATACGTCGCGGTGCGGTTCAGTTCTACGCGGAAGCTGGTGGCGACTCCGCGAAGCTAGACGCCTGGAAAACGCAGGTTGATGCAGCGACGGACATTGACACAAAACTGAAAAAGCAAGTTTCGTCTTTGCTCCGTATGGCAAAAGACCTGAAGCCCGCAGAAGTCGAAGCCGCAGGAAAACTCCGCAACTTCTACGATTCGCTCGGCCAGCAAGGCGTTGACGCAGGACTGCTGGACGGCGAGAAACTCGGCCAGTATGTTGCGCGGTCCAGGTGGACAACGGAGCCGATAGAAGCTGAAAAGCTGGAAGCTGCGAAGGAAGCTCTAAATCAGCAGTCCGGCCGTGTGAACCATTTACAGCGGAGAGTTTTCCAAAGCACGGTTGAAGGCATTCTCGCAGGCTACAAACCGGACGCGCTCGACGCGGCCGACATCGCGGGTGACTACGGCACAAGTATGGGCCGCGAACTCGGAAATAAAGCCTATGTTGACGCCGCGCTCAAAGCACGCGCCGCCGATGGCAGGCCCATCGCAGTTCCTGCCAACGCTGTCCGTTTAGCGGATGACGGGACGCGAATCAACACATACGATTATTCCCCCGTGCCCAGTCCGCACAGCAAAGGACTTGAGTTTCACCCGGATGCACAGAAACAAGCAAAGCTGATTCTCGCTCCCGAACCCTCGCGCCTTGGCGACATTCCAGGAGTGAAGCCGCTGCTGAAACTCTCCACGCTGGCGAAGGAAACGAAACTCATAGGCGGCTTTCACTGGAGCCAAATCGGACTCCGCAATTTGATGAGCGGAATAAATCCGTTCTCGCCCGAGCAAATTGACCTCACAGACCCACGCCAAGCAGGAATGATTAGCTCAGGCGGTCTGCAGCTTGCAACCCCGCGTGATAATGCGTTCGTTGAGGAGTCTGAGGCTGGCAGCGGAGGGTTGCTCTCTAAGGTTCCGGGAGTGGGCCGCTTCATCAAAGTCACCAATGACAAACTCTTTGGACCTGGCGGCTACATTGACCGCTCGAAAATGTCAGCGGCTCTGAGCTTCGCGGACCGCATCGCGAAGGCGCACCCGGACATGGACGAAGCGACCCGCATGCGGTATGCGGGCGAGATGGCAAACAATCGTTTCGGCGGACAGAATTGGACCGCGATGGAAAAGTCACAGACTTATCGCGACGTGATGAGAACCATTTTCCTCGCTCCAGATTTTCTAATCTCCAACATCAAAGACGGTCTCTCGGCTCTGGGGCCGGTCGGGCGAATCAGCCGCTTCGACATTGCGCGCATCGTGGCGTACAACTTTGTAGGCGCGCGCGTGGCTAACGCACTCGTCAGCGGGAAACCCCACTTTGAGCAACCGTTCGGCGTGGTGAGTCCGGATGGAAAGGAAGTTTATTCCGTTCGCACGATGCCTGCCGACGTTTTTGGCGGACTTGCAGACCCGCGACGGTTTGTTGGGAATCGTCTTTCCCCGCTACTCAACACAGCACAGGAAGTTGTTGAGGGCCGCGATAAGCTCGGCCGCCAGCGTTCGACGCAGGAGCAGATTGCAGACTTGTTCGGACAGTTTGCGCCACTGCCGGTGCAAAACGCTTACCAAGTCGCAACCGGAAATTCCTCCAGCGACTTTCGTCCGGTGGACAGCGGTCTAACGTCCCTCGGACTGTCTGCCACTAAAAACTATAGCCCGGCAGAGAGGCGCGCGTTGCAACTTGCATCGCACTTCAGCACCAGCGGCGAGGCGGTTCCGACCGCGCAACTGGACAAACTCCATGAAGCGATGCGCCTGGAAGATGCGGCACGCACCGGACAGGCGAGCCTGAGCGACGCGCAAGCCGCTCTTCGCGCAGGACAAATTTCGCCGCGGGACTTTAAGGCAATCCAGAGAGTCAGGGCGGAGTATGAACAATATCCGCAAACTGCACGGCTCCGCTCGCAGGTGCGACGCTTGCCCCTAGCGGCTGCGCTGGATGTTTGGAAGTTGGCGGATGACAACGAACGAAAAGACCTATTGCCTCTCATTCAAGCGAAGGCCGTGGCCTGGAAAAAGAACGTTGCACAAACAACGACGCCGCGACAGCGCGCCGACATGCAACTGAGGCTAGCAGCCCTGGCGAGTGATGTTCTCGGAAAATAGGCGTAGCAGGATTCACATCAGAATGAACTACACACAGCTGCCACCACAAGTTTCGCAGCATAGCGTCCCGCATTTTGATGCCTGCCAATTCGATGGAAGGCGCAGGCGTTTTCTACAGAACTCCAGTCTCGATTTTAAAGATTTCCGCGGCAGCATGCACACGGTCTACCCATCCGCTAGTCAGGCCCGCCCGTTCGGTGTGCCTGCTTGGTCCCAGAAAGATTCGGAACTGCGCGAGACTGTTGTTTCGTACCTCGAACGCAGATTGGGGCTCAGCCCGAAATACGGAACTATTTTAGAACGCCTAGCGCGTTGCAGAGCGGCTGGGAAGAAACATGCGCAAGCTACGAAGGAAAAGCTCAACAGATGGCTAGTTGAGTACCGCAACCTCAACAAGGAAAGATTTTCAGAGCTTGATGAGAGCACGTATGGCCGTGTTTTTTGTGGAGCGTTGCGCGGTTTGACCGTGGCTGAGCAGCTTCGACGCACGGAATTGCAACTGAAAATTATGGACAGCGAAGCATTTCTAATCGAGCGTGGACCTGAACTTGTTTTGGCAACCGCTTACCTTGCATACAGGATGGGATGGAACAGCACATCCATAGCAGAACGCCTGACATTGAAGCCCCCTGCGGTTAGACAGGTCTTAGCGAGGTTGAACCGAACCCATAAGCGATTGGAAAAAGATGCACAACCGCGGCGAGCATCATGAAGCGGAACGCTAAGGCATTTCGTGCCCTTCGTCAGCGGCGAGAGGCAGCGCGCGAATTCAGTCAAAACAATTCCATGGTTGAGGAGATTTTCCGCACGAGACTTGAGCAGCAACGAACCGATTCAACAGAAGAAATTATGAAAGAGGAAATTACTATGTTTCTTGAAGACGTTGGGATTCACAAAGTGAGAATGCCGGGTGACATCGCAGAAGCCATCCTAGCCGCTGACTCGGGCACTCCTGGTGTGGTTTGCATACCGGCCGATTATCTTGGCGTCGATGCGGCCGCGAATCCGGCGGGCGTAAAGATTTGGGACCTTCGCTCACCGAGTCAAAACCCTGCATGGATGGATAGCAGCTCCGCCGTTATCGCGCGCATTGCCCTTGCAGGCGTAGCCGCGAACGTAGCTGCGACGAACTTCCTTGCCGTCACGCCCCCTGCCGGTGTGTACCGTGTTTCCGTCTATCTCGTCAACACAACGGCATTCACTACGTCTGGAATCCTGGCGACGATTGGTTACACAGATTCCAAGCAGGCTCAGGCGCAACCGACCGTCGCAACGGGCACCACTGCCGGGTCCGATGTTCAGGCCGAGTTCATCTTTCAATCCAGCGGAGCCGCACAAATTACCTACGCCCTGAGTTCTACCGGGACCTACGGTGCAGCATCCGCATACTTGGTTCTCGAACGCCTTTCCTAGCGCGTCCGATTTGCGGACAACAAATGAAAGCGGCGAGAGAAGCCCACTCTCCCGCCGCCGATACTGTTCGCAAGCCGCGTGTTAACTTCTAGTCTCTGTTGGGTCTGAGTTTCAACAAGGCCAAAGCAGGGTCCGCTAGCACGTGAACTACACTTAGGCAAGTTTGGCACTTCAAAGTCATATCCTCTCTCCGAAAGACCTGCTTCGTTTTTCGGTGACATGCCGCACATGGGACATAGCGGATTGTTTTCCATTTCGGCGGCTCTAGTATTAAGCGTCCGCCAGTTCGTTGCCGCTTCCTCTCGCTCCCCTTCCAAGCCGAACTGCTGTCAATTCCTACGACCATTTGTTGTGAGTCCTTTCTGGTGCGGGCGCACCCAACGCTAAGGACTCTACACGGTCCCGTTCTATATGCAAGTACCTATTTATTAATACAACTAGTAGTACATGGCATGCCGACCAGGCTTTCCCCCATTCTATTGAAAAACTGTGGGTTGGGTTTTCACGTACCACTTTGTGGCGTGCGCGCACGGTTTAATCGGCATGTCAGCTTTCCAAACTTTAGCGTCCGAACGCCCGAAGCAACGCGCCGTCGCATTCTTCCGCAACCTGCTCATCAGCGATGCCGACGTAAACCATTGTGCTTGAGATGCTTCTGTGCCCGAGTTTTTGCTGCACGACCGCCAAGTTGACGTTCTCGCCGACAAGGTGACTTGCGATGGAATGTTTCAAAATGTGAGGATGCCGCTTCTCCGCTGGAATGCCAGCCTCTTCGGCAAGCGTCTGAAAGAGTGTGTGGAAGTGCTGGCGGCTCATCGCTCCGCCCTTTTGACTGAGGAACAGAAAGCCACTGCCATCGTCAACGCGTTCCGCGAGGTATGCCTTCAGTGTTTTCACTTCGTCCAACAGCGGCTCGCCGCGGTGCACATGCATAGGCTGAACGCTGGATAGAGAGCCCTTGAGCCGGGAGACTTTGACTGCCTGGGCTCGGAGGTCCACATCCGACAGCTTCATGTTGCACACTTCGCTCGCCCTCAGGCCGTGCGAGTAAGCAAGCAAAATCATTCCGTGCTCTCGCGTACCACGCGCCTTTGCAGCGCGGAAAAGTGCCAGCAGTTCCGCTGTTTTCAAAAAGCACATCTGTTTTTTGGGGTGGCGCGCTTTCGTGTTCATTGTTCAGCCTCTGTGTTAATATTACTATACACATGTGTAATGTCAACATCTATTTTGAGACACCCAAAAAGCCACATCTTCCCGACGGTCGGGAATGCAAAAACTTCCCAGTGCTTCTAAGTCAAACCTAGAATAATTGTCAACTACTTGTGTACCCGTTACGCTTGTGATATACTCCTTTTGTTGAGTCCTACCACGGCGGGACATTAAAGATTAAAGAATGCTGTGGCGTGACTGTTCCGGGCACAGGCGAGCGGGCATACCCGCCGGGCACCCTAAACTCCGATGTCTGGAGAGTGGAGACCACAGCTAACGCTTGCAGCCGATGACGCCGCACCGCGACGCGGCAGTTGAGTAGGTAGCACCCTTCCTCAACCTTGACCAAATTCGTGCAGGTGGTCGAGGTGTCTCTGTGTTCGCAAACTGAACAGACCGTAGCCCCGCCATTGTCGCTGGAAGCCTCTGAAGGTATCCTTGCATCCGCGACACCAGACAAGCGGAAAGGGCCGTGTATGGCTCGCCGTGGTCAGGTGGGAACAATAGCAACCAGTGGTCAGTGGTACGTCGTTCGCTTTTGGAAGTACCCAGCCGGGAAAGACAGAATTCATGCAAGCGAGAAAATCTGTCCGACCGACCCAAAGGCTCAGGGTTATCTTCCGAAAGGCGAGCGACGCCGCAGAGCAAACGAAATCGTCGAAACCAGTGGAGTCAACGATGCTCAGGTTTTTGTCGAGACAAATACTGGCGTCACGTTTCGCGAACAAGCGAAGTCGTTCCTGAGTCATTCGATGAATCGAAAGCGCAGTCCCGTGAAACCGGCCACCTCAACGACGTGGCAGAACTGCGTCGATAAGTGGCTCAACCCAAATCTTGGCGACCTGCCTCTAGCAAGCGTCAACAACGCGACCGTAAAGACCCTGGTTGCGAAGATGCATGCCGCGGGTCTATCGCCCAAGACAATCTCGAACTACGTTGGGCTGGTGAAGTTGGTTGTTGCTTCTGCAGTCGGTGACGATGGTGATGAGATATTTCCTCGTAAATGGAATCACGACTTCCTTGACCTTCCCTTGATTGAGAAACAGCACCAACCAACGTTCACCGCCGACGCGATGAGTGCCATCGTTGAAAGAGCGGCCGGACAGGAGCAGATGTTGTTCGCACTCCTGGCCGGGACAGGCATAAGGATTGGCGAGGCTTTAGGATTGGAAGTGAGGCACGTCTCGGCGGATTGCAGGACAATCACGATTGAGCAGTCCTGTTGGGGCAATACTCTGCAGTCGCCGAAAACTAAGAATGCTTATAGGCAGGTAGACCTGTGCCCAGCATTGGCCGCCCTGCTCCGGGCGTTTCTAACGAACCGGAACTCCGGGCTTGTGTTCGCCAACAAGTCTGGCAAACCACTGTCTCAAACGAATCTTGCTCGCCGTTCACTTCATCCGATTTTGGGAGAAATCAAAGTGGTGAAGACCGGCTTCCATGCCATGCGTAGATTCAGGACTACATGGTTGAGAAAGCAGCGAGCACCGGAAGACCTCATCCAATTCTGGCTTGGGCATGCAAAGCAGTCACAGACAGACGGCTACTCCAAGATGGCAGATGATGTCGAATTCCGGGTGCAAGTAGCGGACACAGTGGGAACCGGTTTTGTGATTCCGGACGCAGTGAGACCTATGAGACCTAAGAAAACGAAACAAATGCGAATGGAGGTTGCGGCTTAACCGTAGAGGAATGAAGGAGAAGAAGTGGTGCGCCCGGGGGGACTCGAACTCCCGACCTTCTGGTTCGTAGCCAGACGCTCTATCCAACTGAGCTACGGGCGCACTGTGTGAGAAGAAATATTAACATAGGGAAGGTTTGTGCTGCCAGTGAGGTGGGGAGACAGAAGGAAATAGCGGAAGAAGGAAAGAGGGATTCATCGCGCTGACTTCGCGCGATGGCGCAGAGATCCTCGCGTTGCTCGGAATGACGGGGTGAGGAGACCAGGGGCGAGTGCTGGAGCGTGGGACGCGGCTAGACGACGGGGCGAGTGCTGGAGACTGGAGAAATGGATTGAAGGGGATGAGGCAAGCTGCTGAGCCTCCTGGATGGAAAGGCTTGAACTGAGAACGTCGAGGAGCGGGAATGTTGCGATCTGCGAGTTGCCGGCAAGATGCCGGCGCTACTGATCGTGCCTACTGGATGGCGACGGCGATCGATATGGTAGCGACTAGTTGGTGGCGGCGGTTTGTGGGGATGCGGGTGGAGTTGAGGTGCGGAGGAAGCTTTTGCCGTGATGTTCTGCGCCGCGCCAGAGCAGGATGGCTAGCATCAGGATGGTAACGATTTCGAAACTGGCGAGGGCCCAGCCGTAACCGAAGCGTTCGCGCAGCGCGAATTGAACCGTGTTGGTGGGCGAGGCGAGCAAAATTCCCAACTGATAGGCGAGGCCGGGCATCAGGCCGCGCGCGGAGTCGGCAGCGAGTTCGTTGAGGTGAACGGGAATCACGCCCCACGCGCCTTGCACGCCCATCTGCATCAGGAACGGCGCGAGAACGACGGCGAGGAGCCCTCCGCCAAACGCCCAGAACGGAATGACCAGCAGACACAAGCCAAGAGCGGCTAGCATGCCTTTGCGGCGTCCAGCTTTTTGCGAGAAGGCGCCGAATAAAACCGCGCCAACGATGGCGCCGCAATTGTAAAGGATGGCGACGTTAGCGACGTGCTCCGCGGTGAAGTGGTGCACTTCTTTCAGAAAGTCGGGATAAAGATCCTGCGTGCCGTGCGAGAGAAACATCATGAAGGTCATAAGCACGACGAGATAGACGAAGCGTTTCCAGGTGGCAGCGACGACGCGCAAGACGTCGAACACGCTGGCGGCGCGATGCTGCTGCCACGCTTCGGATTCAGGAACCTTGGTGCGAATGTACAACGCCAGCAACGCGGGCAACGCTCCGAGCCAGAACATGGGGCGCCAGCCCCACGCGGGAAGTACGAAACGCGCGGCTACGGCGGCGAGCAAATATCCGGTGGAATAGCCGCTTTGCAGGATGCCGCTGAGGATGCCACGCCAACGAGGCGGCGCGGCTTCCATTGCGAGCGAGGCACCGACGCCCCATTCACCGCCCATGCCGATGCCGAAGAGCGCGCGGAGAATCAGGAAGGAGGTGTAGTTGGGAGCGAAGCCGCAGAGCAATTCAATGATGGAAAAATAGATGACGTTGGCCATCAAAGGAATGCGGCGGCCAAAACGATCGGAAAGCAGGCCAAAGATCACCGCGCCAACGGGCCGCAGCGCGAGCGTGGCGAAAGTGGTGGCGATGATGGCTTTTTTGGGGACGTTGAATTGGTGGGCCAGCGTGTCGTACAGAAAAACGATGACGAAGAAGTCGAAGGCGTCGAGGGTCCAGCCCAGGAAACCGGCGAGAACAGCGTGTTGTGCGCCTGATTTGGTGGGAGTGGTTGGCATCACGCGGGGCGGAATTGATGCGTGGCGAGTCGAATGGTCATGGGTCGTTACAATGCCACAGGCGGTGCAAAGAATGCTAGCGAGATGTGTGATGCGTTTTGGAGAGTTGCCTGAGTTGAGATGCGATTCCCTCAGCGGCTAAAGCCGCTTATGAAGTCGTCAATTTCGGCACGACTAAAGTGCCCTAACGAAGAACATACATTCGCCCCCGTAAAGGACACGAAGGGACTTTACGCCTTGGCGCCTTCGAAGTGCTCTTCGATTTCTTCCAAGGTTTTGCCCTTGGTTTCGGGAAGGAAGAAGGCCGCAGTGGCGAAATAGATTACGGTGCAGGCAGCGAAACCGAAGAACATGGTGCCGTATCCGTATTTGCCGACGGTGGGAAGAAAGACAGCGGCAATGGTGGTGGAAACGGCCTGGTTGATGAGAAGAGCAATGCTCATGCCGTTGGAGCGGATGCGCGTGGGCATCAGTTCGGAGAGCGCGAGCCAGACGCAGACGCCGGGACCGACAGCGTAGAAGGCGACGAAGATGTACAAGCTGATCGCGACGAGCCAGCCGTTTTGCGGGCTGGGCATAGGAGTGATGAGCGCGTTCTCGATTTTCAAGGGAGCGGTGCGAGCCGCATCGAGATTTCCGAAGGGATTGGAAAAAAAGGCGACCACGCGATTGGCGGGCACACAACTTTCGCGAGTGATTTCGATGGGCTTGGCGGCTTGGTCGTCGGAGCGAGCGACTTTTGTGGCGGCGCGAAAATCGCCATAGGAATAAATCACGCTCAGCGAGCTGACCCGGCCGCTAATCGCTTTGCCCCTGTCGCCGGCGGCGGCAAGCAGTTCATCAGCGGTGGACGGATTGTAAAGCAGCGACACTTTCTGATCGGCGG
>Ga0070762_10000833_pt1 | contig 13639 bp, 11 predicted proteins | sample HubBroMetageREF2_FD_66726 | JGI IMG/M metagenome (GOLD analysis project Ga0070762, IMG submission 66726) | Reference soil microbial communities from the Hubbard Brook experimental Forest, New Hampshire, USA - Hubbard Brook CCASE Soil... | ecosystem: Environmental > Terrestrial > Soil >...
ACCGATATCGATCTTTATCCCGACCGCAGGCTCGCCGTCTTCCGCGGGAAAGAATGGCTGGAGAACAAGACCGAATCGCCGATCGACCGAATCGCCGTAACACTCTGGCCGGAGGACGTAGACGTGATCCCTCGGCCCCGCATCGAAGTTCGAACTCTCAGCATCGAGGGCGGCCAGACACCAATCATCGAAGATGCAGCGCTCGGTTTTTATCTTTATCGACTGTCGCAGCCTCTGCCGCCGCATGGCCGAATTGCGCTCGATTTTGCGCTGGAGTATCCCAATCGCGGGTTCGTCAACTCCAACCCCAACGGCGACATCGTGCACAACGGCAGCTTCGTTAGCGGCAGCTATCTGCCGTTCATCGGATACTTCCAGGATGTTCAACTGGTTGACGATAGCGCGCGCCGCCGCCACGGTCTGCAGAAATCAACCGGGCTGCCGAAGCTCGAAGACGTAGCCGCCCGTCAAAACAACTATGTTTCTACCTGTGCGGACTGGGTGAGTTTCGAGGGCACCGTCAGCACCAACCCCGATCAGATCGCCATCCTGCCTGGCTACCCGCAGAAGGAATGGGTGCAAGACGGCCGACGCTATTTCCATTACAAGGCCGACGCTCCCATCCTTGCCGGCATCTTCTCCGTGAATTCCGCGCGTTACGCCGTGCGGCATGACCGTTGGCGCGACGTCAGCCTCGAAATTTACTACCATCCCACCCACGAATTTGATCTCGACCGCATGATGACAGGCATGAAATCCACGCTCGATTATGCGACTGCCGCCTTCAGTCCGTTCCAGTTCCGACAATTGCGCATCATCGAGTTTCCGCGTTACGGCGACTTCGCGGAATCGTTCCCCAACACGATCCCGTTTTCCGAAGGCATCGGCTTTATTACCTACGTCGACCCCAGTAAGAAGGATGCGATCAACTTGCCCTTCTTCGTCACCGCGCACGAAGTCGGCCATCAGTGGTGGGCGCATCAGGTAGTGAGCGCCAACACGGAAGGCGCTACTGCCGTCGTCGAAACCCTGGCGCAATACACCGCGCTCATGGTCATGCAGCACACGTATGGCGCGGCTTCGATGAAGAGGTTCCTGCGCTACCAACTGGATGGTTATCTGCGCGGCCGCGCGCAAGAACACGATGAAGAAAAACCGCTGCTGCGCGTTGAACCCATGCAGGGATACATCCACTACAACAAAGGTGGAATGGTTATGTATGCGCTGCAGGATTATATCGGCGAAGATCGAGTGAATCAGGCGTTGGCCGCAATGGTGAAAGATTACGCTTTCAAAGGCCCGCCCTATCCAACTTCACTTGACCTGGTCAACTACCTCCGCAATGTCACCCCGCCTGAATTCCACTATCTTTACGAAGATTGGTTTGAAACCATCACGATCTTCGATAATCGCACGCTCTCAGCCAGCTACTCCGCTCTTGCAAACGGCAAGTATTCGGTCCGCATCGCGGTGGAAGCTAAGAAGTATCGTTCGGACGGCAAAGGACAGGAGCACCTCATTCCGCTGCATGACCTGGTGGACATCGGCGTTCTCGATGCCGACGGGAACTACCTATATCTGCAGAAACAGAAAATCGAACAGGAGCGGCAGGAGTTCACGGTCACGGTCGACAAAGTGCCAACTCAGGCTGGCATCGACCCGCTCATCAAACTGATTGACCGCAATCCGGATGATAATCTGACAGAGGTCAAGAAGCAGTAGGCGTATTTAAGATTCCCTGACTCGAAACCGCATTCAGAAATAAAACTTCATTGCAAATTGTATGAATCGCGGATCACGCGCGCCTTGTGGAAACCCGAATTGCGGAGTGCCAAACTCAACCGGCTGTGGTTCCTCTCCGATCAGACCTACAGGCTCGAACACCGGATTCACGTGGTTCCAGATGTTGAAGAACTCCGAGCGAAACTCCAGGCGCATCTGATCGCGGATCGGGAACATCTTGAAAATGGACAAGTCCCAGTTCTGCAGGCCGGGACCACGAACAATATTCCGTCCTGCATCGCCAAAGGTGAACGGAATGGTATTGTCCACGAAGGCACAAGTATTGAAGATCGTTCCGGCAACACAGGGTTTCCCATTGGGGTTGCCAACGAGATTCGGCCGAACGTCAAAAAATCCCACCCCACCTCCACCGTCGCTGGTGGAGACATTGGTCAGCGCATCGGTAACCGTAAACCAATTGCCCGTCTGCGCGCTTACGATGCCGGCGACTTGCCAGTTTCCGATGACCTGGTTGAACACGCCAGTCGCTCCACCACCAAACTTTTTGCCGTTCCCAAAGGGAAGTTGGTAAATGTAGCTGATCACGAAGCGATGCCGAACATCGAAGTCGGAATTACCGTATTCGAGATAGGGAAATCTCTGATCGCGAAAGTCGCCGTTATTGAGCGAGCCGAGATTAGCGCTCGACGCATCGTCCATGGCATGCGCGTAAGTGTAGGAAGCTTGAAACTGCAAGCCATGGGAGAAGTTCTTTTGCCAGCTGACTTGCAACGAATTGTAGTTCGAGTATCCGTCGGACCGGAGTTCGTTGATGGCGGTGTCGAACACTCCATTGCAGTTTGGCGGAAACACCGAGTTGTCGCAAACCTTGGCTGGGCGACGCGGCGCGGTCGGACAGTTGCCCGGTGTGTTGGGTGGCGTCTCGCAGAACCCAGGCTCAGGTACAGCTTGATTGCCATTGTAATAGTTATAGAGATCGCTCCCGTGCGATCCGGCATAGGAAACTTCCAGCACGCTCTGCCCTGGTAGTTCGTATTGGAATCCAAAGTGCCACTGCTGCGTGTAAGGGGTCCGCAAGTTCGGACTGACGGCAAAAAGCAACGGAGTGTTGGGATCGGTTAGAGCATTCGATGGGAAGCCGTTCGCGAGCACGTTAAGGCCGGGAATCGCACAATCGTTCGGCCCGAGAGCCGGATTCGCCGACGACAAAAAACATGGAACCGCGTAAGACTGCGTTACGAAGAAGGGCGGATTGAATCCAGGGCTGGGATTCGAGTACGGCCCGTTTTCGTCTCCGCCGTAGAAAATCCCATAGCCCGCGCGCATGACCAGCTTATTGTTGATCTGATACGCGATGCCGATCCGAGGGGCGAAATTGTTGAGGTCGGGCGGAATCAAGCCACTCGACGCGCTTCGCTGTACTGGGATATTCGCCGCGAGAAATGGCGTCAGGTTCGTAGTCTGTCCGGCGGGAACGATCAGCGAGGCGGAAGACAAGTCGAAGTTTGCCTGTTCATTATTTCGGGCCTTGACGGTCGCAAACAAGTCGTAGCGCAATCCCAGATTCAATGTCATCCGCGGCGTTGTCCGGATATCGTCTTCCGCATAGAAACCATACACCGGACGGTGGTAATCCACTGTGTGCAGGTTGGTAAGTTGAGCCCCGTCCGTGATGCCCAGCAAGAAAGTGGCGTAAGCCTCACCACCCGAGGTGGGCGAAGCCGGGTTGTCGGTAAAGTCGCTTCCAAAGCTAAGCGTCCCACGGGGTGCGGAAGGTTCGAACAAAGTGAACTCTTCACGGCGGACTTCCACGCCGAACTTGGCAGAATGCCGTCCGTGGACCAGAGTGAGGTTTTCCGTTAGCACGTAACTGTTCTGCTTCTCAATCGCGGGCAGAAAGCTGGCGCTCCCTAGGGTCGCAGTGCCGTCGTTGATGCTGATTTGTGGCAGTCCACCAATGTCCGGCCCGAAGGGAATCCCCGGAAATCCCAGCTGAGCGGAAACGTTCGTGTTGGCATTCAGTTGAAAACGATGCGTGTTGATCCGGTTGTAGCCGAGGCGAAATTCATTGACGACGTTGGGCGAAAAAACGTGGGTCTCGCTCAACGCGATGGCGCGAAAAGAATCGTTTTCAGAACCATCGGAGAACGCGCCGCCGTCGAGCTCATTCTGAAACGGGGAGGGCGTGAAGCTGGGCTGATCTTCGTAACTGAACGTTCCAAAAAGATTATCCCGATCAGAGATCTTTTGATCGATGCGAACGTCAGCGTTATTCCGGCTGTAATTCTTCTTTGGCTCCGCGAGAAAATTCGAACCATTCAGGTTGACGTTTGGCGCAGGGAAAAGAGCGGAAAGACGGGCTGCCAACGGGTCGATCGAGCTTTTTGGGAAAATATTGGTGGGGATTCCGCCGGCGCCAATGCCGATAGGTACTCCGCAATATCCGCTCGCATTCGCGTTGGAGGTTTGAGTTAATCGCGAGTTGAAAATCTCGCCAAAATACGTTGGGTGACCGCTGCAATCCACCGCGGTTGTGCCCGAAAGCACCTTTCCATTCATGTCCACTTGCGGTGCCACGGTGCTGGTGAGAAACGAAGAAAAATCTCCCCCGATCTCAGCCGGCGTCGGTATGGCCGAGAGCTGGGGCAGTGCCTGCACCACGCGAAAGCCCTCGTAGTCCACAAAAAAGAAGGTCCGGTTCTTAACCAGGGGCCCTCCAAAGGTAGCGCCAAATTGATTTTGATGGTAGGGCTGCCTGCCGAATGCGTCGAAGGCGTTGCGCGCATCCAGGGCGTCGTTACGGAAAAATTCGTAGAGATCCCCATGAAAACTGTTCGTGCCGGACTTCAATACTGCATTGAGGATCGCCCCATTGCCGCGGCCGAATTCCGCGCTATAAGCATTGGTCTGGACCTTGAATTCTTGAATTGCGTCGATCGAGGGTTGAATCACATACGCTTGCCCTGTAAGCACATCCCCAAGATTGGAATTGTTATCGACGCCGTCGAGGAGGTAGTTGTTTTGCAGAGAACGCGACCCGTTCGAGCTGAAGCCGTAACTGGTTTCGACGCGGGATCCTGGTTCGCTCGGGGCAATTCCGGCGCCCAGCAGCGCAAGCTGGGCGTAGTTGCGTCCGTTCAGGGGAAGCGTTTCCGCCTGGCGTTTGTCGACCAGTTGTCCCAAGTCGGAGGTTTGAGTTTCGAGCAGGGGAGCCTGGGTGGTAACACTCACAATCTCATGAAAATCGCCGATCGCGAGAGTTATGTCGACGGCGGGCCGCGCATCGACGTCCACAACGATCGGCCCGGCAACTGTTTTTTTGAACCCAGCCTTTTCTGCGGTCAGTCGATAGCGGCCAATTTTCAGCGGGCTGAAAACATATTCGCCTTGGACGTTGGTGGTGGTGCTGAGCTCCGCTCCGCGCTCGATGTCAGCAATCCGAACCTTCGCCCCGGCAATTACTGCGCCGCTTGGGTCTTTCACCACGCCAGCAACCCCGCCGGAGTCCTTCTGTGCAATGGCGCCGCCGCAGCTGAGGACCACGACCCCGATTATCCAGAGCAACGAGCGAAACTGGGCGAATCGTCGTGGCCGTCGTGAAGAAGAACAGCGGGTGCATCGTTTCATCTCAATTTCCCGGATCTGCTCAAATTAGGCAGCTTTCGTATTATTTCGATTCGATATTATTAGTTTCGATCTGCCGGGGAAGTCAACAGAAAAATTAAGGCTATCTACAAAGAAATGACAGGTTGAACGCTCCGACGGTTTGCGTGCGGATGCCATTTCTGGGACAAACGAAACAAAAGGAAATAGAGAAATACGGCACAAAGCCGAACGCAGAGGTCGCTTCGTCCAGGGTCAGAATGCGACCTACAGGCATAGGAGTTTCCCTTCTAACTTGTATTCGAGAGATTCGCGCCTCGTTTTTCTCGGCCGCTCCAGGTCACGACGCAAACAAGCGAAGCCACAGTTACAACCGTCCAAGCCAGCACCGGCGGATAGCTTCCGCCATAGCGGTGTTCGACCAACTTGGCCTGAATCACGGCATTGCGCGACGAAAGAAGATTGCCCAACTGATAAGCAAAGCCGGGGAATGTGGCGCGCACCGCGGGTGGTGAAAGCTCATTCAGATGCGCAGGAACCACGCCCCACGCCCCCTGCACCATGAATTGCATCAGGAAGCCGCCCAGCGCCAGCATCGGCACGGTGTGGGAATAGGCCCAGAGCGGAATCGCCGGAATCGCGAGAATCGCTGCAATAATTATGGCCCGGCGCCGTCCGATTCGCTCCGACCACGTGCCAAATAAAATCCCTCCTAACAACGCACCAAAGTTGTAGACAATGGCGATCAGCCCAACGATTTGCGGAGAGAACTGATGGTTCTTCTGCAGAAAAGTTGGGTAGAGATCCTGAGTACCGTGACTGAAGGAATTGAAGGCGAACATCAGGACAACCAGAAAAAGAAAGCTGCCAAGATGGGCAGAAATATCCTTTCCGAGATGACGCTCCGCTCCACGCGATGCTCGTCCCTGCAGCCATGCCGGCGATTCATCAACTTTGGTGCGAATGTAAATCACGAGGAATGCGGGCAGTGCCCCAATCACGAACATGCCCCGCCATCCAATAATCGGAAACAGCGTGCCATATACCAGGGCGGCCATCAGATAGCCGACGACGTAGCCTTCCTGCAGCAGGCCAGAGAAGAAGCCGCGTCCTTCGGCAGGCAAGGTTTCAAAAGCTAAGGCGGCGCCGACTCCCCATTCTCCGCCCATCGCAATCCCAAAGAATGCCCGCATGATCAGAAAGAATTTCAACGATGGGGCGAAAGCCGAGGCCAGCTCAAACACTGAATACCCAATAATGTCCACCATCAGCGCGGGACGGCGGCCAAAACGGTCGGCCATCAATCCGAACAGGAATGCGCCGATCGGCCGCATGGCCAGGGTGAGAAAAATCGCTTCCGTTATAGCCGACACTTTGCTCTGAAACTGGACCGCCAGCGCGTTCACGCAAAAAATGAGGATGAAGAAATCAAAGGCGTCGAGCGACCAGCCTAGAAAACAAGCGATGAACGTATTTCGCTGTACCGAAGTGAGCCTCCGAAAGTGGCCGGTAAATTCCATTGCCTCGTCGACGGATTGCGGGTCCAGAGAAAATCACTCGGATGCTAACACAGGTTGTCCTGCAGCTATTTCTTGGCGAGGAAACGAATTGGGCAGGTAAAAGAGCGTCGATTGTGTCCGCAGGAAGTAAGTGGCGGACGAAAACGGGGTCGCGGTGCGCTCGGCGGCGGTGCTCCTTATCGCAGCTTCGGCAAGTGTAACGCCGATGCATTGTGTGAGGACTGTTAAGGACGTAGATCCATCTCTTCCCGTTGCCTCGCCGCGTCCGAAACCCTACCTTCATCTTTTGGAACGCCTACCAAGATCCGAGAAATGCTACGGCTGGCTCGGATTCGGAGTCGTCGCCAATTGCGGCGGCGCCAGACGCAGTTTCCTGTTGATGCTCGGCCAGTACTGGCGCAAAAGGTTCCCACCGAACTTCCACCCCAAGTCGGAGGCATAGCGCGTAAATGTGCTGCCGACTCCGCGGTTCCCTTCGGGATAGTACGTGTCGGCTAACCCTTCGCCCGCGAGAGGGCCAAGCAGTCCGGCAAAATTGACCACTCGCTCTCCGCGGTCGCTGCGCGTGACTGCCACTCGCACTGCAGCATACTTCAATGACTGCTTGAACGAGAGGTGCTTCCTCACATAGAAGCGCGGGTCCTCGTGCAACACGGACGCGATCAGGAAAGTCCCAAATAGATTGGCCGAAGCGGAGCGCGCCATGTCAGCTCCAAAGCGCTTGGCATATCCTTCGCCGCCTTGGTGGTAGCCCGCGGGGCTATTGATGGCTTGATCGAATGCCGATGCGATTAGCGCAGAACCAATTGTGGAGATCGACACGCTGCTGTTGGCCGCCAGCTTGAACTTCTGCCAACTGTTGAAGGGGCCTGCGTTAGTGGCAAGGTCAGGAAAGACCACGGACTTTCGCTGCAGCAGTTGAAAAAAGGCTACGCTGCTCTGCAGAGGGTTCGCTCCTTGCGGCGCGGTTTGGGATTGTGCGCTGGCAGAAGGCGCATCGGGTGCCGGGCTGGCCGGGCTTTGTTGGGCAACGCTGACTGCGCAGAGCAAAGAGCAGATAATTGCCGTCGAGAAAAAACCGCCGACAAGCTGTCCTCCATTCACAACGCGGGCCAGAACCAGGCGTGTGGGACGTAGCATCGCCAATCGCTGCTTCAACGTTCCATCCTGCTCTACTGACCTCAATGCTCTTGTGGAAGACATCCAGTGATGATTCCATAGCCGAGGCAGACTGGCAACTTGGTCAAGTCGCGTGACGGAAAATCGGTGCAGTGGCATCCTCTACTGGGTTTATAGTGTGGGACTCTCGCGAGCCAGGGCAAGACATTCGGTCGAGATGTGACGGAGGTGAGGGAGTGACGAAAGGCGAACCTACATTAGGCGCGGAGCTGTTGGCAGAATTTCTTGGAACTCTGGTCCTTATTCTCTTTGGTACCGGCGTTGTCGCGATGGTCGTGCTGTTTCCGTCAAAGAATCCAAGCGAGACGATTCACGGAGGGTACACCAATATCACGATCGGATGGGGACTCGCAGTGACCATGGGCATCTACGTTGCCGGAGGAATCTCCGGCGCACATCTGAATCCTGCAGTGACGTTGGCGCTTGCGGTATTTCGTGGGTTTCCATGGCGCAAGTTGATGCCGTATTGTTTGGCCCAGACAGCGGGAGCTTTTGTGGCTGCAGCGTTGGTCTATCTCAACTACCTTCCCGCCTTCCACCAGATCGATCCAGGCCTGGAGCGGACGGCCGGTGTGTTCACTACTTTTCCGGCTTTTCCAGACTTGCCGCAGGCGGGTTTCCTCGATCAGTTAATCGGTACCGCCCTGCTGCTGTTGCTCATCTTCGCAATTACCGACCAACGTAATATGCCACCGGAGGCCAATCTGTCACCCCTGATGATCGGCCTGGTTGTCGTCGCCATCGGCATGAGCTTCGGAGCCATGCACGGCTATGCCATCAACCCGGCCCGCGACCTGGGGCCGCGGTTGTTCACCGTAGCGGCAGGTTTTCGCAACAATGGAATTACAGACGGAAAACATGTTTGGTGGATTCCAATCGCTGCCCCTCTGCTGGGTGGTCTGATCGGTGCCGCCATTTACGATTTCGGAATTCGCCGCTTCTTGCCTCGAGCCTCTTAAGCTTATGGGCTTCCAGGTTGTCTATGAGCAGGAACAAAGGTAATCCGTGGAGCAAATTCGTACGAAGAGTCGACCAGGAATGCGATATCCTTAATTACACATGAGTTCTTGGAAAATCCTCTTGAAAACGCGCTGTCTCATCGTGTGGTTGCTCGCTGTCGGCTTTTTGGCGTCGAGCAATCCTCCCGCCGCCGTGGCTGCGGTTGCAGCGTCACCAGAATATCGGCTGCGCCTTTTCCATACCCATACGGGAGAACGTCTCGATATTGTTTACCGGCGTGGAGACAGCTATGTCCCCGAGGCGCTCGCCCAGCTCAATCATTATCTTCGAGATCATCGTACGGGCGCGGTTCTGGCCTACGATCCCCGAGTTTTCGACCTGCTCCACGATCTCAACGCGAAATTAGGCAGGCCGAACGCCGAAATCGATATTATTTGCGGATACCGCTCGCCTTGGAGCAATGAATTTCTGCGCACTCACGGGCACGGCGTAGCTCTTCACAGTTTGCACATGCAAGCGAAAGCGATTGACATTCGAATCCCCGGAATCGAATCATCGACAGTGCGCGACGCTGCGCTTGCGCTCCATCGCGGAGGCGTTGGTTACTACGCCAAATCAGATTTCGTTCATGTGGATGTGGGCCGGGTCCGGCGCTGGTAGAATTCACCTCTTTATCCCGGATACGGATAGCCCTCCGCGGGAACCTTCTCCAGTTCCGCATCCTGCTCGAAGTTACTACGCTCCCCTGTTGAGTGACAACCTCGTAACAGATCGGTGAAAAGAAAGTAGGACATGAACCAGAAATCGCGTAGCTTTGCTCGCACTGTTTATCCCTTTGACAAGAATTCAATGTCGGATTGCACATCACGTTCTTCTAAGGAGCGCTAAGTTTCTGAAGCATCTTTAGGCCATTGCCGTTCTTCGGGTTGAGCTGGAGCGATCTTCTATAGTTGGCGATGGCCTCCGATCTGTTGCCATCGTCCATATAAGCCTCGCCGAGGCTGTCGTAAACGTTGCTGGATTGCGGATAGGCTTCGACGTTGAGTTGGAAAATTCGGACGGCCTCCGCAAATTTGTTCGTGCGAAGAAGCTGGTAGCCCAGGGTGTTGAGTTCGTCTTCATCGAAGTTGTAGGTTGCGGGAGAGGCTGCCTTGAGCTCATGGTATTGCTTGACCGCCTCATCAATGCCGCCGGACGCGATAGTTGCCGAGAGAGGCTCGGCGATGGATTTGCGCGGGTCGTAGGCGGCTTTGACCTGAGGCACCCACACGGCCATGGCGACCGCAAAAAGTCCAGCGCCCATCGCGAGAGTCACTACAAAGAGCATGCCTGCCGTAGCCATGCGCCGTAGTACACCTGGGCGATCCTGCGCCCACAGATAGATTTCGAGAACGGCAAGCGGAATTAGGAATTGCGCGAAAGACATGAACGTTAGGAACGGTCCCCGGAACGTCGCCGGGTCGAAACCGAAGGGGCCCTTAAAGATGAGAAACGACAAGAAAAAACCAATCCGGAAAAACCACGACGCACTTACCACTAGGAAGAAGCGCAGAGCCCAGGGGCGATGAGTCTTGAAATCGCGAGCTAGCGCATAGCGCAGCGCCATCCCGCCGCAAAGCCAGATCAGCAGCGCGTTCACAGTAGAACCCAGGTGTATGGAAAGATCGCCAACGCTTCCCCGGAACCAGGTCATGTAAAGACCGGCTACGCTGAGAGTGAGAGCGGTCAGCATGTAGATACGCCCATTCCAGCGATGAAAGGCAGGAAAGCGGTTGCGGATTTGCGGAACCAACTGAACCGATCCCGCGAGCATGACGATCACAGCTGAAGCAACATGCATGGCCACGGCGGTATTTCCCAGGGAAACACCGGGGACGTAACCGTTCGTGAAGTTCCACTTGTGGTAATCCCCTCGCAGCGCCGTAAGAGCATAGAACGACGCCACCGTAAACGCGAAGATCAATTGGCCAAAAATGGTTGTTACGAACCAAAACCGCGCGGCTGTTTTCAACGCGGTATCTGCAACGGAACCAAGTTCCAACCGGTTGGTCATTACAGCTGTGCTCATACTCATTTCCCCTTAGCAGATCCAGTTTCAAAGCGCAGACAGCGATGGGTCTGAGACGCCTATCACCAGACTTCTTGTCTTTCTCTTGTATTCATTTGCGAAGCGGACTCGGATTAACCAGAAAATCATCAACATCAATGGCAGGAAGCTCAGGAAATAGAACACGCCTATCTTCTGCAATAAATCGGGGAACAAATGTTGCCGTGCCAGGAATATGGACGATGCGGCGATGAATAGCGCAAAGCACATCCCCCAAAGATGGCGCGCGATCCGTGGTGTGCCGAAAATACCGCGGCGCACCAGCATGCGAACGTCGCCCACGACAGCAAGCAGAGCTACTGAACCCATGAAAAAGTAAGGCCAAGGGGGATAGTCGTACTTGAGCCCCGTCTGGCTGAGCGCCGCTTCTAAACCAAAAGTCATCTGGCAGGTGGCGATCGCCGAGACAACGAGAAGAGCTCCCCAATCAAAAATGCCGAGCTCCGCGTTATCACTGCGCTTGGCGGTCATCCACGCCGTCGCTACCAGATAGAACGTGAGAGTCCCTCCCAGAATATTGCCCGGTTGGGATTTCATAATCGCCAGGTACACCCCGCTCGCGGACAGGGTCAGCATCGTTATGACAAATACTTTTCCCGCGAGGCCATGCCGGCGCGAACCTTTGCGGAGAAACACTGCAACAAATCCAGACAGCATTCCCAAAGTGCCCGCGATAATGTGAAGCAGTAATATTGGCGATCGCATTTCTCCGCTCCTTACTTCGGCGTTTCCCCGGTGGCTTGCGCGAACGGGGCCAGCCTGGGTGCGCTCAGGCGCTAGGCTTCAGATCCGGCGATGTCATCCGGATCCAGCGGGCACGAAGGTCTTGACGGAATTTTTCTCGCTCCTCGGGCGTCCGCTGTTTCCAGCGTTCCCTCATGCCATGAAGCCGGGATCCACCTCTCCCTCGCGGGCCACGCAATCCGCCGAATAGTATCTTGCTCAAGATGAGCAGCCCCGTGGCTTGCCAGTAGCCGATCACTTTCAATCCAAAGAGCGCCGGCATCAGCCAGTTCCACAAGCCCATGACCACGAAACCGAACCCCGCAAGCAGGACGACAAACAACACCGCGAGCAACGGAAATTTCAGAATGCGAAGAACGTTGTAACTTTTCATTTTTGTACCTCATCACCTATGTTCAAAAAACTTCGGACGTTGACTCCCATCACCAGGATCCATAGGCACACCGATCCTTCCCCGAGGATGCCAAGGGCCAGATTGTAGGGAGACAGTTGGCTCGCGAGTGCTGGAGACAAAAGGGTCAGCCAACCCAAACCGCCCAGCACCATTAGCGCTCCCAGAGATCGGAGCACAGAGGTCGAGCGGAAAACGAGGTATCCGATCAGAATGCAATAAAACGCGTCAAAGACAACGGCTACGTTCACGCCGTGAGGCTGCAATCGAAGAAGCTCAAACGCGAGTCCCACGAAATTGAAAGACGCGGCGAGCAAAGTGAGCCGCCGGCTCATCGGGCTCAAGGTGTCATAGAAAAACAGGGTTGCGGCGATCATTAGCGAGACCGCGATGAGCCCCCCTGCGACATTCATCCTGCCGTGAACGAAGATCTCGGCCAATGATGCCGCCAGTACACTAAGCAAATAGAGGACGCCGGCCGTTTTGGCCTTGAAACGCGAAGTCTCTCCCGCGATCCGTTCCATCGACAATGTCGTAAATGTTGCGCTCATACTCTTTTCTCCCTGCGCGAGTTCGTGGAAATCAAGCCCATGTCAACTAAATCGGTCCCTGATAACGGCGCAGCCTGATCGCGCCGACCAGGAACATGGCGGCAAAGAGCAGCCCGAGCCACAGACCTGGGCTGCTTAGAAATCTCCCGGGAGCGAGTTGTGCCAGCGGAATAAAATGTGGATCTACTGGGACGCCATTCTTGTCCACGAGGTCGAAAGCAAGCGCGTCGAAACCCAACAGTCGCCTATGTAGCATGGTGGAGAGATACGTGGTGTGGAAGGCGATGTACTCAAGGGCAGCAAGCGCCAGCGGTGGAAACACCGCCCAGAGAAATGTGGCGCGCCGAGGCCAGCCCGAGACCAGCAGCATCCACATGTAAAGCGGTGCGTGCCATAGGGCCATCACGACCAGGCTATAAAGCAGCACCAATTGCATCTCGAACACTGGCGGAGCCCACGGCGTCGCTGTGCTGGCACTCGTCAACAAGAGAACTGCGCCGCTCTCAAGCCACATGACGATTTGCAGCAGAACGGCGATCACAAAAACAAGTACGGGCAGAATTACGAGAGGAACGCTTGCCTTGGCGAGTACGGTCGTGAGATCGGAAACTGGCAGCGATTTCCAGAACAGTATGCTGCGATCGCGACGCTCACCGTGCAGGGCGTCGAGCGAGTAGAAGATACCGACTAGGAACGCTGTCGCGGCGATCAGCATCCCGGCGTGCGCGTATGGCATGGCAAGCTCGATGAGCGGGGGCGTCGAGTGGGGCGGTATCATCTCTCGCATGCTGCGCGGCACCCAAAACAGGCTGATCGTGTAACCGATCAAATAAACGCCCGC
>Ga0070762_10000834_pt1 | contig 13638 bp, 13 predicted proteins | sample HubBroMetageREF2_FD_66726 | JGI IMG/M metagenome (GOLD analysis project Ga0070762, IMG submission 66726) | Reference soil microbial communities from the Hubbard Brook experimental Forest, New Hampshire, USA - Hubbard Brook CCASE Soil... | ecosystem: Environmental > Terrestrial > Soil >...
GCTCGGGCAGCACGTTCCTGTTCACCTCCTACCTCAACGCCCAGGACCCCGCCGACTGGAGTTCCGCGCTGATCGGCACCAAGGTGGCCTGGCCGCAGCAGCCCGGCGAGGTCGGCGCGGACGGCAGCAGCGAGATGATCAGCACCGTCCACGCCACGACCGGCTCCATCGGCTATGTCGGCGTGAGCTACCTGACGTCGGTCACCCAGGACGGCGAGGGCGAGGTCGCGCTCGGCAACTCCACGGGCAACTACGTGCTGCCCACCGCGAGCGCGATCCAAGCGGGCCTGGCCAGCTTCACCAACACGCCGGCCAACGAGACCATCTCGCTGATCGACGGCTCGGCCGCGCAGGCATACCCGATCATCAATTACGAGTACGCCATCGTGAACACCGCACAGACCAGCGTCACCCTCGCCCAGGACCTGCGGGCGTTCCTCACCTGGGCGATCAACAGCGGCACCGCGCAGCTGGCGAAGGTGAACTTCCAGCCGCTGCCGCAGTCCGTGGCCATCCTTTCCCAGGCCCAAATCGCGAAGATCAGGGGCTGATCCTGTTGCTAGCCATGCTCCTGCCCACATCGACCGGCTGCTTGAGCATTGCCCGAGCGCGGTGAAATGCGGAAATGACCGCTGGCGCCGCGGGACGTGACCATCCGTTCTCTGCGCAGTCGGCATCGCCGTTCTCCGAGGCGTCGCCGCAGCGCGATAGCACGAGCCGGGACGAGACAAGCATGGCAGGGAGGAAGACGGCGAGCGGGGCGACCAGGGCGGCCGGCGTGCTTGCCGACCGGATGGCGGCCGCGCTTGTGCACCGGGAGCCGGGCTGGCGGCTGCCCCGGCGCAGCGCGCTGGCCAGGAGGTACAACGTCAGCCTCGGCGAGATCGACGCCGCCATCACCGACCTTGCCCGCCGGTCGCTGGTCCGGCGGCTGCCGGACGGACAGCTGTACCGCGCCAGCCCGGCCGACTACTGGATCCCGGTCGAGGGGACGGCCGGGCTGGGCACGCGCCTGGATCCCATGGGCGGCACGATCACCTGCCAGACAAGGCACGTGTCGCGCCGTGAGGCACCGCAGGACGTGGCCTGGGCCCTCGGCCTGCCGTCTGGCGCCCTCATCCGCATCGTCCGCTGCGTTTGGGTATCAACCAGCGAGCCGGCCGCCGTGTCAACGGCCTACCTGAACGAGCCCTTGGCCGACGAGGACGCGGAGGCAGAGGAGGAGCCTGAACCCGAATTCCCGTCCTTTGATTCGGCCCTTGGTTCCCGGCCGGCTTCCGCTGTGAGCCTGGAGATGGGCCCGCCGCAGCCATCGGTGGCCCGTAGCCTGCGGCTGTCGCCGGGACAGCCGGTGATCACGGTGACGGTCAGGTTCGACGACCCCGCTGCCGGGGCGCCGGCCGGGCTCACGGTGGTCATGATGAGGCCTGAACTGTTCAGGGTCGCCATCGACACGGCCGAGGCGCTAAGCCGCACGCCTTTACCGCTTACCGCGTTACCGCGCCGGCGCGGCGGAAATAGTCACTATCTGGACACCTGCGCGCCGACCTGGGACCCTGGAGCCGAGATGTCGGCCGAGGTCGTGACAGGGGCAGCGCGGGAGGGCGCGTGACGCCGGCCCGTGCGGACCGGCTGTGCCTGGGATGGCAGTATGTGCCGCCGCACCAGGAGCCCGGGGTGCCCGGGCCGCCGCCGCGCAGGCCGACGCCGCCGGAGCAGGAACGGCTCGACGCCGACTGGGCGGCGGACCAGCGGCGGGCCGAGCACCTGCTCAACACGCCGTTGCGGGTGGCCTGCATCGCCGCGGCGGCGCTTGGCGCTACGGCTGTCGCGCTCGGCGCGGCCGGATGGCTCGCCGCGCTGGTGGCGTGGCTTGTCGTGGTCTGCTGCGTGCTGGTCGCCGCGGTCAGCGGATACGCCATCTGGCAGGGGGAGCGGGCGCTGCGGTTCAGGCTCTCCGAGGAGCAGCGAAGGGTCGGAAAGCTGCGCGCGGCCCAGCAGAGCCGGCTGTTCGCCCGGCAGGCCGAGCATGCCAGCCGGGTCCGGCAGTGGCAGGCGCTGCGCGTGGCCTATCAGCATCAGAAGCGCTGGTACGCGGTGTGCGCGCCGAGCGGCATCCACCGCGCGGACATCGCGGGCGGTACCCTGCCCGGCTGGTCCGCGTTGCTCACCACGGCCGGCGCGCACCGGCTGGCGGCCGGCGGCCAGGTCACGGTGCTCGACCTGTCCGGAGGCCGCGTCGCGGTGGACCTGATCGCCTTCGCGCGGACCACCGGCATCGAGCCTGTGGTCTTGATGCTGCCCGGCGACCTGCCGCGGGCCGACCGGATCGACCCGGTCGCCGCGGGCGGCGCGGTCGCGCCGCTGCTGCGCGTGCTGGTTCTGGACCGGCGCGCGGAGGTACCTGACGAGGTGTTCGACAGTTACCTGGTCATGCTGACGCATCCGCCGGATGACGTGCAGCGCGGATCGCCTTGGCAGCACACGCTGTTCGTGTTCGGCGCGGACAGGCTACGCGGGGACGTGATCGACCGGCTGTGCGATGCGTGCGAGAGCACCGGTACCGGGCTCGTGCTTGCCTACCATGCGATGCCAGCGCACGTCAGGCAGCGGCTCGGACGCGGCCGCGCCGTGCTCGCCTTCATGCGGCTCAGCAACCCCGAGGAGGCGAAGGAGGTCAGTGAGCAGCTCGGCACCGAGCACCGCTTCGTGCTGGGACAGCTCACCGAGACGGCGGACTCCCTGGTGACCGACGGCGCCGCGGGCTCGTACCCGGGCACAGGCGTACCAGCCGCAGGCGTGCCAGGCACGGGCGGCTCGGGGGTGGCGTCACGGCGCGCCGGCGACGGCGATAAGGGCATCGCCGGCCTCGGCGTCACGGCATGGGGGACGGCGACGGCCAAGGCCATGCAGGATGGCGAGGCGCGGGCACTGGAGCCTGCTCGTGAGTTCGCGGCCGGGCAGCACGAGCTCCAGCACCTGCCGGCCAGCGCCATGATCGTCAGCTACCCGAGCCAGACGGGCCGGCAGCTGGTCATGGTCGACGCCAACCCGGGCATCGGCGGGCTCGGTGCCGCGACCATGCTGACGCTTGAGGAATTCCGGGCCATGCCCACCGCGGTGACGGATCCGGCGTCGGCCGGCGAGGCGCGCACGGCCCCCCGGACCGGCGACGGCCGCACGGCGCCCGGGACCGGCGATGGCCGGACAGCGCCGGCGAGCTGGCGAACGGGCGACAACCGGCCACCGCCCAATCTCGGACCGCCACCGCCGCGCCTCGACTGGCGCAAACGGCCCGGAGCCTGAGCCGCCGGCCGCGCCCCGGGGCCTGAGCCGCCGGCCCCGCCGATGCCTGAGCCGCCGGCCGCGCCGATGCCTGAGCCGCCGGCCCCGCCGATGCCTGAGCCGCCGGCCGCGCCGATGCCTGAGCCGCCGGCCGTGCCGTCGCGGTGCCGGCTCAGCCCGGCCGGGGAGGCAGGCCGGTGCGGACGGCCCCATCGGGCCTGGCGCGCAGCCGGGCGGTGTAGATCGAGTAGCCGTCGACGTGGCGGGCAATCACGGTGGCGGCCACGGTTGCGGCGATCATCGGGATCATGATCGAGAAGCCGCCGTGCGTCAGTTCCAGGGTGAGGGCCAGGCCGGCCAGCGGCGCCTGCATCGCCGCGCCCAGCATGGCGGCCGCGCCCACCAGCGCGTAGGCGCCGGCCGGCGACCCGGGCCAGGCATGGCTCCAGGCGATGCCCGCCGCGCCGCCGAGGACGGCGCCGGTGCTAAGGGTGGGGGTGAACAGCCCGCCCGACGCGCCGCTGCCCAGGCACAGGGCCGTGACAAGGGGCTTGAGCACGAAAAGGGCCAGCAGCAGGGCAAGGCCGTCGGTGCCGAGAAAGGCATCGTGGGCCATGTCCTTGCCGTTGCCGAGAAGCTGCGGGTAGCCGAACGCGATGACGGCGAGGATCCCGAACGCGGCGGCGGGGGCCACAAGCACGGCCTTGCCGCTGAGCTGGTGGTGCGTGATCCACCCGATCAGCCGGATGTACCCGCAGGCCACCAGGCCGATCAGCGGCCCGGCCAGCAGTGCCCACACCATTAGCGGCGCGCTGAACCGGTAGTCGGGGACGTCTAGATAGGTGGCGTGATCGGGCAGGTACAGCCAGCCGGTGACGGTGGCGATGCCCGAGCAGGCCAGCGCGGGCAGGACCACCGGCATGCTGACGCTGCCCATCATGATCTCCGCCGTGAACAGGGCCCCGCCGAGCGGCACGTTGTAGACCGCCGCAAGACCTGCCCCGCCTCCGCAGGCCATCAGCAGCTGGCGCTGCGCCCGGGACAGCCGCGCCCAGCCCGCCAGCACGCTGGCCGAGGCCCCTCCCATCAGCTTGGGCGCGTTCTCCCGGCCGATGGACGCGCCCATCCCGATGACCACCTCGGAGATCAGCGAGGTACCGAGCGACCGGCGGAACGACAGGCTCGTTCCGCCCTCCCACACCACGTCGTCGAGGTCCGACTTCTCCCCCTCGGTGTAGCGCCGGAGCAGGAACCACGACACCCCGCCGAAGGCCCCCGCGGCCAGCAGGCAGGCCAGCCGCCTGATGTCGGACGAGTGCTCGACCGCGGCTTCGAGCGTCCCGGTGCGGTATCCGAAGGCGAGGTGCTGCACGCTGAAGAGAACCAGCATCATCAGGTCACCGAACAAGCCGGCCGCGATCCCGGTCAGCACCACCATCAGCCAGAACTTGCCGGTGAGCGCCGCGTCGCCATCGCCGGTCGCGTTTGGCTGCTCGGTCGCTCCCCGGCCTGACGGCAGCCGCCCGCCGATCAGCGGCGGCGGCACCCGCACCCGGCCGGCCGGCTGCGGCCGGCCCGCGCGGGCTAGGTCATCGGTGGCCCGGCGCCTCCGGGCACTGACGGGCTTGAGGACGTTCATCACCATCCGGTCGGTCGCGCTCCCGCGCGATCACGACGCTCGTCACCATCGGGCCGGTCGCTCCCGGCGCGATCACGGGGCACCCGGCGGGAGGCCGGGCAGCGAAACTACTTCGTAAACAGAAGTATATCAGGCGGGTACCCAACGCCAGGCCCGAGGGCCGCGATGGCTGTTGCAACTAATAGTGAGATTATGATTACTTAGAGTTGAAGTGCCGAGGGCCGGGTGCGGGATCCGGGGTTGGGGCTGTGTCGGGGTGACTGTCGGGGTTGGTATGGGGGTAAGCCGGGCCTGCGACGAGCCGTGCGGGCGCTGGGCCGCGACCGGGAACCAGACAGCGACCGGGAACGAGACCGGTGCCGCCGGGTCGCTGGCCCGCCCGGCGGGACAGGCCTGGCTGCGGCTGTGGGCCCGGACGCTGGTGCTCGCGTTCCTTGTCGCCAGGCCGCTGCCGCGGGTGCCGGCGGCCGTGCCCGTCGACTGGCTCGCGCTCGGCCCGCGGGGCCGCGAGTGCCTGCTGACGACGATGATCGACGGCGCGGTGACGCCCCGTGCGCCCGCCCTGCGGGCGAGTTACGACCCGAGGCACCTGACGTCGGTGATCACCGCGGTGGCCGGCCGGATGCTGGACCGCGCCGCCGCGGAGCACGACAGGCCCCGGCCTGGCGTGCCCGCGGAGCAGGCCCCTGATGGTGCCGTGCCGTATCGTGCCGGACACGCTTGGGTCATCCCGCAGCTTCGCTGGCTGCACGAGGTCGAGCGGGTGCACCCGCTTGGCCAGGAGCGGATCCGCCTAGAGGACTTCGCGCCGCCGCTGGAGTTCGGCCTGGCCGGGTTGCCTGACTGGCCCGGCATCAAGATCGGGGACCGGCTCGGCGGCCTGCGCAGGCACCCGCTGTCGATGACCGCCGAGCACAACCGGCAGTCGGCCATGATCGCCCTGCTCGGCGGCGAACCCGGCGCGGGCCTTGACGCCGACCTCGCGATGGCGGGCACGGACACCGGCCCGCGGCAGCGGCTATGTCACGCGGCCCGGGCGATGGGCATCGGCGGGCGCGGCTCCGACCCGGGCTGGCTGGAAGTCGTGCTGTCATGGCCGGATCGGATCATCGGGTCGGCCACGGACTAGACCTGCGCCGGGCCGTGACCAGATAGCATCGGGGCCGAGATGAGCACTAGCAGCCCGCCGTCCCGGCGGTCCCGGCTTCCCCTCCGCGCTCGACTGGCCACCACGGTCGGCGGCGCGGCCGGGCGGGCTTCCCGGCTCGCCGGCCGCGGCGACGGATCGGTCATCGGCGGGGTCATCGGCCTCCGGCTGAAGCCCGATCTGCTGTCGCTGCTTGCCCGCGGGCGGCAGGTCGTCCTGGTCACAGGTACCAACGGCAAGACCACCACGACCAGGCTGATCACCGCCGCGCTCGGCACGCTGGGCCAGCAGGTAGCCTCCAACGCTTTCGGCGCGAACATGGAGGCCGGCCTGGTATCGGCGCTCGCCCGGGCGCCGGACGCCACCATGGCCGTGCTCGAGGTCGACGAGAAGTACATGCCCACCATGCTCGAGGCGACCGGCGCGCGGGTCGTGGTGCTGCTGAACCTGAGCCGGGATCAGATGGACAGGGCGGCGGAGATCTGGCTGCTCGCGCGCCGCTGGCGGGCGACCCTCGCGGCCGCGGACTGTCGCGTGATCGCGAACGCCGACGACCCGCTGGTCGCGTGGGCCGCCGGCCAGGCGAAGAAGGTCACCTGGGTGGCGGCGGGCCAGCGGTGGCACGACGACTCCTGGTGCTGCCCGAACTGCGGGTCCCATCTGCGGCGTGACGGCGAGGACTGGTACTGCGGCGAGTGCTCCTACCGGCGCCCCCCGGTCAGCTGGGTGCTGGCCGGCGAAGAGGTCATCGACCCGACCGGCAGGTCCCGCACGCTCGAGCTGAACCTGCCCGGGCGTGCCAACCGGTCAAACGCGGTGATCGCGCTCGCGGTGGCGGACGTGTTCGGCGTCGGCGTCACGCAGGCGCTGGGCGCCCTGGAGCACGTGCGGTCCGTCGCCGGCCGGTACACCCGGATTCAGCGGCGCGGCTGCGACCTGCGGCTGCTGCTCGCCAAGAACCCGGCCGGCTGGCTGGAGGCGCTCGACATCCTGGCGCCGGCTCCGGTGCCCGTGCTGCTGGCGGTGAACGCCCAGGTGGTGGACGGAAGAGACACCTCATGGCTGTGGGACGTGGACTACCGCCGCCTGCGCGGGCGCCAGGTGTTCGTGACCGGCGAACGCCGCACGGACCTGGCGGTCAGGCTGGAGGCCGACGAGGTGGCCTTCCGGGTCGTCGGCAGCGTCGACGAGGCGGTCGATCTCGCCCGCAGCCCGGCCATGGAAGTGATCGCCAACTACACCGCCTTCCAGCAGATCCGTGCCGTGCTCGGTCGCGAGGCCTAAGAAGCGGACGCGACGAGGCAAGCACACACCAAGCAACCACTGAAACCCGGGCAGGAGAGACGATGGAAAACGGACCCGGCTGGGGCGGCGGACCCCAGCGGCCCTCGGCTATCCGGCTGGTCTGGATTTACCCGGACCTGCTCAGCACCTACGGTGACCGCGGCAACCTGCTCGTGCTCGCGCGCCGGGCCAGGCTGCGCGGTCTGCCCGTCGAGATAGCCGAGGTCAACTCCGACCAGCGGGTTCCCATGGACGGCGACATCTACCTGCTGGGCGGCGGCGAAGACCTGCCGCAGGTGCTCGCCTCCCGTCGGCTGGGCGCCGCCGGCGGGCTGTCCGCGGCGGTCGGCCGGGGCGCGGTCGTCTTGGCGGTGTGCGCCGGCTATCAGATCATCGGAACGGAGTTCGGCGGCCCAGAGGGCGAACCGGTGCAGGGGCTCGGGCTGCTCGATATCAGCAGCGGCCGCGGCGAGCGGCGCGGGGTAGGCGAGATAGTCGCCGACGTCGACCCGGCGCTCGGCGTGGAGCGGCTGACCGGCTTCGAGAACCACCAGGGCGTCACCCGTCGCGGCCCGGACGTCAAGCCGCTGGCCACCGTGGTGACGGGGGTCGGCAACGGGGACGGCACCGAGGGCTCCTATTCGGGCCGGGTGGTCGGCACCTACCTGCACGGTCCCGCGCTTGTCCGCAACCCCGGCCTGGCCGACCTGCTCCTCGGCTGGGTCGTCGGCGCGCTGCCGCCGATCGACCCGAGGCAAGAGGAACTGGTCAAGGACCTCCGCCGCGAGCGCCTGGCCGCCCAGCCGGCCACCGCATAGCCGCCCTAACGGCCGCGGAGCGCACACCGGAACCAGATATCCGATTTATACCTATCCGTTCCTATTCGGTTCTTCTTGGCACCGTCGCGGCGGCCACCTCGCAGGCCCTGGCGAGCCTGTGTCGGCCGGCACGCTGTGACAACGCACCGGTTGTAACCGGGTCGTTGCCACAACGTTATGGCCAGGCCTGGTGGCTGAGTGACCGCAGGGGTAGATGGGACTGACGGGAAGCGGCCGGATGGCCGCAGAAGGGGAAGGGGAAGGGGAAGCGGCCGGATGCCGCAGAAGGGGAAGGAAGGGGAAGGGGTCTGCTGAGTAGAGAAGCGGGCGCCGTCCCCCCGGGCAGATGAGAGGTGGCGACTTAGTAGACCAGGGCCTGGGCGCCTTCGGCCATGATCTCGGCGACGAAGGTCGCGGCGCCGGCGATGCGGATGCCGCTGATCAGGTCGTCGACGGTGATGTCCCGGCGCGCGGCGCACTGGGTGCATACCGTCACCGAGCCGGAGGCGAGCACGCCGGCCAGCAGGTCGGCGAGCGGGGCGGCGTGCGGCAGCGAGAAGTCCTCCGCCCGGCCCGGCAGCGCGAACCAGGCGGACTCGCCGGTGAGCCACAGCGACACCGGAACGCCGCTGGCCACCGCCGTCGCGGCCACGGTGAACGCCTGGTTGCAGCGCTCAGGGTCGTCCTTGCCCGCCGTGACCTTGATGACAAGAGACCGCTGCGACATGGCAGAACTCTAGCCGGACTGGCGGGTCCGCGGCGCGTCGGGAACCGGCGGCGGCTGGCCCGCGCCTACAATTGCGGCCTATGCACGGGATGTTGAGCGCCGCGATCCTGATCGTCACGCTCGCCGCGATCGCTGCGGCCAGCCTGTACCTGGCCGGGCGGGTGTACCTGGCGGGAGCCCGCGGGAACAGGGGCAACGGTGCATCCTGACCTGGAGCCGCTGCGGTTCCTGCTCGGGCGGTGGGAGGGCGCCGGGATCGGCGGGTACCCGACCATCGAGTCGTTCAGGTTCGGCCAGGAGATCACGTTCAGCCACAACGGCAAGCCGTTCCTCAGCTACCTAAGCAGGACCTGGCGGCTGGACGAGGAGGGCCAGATCGGGCTGCCACTGGGTACCGAGGCCGGGTACTGGCGCCCGCAGCCGGATAACCAGATCGAGGTGATGCTCGCGCATCCCACCGGGATCGTCGAGATCTACCTGGGCGAAATATCGGGCACCCGGATCGAGATGGCCACCGACGTGGTCGCCCGCACCGCCTCCGCCAAGGAGGTCACTGCCGGCCACCGCCTCTACGGCCTAACCGGCATCGACCTGGCCTACGCCTACGACATGGCCGCAGTAGGCCAGTCCCTCCAGCCCCACCTCTCCGCCCAGCTCAAGCGCGTGGGTGACTGAGGGCAAAAGGGTGTCCCCGGGCGACTCCCGCGCCATGCTGCGCGGGGGCCGACTGGACTAGGTCGGCCAGCCCGGGGACTCGGTGTCTGCCCAGGTTTAGCCGGTCGCCGTCCCGTAAGACAGTGCCGACAGGAAGGCGGCTAGCTGACAGCCACCTCGCGAGTCCGTTGATCATGCATGCTTTTGGACCACCTCCTTTCGCGCGTACCTGGCACGTTAGCTCGCAGATGATCAGCAGGCAAGTCTGTTTTCACTGGGGCTTTCACTGGGGCGCCCGTTAGCGGGCAGCCCGGCTGGACCGAACTAGTATGGGAGCATGGACGCCGACGCGCCGACTCCCGTGCGGGCCTGGGACGAGCAGCTGCGGGCCCGCGGCTACCGGGTCACGCCGCAGCGTCAGCTTGTGCTCGAGGCGATAGCGCGGCTCGACCACGCGACCCCGGAGGAGATCGGCGCCGAGGTGCAGCAGACGGCGCGCGGGGTGAACATCTCCACCATCTACCGCACGCTCGAGCTGCTCGAGCAGATCGGCATGGTCACCCATACCCACCTGGGGCAGGGCACCAGGCACGGCGCTCCCATCTATCACCTGGCCAGCGACGCCGACCACGTGCACCTGGTCTGCCGCGACTGCGGCCGGGTGACCCAGATCGGCCCGGACGCCATCAGGCCGCTGATCACCGTCCTTGACGAGCGGCACGGGTTCGAGACCGACGTGGGCCACCTCACGGTCTTCGGGCGCTGCGCGGAGTGCAGGGTGGCCGTGGATGCCTGACGACACCTTCACGACTGACGGCGCCAGCCCGCTGCTCGGCTTGCCTGGTGCGGTGCAGGCCAGCTGGCCGGACGAGGGCGTGGCCTCGCACTACGGCGACCCGATGCGCGAGCAGCGCGCGCTGGCGGCGGCCGCGGCGCTTGTCGACCGGTCCAACCGCGGCGTGCTGACGATCACCGGCAAGGACCGGCTGAGCTGGCTGCACAGCCTGACCACCCAGCATCTGCAGGAGCTCGCGGCCGGCCAGAGCGCCCAGGCCCTCATCCTCAGCCCGACCGGGCACGTCGAGCACCACCTCACGCTGGTCGACGACGGCACCGCGACGTGGGTGCACACCGAGCCGGGCGCCGCGCCCGCGCTTGCCGCCTTCCTTGACTCCATGCGGTTCATGCTGCGGGTCGAGGTGGCCGACGTCAGCAGGGATTACGCGGTGCTGACCGTGTCGGATCCGGCCGGTGCCGAGCTCGCCTCGGGACTCGACGGGGTGGCGGCGAGGATAAACCCAGGCTCGTTCGGGATAATTGATCTGATCGTGGTGCGGGACCTGCTGCCTGGCGCGGCCGCAGAGCTGGTACGGCGGGGTGCGGTCCCAGCGGGCATGTGGGCGTTCGAGGCGCTGCGGATCGCGGCCCGGGTGCCCAGGCTCGGGCTGGACACCGATCACCGGACCATCCCGCACGAGGTCGGCTGGATCGAGACCGCCGTGCACCTGAACAAGGGCTGCTACCGGGGCCAGGAGACGGTGGCCCGGGTGCACAACCTCGGCCACCCGCCGCGGCGGCTGGTCTTCCTCGACCTGGACGGCAGCGTGGACCGGCTGCCCTCGCACGGCGACCCGGTCGAGCTCGACGGCACCACGGTCGGTTTCACCGGGTCCGCGGCCCGGCACTACGAGCTCGGCCCGATCGGGCTCGCCCTGGTCAAGCGGACTGTGCCGGTGGACGCGACGCTGCTGGCCGGGGGGATCGCCGCCGCCCAGGAGATCGTCGTGCCGCCGGACGCCGGCGCCAACGTGCGGATTACGCTGCGCCGCCGCTAGCGGCCAGCCAGCCCATAAGCTGTGAGAGGGAGGTAAGCCCGCCGTGCTGCGCAGGGTCCTGCTGGCCGCGTCGGCCAGTCCCCGGCTTCGCCAGATCGTCACCACGGCGCCGGCCACGCGCGCCATCGTCGATTCCTACGTCGCCGGGGAGACCGCCGACGACGCGGTGCGGGTGACCCGCGCGCTGCGGGCCGCGGGCCTGCTCGTCTCCCTTGACTACCTGGGCGAGGACACCAACGACCTGGCCCAGGCCGCGGCCGTCGCCGACGAGTACATCCAGCTGCTCGGCAAGCTGGCGGCGGAGGGCCTGACCCACGGCGGGGCCGCCGAGGTCTCGGTGAAGCCGACCGCGGTCGGCCTGTTCCTCGGCACCGCAGTCGCCGCGGAGAACATCAGGCGGATCTGCGCCGCCGCGCGGGAAGCGGGCACCACGGTGACGCTCGACGCCGAGGAGCACGCGGCGATCGAGCCCACCCTGCGGATCGCCGCCGACCTGCGGGCGGAGTACGGCGACCTCGGCTGCGTCGTCCAGGCGTGCCTGCGCCGGGCCGAGGCGGACTGCCGCTCGCTGGCCGCCCACGGCGTCAGGGTCAGGCTCTGCAAGGGCGCCTACAGCGAGCCGGAGAGCGTCGCGTTCATCGCCCGCCGTGAGGTGGACGCGTCCTACGCGCGCTGCCTGCGGGCGCTGATGAACGGGCCCGGTTACCCGATGCTCGCCACCCATGACCCGCGGCTGATCGAGATCACGACGTCGCTGGCCGTGCTGACCGGCCGCGCCGCCGACAGCTTCGAGTACCAGATGCTCTACGGCATCCGCCCGGCGGAGCAGCGGCGGCTGGCCAACACCGGCGCGCGGATGCGGGTGTACGTCCCCTACGGCGGCGACTGGTACGCCTACCTGGTCCGCAGGCTGGCCGAACGACCGGCCAACCTCGCCTTCTTCCTCCGCTCGCTCCGGTCGAACACATAGGGTCCAGATTCATGATCGCCATCATCGGCACAGGCAAGATGGGTGAAGCGCTGCTGTCCGGGCTGCTGCGGGCCGGCCAGCCGCCGTCGGCGGTGATCGCGGCGGTCCGGCGAGAGGACCGGGGCGAGGAGCTGAGCGCGCGATACGGGACGCAGGTAACCGACGCCGCGTCGGCCGCGAAGGCGGCGGACACCCTGGTGCTCGCGGTCAAGCCGCAGGACATGGGCAGGCTGCTGGATGAGATAGCGCCCGCGGTGCCGCCCGGCCGGCTGGTCATCTCGGTCGCGGCCGGCATCACCACGGCGTTCATCGAGCGGCGGCTGGCCGGCGAGATCCCGGTGGTCCGGGTCATGTCGAACACCCCGGTCCTCGTCGACGAGGCGATGAGCGTGATCTCGGCCGGCGCCCACGCGGGCGAGGAGCACCTGCGCCGGGCGGAGGAACTGCTCCGCCCGGTCGGCAAGGTGCTGCGCATCCCCGAGTCGCAGCAGGACGCCGCGACCGCGCTGTCAGGCAGCGGCCCCGCCTACGTGTACTACCTGGTCGAGGCGATGGTGGACGCGGCCATCCTGCTCGGCATGGCGCGCCGCACCGCGCTGGAGATGGTGACCCAGGCGGTCTACGGCGCGGCCACCATGCTGCGCGAGTCCGGCGAGCATCCGGTGATCTTGCGGGAGGCCGTCACGTCGCCCGGCGGCACCACGATCTCGGCGATCGCCGAGCTGGAGAAGCACCGGGTGCGGGCCGCGTTCCTCGCCGCGATCGAGGCCGCGCGGGACCGCGGCCGCGAGCTCGGCCGCGATCCGGCCGAGGGCGACGGGAGCCGGTAGGTGGCAGGCCCGTTCACGCTCGCCTGGGACGAGCGGCTGACCGGGTACGACTTCGGGCCGGGCCACCCGCTGGCGCCGGTGCGGGTCGAGCTGACGATCGCGCTCGCGCGCGACCTCGGCGTGCTCGCGCTGCCCTCGGTGACCGTGGCGACCCCGGTCGGGCCGGCCGAGATGGCCGAGCTCGAGCTGGTGCACGACGCGGTCTACATCGAGGCGGTCCGGCGGGCCGGGCGGGACGGGTGGGCGGACGGCAGGTTCGGGCTCGGGACGCCGGACAACCCGGTGTTCGCCGGCATGCACGAGGCGTCCGCGCTGGTGGCTGGGGCCACGCTGGCGGCGGCCCGCGCGGTCTGGCGGGGCGAGGCGCTGCACGCGGCCAACATCGCCGGCGGGCTGCACCACGCCATGCGCCGGTCGGCAAGCGGCTTCTGCGTCTACAACGACCCGGC
>Ga0070762_10000835_pt1 | contig 13636 bp, 9 predicted proteins | sample HubBroMetageREF2_FD_66726 | JGI IMG/M metagenome (GOLD analysis project Ga0070762, IMG submission 66726) | Reference soil microbial communities from the Hubbard Brook experimental Forest, New Hampshire, USA - Hubbard Brook CCASE Soil... | ecosystem: Environmental > Terrestrial > Soil > Temperate...
AACGACGCCGTCACTTGCGCGCCGCTGACGATATCGCTCCATCCCAGCGCGACGGCTACCCAAGCGATCACCGTGCCGACGATGACGGCCGCCAGCCCGCCCGGTATGCCGCCGGGCAGCCGGACATTCGCGGTCCAGGCAATCAACACGATGCCGAGCGAGATGAAAGAGATCCACGGCACCTCCCACATCTGGAAGGCGGGCCGCAGCGAAATGAATGCGATCGATATGCCGGCAAGCGTACCGAGCATCGCCGCGCGTGGCGTGAGCCGGCGGATGGTCGGGCCAATGAATGCGCCGATCAGCACAATGATGCCGATGATGAACGCCCAGGCCAGACCGGCCTGCCAGGCGAGCAGCGCATTCTGCGTTTTCAGATAGACCGGCAGCATGATGACGAACACCACGATGAACATATGCGGCACGCTCGGCCCATACGGCATCGCGGTGACGTCGCTGCGGCCTTCGGCTTTGGCGAGGCGATAAGCAAGATAAGCGTAATAGAGATTGCCGATCGGCAGCGCGATGCCGAGCGCCGGCAGAATGCGGCCGAACACAATGTCGTCGGGCATCTTGACGACGCCGAGACACAGCCCGGTCAAGACGATGACATTGAGCACGACGTTGGTGAAGAGTCCGAAGAAGCCGTTCCAGTCGCCCGGTACCCACCAACGTATCTGTTTGTCCGCGACAAGTTGTGTCGACATTAGTCCCCTCCCCTTTTGTTAGTTAGCCTCGGCTTTCGTCGATGGCTTCGCCTTGCCCCCGAATTTACGCGAGCTCGTGTACTGCTAAGCGGCGGCGCGCTTCGCCTCCGCCAATGCCGGCAGGAAATCGGCGGAAGCGCCGACCCAGCCAAAAATGCCGCCCTGCGCCTTGATCATTTCCAGCGCGACCCGTTGGAATTCCGGAAAGTAGGACGCGACGCAGTCGGAAAGCACCAAACAGTCGTAGCCGCGATCGTTGGCTTCGCGGACCGTGGTGTTGACGCAGACTTCAGTGGTCACGCCGCAAATAATGAGCTGGCGGATGCCGCGGGTGCGCAGGATGGTGTCGAGATCGGTGGCGTAGAACGCACCTTTGCCGGGCTTATCGACGACCGGCTCGCCCGGCGCGGGCTTTAATTCATCGATGATGTCGTGACCGTATTCGCCTTGCACGAGGATGCGGCCCATCGGCCCGGGATCGCCGATGCCGTTCTTGAGCCGGCCGCGCGCCTTCTTGGCGGGTGCGAGATCGGTAAGATCGGCGCGATGTCCTTCGCGGGTGTGAATGACGAGGATTCCGGCCTTGCGCGCGGCTTCGAGCACGCGCCCGGTCGGCGCGATCGCCTTGCGCAGCAGCGACACGTCGTTGCCGAGCGCCTCGCCAAATCCGCCCGGATCGACAAAGTCGCGCTGCATGTCGATGACGACGAGCGCAACGTGTTCGAGCTGAAAAACAAATTCGTATGGCTCAGCGCGTACGCTCGGCATGACTTCCCTCCCCAAGAAAGCGCCGCTTAGGCGGCGACGTGTTGTCTGGCAAGAAACGTGCGCCAACCTCCGAACTCGGTGATGTCGCGGGCTCCTTTGGTCGCGTGCGCCTCGCACAAAAAGCCCTTAACGCGTGATCCGTCCTCAAGCTCGATGCTGCCGATGCCAAGTGGCGCCGGTATTCCTCCGACAAAGCTGCCGAAGGCCGCCATGGGAATTTCCCAAACCTCGACCTCGATGGCGGCGCCGGCGTCGCCGCGAACCAGACCGGGACGTTCCGGCGGCCCGCCAGGCAGCGCGAACAGCCGATAGTCGGCGGCAGTGCGGCAAGCGCGCACCAAGCGCCCGCCCCGCTCGGTCAATTCCTTGTTGAGTGGCAATCCCGACATATGTGCGCCGCACACGGCGACTTGAATGACGCCGCTCGTCGTTGCGGCGAGCTTCGGCGTCGCGTCGAGCTTTTTTTGCGTCGCGCCAAGCGGAAGGTCTTGCGAGCGGTGCAGCGCATCGGCAAGCGCGCAGAGCGTTTCGTCATGCCAGGCTGGCCCGATCAGCGTAATGCCAAACGCGAGTCCATCAGGCTGAAAGCCGGCGGGAACTGCCATCGCACATAGATCGAGCAGATTGACGAAGTTGGTGTAGTAACCAAGCTTGGTGTTCAACTCGATCGGATCGGCCAGAATTTCTTTGATGGTGTATTGGCGGCCGGCCGTAGGCACGATCAGCGTATCCACCAACTGCCAAATAGTTTCGGTGGCTCGCCGCAGTTCTTGGAGCCGATGGTATCCAATAAAGGCGTCCACCGCGCTCGGCCGGCGTCCGGCTTCGATGATCTGCCTGGTCACCGGGAAGACTTTGTCCGACTCGCGATCGAAGAACTCGCGTATCGCGAGATAGCGTTCGGCGAGCCACGGACCGTGATAGAGAAGCTTTGCGGTTTCGAGAAAAGGCGCAAAATCGATTTCGGCCAAGGTGCCGCCCAACCGCTCGACGGTGCGTAGCATTGCGTCAAACAATTGCTTGCCGTCGCTATTGTCGAAAAATTGGAGCTGATTGGGGCGAGGCACACCGAACCGGCAGCCCTTGATCTCGCGCCGCGCGGCCGCGCCCGCAGGATCGGGGTGCCGAGAGAATGGATCGGCGGCGTCGAAACCTTTGATCGCCTGCAGAACCGTCGCCGCGTCATTCATCGTCAGCGCAAAGATGGACAGACAGTCGAGCGAACGGCACGCAGGCAACGCGCCGCGCGTGCTGACGAGGCCGCGCGTCGGCTTTAATCCGACCACGTTGTTGAATGCTGCCGGAATACGCCCTGACCCCGCGGTGTCGGTGCCCAAGGCGAAGCTGACCAAGCCCGCGGCGACCGCTACCGCCGAACCTGAGCTTGAACCTCCCGAAATATATTCCGGCCGAAACACGCAAGACGGCGCGCCATAGGGCGAGCGCGTCCCGCTCAAGCCCGTTGCAAATTGGTCGAGATTGGTTTTGCCGATCGGCAGCGCGCCGGCATCGATCAGGCGCCGCACCGCCTCAGCCGACTGGGCGGCTTGATAACCGAAAGCCGGGCATGCGGCGGTAGTGGTATGTCCGGCAAGGTCTATATTGTCCTTGATGGCAAACGGAATGCCGTAAAGCGGTTTGCCGGTCGGACCATCGGCTTCCAGCCGGCGCGCCGATGTCAACAACTCGTCGCGGCTGGCGAGCTCGATCCACACGTGATCGTCGCCGCGCGCGGCAATGCGGGCGAGCACGCGTTCGACCAGCCCGGAAGGCGTCAGCGTCCCGCTGCGATAGCAGGCCGCTAATTCGGAAATATCGAGAGAGTCACCCATTGGCAGTACGACTTCGATGGTCCCTCGAGAAAAGCCAGCATTTTTCATGCCCGCCTTGCCCTTATATCGTATCCAACTTAGTATACAATACTGCACGCACAAATCAAAGGCAAAGTGCTGCAATTTTGAGCTGCTTTTTGCGGCGGCGGTAGTGGGGAGAGCGAGGAAATGGCGCAAACCGCCAAAATAATTCGCAATTTCTACCGCGACTCCGTGGCGCTGATGCAGCTCTCGGCCCGCATTTCAAAGTTGCCGGGGGTGCGCCAAGCCTCGGCAGTAATGGCTTCGGCAAATAATTTGGCACTGTTGCGTGAGGCGGGCTTGTTGCAAGACGCGGTCGCGGCGAGCCCAAATGATTTGCTGATTGCTCTCGACGGCGACGATGAAAAGGCGCTGACCGCGGCGCTCGACGATGCCGAAGGCGCGCTCAATCAAGAACCCGCGGCAAGCACGGGCGACGGCGCGCGAGACGAGCCCCCGCGCAGCATCGAGATGGGCCTGGCCGCAATGCCGGCCGCAAACCTCGCGCTGATTTCCACGCCCGGCGATTACGCGGCCGCTGAAGCACTCAAAGCGCTGCGGCTTGGGCTCAACGTCATGCTGTTCAGCGACAACGTGCCGGTCGCCGACGAAGTCGCGCTCAAGCGCTATGCACGAGCTAACGATCTCATTGTCATGGGACCCGATTGCGGCACGGCAATCGTCAATGGCATTCCGCTCGGCTTTGCCAACGCCGTGCGCCGCGGTGACATCGGCTTGGTCGGTGCTTCAGGCACCGGCTTGCAACAGGTGACCTGCCTGGTCGATCGTTTCGGCGGCGGGGTCAGTCAGGCGCTCGGCACCGGCGGACATGATCTTTCCGTGAAAGTCGGCGGCATCAGCATGCTGCAGGGGTTGTCTGCTCTTGCAGCCGACGCGGCCACCAAGGCGATCGTTTTGATTTCAAAACCGCCGGCGGAGGAAATCGCCGAGCTTGTACTGGCGAAAGCGCAGACTTGCGGCAAACCGGTCATTGTAAATTTCCTCGGCGCCGAGCCGGCATTAATTACGGCGTCGGGGCTGACGGCGGTCAAGACTTTGGAGGACGCGGCAATCGCGGCCGCACGGCTTGCGATCGGCGGAGAACCCGATCTCGCAGGCTTCTCCCCAGGCGCAATCGATGTACCTGCATTTGCGCGCGAGCAACGTTATGTGCGCGGCCTCTTTAGCGGTGGCACGCTCTGCTACGAGGCGACGATGTTGTTGTCCGAGGTTTTGCCGGACGTGTACTCGAACACGCCGGTCGGCGCTGCGCGTTCGCTCGACGACGTTTGGAAAAGCCGCGCGCACACCCTCATCGATCTCGGCGACGACGTGTTCACCCGCGGCCGGCCGCATCCCATGATCGATCACCGGCTTCGCAATGAGCGGATCGCGATCGAGGCGCAGGATCCGCAGACCGCGATTATTCTGCTCGACGTGGTGCTCGGCTACGGCTCGCATCCCGATCCGGCAAGCGTCATCGCTCCAGTGATCAAAGACGCTATCGCGCAGGCCGATGCGGCTGGCAGAAAGCTCATGGTCGTCGGCTCGGTTTGCGGAACCGCCACCGATCCGCAAAATTTGGCGGCGCAAGAGTCGCGGTTGCGCCAAGCCGGCATGCAGCTAGCCGGCAGCAATGCCGCGGCGGTTCGCCTGGCGGCCGGCGTTCTCGCGAAAGCGCGGGGACATTAATCATGCGGCTTTTCCAGGAAGAGCTTGCCGTTCTCAACGTCGGCCTTGGCTCGTTCGCCGACGAGATCATCCAAGCCGGCGGCAAGGCGGCCCAAATTACTTGGGCCCCGCCGGCCGGCGGCGATCCGGCAGCGGGCAAGGCGCTGGCCCGCCTCGTCAACGACAAAGACATCGAGGCGGCGAACCAGAAAGCTTTCGCCGCTTATCTCGGCGCCGATCCGACGCTGGTGGGAATTGCGCTCGCCCGTGAAGCCATCGTCGGCATGAACGAGCGGCGGATACTGCATTCCGGACCGCCGATTGCGTGGGCGCAAATGTGCGGCCCGATGCAAGGCGCCATCATCGGCGCCGTTATCTTCGAGGGCTGGGCCAAGGATCACGCGGCGGCCGAGCAGCTCGCGGCGAGCGGCGAGATTGCGTTTGCGCCGTGCCATCACCACGGCGCGGTTGGACCGATGGCCGGTATCATCAGTCCGTCCATGCCGGTGTGGGTCGTGCGCGATCCCGCGACCGGACGCCAGACCTTCAGCAACCTGAACGAAGGATTGGGGAAAGTATTGCGGTTCGGCGCTAATGGACCCGAGGTCATTGAGCGCCTGAAGTGGATGGCGACCACCTTGTACCGCGTGCTGCAACTGGCGCTCGCGGAGACCGACGGCATCCAGGTCAAGCCGCTGATCGCGCAAGCGCTCAACATGGGCGACGAAGTCCATAACCGCAACGCCGCCGCGAGCATGATGCTGCTGCGCCGGCTGGTGCAGCAAATGCTCGCCTCCCGTGCGACGAGGGAGGAAGTGACGTCCGCCGTCGCCTTTATCGCCGGCAACGATCATTTCTTTCTCAATATCTCGATGGCGGCTTGCAAGCTGATGCTGGATGCGGCGCGCAACATCCCTGGCAGCAGCATGGTCACGGCAATGGCGCGCAACGGCGTCATGTTCGGCATCCAGGTGAGCGGCACCGGCGACCGCTGGTTTTCCTCGCCAGCGCCGGTGGTCAACGGACTTTATTTTCCGGGTTATTCGATTGCCGACGCCGCGCCGGATCTGGGCGACAGCGCTATCACCGAGACCGCCGGCTTGGGCGGATTCGCCATGGCGGCGGCGCCGGCGATCGTCAACTTCGTCGGCGGAACGCCGGCCGACGCCATCGCGAACACCCGCGCCATGGGCCACATCACGCTCGGCAAGAACGGCGGCTTGCTACTCCCCACCATGAACTTTGCCGGGACGCCTGCCGGCATCGATATCCGCAAGGTCGTCGACACCGGAATTTTGCCCGTGATCAACACCGGCATCGCGCACCGCGAGGCCGGCATCGGTCAAATCGGCGCCGGCATCACGCGCGCGCCGCTCGAATGTTTTTCTCAGGCCGTCACGGCGCTGGCGTCGCTGCTGCCGGAGCGGTAGCGCGTCACCGGAGGGGAGCAGAGATCATGGGGTCGGACAGCAAGCTGGCGGTGGTCGCGGTTGGCGGCAACGCGCTTATCCGCGATCAGAATCATCAAACAATTCCCGATCAATACGAAGCGGCGCGGCTCACCGTTGCCGGCATCACCGACATGATCGAAGACGGCTGGAACGTCATTGTCACCCACGGCAATGGTCCGCAAATGGGTTACATCCTGCGGCGGTCGGAACTCTCGATCCATGAAGTGTCGCCGGTGCCGATGGACTACGCCGGCGCCGACCTGCAAGGCGCGCTCGGCTACATGTTCGTTCGCGCCTTCCGCAACGAATTCCGCAAGCGGGGAATTTCGCGTGAGCCGGTGGCGGTGGTCACCGAAATGCTAGTCGACGCCGATGATCCGGCCTTTCGCGAGCCGACCAAGCCAATCGGTTCGCATATGGATGAAGCCACCGCAAAGAAGCTTGCCGCCGCACAAGGCTGGACCGTGAAGGACGATGCCGGCCGCGGCTGGCGGCGCGTGGTGCCCTCCCCGCGCCCGAAGAAAATCGTCGACTATCTCGCCATCGCCCATCTGGCGCGCGCGGGCTTTGTCGTCATCGGCTGCGGCGGCGGCGGCATCCCCGTCGTCGAGGACGCCGACGGCACGCTGCGCGGCGTCGAGGCGGTGATTGATAAAGACCTCGCGTCGAGCCTGTTGGCGCGTTCGATCGGCGCCGACTTGTTCGTGCTGGCCACGGGAGTGGAACGGGTCGCGCTCGACTTCAATACGCCGCAGCAGCGCTGGCTCGACCGCATGACGCTTGACGAAGCCAAGCGCTACGACGCCGCCGACACATTCGATCGCGGCAGCATGGGACCAAAGATCAAAGCGCTGATCGAATTTTTGGAAGGCGGCGGCACCCGCGGCCTGATCACCGCGCCGGGGAGTCTGTGCCGCGCGCTCTCGGGCGAAACCGGCACCATGATGGTGCCTTAAGATCTTACCGGGGGGTAAGCGCCATGACGATAAACGTTGGCAATACCGCGTTCATGCTGATCTGCGCCAGCTTGGTCATGCTGATGACTCCGGGCTTGGCATTTTTCTACGGCGGCCTTGTCGGCCGCAAGAACGTGCTGACCGTGATGATCCAAAGCTTCATCTCGCTCAGCTGGACTACAGTAGTATGGTTCGTCTTCGGCTATTCGATGTGCTTCGGCCCCAGTTGGCACGGCATTATTGGCGATCCGACGTATTACGCCTTTCTCAATGGCGTCACTCTGCAGACCATGTTCACCGGCAACGACGCCGGCATTCCGCTGGTCGTTCACATTGCCTATCAGATGATGTTCGCAATCATCACGCCGGCGCTGATCACCGGCGCATTCGCCGACCGGGTGACATTCAAGGCCTATTTTCTGTTCCTTACCGGCTGGCTAGTGCTGGTGTATTTTCCCTTCGTCCACATGATCTGGAGTCCCGACGGCATCTTGGCGAAATGGGGCGTGCTCGATTTCGCCGGCGGCATTGTCGTCCATGCGACTGCCGGGTCCGCCGCGCTAGCCTCGGTGTTTTTCGTCGGCCGTCGCAATGTGGTTGACAAGCCGCACAACGTGCCGTTGATCGCGCTCGGCACAGGCCTGTTATGGTTCGGCTGGTATGGCTTCAACGCCGGATCGGAGTTGCAAGTCGACAGCGTCACCGCAACGGCTTTCCTCAACACAGATATCGCCGCATCTTTTGGTGGCGTCACCTGGCTGATTATCGAGTGGAGCAACGCGCGGCAGCCCAAATTCGTCGGTCTCTTGACCGGCAGCGTCGCCGGCCTTGCGGCGATTACGCCGGCGGCCGGATATGTGTCGATCGCGACGGCCCCGGTGATCGGCATTGTCGCCGGCTTGGCCTGCTATTATGCGGTTGCGCTGAAAAACCGGTTGGGCTGGGACGATGCGCTTGACGTCTGGGGAGTGCACGGCGTCGGCGGCGTGATCGGGATCGTGCTCTTGGGTTTATTCGCCAGCACGGCGTGGAATTCGAACGGCGCCGATGGCCTGTTGCACGGCGGCGCCGCCTTCTTCGGCAAGGAATTGGTCGCCGTCGTGGTGGCGGCCGCGTGGGCCTTTATCTTCACTTACGCCATGCTGTGGTTGATCAACTTGGTCACCGTCGCCCGCGTCGATGCCAAAGCCCATGAGCTGGGGCTCGATGTCGCGTTGCATGGCGAGGAAGCTTACCCGCAGGGTATTTAGTCCGTCAGCTCAACGAAATAAGCCGGCTCGCATCGCGGGCCGGCTTTTTGTTTGAGTGTCGGAGAACCGGAGCGGGCTATTTCGAGAAAATGTCGATCAGTGGTTGGCTGGCATAGCCAGGAACCGACTCTTCGGTATCGTCGCGCGCAGCCGCGGGAACGGGTCGCGGCGGGGCGGCAGCCGAACCGGCGGAAACGTCATAGCCGTTCGGACTGGTTTGATAGGGAGGAGCGCTGGCGGTGTAGGTGCTCGGCGGATGCGGCATGCCCGGCCGCGGCGGCGCGGCGCTCGCAGCCGCCGATGAACTCGGAGCGACTGACCCTGTCGCGACCGCAGGTCGTGAGTCGTCGGTGAACATTTCAGTCAGGGACCGGCTAGGATAAGGAGTCATAGACGCGGTCGGATCGCTCGCCGGCGCGGCTGCCGCGGCCGGCTGATAGGTGGCGGGCGAAGTCCCGGTTGAGGACGGTGATGAAAACGAAGAACACCCGGCCAGAACGGGCATCAGGCCAAGAACCGCCAGCAGCAAAGCGCGGTCACCGGCACGGCCTAGCGCCGCCGAAATCGAATCAATTGCCCGGTCACGCGGCCCCATGGCGTGCTTATACCAACGGCAATACGCCGTTCTCAAGGCCTCGCCGGCGGAGAAATTTCGCCGGCGCCGGTCAAGCTTAACGAGCTCCGCTGCAAGCGTTGCGGTAACGCCTTGAATTTACCCGCGTTCGCGCCAGCGCTCGATGGTAGCGTTTTTCTGGATGCAGGTTTTGCTATAATGAGCTGCGTCTGACCTCGAGGCGGCAATGAGCGCAATCGATACGAGTCCCGGCCCTACGCTAGCCGCGCCGCGTGCGCCGCAAGCCGGCACCAATTTGCGAAAATCGCTGCGCGAAATGCGCGAGAATGCTCTGACCGCGCACGGGCCGGAAAATTTCAGCGCCGACATTATTACGCAGCGCATTCTCTGGCGCCGCATGTTCATTCTCAACGAACCGGGCGCGATCCGTTACGTCCTGCTCGACAACGCCGCAAATTACACCAAGTCCGAAGTCGGCCGCCGCCTGCTCGAGCCGGGGCTCGGCCGCGGGCTTCTCACCAGCGAAGGCGAAACCTGGCGGCGGCATCGCCGCATTATGGCGCCCTCCTTCGATCCGCGCAGCGTCACAGGCTATGCGCCGATTATGATCGAGGTAACGCAAGGGCTGCTCGAAGGGTGGGACGCGCTACCCGACGGCAGCGAGCTGGATGCCGCTGCGGCGATGATGCATCTGACGCTTCACATCATCTCGAAGGCGATGTTCTCGTCGGATTCCGACGAGATCGTCGAGGCGGTCGAGGGCGGCGTCAACCAGTATCAGACACTGGTGCGGCCGAGCCTGCTCGACCTGCTGCATTTTCCGCAATGGTTCGCGCGGCTGCTTGCGCCGTTGCCGACCGATGGGCTGTTCGACGAGTTCGATCGCAAAGTCGATCTCCTTTTGACCGAGCGCGGCCGTGCCCCGGACGCCGAGCCGAAGGATTTATTGGCACGGCTTGTCGCGGCGCGCGATTCCGAAACCGGCGGCGGCATGACCGCGAAAGAAGTGCGCGATCAAGTGGTCACCATCTTCATGGCCGGACACGAGACGACGTCGCTCGCTTTGTCCTGGACCTGGTACCTGCTCTCGCAGCACCCAGCGGTGGAACAAAAACTCCATCGCGAGCTCGCCGACGTGCTCGGCGGCCGCACGCCGCGCAACCAGGATATCGCGAGCTTGCGCTACACCCGCATGGTGATCGAAGAATCGATGCGGCTTTATCCGCCGGCGCACACCACCGGCCGCCAGCCGATCAAGCCCGACGAAATTCTCGGCCATCGCATTCCGGCCGGCGCCGAAGTGTTGATCATGCCGTGGCTCATTCATCGCAAGCCGCAGCTTTGGGAAAATCCAGAAAGCTTCGACCCAGAACGGTTCGCGCCCGAGCGCGCCGCCGAGCGCCCGCGCTTTGCTTACATTCCGTTTGGCGCCGGGCCTCGTATTTGCATCGGCGCGGCCTTCGCCATGACAGAGGCGATCCTCATCCTCGCCACCATCGCGCAACGCTATCGGCTGCGCCTCAAAGCCGGCCACCCGATCGAGCCGCAAGGCTTGATCACGCTCCGCCCGCGTTACGGCATGCAGATGATTCTGGAGCGGCGGTAGATTACACGTATTGCATAGAGCGTGTGATGCAGGAGGCGGTTCGCCACTGGATACGTGCTCGCAGCAAGCGATTGCTCGATCTTGCGGGCAACATTGGCCTTGACGCCCGCGACAACGACGAGACCGCGTTGCGCAAACGGGTCGCCGTTGTGCTGTTTGGCGGAACGTTGCCCCTAACCATCGCGTGGAGCGCAATTTACCTAGCCGTGGGCGCCCCGCTCGCCGCTGCGGTTCCCGGCTTCTATTCCGTGATTACGCCGATCAACACGCTGATCTTTGCGCACACGCGCAACCTCAGGATTTATCGATTTACCCAGCTTCTGCTTGTGCTGATTCTACCCTGGCTGGTGATGATCAGTCTCGGCGGATTTCGTCAGTCGAGCGCAGTCGTATTGTGGGCGGCGTTATCGCCGCTCGGCGCCCTGTTGATCGACGATCTCCGCGGCACGCTGTTCTGGATCGCCGGCTTCATCGCTTTGCTGATCATCGGCGCAATCCTCGAGCCCTATCTGCCGCAGGCGGACCTGCCCCAAGTCTTCATCCCTACTTTTTACGTACTCAACATCGGCGCGGTGATTTCGATTTCGTTCGGCCTGCTCTACTACTTTGTCGATCGGCGGAATTTCTTTCAACAGCGTGTCGACATGTTGTTGCTCAATATTTTGCCGAAGGAGATTTCCGAGGCGCTTAAAGCGACCCCGACGACGATCGCGGATGAATTTGCCGCGGCAAGCATTTTGTTTGCCGACGTTGTTGAGTTTACGCCGATGGCCGCCGCCATGACGCCGTTACAACTGGTCGATCTGCTCAATGAGGTGTTTCAGTGCTTCGATAGCCTGGTCGAGAAGTACGACTTGGAAAAAATAAAGACGATTGGCGATTGCTACATGGCCGCCTCCGGCGTGCCGTCCCCGAGAGCTGACCACGCCGTCGCCCTCGTCAACCTCGCGCTTGATATGCAAGCCGTCATTGCAGAGCGCCGGTTCGGTGGCCGTCAGCTCGCGTTCCGGATCGGAATCAATTCAGGTCCCGTCGTCGCCGGTGTGATCGGTCGCAAGAAATTCATCTATGATTTGTGGGGCGAGACGGTGAACCTCGCGAGCCGCATGGAGTCTCATGGCCGCAGCCGCCGTATTCAGATCACGCACAGCACTTACGAGTTGATCAAGGATTCGTTTGACTGCGAAGCGTTAGGAGTGATTGACGTCAAAGGCGCAGGCCCGACGAAGGTGTGGCATGTCACGGGCAGAAGACCTGCGTTTGCCGCTTAATAAGCATCCGCCTGATAGCGGCCTTGGGCTTTTAGTTTCGCCCACCACCCTGACCGCCTCTGCGGCGTACGGCCGCCATGTTGTCGCATACGTCGCGGACTACGGCTCCTTGCGTACAACTGGCCGGGTCTGCTGCCCGAAAAACACGAAGGTCAACGTCGCCTGAAATTGCCACGGATCCTGGCTCGCCGTCGGCCTGATCGCGTTGTAATAGGCGCCGACCTCAAGCTTTGCCGGCAGTTGACCGATCCGGACGACCTTGCTGACGACGCCGCCGAGCGGGACCGTCCATTTGTTGCCGCTGGCGATCCAGTTGGCCGTGATGTCTGGCGACGAGCTTAAGGCCCAACCGTCGCCGAAATGATAGCTGAGAAACGGGTTGAGCAGCATTTGGTTGCTGGCGTTGCCGCCGGTCGCGCCGCCGAACGTCCAGATATTGTTGGCGACGAGACCATATACCCAGGGGCCCGCGTCTTCGCGGATGAACGCGATCGAAGGGCCCGAGCCGAATTTGGTGGCGCCGAGCATCGCGTTCGTGGCCGGATAGGAGAGCACCGGCCCGACGCCCCAGTAGAAACCGCGGCCGTATTCCGGCGACAGGAAGAACGTCGTGTAACCGTTGCCCAGCCCCTCAACCCAGGGACCGCCGGCCTTCGTCGGCGGCAAGGCTTCGGCGGGAAGTTTGGTGCGGGTGATCAGCGACCACTCGTCATTGAGCCGGAACGGCACGATCGCCTGGTCGACTTCGAATGTCGACTTCGTGAGATGATCCGCGCCGTCCAAAAAGTCGGCCTGAAAAAGCAGCGGCAAAGAGATCTGACGGCTGACCGGATTTTCGGTTTCCTTGGACACTTCGTTGTTGCTTGGCGGCGGAGCTGTCTGGGCAAGCGCTTGACCGGCCCAGAGGACGGTGACAGCAAGAATTGCTGCGGCGCTCTTATGCACACCGGGTCCTGCTCCGCCCCTTTCCGGGAACAGCAAGGTAAGTTGGAAGCGGAACTGCCAGTCACCTCGCTTACTCGGACGCCACGCCGCCACCGCGAATCACATCTGTAAAACGGAGCGGAGGCGTGAACAAGCGCGGCGAGGCGCTGGCGTTATGTGCGTTGCGAAAGCGACCGGCCGCCGCGCTCGAGCGCAGTGACCACATCGGTTTCGTCGTTTACCTGCTCGAAAGCAAAACGGGAGGACCATCGCTCTTCGGTAAGTGCGCGAGCGCGGCTCACCAATAAGACAGGGCGTCTCAATGCAATCATCAATCAATATTGATTCGATTCGAGCGGGCCTTTCCCGCCGAACCCTCCTGAGGTTTTCTTCTCTCGGCGCGTTAGGTTTTGCCGTGGCGAGCGGCAAAGCCGCTCAGGCCGATCCAGCTCGATATAACGCCGGCGCGATGGCGGCGCAGATTTCCAACAAGCTGTTCGCGGACGACGGGCTGGTGCGTCCCGCGCCGGACAAGCCGACCGTGTCGGAACTCGCGCGGGGATTGGATCGCACGCTCGTCCTGGGCGGCGGCGGCGAATATTACG
>Ga0070762_10000836_pt1 | contig 13636 bp, 15 predicted proteins | sample HubBroMetageREF2_FD_66726 | JGI IMG/M metagenome (GOLD analysis project Ga0070762, IMG submission 66726) | Reference soil microbial communities from the Hubbard Brook experimental Forest, New Hampshire, USA - Hubbard Brook CCASE Soil... | ecosystem: Environmental > Terrestrial > Soil >...
GAGCGTTGCGGCGACCACCAGACGCGCGCGTATATCGAGCGTGTGCAGACCATGCAAGGCATCTTCAGCCGCCTCGACAATGCACCGACACTGCGGCGCTAGCAGATTCCACGCCCCGGCCGAACATTCCCGAACCCGTCGTTCCCGATGCGGTAGGCTACGCCCCCCTTCAACCAGAGGACCATCATGACAAGCCCTATGTATATCAACTCCGTTCCCGTTCTCAAGCAATTGCTCAGCGCGTTGAAAGCGATTCTGGCGCAAGCCGATGCACACGTGGCCGCCAACTCGATCGAGCCAGACGCATTTCTACAGGGACGCCTTTACCCGAACATGTTTCCTCTGGTCAAACAGGTGCAAATTGCCGCCGATTTTGCGCGTGGGATCTCGGCACGCCTGGCAGGTGTTGCCGTTCCCGTCCATGAAGGCAAGGAAAAGAGCTTTGCCGATCTTGACGGACTATTGGCCCAGACGCTGGAATTTCTGGATGGCGTCGACGCTTCCAAATTTGAAGGCAGCGAAAGGAACGAAATCGTACTGCGTCCTGGGACGCCTAAAGAAAAGAAACTGACTGGTCAGGCTTATCTCTCCAACTACGGCTTGCCGCAGTTTCTCTTTCACGTCACCACCGCCTACGCGATTTTGCGCCACAACGGACTACCCATTGGCAAGCGTGATTTCATGGGAGTGTACTAGCGATCTATAGCGTAGGGCCGCTGTGCCGACCACCGCGCACGGGTTGAGTGATCTGCGCATTCCCGAAATGCTCCCCGATACGGCCGTCGCGGATGAATTTCGCCATCATCTGGAAGTAGCCTGGCGCGAAGCGCGTGGAGACGCGCTCACCCTTCGCATTCAACTCATACTCTGTCATCCCGTGCTCGGCGCCCGGATAAACGGCCAATGTGTAGCTCTTGCCCTGCGCGATCAGCGACTTGATGCGCTTGGCCGTCTCCGCGCTGGGCGCTTCCAGATCGTCGCCACCGAGCACCCATAGTTGCGGCGTCGTGGAGGCTCGCAAAGTCGGCATCGGCTCGTAACGGAATGGCGTGGTGCTGACGAAACTAAATTCGTGACTCATTGCCTCGGTGATCTGCTTCCGGTCGAGCGGCATGATGGCGAATACGAAATCGCCATGCACATCCGGGTACCAAGACTCGGACTTGTATTTCTGGCGCAGAGCGTCGAACGCTTCGAAGCCCTCCTTGCCGCCGGTCTCGACCACCCGCTCGCCGGCGCGCGCCAGCTCTAGCGCCTTGGCAGTGTCGGCAGCCGAGTGATGATGGAAATACATGTCCAACGCGACACTTTCCTGATCTTCTTCCAACACGGTGACGGCCAGGCCGAAACTCACGATCGCGAAATCCACAGGTGCACGGTTCACCGCCAGCGGTACGACCCATCCGCCTTCACTACCGCCCTGATAGCCGATGCGTCCCAGCCGCGCGCCGGCAAGCCTCTTGGCTTCCTTCATTGCGGCGATGGCGTCATCGGCGAGGACCTCGAAATCCTGCGTGTAGGTACCGCCCGATACGCCGGTGCCGCGCTTGTCATAGACGAACGCGCCGACGCCCTCTGCCGGGAACATCCGCTGCAAGGCATAAGAGTTAAGAGCGGAGTCCTGCTCTGAACCATGTACCAGCACTACGATCGGTATCTTTTCACTGCCTTTCGGCATTATCAGACGGCCGACCAACTTCACGCCGTTGCTCTCGAAAACCGCATTGCGCACGTCGAAGGCGATGCGCCCGCCTGACACGTTTCCAAAGACTATCTCGCCCTTGTCGCAATCTGAGAATGAGACGGTTTTGCCGTCAGGACGGTCCGTCCATCCATAGGTGCCGCTCCATGTGCCATTCGCCTGCGGATGAAGTTGTCCTGTCTCACCGGTGAACGTTCGCCAGCGTAGAGTGTTGCCGTCCGACGGCGCGACATCGACGCTTCTGCCGTCACTCAAGCGATACGAGCCGACATGACAGTCGCTCTTTACGTCGGTCCCTGCGATAACCGAAAACGACAGCAAAAGCCCGAGAAATGCGATGGCGACGGGAGTTTTCATGCGCTTGCCTGTTATCCTGGAGAGCCAACTAGCTGACCGCTGCGACGACAACAGAGGCTAGCCGATCTTTGAGTATTCAGCTTGAACGGATTTGCGTCAGCGGGGAGTCGGGTCCCGGGACCGCCATGCGCTTGGCGGATATCCCGTCAAGGAGCGCACGCTTCGGCTCAAATGCGCGAGGTCCGAAAAGCCAATGTCGTGCGCAATCGTCGTCAGCGAGCGAGGCGATCGCAGGATTTCAAGCACTGCACGCCTTGCTCGTGCCTCCAGTCGAAATTGCTTTGGCGACACACCGAATTCGCGATGGAATCCACGCGACAAAGCCTCGGGCCGCATGCCCGCCTCGGCGGCCCAACGGCGCAGTGACAGAGATGGAGTACTCTGAAGAGCTGACGCCAACGTGCCAGTCCAATGCTGCCTAGTCGCCTTTGCCACGCTGAGATTTTCCGCGAGCGCCACCATCGACTCTCGGGGATCCCGTTCGGCCAGTCGCGCGACGAGATCAGGGTCAGAGATACGGAAATGACCTTCGACCCATTCATCCATCCAGGGCAGGCGAAGAATCTGAACCGCGCGTGAGCAACTGGAGCTATTGGCGTGGCAATCAAACCTCCCGTGGGAAAGCACATCTCCAGGCGCGACTTCCACGCGACCTCCAAAGCCGGCTTCTACAAAGGTGCCGGCCAGGACCACGCTCGCATAACTTTCCAAATGCCGGTGGCGGGCGGGCGCGCTGCCTCGCGGAAATGTCTCGACCCCAATCTGAACAGATCCGTTATGTTGCGCGCGCATGCTACGAGTTTAGAGGGCTTCGTCCAGAGCGAGAAGAATTGTTTCGCTAAGGAGTATCTTATTAACCATCCCTGGAAGCGTCAGGCTGACTATTCGGGTATTACGGCCGCTCGAGAGCTCCGGCGACGCTTGACCCGGCCCTATTGCCGTTCGTCGCACGTATGGGAAGGCATGCGCAGCCGGTGCTAGAGTAGTAGCAATGACCATGCCTGCGGAGCTCTGCACCTCTCCTGCTGCCGCGACGCCGATCACACACGCCCAGGTGCGCTGGTGGGCACTGTTGTTGGTGATCGGGTTCAGCGCCGTCATCTCGACGCTGATTGCCATGGTGAACGGATCGAATGGGTCTGATCTCCTGCCGCTGCTGAAGACCGTCACCAGCAAGGAGCTGCTCGAGCAGCTCCCTCCAAGACGCTTTGTGCAAATACATCGCAGCGTGATCGTGAACCTTAGGGAAATCGAGCGCATCGAGCACAACGTACTCGGTCGCCCCCAGCTGCACCTCAAGAAAGGGGCAGGAGTGTTGTCGGTCAGCCGCTCTTTCGCTGCGCAATTTCGCCAGATGTAGACGCCAACTGATCAGAGAGGAAGCGGGATTGTTTGGGTTCCAAACACCCACGGTGTCAGCCGCGCGCGAAAAACGTCCTCGGGTTCATGACAGTGATGGTCCGAATCTGCTCGTCCGTGACGCCGATCTGGCGCAGTTCAGGGATCGTATTCCGGACGTTAAAGAGGTTGCCGAATGGATTACGCTCGTTGAGCACGTCCATAGTCCCAGCTGCCGCGATCGTAATACCGAACATCCAGTCGTTAGCCAGGAATATCCGATCGTTCAAACCGGCGTCGATCAACTTCTTGACCATCGCCGCCCGGTCCTGCCAGATAGGAATGCCGTTAGTCCCACCGCCCATCGACGACAGGCCATAGAAGAGGTGATCGATGCCGAGCGTGTAGCCGCGTCGTGCCAGTCCCGCGAGATAATCGAAGTCCGCGCTTTCGTCGCTATGGCCGATACAGACCATCCGAGGATCAAGCCCTTCCTGCTCGAAGATCGCAGCCTGTTGTTCGCCTCCCCGATGTCGCGCGTCGCTGTGGGTCGTCACCGGCACACCGGTGCGCTTGCTGGCACGCGCCGCGGCCTTGAACACCTTTTCCTGAAACGGCGTCATTCCATCTCCTTGATGGGCGGCTTTGATGACACCTGGCTTGACTCCGGTGTCCTCAATACCCCGTTCGATCTCAAGAGTGAAGAAGTCGGCCAGTTCCTCGGCCGTTCGCGCCTCGAACGAAGGGGTCGGCGTCAGCCAGTGCCCCGTGGTGGCTACGATCTGCACGCCCGACCGCCGCGACACTTCCTGCAGCAGGCGGACGTCGCGACCGAGATCGGCCGTTGTGCAGTCCACAATTGTATCGATGCCGGCCGCCTTGGCCGCCTTCATTCGCTCGATAGCGCCGTTTGTGAAGCGCGACCTCCCACCGAGGTATTCGGGCCAGAGCCGCATGAAATCGGTCGAACTCGCCAGCACGTGCTCGTGCGGCGCCGTAAAGCCCATCCGGTCGCCTGAGATCGGGCCCAAGACCGTTTGAACAACGCCCAACTTTCGGGGCCGCGCGGTCGGCTGGATTGGCGCGGCGGTATTCGAAGCCAGGACCATGGGAACGGAGCCTGCTGCGAGGCTCGCTATGGCCATTTGCGCTAGAAACTGGCGACGAGTTGCCATCCGTATTCTCCAAAAAAATTAAGGCACCGATTCGGTTGTAGTTGCTTTGAGGCGCGTAATTTATTGGATGCTGCGAATTCCGCTCATCCTCGAATCGCACGTGGCCAATAGTGATGGAAACAGGGTCAATTGTTTCATAATGGCGGGAGCGCAATCGAAGCGGTTTTCCCCTTGGTCGAAACGTAATGATCGAGCGAGGGATCCAGGTTCACAGCAGTCACAAGGTCGCTGACTGCACTGGTCGAGTTGCCAAGATCTCCAAACGCGGCACCGCGAAGGAAATAGGCCCGAGCCAGCTTCGGATCGAGTCGGATCGCTTCGGCCTCGTCCTTTAACGCACTTTCGTAGTCACGTTGCAACAGGTACACATACCCTCGTTCGCTCCACAACTGCGCAATTTTTGGTTGCAAACGAACGGCCTCCGAGAAATCCGCGAGTGCGCCGCTGAAATTCTTTTGCCTGAGGTAGATTATCGCGCGCTGGCGCAGCGCTGCGACAAGTTTGGGATCAATGCTCAAGGCCGTCTCGAAGTCCCGCAAGGCGGCTGCACCATCAGTCTGCGCTGCGTAGAAAACCCCGCGGTAGTAGTAAGGCGTAGCGCGTTTGGGGGCCAATTGGATGGCCGTATTGTAATCATCGAGCGCATGCGCCTTATCGCCCTCGGCATAATAAGCCATGGCACGATTCACAAACGGATAGAAGCGGTCGTGGCCCTCAAGCAATTTGCTGCCGCTGCCTGGCTGCCAGCCCGCGCCGTCCACTAACTCGGTGCATGCCTGAATCGCCACGGCCGGCGCGCTCTTCCCGTCTCGATTAACGCACTTGTCGATCACGATGCGCGTGTCCCTCGCGAGTTCAGCCTCACACGTAGCCGCCGCCGTATAGTCCGGTGTTCCACCTATAAGATTTGCACTTGTGGAAAATACCCCATAGCAGTCTGTGAATTTATCCGGTGCAAGCTTAGGCAGCGGTGCCACTTTGCCGGTGACGGTGACTGACGGTGTGCTCGTTGCGGGTGGCGTTGTGTCCGCACTGGTGCTGGGCGGCGCTGCACTATCTGCGGGCGGGTTGCTCGGTGACTGAGTACTCTGACCGGAATTATCTAGAGCGCCCGCCGCCGTTGCGACGAAGAGCAGGCTTAAGAGTTGCCACGATAATAAACACCGCATGATTTCACCTCGGCATGCGATCACCACAGGCTGGATGATCCGCTCGATCGGTCTGCGATAGGGTTTCCGCCACATTAACTATAGTTAATATTGATCTTGTCACCGCTTATTATTTCGCGGCGCCGTTCGACGTTTGCTGGTGTGCGCGCCGGCAAGGGTGAGCCTTCGCCCTAGTCGGCTTAAATTTGTTTCACGCGAAGGCCGTTTGCGCGAAGCTGTGCCTGAATATTGTCAGGACCGACCATGTGAAACATACCGACCACAACCATCGTGGGTTTTGGCTGAGTGAGCATGGACCGGATTTGGGGGACCCAAGCCCGATTCCGCGAGACCACCAAGGATCGATACAGTTCAGGATAAAGTCTCTTCATCTTCGAGACCGACTCCACCGCACGGGAATCTTTCCCGGCCGCCCAGTCGCGGTAAATAAGTTGGTCTTCATCGTGACCAGCCAGGATCTCATCGAGAATGTATCGAAGATATTGAACTTCCTGTTCTTGTGGCAAATCGCTAAACCATCGCGCCGCATCTTCTTTCGTCGCGAACTCACTGGATACGGGTATCCCAGCCTCGGCGGCCTCCGCAACCAGTACTTGATCTGCGTTTCGACCGTTGAAACCCTGTGCGCCGAAGAAGGCCCCCTCTAGAGCCTGTCCCGCAAGCCACGGTCGAAACGGCTGGAGCGAATCCTCAGGCACACCGGCAATCTTCGCGGCTTGCGACAGCAGTTCGCGATCTGACGGACTGAGCCAATTGTTCAGAGGCTTGTTGGGATCGATGCCATAACGTTGCATCAAGTCCTTCACATTTACACTCGCAGTCTGATTGGTTTCGATCCAAAGCGAGCCGCAGGTACGCAGGAGCCCTTCGATCCGAGAGTCGCTCCAATCTTTCGGTCGCGGCGGCGTGTGCCCCAACAGATAGACCAGACCGCTACCCGCTTTGATTTCCAAGAGTGGATATTGCACCCCTTCGGTTGCCGAGGACGTGCCGGCAGCCAGAGCAATGGGTACTGAGAGGAGCGCGACAAGTGCTTCGCGCCGGTCATAAACCACCGCTGAGCCACCCATAGCGGCAGTTGTCGCTCCATTAGGATTTTTGTGTTGAGTCATGCGAAAACTTCCTCTTGCACCAGACATTAGACAGGCGAAAAGCGACCCGGGCCACCGACTCTTGCAGAACCCGTCCCGCGTAGTAACGCCCTCGTCCCGGAAATTGGCTTAGTGGCCCGCGGGCTATCGATCGCGAGCGGGCACGGAAAGACCTGGAATAGTAGAATTGAGGTATGTGCTATTCCGCCCAAGTCGTCCAAATGGCGCGCAAGTTGAGCCGTCAGCTCGGCATCCGCATCGACTACGACGAAGTCGAACGGCTCTTCTTCCGGCGCCTCGAGGATCCGGGCACAAATATTTCGCGCGGTTTTGAAGCCAACTTCGACGAACCCGCGACGGATCAAGAACGCCGTATCAAGGGCGCGATCGATGAACATCGATCAAGGGTCGCGTCAAAGATGGAGAAGGACCTCTTCACTCAGAAGACGCGTCTCGTGAACGCGGAGCGGTCGCTCAAAGAGAAGGAAACCAAGAAGGCGCGGGAAGATGTCCGCATCGCCACCACGAAGATCGAAACTCTCTCAACGAAACTGAGCCGCCTACGCAGTTCCGAACCCAACGAAGAAGACGACCGAATTTTCCCCTTCGTCTATGCGGGAGTGATCGTCAAGCAGGGCGGCCAGAATTTGCTCACCCCCATGCGCTACCACTGTCGCCCCGCAGGCAAGCCCGTATTCATTGACCGGCAATTCCCCGGTCTCTACAACGCCCGGCGCGACAATCTGGAGAAATTCTGGGGCGAGCAATTCGGCTCCCATCACGCCATCCTGGTGGTCGAAAGCTTCTTCGAAAACGTCAAACGCCACATCATGGAACATCGCGGCCTACTCGCCGGCGAGAACGAAGAAAATGTCGTGCTGCAATTCAAGCCTGAACCGGCGCAGACGATGTACATCGCCTGCCTCTGGTCACACTGGACGGATCCGCAGGAGCCCGACCTTCGCGGCTTTGCCGCCATCACGGATGAGCCCCCTGCCGATGTGGCGGCGGCCGGTCACGATCGTTGCATCATCAACCTGAAGCCAGAACACATCGACGCGTGGCTGACGCCGCAAGGTCGATCGACCATCGAACTCCAGTCAATGCTCTCAGATCGCGCCGTTCCGGTGTTCCAACACGAGATTCTGAGAGCAGCGTAAGCAGCGCTCGGGACGATGTCTAATGACGTTGTGCAGTGCGAGAATCGCTGGATGAGACGGTTCCGGTTTTCCGCGTTCAAACGTTATCTTGTGCAGGGGTGTAATCCCCGCGGAGGTCACGAGGCGGATGGAAGATGCGGACCGGCAGCAGCCGATGCCTTGCGATGAGGTCGAATCGCATATGGAATCGACCGCCGTTGCCGTGTCGGAGCTGTTTCGCGAGCACAATCGAATGCTGGTGGGCTACCTCAGGTCTCGCCTCGGTTCAGAGCAGGAGGCGAAGGAAGTTGCCCAGGAAGCCTACGTCCGGGTATTGCAATTGCACGAGCCCGGCGCACCAGGATTGCTGCGCGCGTATCTATTCAAGACTGCCGCCAATCTTGCCGTTGACCGTCTGCGGCATCGCCGGGTGCGGCAGCGCTCCGAAGAGCAGCCGCAGCTATTCGAAGAATTGAATCCGACCGGCGGTGAATTGGATGACCCCGCCGAACAACTACTGGCGCGTGAGCAAGCCGACCAGCTGCTGAGGATTCTGCAGGAGTTGCCGGCCAAGTGTCAGCAGGTAATGAATCTCCATCGGTTTGAGGGAGCATCGCAGCGCGACGTATCCCTGCGCTTGGGTATTTCCGAGCGCATGGTGCGGCGTTACGTAACGTACGCAATGGTTTATTGCCGCTTGCGATTAGATGGGATGGCAGTCGATGAAGTACGAAAGAGGGTGCCCTTGTGAGTAAGTCAGACCCGACGGCATCTGAGATTGCGCGACTGCGGGATGCCAGCGAATGGGTGCAGCGGTTGCACGAGTCGAGCGCGGAAGAGCTTGCCGATCAGTGGATGCAATGGTGCGGAGCGGACCCGATGAATCTGCCGGCATTCGAGCAAATGCAGCGTCTATGGAATGCGTTTCCGGAAATGAAGGCGAAAACCTTGCAGCCACCCGCAGTTGTCAATCGCCTCAAACATCGCAATGGGCGGATTGCCTTGGCCGCGAGTGTTGTGCTCCTTGCCGGTGTGGCGGGATGGTTCGCCTGGCATTATTCCGATGAGCAGGTGCTCGATACCGCCATCGGTGAGCAACGTCGCATCACCTTGGCCGACGGATCGCACCTTGACTTGGCACCCGGCTCTCGTGTCATTACCCATTTCACGCTGGCGAAACGCGATGTGCGGCTGGACCGCGGGCAGGCATTCTTTCAGGTTGCGCACAACGTGACACGGCCGTTTATTGTTCATGCCAACAACCTGACGGTGACGGCCGTCGGCACTGAGTTTGATGTGCGGATCAGTTCCGACGCAACGGCAGTGACCGTGATGGAGGGCCGCATCAGGGTGTCATCTGACGCGGAGAAAATGGACGAAGGTGGCACAAAGACTGAGATCATTCGCGCCGATATCGGCCAACGCGTGACATTTTCCAAATCAGCCCATCAGTTCAGTGTCGGCACCGTTGATCCGAAAGTGGCCGGCGCATGGCGCGGCGGAACACTGCAATTCGTGGGCGAATCCTTAGAGGATGTTGTCGGAGTCATCAATCGCTACTCCACAACACACATCGCGGTAGCCCCGGCGCTGCTACAAACACGATTTACCGGCACGGTGTCGCCGAGGACAGTTCGCGATTGGTTTAAAGCTTTGGAGCAAATATATGCTGTGGAAGTCATCGATCAAGGAACGGACGGAATTCTCATCAGGTCGCGCACGCGCAATGGTATCCGGAGCTAGAACTGTCGCGCGCTTGATGCTCGTGGCCGTGGTGGCGTGGCACGCGACGGCGCGCGCAGACGACATCATGGATCGCCAGATCAATTTCCATATCGCTGCCTCACCGCTGCCGAGGGCCCTCATCGAGTTCTCGAGTCAAAGCGGTGTGCAGGTGGCGGCCGCAGATGCGGCGGTCTCGAATCTGAAATCCAACGGCGTAAACGGAACCTATACCGTCCGAGCGGCGATGGCCATGTTGCTGCAGGGAACAGGGTTGGCGTATTCGCAGGCCGGCGCTGGCACGGTTGCAATCGCCGCGGCCGGGCCCACGTTCGGGACCCTGGCGCGAATGGGCGCGCCGAACGGTGCGGGCCGACCATCCGTGGACACCTCTTCCCAAGCAGCCGCTGGCGCTACACCCGTTTCGCAGACAGAACTTCCCGAGATCGCCGTTACCGCCGCCAGACCGCCCACCGACGCGGAATTGGCCGGAAACAGCCTCAGTCAATTTGTCGATCACCATGCCACGACCCATGACTTCACCACTACCGTAAGCCGCAACCTTGGGCGCTGGCGCGGTGGCATGCAAAGCATCTGCCCGGCCACGACCGGGCTCAGTGCGAATTACAACGCCTTCGTGACATCGCGGCTACGCGCCGTGGCGGAGTACGTGGGCGCGCCGGTGCAGTCGGATCTTAATTGTTTGGATAATGTCACCGTGGTTTTCACCGATAACCCGGAACAGGCAATGCAGGGGATCGTGAGTTGGGCCGCGAAATATTTCCAGCGGAACAATCACTTTCAAGCGATCAAGCGGCTCATCGCATACACCAACGATCACGCGATTCAGGGATGGTATTTCACGACGCGTGGAGGGGCGAGGGTCTCGAATACCGAGATTGCACTGCTTCCCGTCAATCTTCTGCCCATATGGCCAAAAATCTTTCCGCGTAACGGCGGCGGCGATACCAATGGGATTGGCGCCGCCGTTCTAATCGTCGACGTTAGGAAAATCGTGGGCACTCCGATCGGCGCGATCGCCGACTACTTGGCGGTAATGAGCATGTCAGTGATTCAATTGCCGGACCATTGCGATCCACTGCCCTCCATCTTGGATCTCATGTCATCGAGCTGTGGCGCCCGTGAAAAGCCGACTGCGATAACAGCCGGTGATTTGGCCTTCTTGAAGGCGCTTTATTACAAAAACACAGCGTGGGGCGGATCGGTTTCAAGGACCGATATCGAAGCCAATATGTTGGAGCAGTTCAAGGTTCATTAGGACCTTGGGCTGCCTCGTTGGTGACTAGCGGACAGTCACCAGAGACAGTGGCTGTACCGTTTCGGCGTCCTTGAATTCGACGGTCGCTTCGTAGTTGACACCGTCCAATTCGAAACTCACGTGGCGTTTTGCCGGATAGCTCGTGAACAGCATCATCCCGCACTCGAGATCTTTGACGTTGAGACGAGTTTTGAGCACCGCCATCTCGCTGCCTTGGCACGGAGCGTGCTCGGAGGCACGAAGCAGGGCGCTAACGCCTTGGTACCGTTGTGGATGCTGCTGTTTTAGCTCGTCTAAAACGCCGGGTCGGTCGAGATCGACCCTCGGCGCGCCGTTCGCCAGTGCGAACGAGCCAATGATCAGGAATGCCGGGGCGAACGCGATGCTGCGCATGGCTGACTCTCCGATGCTACGGCTGACTGCCTAGAACAATATTTAACGCCGGGCTGCCCGTTGCGGTCAACGCCGCATCGCAAACTTCACGAACGTCGGGCCGTTCTCGTGGGCACCGATAACAGCCTCGTCGGGCGGTCGCGGGCTTACGCCATCATCCCTGAATCGCGCGGCGGCGAAATGCAAATAGAGCGCCTAGGCCCCCAACCAGCAGCCATGCACTCGCCGGCAACGGCACAGGCGTCACCAGCTTCCATTGGCCCATGGCTGTGTCGGTGCCCATGGTGGCAGTCACGAGAGCACCATCGGCGGTGGGCGTTGAGTTGGCCATCATAGACAAGGTGCCGGTGCCGGCGCCGACCGTCTTGGACGCGGTCCACGTGCTCTCGAGCACGTTCATAGCTTCGCCGCCGAAATGGTCCGTCCAGCCCGTGCTGTTTCCCGTCAGATTGGCCGCAGTGAGGGTTTGTCCGCCCAATGTGAACGTCAGCGAAGTGAGTTCGCTTGTAAAGCTCTCCCCCGCCGGCAGGTCGAACGCGGTGATATTGAATTGAGTAGTGCCCGCAACGTCAGCGGCCGTTATCAGTGACGAGGTGATCGTCAGTGCTCCGGTGGCTGTCATGGAGCCCCCGGTCTGGACCCAGTCAAAGGTCACCGTGTCTGCGCAGGCGACGCCCGAGGCAGCGCATGCCGCCACAACCAAGGCTGCCACGGTTCCATGCGACCATCGCGCCTTCGAAACACCCGACTTGATTCCGTTCGACATGCTCAGATGATGCAAGTGGATTATATCGAGGGAATTGTGTATTTATGACAGATAGCCCACGGTGTCCGCACGTCGGAGTGAATGCACCGCCCCGATCGAGGCCGCGATTACCCACGCCGATCCGATCAATATCTTTTCAAATAATTCCTTTATCTTGGGAGAGCATCGTGCGTTTTATTCCGCTGATCATCGCGTTACTCGGCGTGCAACTGGTGCGGGCGCAGGCCGCCCCCGACGCGGAGCCGGTCCAACACGAATTCATCATCAAGAATTTCAAGACGGAAAGCGGCACTGTGCTTCCCGAGGCGCACATCGTCTACGGCACCTATGGCAAGTTGAACGCGAAAGGTGACAACGCCATCCTCCTGCCGTCGCACTACATGGCGGAGATGCACGGCTATGGTTGGCTGATCGGGCCCGGCAAGGCGCTGGATCCGAAGAAGTTATTTCTCATCACCAGTGAGTTATTCGGCAACGGCCGCTCATCCTCGCCCAGCAACACGCCGGAACCGTTTCACGGACCGCGATTCCCCGTCACGAGCATCCGCGACAACGTCGAGGCCGTGCACCGAATGCTGACCGAACAGCTGCACGTGCAGCATCTGCGCGCCGTCATCGGATTCTCCATGGGCGCGCAGCAGGCATTCCAATGGGCGGTGAGCTATCCGGACTATATGGACGGCATCGTGGCAACCTCGGGAACGGCCAAGACCTATGGTCACGGCATCGTCAGGCTCGAAGGCCAAATTGCCGCCCTGACCGCGGACCCGGTGTTCAACGGCGGCGACTACACCACTCAGCCGACCAAGGGCATTCAAGCATTCTCCCTGGTATGGACGGGTTGGCTGTTCTCGCAGGAGTGGTGGCGCCAGGAGCTGTGGCGGACCAATGATTCCTTAGGCAAAAACTTCGATGAGGTGGTGGATCACTTTCGAACGAATTTCATTCCCGGCGCCGACGCCAATAATTTGATCCTGCACATGCGCACCTGGGAAACCCATGACGTCGGCAAAACCCCGCCCTTTAAAGACGTCGAGGCGGCGCTGCGCTCCATCAAAGTACCGGTGCTGTACATGCCCTCGCAAACGGACCTGTACTTTCCGGTGACCGATGCGCGCTATGAAGCGGCCTTCATTCCCCATTGCACGCTGACGATCATTCCCTCTCTCTGGGGGCATCCGGCCGGCGCCGGCGCATCGCCGGCGGACGGAAAATTCTTAAACGAGCATGTGTCCAGTTTTCTGGCGGGAATTGCCAAGTGATGGAACCACCGGCGGACGCGACGGGAGGATGAATGCGTCGGCGCATCCTCAGCCGGCCCTGTTTCGATCGATTTTGTCTTGACGCCGTTCCTGCCACCAAATGACAGAGGTCGCCGCGAGCCAGAGAAGAAACCATGGCCAGCTCGCCATGGGGGTCTGTAAAGTCTTCGCAGGCGCAGCCGCGGGTGCGCCGATTTGCGATGCGTCGGGGGTTGGGGCGAGCAGCGCGGAGGTTGCACCCGC
>Ga0070762_10000838_pt1 | contig 13628 bp, 8 predicted proteins | sample HubBroMetageREF2_FD_66726 | JGI IMG/M metagenome (GOLD analysis project Ga0070762, IMG submission 66726) | Reference soil microbial communities from the Hubbard Brook experimental Forest, New Hampshire, USA - Hubbard Brook CCASE Soil... | ecosystem: Environmental > Terrestrial > Soil > Temperate...
CCCCACATCGCACTGCTGCCCCACATCGCACTGCTGCCCCACATCGCACTGCTACCCCACATCGCGCTGCTACCCCACATCGCACTGCTGCCCCACATCGCAGAAGTCGCGCCAGTAAACTGGTTCGAACCCCAAACTGCTGAACTGCCCCACATTGCAGATTTACCCCAGACCGACGACGGATCAGAGCTTAAATAAACATCCCCAGTACTCGCGTTGTAGTTTGCGATAGGAGACATCGCGCTCCCGTTTGCCACGTCAGTGCTGGCCAATGCGGCGGCAATATCCAAATACCCGGCGCCGACTGTGAACACGTCATATTGATCCGTGTAAGTATTACCGGTCGTTGGATCGTACACGCTGCTCGATTGCGGAAATGTCTTGTAAGCCGTTTTCATCAGACGCGCCTTCACCTGATCCGGTGTAAGCCGCGGTTGCGCCTGCAGCAGATCAGCAACGGCGCCGCTCACCACACCTGTTGCCATGCTGGTTCCGCTCAGCTCGAAGTAATATGGCGACGGCGAGGAACTGCCCCAGAATTCGTAGAAACTGTACGGAACCAGGTTGCTGGTTTCGGTGGTTTCCAGGGTAGTCCCCGGAGTGTCCGTTGAGACCAGCAAATTGCCGGGAGCGACAAGGTCGGGCTTGACCACGCGATCGAGCACTGTCGGACCCTTGGAGCTGTAGCTCGCAATCAGATCATCGGTGCGCTGCGGCGTTCCCATCGGCTTCATCGCGCCCACCGTGATTACGTAGGGATCGTTGGCCGGCGCCGTCACTGTTCCGTATCCAGAAGTAGGCAGGTAGCGTCCGTTATTTCCCGCAGCCACGACGACCACGATTCCATTTTGCCAGGCCTTTTCGACCGCCTGGCACAACGGATCCAGCTTGTAGCTCTCATACACCGCGCGCCCAAGCGACAGGTTCATCACACGGATGTTGTACTTCGATTTGAGCGAGATCGCCTGATTAATCGCGGCGATCACTTCGCTGTCAGTAGCTTCGCCGTTCGCATCCAGCACTCGCAAATTGACGATCCTGGCTCCGGGTGCGATTCCCTTGAATGTTTGGGAGAATGCAAGCCCGGTGGAAGCCACCCCGTCGCCTGCGATCAAGCCCGCGATATGAGTTCCGTGGCCGTACTGGTCATTCGTGCTCGATGTCCCGGAGACGAAGGACTGGTTGTAGACCACTCGCGAGATTGGAAGAATCCCAGTGTAAAGGTCAGGGTGACTGTTCACGCCGCTGTCGATCAGAGCCACACCGATGCCCGTGCCAATGTAATTCGATTGCCAGGCGATTTCTGCGTTCACCGCAGAAGGTGCGTTATCAAGCGTTGCCAATGGCCGATCCGAGCTGATGTACACGACGTTCGACTGGTTCGACAGATTCACGATACCGGTACCGTCCACCAGAGCGACCACGCCATTGATAAGAGGCAACTGGCCTACAATGTTCAAGACATCTTTCACCAGGCAACCCACCAGACCGAGCAGCCCACTGCAACTAGTCTGGGCTCCAGGCTGGGTTCCGGGCGCATATTGCACGATCACCTGTACCTGTTTCGTGGAGTTGTAGCCACGCAGTTCGGGCGAAATCTTGGAGTCATCGGCGTAGCCGAATGTGACCGTCACCAGCAAGCAAAACAGAACGAACTTCTTCATAAACTTGGGTCCTTTAGCCAGGCACTGATGCCCAGCAAAGCATGCGGGAGAGGTCGGAGCACTAGATTGCAATTGATCAGCCGGATTCCGGGGTCGCGCAGGCTTGGAGAATCAATAGGTTAGGAAGGCCGTTTCATACCCCAAGGGGCCAATTTGTCCCGGCTCCGGGTAGGGCGGGACAAAATTGCCCCGGCCGGGGGACACCCCTCGGGAGTAAAGTTGACGCGCCAATCCGCGGGATCAGTGGCCGGTATTTAGATAAATGCCGACCCAGTAATCGCCGCGCGGAGGCGGTACGAGCTTGGCCTTGGAAAGAGCTTCGCGATCGCAGTTGCCCACCTTGGTAACCGGATGCAGTAACACTTCCTTCGCCAAGCCGTCTTTGTCGAGCTTTATGAGAATCCAGAAACTCTCCTGGCTGCCACCAGCAGTGCGCTTGCACTGACGCAGACTGTCCAGGTATTTCTGCATCAGGTCTGTGCCCATTTGCTCGTCATAGGTTTTGCCTTCTGCGGTGCGCATGTTGGCGTCAATCGCGGCTTGCGCGTCAGAAAGGCTGGTGGGTTTGTCGGCGGCGACGGCGACAACAGTCCCGATTAGTGACAAAAGAAAGACGACTACGCAAATTGGCTTCATGCTGCCTCTTTTTCGGTCGGGAAATTATAGCTTGCCTCGGTCTGAGCCGATTCAGGTGAGTTTCTTCGCGGCCCAAGTCGCGCTTTCGGCGACATTGGAATCCTCGTCCGTGGTTAGCTTCTTAAGAAGTGGCAAAAATTTTGGATTGCCGCTGTTGCCCATGGCGATCGCGGCATTTCGCCGGAGGCCGCTGCGTTTGGTTCGGCGGATGGGCGATCCGCGAAACTTCTGGCGGAACTCTTCTTCATTCATTTCAGCCAGCCACTCGAGCGCCGGATTAACCAGTCCCTCGCGCGCTTGAAATTCGTCTGCCTTCGTCACTGGGGCTTTACGGTTCCAGGGGCAGACGTCCTGGCAAATGTCGCACCCGAAGACGTGGTGGCCGATGCCTTCGCGCATTTCTTCCGGGATTGCTCCATGCTTTTCAATAGTCAGATACGCAATGCACTTGTTGGAATCGAGCTGATAGGGCGCGATGAAAGCGTCCGTGGGACAAGCGTCGATGCAGCGTGTGCAGGTGCCGCAACGATCGGGCGCGGGCAGATCGGGTTCGAGTTCGAGTGATGTCAGAATCACTCCGAGGAACAACCACGAACCCTGTTTCTGATTCAGAATGCAGGTGTTCTTTCCGATCCATCCCACGCCCGCATATTTTGCGTAGACGCGCTCAACCAGAGGGCCGGTGTCGACATAGCAGCGGGTTTGTAGCGCGGGCGCTCTGTCACCGACATTCTCTCGCAGCCAATTTTCCACCATGCGCAGACGGCCCATCACCGCATCGTGATAGTCCTCGCGGCTCCACGCGTACCGTGAAATCCAGCCGCGTTCAGGATCGCTGACCTGTGTGGAGTACGGATGGGCCGTGTTGTAGTTGATCGCGCAGACAATTACGCTCCGCGCCCACGGCGCAGTCGAACGAAGCGAAGCGCGCTTGAGCTGTCCAGCGTCGTCGCGGGCTTCCAGGTATTTCATTTCTCCGGCGCGGCCCGCTTCGATCCAATCTGGAAAATGATTGAGTTCGGCGAATTCACGTACTGGAGCGATTCCGGCAAGTTCAAATCCAGCGTGATGGGCCGTTTCCCTTACTAGCATCGTGATTTCGCGTGTCTGGTTCAACTCTGGCGGGTCCGACGGAAGACGTAGCTTGCTACGTCTCGGAGTTTATTTATTGCTGGCGTTGATAATCTTATCCGCTTCTGCAAGCTCGGCTTCAAACTTTGCGGCTTTGTCGACCTGATGCAGTGCGCCATATTCCTCGACCAGATCTTTACGCGCGTTTTGCAGCCAGTTTGCCGGCGGATTGCTTTGCTTCATCAAAATCCCATAGCTGGCCAGGCTCTCTACTTCGGCATCCGCGTAGCGATGCTGCGCAATCAAGGCGCGTCCCAGCTTGACCCGCGCAATCGCGACGTTCAGGTGATCCGGCGGCAGAGTTTGTGCGTAGATCTGGAGCGCGTCGCGAAACGATCGCTCCGCGCGAGAGTATTCTTTGCGCTCCATGTAAACTCCTCCCAGGTTGGCCAGTGCCGATCCGATGTAGTAGTGCTTTCCTTTGTACACTTCCCGATAGATGTCAGCTTGGCGGCGAAAGTCCGCTTCTGCCTCGTCCAGCTTACCTTGCTGCATCGCCACCTTGCCCAATTCGCCCAGAGCTGAAGCGACGCGGGGATGCACCGGCCCATAGACGCGTTCCTGGATCCCAAGCGACTCCCGCAGCATGTCAGACGCGTCGCTGAATCGTCCTTGCGAATTCAGCGATCGGCCGAGCAGGGTCATCACCGATGCGGTCTCGGGATGGTCCTTGCCGTAAAAATTCTGAATGATGTCCAAAGCCTGATGATAGTAGCGTTCGGTTTCGGCGTAATGCCCCCACTCGCTCTGGATGGCGCCGAGGTTGATCAGATCCTCGGCGACATTGGGATGGCGTTCGCCATATAACTGCCGATCCATCGCCAATACGCGCAGGTTCAGCGAGTACGAAATGTCAAGGTGTCCGGCATAGAACTGGGTATTTGCCAATTCAGTCAAGCTCTCCGCAAGGTCCGGGTTTGCTTGGCTGGCCGCGGACTGAATCCGCACCGCTTCATCGAGCACGGGAATGGCTTGATCGTATTTACCCTGATTTTCCAACACCTCGCCCAGGGTGTATGTAGCTTTTCCTATGCGCGGGTGAGTCGGAGCCAGGTGTCGTTTGCTCATCTCAAGACCTTGCCGAGCGAACTTCTCAGCTTCGTCATACTGCGCCTGATCGGACCGCAACTGACCCAACGCGACCAGGCTTTCCGCGACTTCAGTGCTGTCAGGGCCAAAGAGCGCCTTGCGCCGCTCGAGAGCAGAGTGCAGCAGCGAATCTGCTTGATCGAATTTCCCCAACTGGTCGTAGATGGTGCCCAACGTCTGATAGAGTTCGGCCTGCACTTTGGGATCGCTGTTGAGACTCTGGGCTTCGTGTACCCCGCGGTCAAGCAGAGTCACGACACGCATGCTGTCGCCGGGACCGACTGACTCATCGCCACCCTGAAACAGATTCATCATGAAACGCTGAATGCGCTGGGTTCGCGCTGCTTCTTCCAACGCGGCGTTTCGCGCTTTCGCTAAGCGGACAGTAAAGAAGACCACCAGACTTACGATGATGGCGAACACCAACGCCGACGCCGAAACCGCGCGCCGATTGCGACGGACGAATTTCCCCAGCCGGTAGCGAAAACTATCGGACCGCGCCTCCAGCGGTTCGCCTTTCAGATAGTGATCAATATCCCGGATCAGAGCCTCGACTGACTGATATCTGCGCTGCGTGTCCTTGTGCATCGCGCCGAGACAGAGAACATCGAGGTCGGCCCAGGCGCCTTTGCTTGCGGAAGGAAGTTTCTCGTTCGCATCGGCGTGCCGCTGGGCGACGGCAGACGGCTTCTCAGGATCCTGCCCTACGATCACAGCTTCAGCTTCTCCCGGAGTCAGTTTCGACAGGTCGAAGGGTAGCCCACCCGTGAGCAATTCATAAAGAATCACGCCGAGGGAGTAAACGTCGCTTTGCATCCCCACGCGATCGCCGCGAACCTGCTCCGGAGCCGCATACGCAGGCGTCATCAGCCGCAAGCCGGTCATGGTTTGATTTCTGCCTGCCGGCGTTTCCACGCTCTCAAGCTGCTTGGCGATGCCGAAGTCGAGCAACCGGATGGTTCCGTCCGGTTTTACTAAAATGTTTGAAGGTTTTAAATCGCGATGGATCACCGCCTGTTGATGCGCGTACTGCACGGCTTCGCACACCCCACGAAATAGTTTCAGGCATTCTTCGATCGAGCAGGCATGCTCGGCACAATAATCCGTAAGCGGGACACCTTCGACGTACTCCATGGCGAACCATGGAGTCCCATCGTCGAGAGTGTCGGCGTCGTAAAGCCGAGCTATCGATGGATGATTAAGTTGCGCCAGCGTGCGCTGCTCGCTGGCGAAGCGTTCGCGCCGGGCCGGCGACAGCCATGCATCCCGCAGCAACTTGATCGCGACCACGTTGCCGAGGTCAATGCGCTCCGCGAGATAGACCACGCCCATTCCGCCCTCACCCAGCGCATGCTTGATCCGGTAAGGGCCGAATTCCTTGAAGGGCAGCGCCGCGGATGTTGCCTCGTCCAGCATTCCCCGGGCAACATGCGCAATATCACGATCGAGCAGGGATGCGCCTCGAGCATCTTCCTCAATCAATGCGAGTACGTCGGCCACGAGTACATCGTCGTCGCCACATGCTGCCTTGAGGAAGGCGCGCTGCTCGGACTCAGGGAGGTCCGCGACTTCATGAAACAAAGTCTGGATTCGCTCCCAGCGCATGCTTTCCATCCTCGCTCCCTTTCTCAGTGTGCGGTCGTAGAAACGATCAAGCTAGGTTTCTACAATAAGATTTGTGCTCGCCCGTCAACGCCCTCAGTTTCTCAGAGGTCGGTGACGTTCTGGCCCCAATCGCAACCTCTGGCGCTAACCCTTGCGGGCTTTCCGCCGAGTACCGTATTCGCTCATCCCGCGCGACGCAGCTCATGGGCCAACCACGCCTTGGCCGCTCGCCAATCGCGCAGGATGGTGGCTTCTGACACTTCGAGCAAGGCCGCGGTTTCAGTGATGTCGAGCCCCCCGAAGAATCTGCTCTCAACCATCATGGCTTGGCGCGGCTGAATCCGTGCCAGTTCTTCCAATGCCGTATCGAGTGCGAGCAACTCTTGTCCGCACGACGCAGCGTGACCCTGCGACTCATCAAACGTGATTACTGTAACGTCCTCACCGCCGCCGCGCTTGGACGCGTTCCGGCGCCGGGCTGCCTCGACCAGCACCTGGCGCATGGCGCGAGCCGCGATCCGCTTGAAGTGCAGCCGGGATGTCGACGCAAACTGCGGCGATTTTGCCAGCTTTACCCACGCTTCGTTCACCATGGTCGTGGGGCTCAGCGTTGCGCCAGGATCGCTTCGCCTCACGCTTGAAGCCAGACGGCGCAGTTCCTCGTAGGTCACGCTGAAAAGTTGGTCCAGCGATCGTCGTTCGTCCGCCGTTTTCCCTGGCTCGTCCGGCTGGGATTCGTTTACCAATCGATTATTTCGATACCGCATGACAGTTTTTCCCGCTCTTTTGCGCAATGCGTAGTGGAGGCTGGCTACGGGGAAACCAACCGGGAGAAAAGCAGGGGAGTAAAAGCTTTCCTGGGACTGAAATCCTACCAGTCGAGGACCCCTAAAGCAACCCGAACCTTTATGCGAATTTCACCGTCAACGAGGCTGGTTTCGCCGCCGCCGTAGCTGCTCCGAGCATCCCCAGAGCTCATGAATTTTGGCTGTTATCAGTTTCCGAATCAAGTAGTTCCGAATCCCAGGCACCAGACCTAAAGGAGAATTTCAGTGAAGAAGATTGATGTCCAGCGAGCGAAAGAAACATTTGCGCGATCCATTTTCCTGAAGCAAGGCAAACGAGGAGACCGCCGTCACCGCTGGCTGGGAGCAGCCTGCATACTTCTGCTTCTTGCCACATCGGCGATCGCCGCTTCAGCGGCTACGAAGTTCAAAAGCCTTATGAACTTCGACGGCACTGACGGCCTAAGGCCCACTTATATGTCTGTGGTCCAAGGCCTCGACGGCAATATGTATGGAACCACGGCCTACGGCGGGGTCAACAATGAGGGCACGGTCTTCAAAATCACTCCCAGCGGCACGTTGACTACGCTGTACAGTTTTTGCTCCAAAGCAAGTTGCGCGGACGGCGCCAATCCCCAGGCCGGACTGACTCTCGTCCTCAACGGCGACTTCTACGGAACCACTGGAGCCGGGGGCCTCGGCTACGGCACGGTCTTCAAGATCACCCCCACGGGCACGTTGACCACGCTTTACAATTTCTGCTCCCAATCGGGCTGCATTGATGGCATTACTCCCATCGGACAATTGGTTCAGGGCACCGACGGTAACTTCTATGGAACCACTGTTCATGGCGGCAAGTACGGCTGCGGGGGTTGCCACGGCGCAGGAGTCGTTTTCAAAATTACTCCAGGCGGCAAGCTCACTACGGTTTACAACTTCTGTGCTGAAACGAACTGCAATGACGGTGCCTATCCATCGGCCGGAGTGATCCAGGGTAGCGACGGCAACTTCTACGGGACTGCCCTCAGCGGCGGAAGTGCCAGCGCTGGCACCGCTTTCAAGCTCACTCCCAAGGGAACCTTGACCGTGCTTTACACTTTTTGCTCTGTATCAGGCTGCACCGACGGGATCAACCCTTACGGAGCGTTAGTGCAGGGCACCGACGGGAATTTCTACGGGACCACCGACGGAGACGACTCCAACAATGGCACCGTCTTCAAACTCACCCCGACCGGCAAGCTCACCACCATGGCTAACTTTAACGGCAGCAGTGACAACGCCGTACCCTTGGCAGGACTGGTGCAGGCCACCGACGGGAATTTCTATGGGACTGCGTTTACGAACTACCGGGATGGAAACTGCTGCGGCGGTGTCTTCAAACTCACTCCCGCGGCCAAGTACACCGTGGTGCACCAGTTTGTCGGTACCGACGGCAACGGACCCTACGGACTCTTTCAATCCACCGGCGGCTCATTTTACGGAGCCACCTACGCCGGCGGAACCGACAACGACGGCACAGTCTTTGATGTGTCCGTGGGCCTTAAGCCGTTCGTGGAACTTCTGCCCAACTACGGCAAGGTCGGCAATACCATCGATATCCTCGGCCAGGGTTTCAAGGGAGCAACTGGCGTTTCCTTTGACGGGGTCGCGGCGAAGTACGACAACGTCTCCGATACGTACCTGACCGCGGTCGTTCCCCCCGGCGCACTCACCGGCTCTGTGACCGTCACTACCTTTACGGCGAGTTACAAGAGCAGCCAGATATTCCGCGTGGCTCCGCAATTCACGAGTTTCACTCCCGGCAGCGGCGTAGTGGGCAGTTCGGTGACGCTCACCGGAGTCAGCCTCACTCAAACCAGCAACGTGGTCATCGGCGGAAAGACTGCCAGCTTCAAAGTCGTCTCTGATACGGAGGTCACCGCTACCGTGCCTCCCGATGCCAAGACGGGCGAGAAGATCATCATCACAACCCTCGGTGGAACCGCGACCAGCAGCAAAACTTTTGCGGTCGTGCCCAACGTCATCAGCTTCAGTCCTACAAAAGGCCCGGTGGGAACCGAGGTAAAAATCGCCGGAACCACTTTCACCGGCACGAGCAAGGTGACCTTCGGCGGCGCCCCAGCCACCAGTTACGAAGTCATTGATGACTCACATGTAGATGCAATCGTCCCGACGGGCGCGAAAACCGGAAAGATCACAGTCACAACTCCAGGAGGCACAGGAACCAGCACAACTAATTTCACCGTAACCAAGTAATATCGTGAGCCGCCCCTCAAGGGCGGCTCTTTACCCATGGCACCAGACGGCGAAAGATCTGTTCTTACGCTCTTCCAGCAAAGTGCTCTGAATCAATAACGACCTAATCCGGCTTCGTCGAACGCGTCGGCTCCTCTTCAATTCCCCGGATCGGTCGACTTGAACGCCACCAAGTCCACCGGCTCGAGGAGCCGGCGCTGTACGAATCAGGCGAGGCATGATCAAAGCTCCAAGGAAGACTGCATAAGTTGAAAACAAACCCGTTCCGGTGGCGGCTGGACGGAAACGCTTTTGCACACCTTCGATAGTAACGGCGCCGACGGATTTCTTCCCTTCGCCAGCCTGATTTTCGATACCGCAGGCAATCTCTACAGCACGACGCAAGACGGCGGCGCACTCGGCGATGGTACAGCCTTTGATCTGAAGCCCCAGACGGGTGGAGGCTGGAAGGAGACCGTGCTGCACAGCTTTGGCAAAGGGAAAGACGGGCGGGCTTCAGACGCTCCTCTAACCTTTGATACAGCCGGCAATCTCTACGGCACGACCACCTTCGGTGGAACTCACAGCAACGGCGCCGTGTTCAAAATCACTCCTTAGATCAGGCGTGGCCCGGCCTTTCGCGCCCTTTTGCGAAGGCCGGGGCTATTCATTTGCCGAACACTCCGAACGCCCCCAGCACCTGGTAGCTGCTAGCCCACCCCGAACCGATATTGTTTGAGAACGTACCTTGCGTGCCCGCAAAGTTATTGTTCCAGACGTCATAGGTATCTTTAAACTGATGCTGCGGGCGCAGCACCACCCAATACAATTTGCCCTTCTTCACCGGAATCCCCTTGGCATATTTTGCCGTTTGCAGCGTGCAGCACTGCCCAAAAACCGGCAGGTTGGAAAAATGCCAGGTATGAAGCGCCTTCCCCGGAATTCCATTGTTATCCTCATTCAGACTGACCAAAAGCGTATTCGTCCCCTGATCATATGTCGCACCCACCTGAATTTCCGTCACCGTGTGATCAGCCTTAGGCCGGAATCCGCAGCCCACCCATTCCGGCCACGGCTGCCCCGCGTCCACCCCCAGGATCCCATAGCCAGAGATCGCGTTGTACACCTTGCTGCCCTTACCAAGGTTGCTATAAATCTCGACCAGATTCGCCGACGGCCTTACTGCAGGCACAATAGGCTCCGACGGAGCCCGCATTAAAATCGTGTTTCGACCACCATTGATCGTGATCGCTCCATCATTCGCCGCCTGACCCCAAGCCGCCCCGGCAAGCATCAATCCAGCCATCAACCCAAGCAACAATCCCGATAGCATCCTCTTCGTCATCGATCCCCCCACCCCCATGGATTAAACGCACGCAATTCTACCCCGAAAGCTACTCCCAACGGCGTATTTTCACCAGCTAGTTGGGCGGCAGCGCTTTTCAAAGCGCGAGACGGTTCATCGCTGTGCGAGAAGTCCACTCCCATGCAACGGAACGCGCCTCGGACAACGGCGGCTGACTGTCTGTTAAGCCGACGCCGCGTCTTTGGAGCTTGCAGGAAAGAGGGAAAACTTTTGCATGATGACGCTTTAATTCTCCTATAGAGACAGGTGAAAACCGGGGTACAATGCCATGCGCCCTGTGTAACCCGCGCTGGGCAACTGTTTCAGCAAGATCACTCTTTGAGTTCAGGAGATTATTCAGATGAAAGCCCAGGAATTCCTCCGCACCTCTACCCGATTGATCGCGGCAATTGCAGTTGTGCTGCTGGCAAGCGCCGCCTTTGCCATTACCCCCAAGGAGAGCGTGCTCTACCGATTCAAAGGTGGCAGCGACGGAGCTACTCCGTCGGCGAGCCTGGTTGAGGACTCAGCGCACAATCTCTATGGCACTACCACCAGCGGCGGAACGTCAAATCTGGGTACTGTGTTCGAGATCTCGCCGCCCGGAACGGCATGGACGGAGAGCGTGCTCTACAACTTCGCTGGCGGCAACGACGGTGCCAATCCCTACGGCAACCTCATCTTCGACAAGGCCGGCAATCTTTATGGCACGACCGTTGCCGGCGGGACAAGTGCGAATTGCACAGGTGGATGCGGGACCATCTTCGAACTCTCCCCGCCCGCCGCGCAGGGCGACCCTTGGACGGAGACTGTGCTCTATAGTTTCACCGGCCAGAGCGACGGTGCGAATCCGTACTCTGGCTTGATCATGGACAGTAAGGGCAATCTTTATGGCACGACCCCAACTGGAGGGCAGGCGAACTGCGGAGCTACCACTTGCGGAACCGTTTTCGAGCTGACGCCGCCCGCCGCTCAGGGCGATCCCTGGACTGAAACCGTACTTCATGCCTTCGGCAACGGTAGTAACGGCGGCGACGGTAGCCACCCCATGGCCGGCTTAACCTTTGGTTTGCATGGCGCGATTTTCGGGACGACCCCAACCGGCAACGGCAAGGCAGCTTCGGGTATCGTGTTCAAGCTGAAACCGCCGGCGACGCAAGGTGGCTCCTGGACCGAGGGGGTGCTCTATCGTTTCACCGGCGGCAGCGATGGAAGCGGCCCGAATGCGCCTCTGGTCGTCGATAAAACTGGCAATCTCTACGGCACAACCTTTGGAGGTGGTACGGGCTTCGGAACCGTCTTCGAAATTGCGTTCGGCACCTGGACGGAAACTGTGCTCTACAACTTTACCGGCGGCACCGACGGTACAAGTCCGGCGGCACGCCTGCTCCTCGACAAAACCGGCAATCTCTACGGCACCGCGACCTCGGGCGGCACCAATAACAACGGCTCAGCCTTCGAACTCTCGCCGCCCGCGACGCAGGGCGACCCTTGGACCGAAACCACACTGTACGATTTTGCGGGTGGCCACGACGGCAGCTTGCCTCAGGCGGGGCTGACATTCGGCAAGGGAGGTCAACTCTACGGTACCACCTCGCTTGGCGGCGGTCCCAAGGACGGCACGGTGTTCAGGATTACCCACTAACCCGTCTGGAGATTCATCGACTGAATAAAATATTCGACGATTAATTAATTCTTCGACCACCCTATCAAGTTCGCCGATGGGGTGGTCGAAATCTTTATTAAGATGTTAATTGTCGTTAGGATCTAAGGGTGCCGGTTGACAATCGGCGAAACCCACGAGGTCCCGAAACCGTGATTCACGCCCGCATGAGGGGGACGATTGTCGATAAAGCTCTACTTCACTCATTGAGACTCAACCAGGGCTTTTGAGTTCCCGTAGGCCAGTGGCGCACCCATAGGGATAAAAGTCTACTTCTAAAGTTCATTGATTCCAAACAAGTTACCGGGGCGACTTTTCGACGGAGTGTAATCGGCTGTTTTCGTAAATTGACGTACGGCTACGGCCTTCCGCCGGTGACCGGCTTCCTTACCTCGTCCGGCAGCGGTTTCGAAGCCGTTGGTATTCTATGGAGTGAGCTCGAAGGCGACGCCGCCTCCGTAGACGCCGCCGGTCGTAGTGGTGCTATATAGGTTGCCTTTGTCGTCGAAGATGAGGTTCATCGGAAGTTGGCGGGCCTGGCGGTGGGCGCGAGATTTCCGATTTGGAACTGGCCAAGCAGATCCCTCTCTTTATTCTTGAACTCCACCCATCACTTCGGATAACATAAATACGCAGAACTTATCTGCAAGATAATCACCGATCTTTGACAACCTGACAGCGGACGCGGCTCCTGGACCGCTCACCCGCTGAGCGTGACAGTGCACCTCGAACGAAGGGCACCTGCGAGCAGCCGGTAAACAAGCTAACTCCCATGTTTGCAATATTTTGCCTCTAACTAACTTTAGAACCATAGATCTAGGAGACAGGAAAATATATAGTCCTTTGTTTTCTATATTTTGGGCGGAAATGAGAGTTTTTTATCGTGGACCGCAGAACTTTCTGCGCCGTTCCGATCTGGGCCAGCCAAGAGACATCTTGATGAAAGCGAAGCACTTCGAGCTGCGCCAGCTTCTATGCGCAGCCTATTGCAGCGGCCACGAACCGGTGTAACTCCAATGTTTCCAAGATTTTGCCGCTAACTACTTTTAGAACCATAGATCTAGCGGGACCAAAAAATTTCAGCCCTTTGTTTTCTATATTTTAGGCAAAAAGGAGGAGTTTTTTTGAGGGAAATTATGCACCACAACTTGTGCAGTTTTGAGCCGACAAGGCCGATGGGTTGTTGGGCACTCCGATGATCCGAAACCGGGACGGCATGCACCAAGGCGTGAAAGGCGCACGGAACGTGCGATGATTCTGTAGGTTGTTCCGTATCATCCTGCGCCAATCTTCTTTAGAAATCCCAACAACTCTTCCGGCAGCGGCCGCGCAAACGACAACGCAGCGCCACTTCGAGGATGCTGCAACTGCAATGCAGCTGCGTGCAGAAAGTTTCTTGGCAAAGAGATAGGACTTTCATTCTTCGCAAACATCTCGCGCTGCGCTCCATACAAAGTATCGCCGACGACGGGATG
>Ga0070762_10000845_pt1 | contig 13603 bp, 8 predicted proteins | sample HubBroMetageREF2_FD_66726 | JGI IMG/M metagenome (GOLD analysis project Ga0070762, IMG submission 66726) | Reference soil microbial communities from the Hubbard Brook experimental Forest, New Hampshire, USA - Hubbard Brook CCASE Soil... | ecosystem: Environmental > Terrestrial > Soil > Temperate...
CGCGAGAAGCAGATTCGCTCTGCTGGTGTAGTCAGTGCCGCAGGCGTGCTGGTCGGCGTGGTCTCGCAAAGCGACATTTCCGACAAAGTCGCGGCCGAGAACAAATGCCCGGCGTGGATGAAAGTGTCTGACATCATGAGCCGCGGCTTGCTGACGGTAACGCCAGAGATGGCGTTCGACGCTTGCCTTCGCCTGATGGAGCAGAACGGCGTCTACCACCTGTGCATCCTCAACGAGCGCAACGAATTTCGCGGCATGTTGTCCGTCAGCGACTTGCTGAAGGTGATGGCTTCCGACGAAAAGGCTCGCGCGGACATGCTGGAATCCTACGTTTTCCCGCTTCGCTAAACGCGCTTTGCGGCCGGTAGGTAAGCCGTGAGAAATGCTCCCGAGGGAAGAAAGGTTCCACTCGCGACACCCAACCTTCCTTTGCTGCCTAAGTTCTTACAAACCCGCGTACTACAACTAACCCTTGCCATTCTCGGCTAACTCATTGTAAACGCTAGCTGTTCGGCGATTCGTGACGTTATTCCTCCGCAGATCGCCTACGTCTCCTTTGGTTCGCCGTGTGCAACACCCCTGCATACGATATGTCTGGGACCAACTCCATCAAGAGCGGACACTGGGAGCGACTCAATCCCATTCCGCCAGAGCACATCCTCTTTGGCCACTCTTCGGCCATGGCAGAAATTCGCGCCAACGCCAACAAGATTCGTCAGACCAGCATTCCCGTTTTGCTCTGTGGAGAAGGTGGCACCGGCAAAGAAGCTTTAGCTCGCTGGATTCATGCCAACTCTTCCTGCTCCAGCGGTGAGTTCGTCAAAGTCAATTGCGCTGCGATTCCCGGAGCCCTGCTGGAAAGTGAATTATTCGGCTACGAAAAAGGCGCGTTCACCGGCGCGAATTCCACCAAACTCGGACGCGTCGAGGTAGCTCATCAAGGCACGCTGTTCCTCGATGAAATTGGCGATCTTGATCTGAACCTGCAAAGCAAGCTGCTTCACTTCCTGCAAGACGGAACTTTTTCGCGGCTTGGCGACAATCAAGAGCGTCGCGTCAACGTGCGCCTGCTTTGCGCCACCAATAAGGATCTCGATAAGGAAACGCAGGCCGGCCGGTTCCGCCAGGACCTCTTTTACCGGATTCACGTTTTTCGCCTGAAGCTTCCCCCACTGCGGGAACGCCGCGAAGATATTCCGGTGCTCGCCGAATTTTTCCGCCTGCACTTTGAAAAACAATTTGGGATGCAATCCGAGGCTTTCCCGCCGGAGATGCTGGAGTATTTGCAGAATCTGAACTGGCCAGGGAATATTCGCGAGCTCTCCAATGGCGTGGCGCGTCATGTTTTGCTCGGTCCCGATGCGACGATGCAGACGGAGGGATTCCCGCGCCGTCACAAGACTTCTTTCTTCACCGAAGATGGCGCTCCCGTTACGCTGAAGCAGTTAGCCAAAGGCGCGATTAAAGAGATGGAGCGCAACGTTATCCTGGAAGCATTGCGCGCCAATCAATGGAATCGTCGAAAAACCGCGCAGGCACTGAAGATCAGCTATCGCGCGCTGATTTATAAAATTCAAGAAGCTGGTTTGGTTTCCCGCCGTGCCGCGCTGAACGCCATGCACGAAGGGCAAGAAGGCTGAACCCGTTCCAGGATATAAAAAATTCTGCGACAAGAATTTTCAACAACGTTTTCTAATTTTAGAACACTTTTCCTCGCTTGTCTCTTGTACAGTCCTCGCAAAACTTTTGAGCAGGGGCGAATGTTCACCTGGCCAGCGTGTGCCACTGTCCTAAAATTGGTCCTTTAACCAGTGTTATCGTAACTACCCAGTATCTACTCTCATTCCTGTAACGCACTGGAGGGTGAGAGTGATCATGCACGGTCGGGCGGAGACCGTAGGTACTCGGGCCAACAGACTCCGTAGAAAACAACACCACAAAAACTTCAAAAACGCTCTCGCTGTTCTTTTGTGTTTCGCTCCCTTTCTTCTCTTGATTAATGGATGTGCAGGTTTGGCCTCTAGCGCCACGCCGAAGCAGTCGCAGAGTTCCACACCCGGTTCGTTCCAAGTGGCGCCAGCTGCGGTTAATTTCGGCAAAGTCACGGTCGGCAAATCGAGTTCGCAATCCGTTGCCGTCACAAATACCGGCAGTAGCGCCCTGAACATTACGCAAACCACTTTTTCTAACGCACAATTCACGGCATCTGGCATGTCCATGCCCATGGCTGTCTCTGCCGGACAAGCTGGCAACTTTTCGGTTTCCGTGAATCCCACGTCGGCGGGCAATCTCACCGGCACACTCACCGTGCAGGGTGACGGCGGAAGTTCCCCGGTAGTGGTGAATCTCTCGGCAACCGCGGTAGCTCCTCAGCCGCAAATTACACTCAGTGGCAGCACCGTAGATTTTGGATCAGTGGGCGTTTCGTCCCAGGGCAATGCCAGCGTCATCGTGACGAACGCGGGCGGCGCCGACCTTACAATTTCGGTTATCACCGTGAGCGGCGCAGGCTTTTCGGTTAGCGGAATTGCCACCCCGAAGACGCTAAGCAGCGGCCAGTCTGCCACGCTTGCTGTAGCATTTCGTCCCACGGTATCGGGCAGCGTCACCGGAAGCATTTCGATCACCAGCAATGATCCTGCAATTCCCACTGCAAATATTTCTCTTGCGGGCAACGGCTCTACTGCGCCGATTGGGCAGCTAAGCGCCGCGCCCTCGGTGGTCAGTCTCGGGAACGTGGGCACCGGCGCCTCGGCCACACAACAAATTATTCTGAGCAATACGGGCAACGCTGCGGTGCACATTTCCGCTATCTCCATCACCGGAGCCGGCTTCACCGTTACCGGCCTCACCGCGCCTGCCACCGTCAATGCGTCGCAAACGGTCACCTTAACTGTGCAATTCGCTCCGTCTGCCGCGGGCAGCGTCTCCGGCACGCTCACCATCACTAGTGACGCTAACCAGTCGCCTTTGAAAATCGCATGGAGTGCCACGGGAGTTCAGTCCGGCCTCAGCGTTTCGCCTGCGTCCTTTAATTTTGGCAGCATCGTCGACGGCCAGACCAAGTCGCAGACCTTCACCGTGACCAACACGGGTGCCAGCACGCTCACCATCGCGCAAATCAGCTTGACTGGTTCTGGCTACAGTGTCAGCGGGTTAGCAACGCCGGTAAACGTTGCAGCAGGGCAAAGCACTTCGTTCAGCGCCACGTTCGCACCGGCCAGCGCCGGCACGTTGAACGGCTCCATCAGCCTGGTCAGCAACGCGCCAAATTCGCCTGCAACTGTTTCGCTCAGCGGCATTGGCGTCGCCGCCACGGTCAGCATGTCTGCCAGTCCGGCGAGTGTCAGCTTCGGCAGCATCAACGCCGGTAGTTCCAATTCGCAAAGCGTCACGTTTACCAATGTTGGCAATAGCAGCGTCACGATTTCGCAGATCTCGATGAACGCTAAAGATGTCACCACCAACGGGATTGCTACTCCCGTCACGCTCGGTGTCGGTCAGAAAGCGGCGATGACGCTAACGTTCAAGCCGACGAGTTCAGAAACAGTAAGCGGCAACGTGACTGTCGTGAATTCGCAGGGCTCCAGCACGGTAATTCCAATTTCTGCCAGCGGCGTTCAGCCCGCCATCAGCGTCACGCCTTCATCCGTAAGTTTTGGCAGCATCTCGGTTGGCTCTTCGAATACGCAGACAATGAAAGTCACCAACTCCGGTACGGGCGTGCTGACCATTTCGCAGATTAGCGTGGCGGGAAGCGGCTTCAGCAGCAGCGGCGCGACTCTGCCCATCTCTCTAAATGCCGGACAGTCCAGCAATTTCAACCTGCAATTTGCGCCATCGTCCGCAGGCGCCGCGAGCGGTAGCGCCTCTCTAGTGAGCAACGCTCCAGGCTCGCCAGCCGTAATTTCGCTGAGTGGCACCGGAACCGCTGCATCGCAGACTCTTTCGTTCAGCACCAGCAGCGTGAGCTTCGGCAATGTGAATGACGGCAGTTCTGCTTCGCAGAGCGTGACCGTAACCAACGTTGGCAACTCAAACGTCACCATCTCGCAAATCTCCAGTAGCGGCACGGGCTTTGCGCTTAGCGGCGCGGGAACACCGGTAACGTTGTCGTCCACGCAGATCTTTACGTTTGGGGTATTGTTCAATCCCGTCTCGGCGGGCAGCGTAACGGGCAGCGTGATCGTGACCAGCAACGCCAGCGGTTCCCCGAAGACCATCGCGCTCTCTGGCACAGGAGTAACAACAACCGCACACAGCGTCTCGCTCACTTGGAGCGCCAGCACCGGAACAATTTCGGGATATAACGTCTACCGCAGCACCAGCACCGGAAGCGGCTACATCCTGGTGAATGGTGGGTTGGTGGGTGGCTTAGCGTACACCGACACATCGGTGCAAAGCGGTACGACCTATTATTACGTGACCACGGCGGTAGACAGCAGCGGCAATGAGAGTTCTTATTCCAACGAGGCGCAAGCCATCATTCCGTAGCGAAACTAACGGAGCTATCTAGTCTCCGCCTGACGAACCAAGCGCCTCGCGCGCTTTTCCTGCCACGGCCGACTTAGGATCCAACGCAATGGCTTTTTCTAATTCGGTCTTGGCTTTCGCCGCGTCGTTTAATTTCTGATACGTCAGCGCCAAGTGGTAGTGATACGCCTGATTGTTCGGCGCCTTCTTCACCGCTTCTTCGAACAGGGGAGCGGCCACAGAATACGCCGCATTGTGGTAGTAGGCCCAGCCCAGCGTATCCGCCGAATTCGCCAAATTGGGGAAGCCCTTGCGCGCCGTTTGCGCCAGCGACAACGCCACGCTGACGTTGCCGTCGTGCTCGAGCATCAAGTACGCCAAATTGTTTGCTGCCGCCGCATTTTCGGAATCCAGCGCCAAGGCCTTCTGATAATTGCTTTCCGCGTTTTGCCAGTCGCCGGCTCTTTCCTGCAGACTTCCGAGCGCGATATAAGTTCCGGCATCATTCGGGTTAATAGCCAGTGCTCGCTGATAGGTAGAGATAGCCTCGGCTGTTTCGTTGCGGCGGGCTTGCAATTGGCCAAGCAGAATCAGCGTATTCGCGTTCTTGCTGTCCAGCTCAACCGCGTGCTTCAGCGAGTCCTCGGCCTTTTCCGGCTCCTTCATCCGCACGAACAAACCGGCTTGCAGAAAATATAGTCCGGCCTTATCCGGTTGCTGCGTCATTTCATCTTGCACTCGCTTGAGCGCAGCGTCCGGCTGGTTTCGTTGCAAATCCACTTGCACCATGCCGCCCAGTGCTTCGAGCGAACGCGGATCACGGCTTAGAGCCTGCTTGAAAAACGCCTCGGCATCTGCCGGACGCTTCTGCGAGAGCCGCAATTCTCCCAGCTTGATATACGGCACAGGATTTTCCGGATTTCTTTGCAGCAGGGAATTCAGATCAACTTCTGCGCCAGACGGATCGCCTTGATTCATGCGAGCCAAGGCATGATCAAGGTAGCCATCAGCGGTCGCGGGAGAATACTTCTTCAGTTGCGTTCCTACATCCTCCAGCGTGCGCCAATCGCCGTGTTGCGTTGCACTGGTTCCTAAGGCTACCCAAGCCTCCGCAAGCGCGGGACGCAGCCGAACCGCCTCACGCCATTCCGCCACGGCGCGTTGGCCATCGCCTTTGTCGCGATACGCCAGGCCCAGTTGATAATGTCCATACGGATTATCTGGAGCGTTTTTCAGCGCGGCCTGCAACACCGGCACAGCGTCATCCGGTTTTTTCTGCTTCAGCAGCAATTGTCCCTTCAAAAGTAGCGCTTCTACATCCTGCGGAGACTTTTTCAGGATCTCTTCGCTCACCTGGCTTGCATCGTCCAGTCGGTTGCTCAAAATCAATAATTGCAAATATGTTTTTCGAACGCCCAGGTCATCCGAATACTTTGTGGAAAGCGCTGCGAACTCCGCAACCGCCTTGGGTAGATCGCCGCGAGTGATATAGGAGTCTCCCAACATCCGGTAAGCCACCGGATCGCTGCTCAATTGATCTTTCGCCTCACTCAGAGTTTTGTCGGCCTGCTCCAGTTGACCTTGCCCGAGATACATTGCGGCCAACGCCGCACGAGGCATGGGATCCTTGGGAGCCACCTGAATCCCACTCTGAAATTGCTTTTCGGCGTCGGGCCAGCGCTTTTGTTGCTGGTACAACCTGCCAAGCGTGAGATACGACCTAACCGAATGACTATCGAGGCTCTGCGCCTTCTGAAAGCTCGCTTCCGCGGCCGCCGCATTTCCGCTGCGCAGCTGAATTTCGCCCAGGTTCAGATAGGACACGGCGCGATCCGGAGCCATTGCCACGCCGTCCGCGGCCTCTCTCAGTGCGTCCGCCGAGTTGCCAAGCATCATATCGGCATTAGCCAAAACCATTTGCGCTTCAACATTCTTTGGGTCGTTATGGAGTATCAACAGCGCGCGATCTTTTGCTTCCTGCCGTTGCCCGCCCGCGAGTTGCAATTGGCTAAGCGCCACTTGGGCTCCCCAATTTTCTGGTTGCAGTTCGACGGCTTGTGACAAATCACGAAAGGCTTGCGACCAGTTGCTCACTTTCATGTGCGCTTCGCCAAGGTGGTAAAACGCTTCGGCAAATCGCGGATCAATTTGGATGGCGCGCTCGTACGAGATCACCGCCTCAGGATATTTGCCCTGGCTCATCGCCTGGTTGCCCTGCGCCAGAAATTTTTGCTTGCGCACATTGGGATCGCGCGAACATCCGGCCGTCAGCATGACGAAGGAAATCATCGCTAGCGAAAGTGCGCACCGTACTAAGTGGGGTGCACATGCGTGGGGTGCTTTCATCTGGTAATACCTCTGATTTCTATCGGCCGGGAGCGAGACTTTGAATGCGGTCGTTATCCTGCCCCAACCGTTCCGAGGGAGAAAAATTGGGGAATAATGGGAAGAGAATTGGTCGAGCCGGGGAGAGAAGCGGCCCCGGAAACATCGCCCCGAACCCTATCCAACATGCCATTCACGCCACAATTCACTGAAAACACGTACCTTACTTCAGGTATGCCTTTTTCCCCGCAGCACGTTAAGATGGAAGGTACCTTGCATATCCTGATAGCGTGACAATACGGCAAAGAACTGTAGCTATCGCATCTTTTTTCGGCTTAGCCACTTTTAAGTTACGGCGGAATGAGGAAACAGCATCATGGTAAGAAACGGCGAAATCACTCTGGCGGACATGAAACGGGTCTTTCGCAAGTATTGGTGGATTACCCCGTTCGCCACCATCGTCTTGACCTCGCTGGCTTTTATAGCCACCTTGATCCTGCCCAAGAAATACACCTCGGCCACCAGCGTCCTGGTTGAACAGCCGGTGGTGCCGGACGACCTGGTCAAGCCGGTAGTCACCATGGATTTGAATCAGCGCCTCGCTTCGATGAAGGCGCAATTGCTGAGCAGTTCGCGGCTTCAGCCGATGGTCGACAAATTTAATCTGTATCCGGAACTGCGCGGTAAAGTGTCGCCAGAAGAAATCGTCTACAGTCTGCAAAAAGCGATTGATGTGGAGCTGTTGAAGCCGATGGACGGTGTGATGGGTCGCCAGCCGCCCGGCTTCAGAGTTTCGGTAACGTACGATAACCCGCGCACTGCGCAGCAGATTTGCCAGGAAATCACTTCGATCTTCATTGCGCAGAACTCTTCCCAGCGTATCAATCAGGCCACGCAAACCACCGATTTCTTAAGTGGCCAGGTGGAAGAAGCCAAGCAGAGAATGGATGAGCAAGACGCTCGGCTCGCGCAATTCAAGCGGCAATATCTCGGTTCTTTGCCGGAAGAAGAGCAGACCAACCTCTCTTTGCTGACCGGTCTTAACACCCAACTCGAAGCGGCAATGCAATCGCTGAATCGCGCTCAGCAAGACAAAGCCTTCACCGAGACCATGTTGACCCAGCAGGAAGCTAACTGGAAAATGTCCGTGGCTGGCGGCTCTAATCCGGATAACCAGGAAGCCCAGCTAGCCAACCTTCAGGATCAGCTGACCAACCTGTTGACCCGCTACACGCCCGAGCATCCAGATGTCATGAAGCTCAAGGCGCAGATTGAAGACCTTAAGATGCGCATGGCGTCCGCGCCCACGACATTGGCCACGACCACGCCGGGCAAACAGCATGAACCGGCGCAAATTCAGCAGTTGCGCGCAAAAATCAAGCAAGACGACCTGAACATCTCCGACCTCACCAGACGGCAAAATCAGATCCAGGATCAAGTTCACCTGATTCAGAGCCGTGTTCAGGCCAGCCCGATGGTGGAAGAGCAGTTCAAGGAACTCACGCGAAATTCGCAGTCTGCCACTGACTTCTACAATGAGCTGATGAAGAAGCGTGCCAACTCCGCGATGGCTACGGACCTGGAGCATCGCGAACAGAGCGAACAGTTCAAGGTTTTGGATGCGCCGAGCATTCCGTCGAGCCCTTCGTTCCCCAAGGTTCCACTCTTCGTGGGCGGCGGCTTTGCCAGCGGCTTGGTTCTCTCGCTGGCTCTTTTGTATGCGCTGGCCATGATGGATAAGGCCATGTACAGCGAGCTCGACGTCGAGAAATATCTAAAGCTGCCGGTCCTAACCAGTGTCCCGAGCCTGGATGCCGCGGCTGCGCACAAAAACAGATTAAAACGGAAACCTGGTAGTTTCGAACCTGCGGTCGCCCTGAAGTCTTAGGCAACCGGAGAGAAAGCGAAAAAGAGCAAAAACGATGAGCCGTATCCACGAAGCACTGAAAAAGGCTGCTCAAGAACGTAACGCGCAACTGGTCGATCGCCCAGCGCCCAGCCTCACCGATTTGTCGGCCGAAGCTTTAACCAGCGCGGTTCTTCCGGATCGATCTGTGCTGGAAGCCCCCGGAGTGTTCCCGGTTGCGCCGAAGCCCGAAGTTCAGCAGTTCCAGGATTTCGTGAAACGGTGCGCCCATCCCGAATGGCACGTTGAACCTCGTTATAACGTGTTTAGCCCGGAGGCGAATTCCCCCGCAGGTGCCGAGCGATTCCGCACTTTACGCTCGCGCTTGTTCCAGGTTGCCGGTACGCAGCCCATTCGCCGCTTGGTGGTCACCAGCAGCGTTCCCGAAGAAGGCAAGACCTTCGTCACCTCGAATCTCGCACAAGCCTTTGCACGCCAGCCAGAGTGCCGGGTGCTCTTAATCGACGCGGACCTCCGCGCCTCACGCCTCCATCTTCCTTTTGGCGCTACAGAAACTCCGGGACTGACGGACTATCTGCGTGGCGAGGCCGACGAATCGCAAGTGGTACAAGTCGGGCCCGAAGGCAATCTCTGCCTCATTCCAGGCGGACGCAGCGTTCCCAATCCCAGCGAACTGTTGCACAACGACCGCATGAAGCTGCTGCTCGACAAGATGGCCCGCATGTTCGATTGGATTTTGCTCGACACGCCGCCAGCCCTCGCGGTTCATGACGCCAGCTTGCTTGCCGACATATGTGACGGCGTTCTGTTCGTAGTGCGAGCCGGCTCAACCGATGCCGAAGTTGCAGAAAAAGCGTCCGGCGAATTCCGCGACAAAAATCTGATCGGCGTGATTCTCAATCGCGTCGAGAAGCAGGAAAACTACGGCGGTTATTACTACGGGTATCCGTCGGAGAAACAGACCGCGCGCCAGCCTGTCTAGCCAGTATCCGAGCTACTAAATCGGTTTATTAGCGAGCCCGCGTATTTAGCTTGCGAGCCTTGGCTCGCCCACTTGGCTGCTTCCTGGACCAGCCTCTCCGCGTCGTAGCCACCAGTACAGCGGCACCAGCAGTGCTAATCCAAAAATAAAGAAAACCACGCCACCCTGGTGATGCAATCTTCCATACAGGAAGCCCGGATTCACGTAGTTGGCCAGCAAGGTTAGCGTGGCGATGCGAACGCCATTCTTGATCAGCATCATCACTACGCCGGCAAAGACAAACACCAGTTTCTTCCAGAATGGGCGAAACGAAAAATGAGCCACCAGCACTGCCAAGATGATCAGCGCAATGCTAGAGCGGATTCCGCTACATTCCTGAGCGACCTCGATACTCATCCGCGGCAACCGAAAAATGAATCCTTCCCGCAACACCGGCACGCCACTCAGGTCGAACAGCCATCCCGCCACTTCTGCCGATCCTGCCTGTAGCCAGTAAATCAGCCGGCTCAGTACAAAGTCAGGCAGCGGCACGGCGAAGAGCAGAAACGCCAGCGGAAACCAGGTACGCTTTGCAACGGCAAGCCCCAACACCGCTATGTAGCCCGCAACGGCGAAGCACAGGAAAGCCAGGATCTGTAGCGTCAATTGCGTGGTGGAACCTAGCGAACTTCCGTAAGACGCGAAGATCTTTAGAACTACGCCAGGGATTAGAAATCCGGCCGCGGCAAAATCGAATTGTTCGGCACGCTGGAAGGCTGCCCGGCTGAGGTACAATAGCCAGCCGGAAATGAAAGGGACCAGGAGAATGTGAGATACGTCGTCGCTGTGTGTTGCCAGCGCGAACAGCGCGCGCAATGGCGCCATAAACAGCAACACACTAACCAGCAACCACACCGCCCCAATGAGCCAGCGCATACCTCGATTATCCGTGATAACTCCGCGGATTGGACAGCTTCACCTCGCTCACGGCACGTAAGTGTAAGCCGCCCTCGCGTCCCAGCTAGGGACCTGTGGCCAACGGCAGACGGGCCTGGCTCACGGCCCGCCGTCAGAGCGCCGCGACCCCGTAACTAGCGATAGCGCACTCAGGATAACCCCTTAGATTTTTGCGGTTTCTTTGACCTGCGCAGTGGAACTGCTCTCCGTTTATACCGAGAATCTCAGTGTTTCTGAGGGAAAATACTGACTCGTTGCACCGGGAGGATTGGGCTCCGTTAAAGCTTTTAAATGCAATAGTTTGTGGTGGTTCTTGGCAATCGGATTTGACCCGGGGAGGGAGGGACCTAGCCGAGATCGGCACTCGATTCTGACAAAACGTTGCCCCAGGCCGTGGACGATTTTTGACCGCCCCTGGAATGATTTTACAACAAACGGGCATTCGTTTTCTCAAGGCTCTCGGGAATTCACGCACGGAAAGTAACAATGTTCGCTCATTTAAAATAAGATCAATAAAAACAGCCACTTACAAATCTCGTCGGCATCCCAGAACACCTCTAATCGCGACCGGTAATGGCACCGCAATTGCCAATCAAATAGTGGGTTTCGTTGGGACTCTAGTGGCGGTAGCTTGCAGACCCACGCTGTAGGCGTTTTGCCTGAGATTCCCTAAGGAGATACGTTGAGCGCGTTTCCCGAACATCAAGAGCGGTCAGAGTCCCCGGTCCTCCCTTGGTTCGCTCTGCAGGTCTGGTCAAGGCGCGAGTCTTTGATCGCAACTCATCTTCTCGGTCAGGGTTATGAATGCTTCTTGCCCATCAGCAAATGCATTCGGCGCTGGTCGGACCGCATGAAGGAAGTGGAGCAGCCTCTCTTCCCGGGGTACTTGTTCTGCCGTTTTGATCTGCACAACCGTGGGCCGCTGCTTATGACCCCGGGTGTGCGCCAGATCGTCGGTGTCGGTCGTTCCCCAGTTCCGGTGGAGGAAGCAGAAGTAGAAGCAATTCGGCAGGCTCTGGCATCTGGGCTGCCCAGTCAGCCATGGCCCTATCTGCAAGTTGGTCAACGCGTTCGTGTCAGTCACGGCAGCTTGAACAACCTGGAAGGAATTTTAATCAATTTCAAGGGCAGCAATCGCGTGGTGCTGTCTGTAACGCTCTTGCAGCGCTCGGTAGCCATGGAAATCGATTTGTCCTGGGTAACTCCGGTAAACGAGCCGAAGCCGGCACCGGTCCGAGGTCTCCGGGAGCGGTCAGCAACTGTTCCAGTCTTAGGGTAAGTGGTGAGCAACGTATCGGGCTGTATTGGTCAGGAAAGAGACGAAACTTATGGGTCTATTTCGAACGGCAGTAGCACGAGACGATAAGCAGGCGGATGTGACGGTCCGTGTTCCGGATAACAATGCGGATGAAGTTTCGATTCGCATGATTCTTTCCGAAGAAGCATTCATGTCCATGTTGTACCTGGAGCGCCGGCGCGCCGAGCGCGCTCAGAAGCGCTATGTTTTGCTCCTCGTTGATGTCAAAGACGCAATCTCTGACAAACAAAAAATTCGCACCGTGCAGAAAATCACTCGCACCATTTGTTCGGTAACCCGCGAAACCGACATTATCGGCTGGTATGTGCACGACCACATCCTCGGCGTAATTGCCACGGAAATTGGCAAAGCCAGCTCCGCGGAAGTGCGCGCCAAGATGTCTCAGAAAATCCGCGCAGCATTCTTGGAATCGCTCGGACCCACCAAGGCTTCACAGATTTCCGTTTCGTTCCACTTTTTCCCGGAAGAGCGCGAAGATGGCGATTTCAACGATTCCGCTAACAACGCGCTGTACCCCGAGATCACACGCAAGAAGTCTTCCCGCAAACTGGCTCTTGGCTTCAAGCGAGCCATGGATATCGCAGGTAGCGCTTTCGCGTTGGTTGTGTTGCTTCCCGTCCTGGCCATCATCGCGCTGGCGATTAAGGCTACTTCCGAAGGCCCGGTTCTGTTTACTCAAGAGCGCCTAGGACAATGCGGCAAAAAATTCCGCGTGCTGAAGTTTCGCTCGATGCGCAAAGATTGCGACAGCGCTATTCACCAGCAGTATGTCAGCGCCTTTATTGCCGGCCAAGTGTCGACGAATGGAAACGGGAACACCACCTTCAAGATTCAGAAGGATCCGCGCATCACCCCGGTGGGCAGCATTTTGCGCAAGACCAGCCTGGACGAGCTTCCTCAGTTCTGGAACGTGCTGATGGGCGAAATGTCTCTCGTCGGCCCCCGCCCTCCGCTCGAATATGAGTTCAAGGCTTACGACATTTGGCATCGCCGCCGCGTTTTGGAAATCAAGCCGGGCATCACTGGCCTGTGGCAGGTGGAAGGCCGCAGCCGTACCCAGTTTGACGATATGGTCCGCCTGGATCTCAAGTACGCGCGTGGTTGGTCACTCTGGTTGGACCTGAAAATTCTTCTACGTACTCCCGCCGCCGTAGTTTCGGGAGACGGAGCGCATTGAAACGCCGGGCGAGTTTACGGCTAGCGTAACGCCCGACAACTTCTGTTCTGCATTATTCCTCAGTTTCCTGGCCGGAAATTTCGAACGAATCCACGCCCTGAGGAAATCACCGGCTCGCACGCTGTAATTGCGGGTTGGCCCGCCTGAAAGCAATTCACTAGGAGGCTTAATGGTTCGTATCGGCGTCATCGGTTATGGATACTGGGGACCAAATATCGTCCGCAATTTCCATACGCATGAAACGTCAGAAGTCGTTCTCGTTGCTGACAAGAATCCCAAGACGCAACAACGTCTGCACAAAGCTCATCCTGGTATTGCCTTCACCACCGACCCCATGGAAGTTTTGAAATCGGCTGAGATCGACTTGGTCGCCGTCGTCACTCCGGTATGGACTCATTTCGAACTTGCAAAACTAGCGCTCGAAAATGGCAAACACGTCTTCGTTGAAAAGCCCTTCACCTGCAGCGTGACGCAAGCGGAAGAACTGATTGAACTCGCCGACCGCAAGAATCTTCAAATCATGGT
>Ga0070762_10000846_pt1 | contig 13585 bp, 9 predicted proteins | sample HubBroMetageREF2_FD_66726 | JGI IMG/M metagenome (GOLD analysis project Ga0070762, IMG submission 66726) | Reference soil microbial communities from the Hubbard Brook experimental Forest, New Hampshire, USA - Hubbard Brook CCASE Soil... | ecosystem: Environmental > Terrestrial > Soil > Temperate...
CGTCTCGGCCAGTAGCTCGCGTTAGACCCTTGCTGACCTGACATAGTTGCTATCCTTGCGGACTGCAATTACCGATCCTTGCTTGGGCTCCGGGCTTACCGCCAACCGGAAAAACCTGCTCAACGCCTCGGGACTCTATCCTGCCTTTGACATGATGTTCTTGTTCGCCTCGACCAGCGCTTTGCTATAGACCCTTGCTTGCCCTCTCCACCTTTCATCTTGCGATGCCGCAGAGTGACTTCGCTTGAGTCCCGGACGCCGCACCAACCGGGTAAACTCTAGAACGTGTCAAAGAACGATTATGTTTTTACTCTTCCTGTTTTGTGAGTCAACGAAAAATACGAAAGTGTATCTGCTTTGAATGCAGGCGAGTGCAGCGGCTCCACAAGGCCATGACCGGATTTAGTGCAAGTGTTGTGAAATCTGCTTAGGCAGCGCTCGTTCCAGTTCATTGTTTAGCGGATGCCAATGGCGCACGCCGTGCGAAACCAGGCGAATCTCTCAGTGTGGAAAATCTGGCGCAATCGTTATTGGACGCGGGTTCTCGTAATTCCAGAAGAGGGTTACAAGAAAAAAACCGCCAGCCTACTAGCGCTGGCGGTTTAATTTTGAAGCCAAGATTTACTTCTGCTTCGGAGGATGGATCAGCCTCGACGGAGGAATCTGCCTCTGGCCTTCGTCGTCATAGTAGAACTTCATCTCATGATCGGACTTGGCGTTGGGCACGGGCTTCTCGCCTCTTGAACTGAATCGAGCCTCGCCGGCCGCGGCCAGCAGTGGTTCTTTCGTCGTATACATGGCTTCGTTGAGGATCCCGCCGGCAGGAGTTTTCGCCACCGCGAATATGCCGCGTGGGTCTCCATTTGTATACGTAACCCCGATGTAATCCGCGACCATATATCCCTGGTCGGAAACTGGTAGCCATGTTAGCTGCATCGGCCCAGCCAGTTGCTTTCCGGCGGTCCAGGTCTTGCCGCCATCGGACGAAGTGGTGAAGCCCACATCCAGCTTGCAGGAATTATTGCAGGCCGAAACCGGGTAATAGTAATAGACGATGCTCAAGTGAGCGCTGCTGCCGGAAGTGGTAGGATCGGCGCCGATTCCGGGCAGGAAGTGATCGACAGTGCTCTTGACGGGATCGATCGGAACGCGGGTGACTGCGCTCCAGGTTTTGCCGTCGGCAGAACTGCTCATCACAACGTCGTTGGCGCTGCAGCCGTTGCGAAAACGGCAATCCGACCAAACGACATAGACTTTCCCCGAGCCGTCAACGGTCGCGCCGGGCAGGTCAAATCCGGTCCGGATTCCGCCATCGTCCGTGTGGCTATCGATGCTGGCGATCGCTACCGTCGTGCTCCAGCTCTTGCCACCGTTGGTCGAACGGAAAGCGTCGATGCCGCCACCCTGGAACGGCACGACAACGGTGCCATTCGGCTGAACTACAGGTTCGCCGCCGAGACCGCCGGCGTGGTCGGCCGAAGGTATGCCCGGACTCCAAGTCAGGCCGCCGTCGTGGGACGTGCTCATCAAGACGTCGCCGCTGCCATACGCCTGATCCCATTCCGTGTAGCAATTGCCGTAGTACGGACTCTTCGGAGAGTTGTCGCACGTGGTCCAATTCTTATCGTCCAATTCAGTGTTATCGATGAGGATCGGATTTCCCCAATGGATGCCGTCCTTGGAGCGACTGACGGCAACATCTCCGATCGTTCCAGAGTTTTCCTGGTCTTTGAGCGGGAGCGTGGAAATCAACCATTCCCCGTGCTTGGCGTCATAGGCAACTGAAGGATCGGCCGCCCATCCAAAGGGTCCATTCTTATAGTTGTCAGTCAGCGCCGGAAGAATGCCGTACGTCCACGTTTTGCCAGCGTCGGTCGAGGTGGCCCACCCTACGTCTGCGCTGCCCCACCCGATCGATCCGGGTACGCGAGCGACGTGGAATGTACCCACGATAGTATTCCCCCATGAAAAGAAGTCAGGCTCGACTTCGGTCTTATGCACACTATCTGAGTTGTGCAGTGTATCGGTGCTGATTTTCACCAGGGTGAATTGCGCGTGCGCGGGCGCGATCAGTATCGGCGAAATCATCAACGCCAGCACAACCATCAAGAAGGTAAACGCATTTCGATTCATTGAGTTTTCCTCGTGTGACATTTCACTGTCCTCAGATTTCTTTCAATCCGACGCGACGGCAAACTTACTTCTGCTTTAAAGGTCGTCCCTGCTTCGAAGGAGGGATGGGGTACTTTCCGTCGTCGTCATAGAACTTCCAGACGTATTTTCCCTTGGCATTCGGCACCGGCTTTTCGCCCTTCGAGCTGAATCGGGGTTCATCCGCCGACGCCAGCAGAGGAGTTTTGGTCGTGTACATCGCCTCGTTAAATAGGCCACCAGAGAGTGCCTTGGCTACAGCGAAAGGTCCAAACGGATTTCCGTTCGCGTATGCAACGGCGAGATAATCGGCCACCATCAACCCGTTTTGCGTTTCGGGCAACCAGCTCAACTCCATCGGCCCAGCCAGCTCTTTCCCTTTCGTCCACGTCTTGCCTGCATTCTCCGAAGTCGTATAGCCCACGTACAGCTTGCAGGAGTTATTGCAGGAAGCGACGGGATAGTAATAATAGGTCACCGCGAGGTGAGCTGTTTTTCCCGAAGTGTTCCGGTCGATACCTATGCCGGGGATGAAATGGTCCACTGTGCTGGTAATCGGGTCGATCGGAATACGGGCAATTTTGGTCCACGTCGTGCCGTTGGTGGAGGTGCTAAAAACCAGGTCGTCCGTATTGCAACCACTGCGAAAGCTGCAGTCCGGCCACACGATGTAAATTTTCCCGCCGCCATCGATTTGAGCGGAGGGCATACCGAAACCGTCGCGTAGACCGCCGTCTTCGCCGCGATAGTTTTGAGCGGAGATTTCCGAACTGCTGGTCCAACTCTTGCCGCCGTTGGTCGAGCGGAAAGCGATCATGCTGCTTAGCGTTGAGATCGGGACCACGACTGTTCCATTCGGCAGTACCAAGGGCTGTCCACCAATGCCGCTGGCCTGATCCCCCGTATTCATAGCTGGTCCCCAAGTCACTCCGCCATCGGTGGAAGTGCTCATGAAGATGAGATCGCCGAGTGCGGGCTCGTCCCATTCGGTATAGCAGTTGCCATAGTGTGGGCTGGTTTTCGTGTTGTCGCAGGTAATCCAGTTCTTGTCGTCCGAGCCGCTTTGATCCACAATGATTGGCTTGCTCCAATGGATTCCGTCCGTCGAGCGACTGGTAGCAACGGCTTCTCCGTCGCTGTCAATTAGAGGAAGAGTCGAGATCAGCCACTCACCGCGCTTTGCATCATAGGCAATGGCCGCATCGCTTGCAGCCGTGAAACTTCCGCCTTTGTAGTTGTTTGTCAGACCGGGCAGATAGCCGCTAGTCCAGGTTTTACCGGCATCCGTGGATGTAGCAAAGCCTACGTCAGCGCCACCGCCGTCCGGGACGCGTGCTACTTGAAAAGCGGTCACGATGGTTGAGCCCCACGCGAATGCATCGGGCTCGACTTCTGTGTGATGGTCGCTGTCAGAATTGTGGAATGTATCCGCGCTGAGCTTCACGAGATTCGACTGCGCATGGGCGGGAATGACAATGGAGAGAGCAATCGCGAGCGCCAACGCCACATTCATATTGAAAACTTCAGACCTATTGCGACTCTTAGAACCGGGGCGAATTTGATTCATTGGGATTATCCTCAACATGCTTGAGTTTAACCGCCGGCACTTTGTGCCGGCGGTGTCAGGCTTCTACTTCTGCGTGCCCTTGATTGGAGGAGCAGGAGACGGTCTCTCCTCACCCTGGGATCTGGGGAACGGCCGATCCGAGTGAACGTTGGGTATGGGTTTCTCGCCTCTCGAACTGAAGCGAGGCTCGTCCGCCAAAGCTTCGAGCGGCTGCTTGGTCGTGTATGCGGCTTCGCTAAAAAGGCCGCCGGAAGGCACCTGGGCCACCATAAATACTCCGAATGCTTTCCCGTCTACGTACGAGGAAGACAGATAATCCGCGAGCATCGGCCCGTTCTGTGAAGCCGGTAGCCAGCTGATCTGCATGGGGCCGACGCCCAGATCTTTTCCGGCTGTCCAGGTCTTGCCCCCATCCGTTGACGCGGTAAAGCCCACATGGATGCGGCAGGTAGAATCATCGCAGCTGGCTTTTGGATAGTAATAATAAGTCGTGGCGAGGTGAGCGGTGGTGCCGGAGGTCGCCCGATCGACGGCCAGCCCAGGAATGAAATGGTCGACAGTGCTGGTGAGCGGGTCAATCGGAATGCGCGTCGGCTTGGTCCACTTCGTGCCGTTGGTCGAAGTGATCAGCACCAGATCGTTGGTGCTGCAGTTCGTCCTGAAGCTGCAGTCCGACCACACCACGTAGATCTTCCCCGACTTGTCGATGCCGGTGGAAGGAAAAGGCAACCCAACGCTGCGCAAACTGCTGTTCCCCTGGAAGGTGTTGACGTTGGAAATAGTAATGCTCCGACCCCAACTGACGCCGCCATTGGTTGAACTGAAAGACTGCATGGCATTGCCGAGAAACGGGACGACGACCTTACCGCTGGGCATCACTAATGGCTCCGCGCCTGAGCCGCCAACATTATCAGCCGAGGTCTTGGCAGCGCCCCAAGTAAGTCCCCCATCGGTGGAGGTGCTCATCTCGACAGCAAAGCTGTCCCACTCGGAGTAGCAATTACCGTAGAACGGACTCTTCGCATTGTTGTCGCAGGTAATCCAGTTCTTGTCGTCTCCGCCGCTGCTGTCCACCATGATGGGATTTCCCCAATGCAGGCCGTCTTTGGAGCGGCTGACGGCGACGTTGTCTCCGGAGCTGCCGATCGGAAGGCTCGAGATCAGCCAAACGCCGTGTTTGACGTCATAGACGACCGACGCATCGCTTGCCGCCTGGTTGGTCCCGTGCTTGTAGTTGACAGTCAGTCCGGGCAGATAGCCGTAGGTCCAGGTCTTGCCGCCATCCGTCGAAGTGCTAAATCCCAGGTCGGCACCGCCGCCGTCGTCAACGCGAGCCACCTGAAAAGCGGCAACCATAGTCGATCCCCACGAATATGTGTCGGGCTCAACTTCAGTCTTATGCTGGCTGTCGGAGTCGTGAAAGCTGTCGGTACTGATCTTTACCAAAGAAAATTGAGCCTGAACGGGAGCTGAGAAGACGAGAAAACTTACGAACGCCAAGGCAGACATGAGGAGGACAAACCTGTTCCCATTGCCTTGAGAAGCGGAGCATGCTCGATTCATCGGATTGTCCTTATGGCTGGGAGTGTGATATTCGCGGCTCGGTCCCGACGCCAAAATGGGGAGGGCATTTCCGGCAGCAACGAGGCGCAGTAGTAGCTCAAACGTCGGACGAACATACAACGAGGCTTCCCGCGCTGTCAATGTGCATGATTTTTCATCCTGCCGCGCGCATGATTGAGCTGTAAGCGGGTTTAAGTTAGCCCTCGTGATCTTCACTCTGCCCCGCGCCAAAAGCCGCGCTGGCCGCGGCTTTATTCTTGACAGTCAGCTCCCCTTAGGGCAAAGTTACGTGTAACTTGGCCCCTCGAGCCTAACCTTAATCTGCGAAGGCGCCTCGCGAGACGAGCCAACTTCTCAGGGGGTGTTATGAAACTCATTGCTGCAGTTTCCATGTTGCTGGTTTCGCTTGGCACGACGGTGGCGCACGCGCAGGCTCCGCGAAATCACGGCGGTTTTGTGAACGTGGTTGTAATCTTTCAGGAAAACCGCACGCCCGACAATCTGTTTGGCAGCAACCCAAACTTCACGCGGGGCGTTGACATTGCCACTAACGGGATGAATTCCGACGGCCAGGTAATCCCTTTAACCCCGGTACCGCTAGCGAACAATTACGACCTGAGTCACGCTCATTCGGCGTTCGTGGCAATGTACGACGGGGGCAAAATGGACGGAGCCAACAAGATTCCGATCTTCTGCAGCAAGGGATCGCAGGATTGTCCGCCTCCCAATCCCCAGTTCAGTTACGTCGACAATTCTACCGGGATCCTGGATCCTTACTTCCAAATGGCGGCGCAGTTCACCTTCGGCGATCGAATGTTCCAGACCAACCAGGGACCCAGTTTCCCGGCGCACCAGTTCATAATTTCCGGGACTTCAGCACCCACCGCAGACAGCGACTTGTTCGCTTCGGAGAATCCAGCTGGGATTACGAATGCCGGTAGCAACACTGGCTGTACAGCCCCTTCGGATGAGTACGTTAGGCTAATTAGTCCCAGCGGAAGTGAGTCGCAAAAGATGTATCCGTGCTTCGAGCATCCAACGCTGCCGGATTTGCTCGACAATGCAGGAGTGACTTGGCGGTATTACGCGCCATCGGCGGGTTCTATCTGGACTGGGCCGAATGCCATCGACCATTTGCGTTTTGGCTCGGATTGGGGCAACGATGTCGTTCTGCAGCCTTCTCAGGTATTGACCGACATTGCCAACGGTCAGCTGGCCAATGTTAGCTGGGTGATACCGACCGGGCAGGAGTCGGACCATGCCGGGACCAATACAGGGTTGGGGCCATCCTGGGTTGCGTCGGTGGTCAATGCCATCGGCCAAAGCCAGTATTGGGACAATACGGTCATCATCATCACGTGGGATGATTGGGGTGGATGGTATGACCACGTGCCGCCGACGCTGATTAATTCGTACGAATACGGTTTCCGTGTGCCACTGATCATCGTAGCTCCCTTCGCCAAGCAGCATTATGTCTCACACGTAACCCATGACTTCGGTAGCATTCTGCATTTCATCGAAGAGCTTTACCGTTTGCCGTCGCTCGGATATGCGGATTCTCTGGCCGACGACCTATCCGATTGTTTTGATTTTCATCGCCACAACCGATTTGAAAAAATTGCAGCGCCTTACGACGGAAAGTTTTTCCTGAACGATAAGACGCCGCCGTCGGACCCAGACGACGATTAACCGCAGCCAAGCAAGCTAGAACAATCGCCGCGTACGTATCTGCGAAGCGCACCAAGGCATATCTGTCCTGCTAGGATATGCCTCGTGCTCCCGCTGCTTGATGTACGGCGTCTCACCGTTGAATTTCCCACCTCGGGCTCACTTTCCGCGCCGCCTTTAGTTGCGGTGCGCGACCTCAGTTTTGCCATCGCTCCGCGCGAGGTTCTGGGCTTGGTCGGCGAGTCCGGCTCGGGAAAGTCTGTGACTTCGTTGGCCCTGATGCGTTTGCTTCCTCCCCAGGCGCGTGTTGCCGGGGAACTCCTGTTTGCGAATGGAAACGGTTCCGCGCATGATTTGTTGCGGCTTGCGGACGAAGAGATGCGAAATCTGCGCGGATCGCGGATGGCAATGATTTTTCAGGAACCCATGACCGCTTTGAATCCGGTCATGCGAGTGGGCGAGCAGATCGCGGAGGCGGTCGCTGTGCACGCGCAAGTCAAAAAAAAGGAAGCCTGGGATCGTGCAGTCGCGGTGATGGAAGACGTGGCGATCCCAGACGCAGCCGTCCGCGCCCGCGATTATCCGTATCAACTCTCGGGAGGTATGCGGCAGCGCGTTATGATTGCGATGGCAGTGGTGAATCGTCCCGCGTTATTGATTGCTGACGAACCAACCACTGCTCTCGATGTTACGGTGCAGGCGCAGATCCTCCAGCTCCTCGCCGAATTGCGGGCTAAATTTGGCTTGGCCATGCTTTTTATTTCGCACGATCTCGCGGTTGTCTCGCAGGTTGCCGACCGCATTGCTGTGATGTATGCCGGAAACCTGGTGGAACTGGGTTCGAAACACGACATTTTTCATGCGCCAGCGCATCCTTACACACGCGGACTACTAAATGCCGTGCCTACCTTAAGAACGGATCGCACGCTTCCGCTCGCAACCATCGAGGGCACAGTGCCGTCGATGAATGCGATTCCTCCTGGATGTCCATTCGAACCTCGCTGCGAGTTTCGGATAGCAGAATGCGCGCGCCATCTGCCCCCCCTGCTCGAGGTCTCGCCGGGGCACTGGGCGCGATGCCCAGTGGTGAATCAAGTGTAAAGCGGACACTTCTGTCCGCTCTTGGGAGTTCGGATTCGTCCAAGTCAAGGCGGCCGACAGTCGTGCCCGCCCTACCCGCTCTTTTTAGGTCTATAATCGCCATTTTGCCCGGTGATCAGTGCGCGTACTTCTCTTAAGCGATATTCATAGTAATCTCGAAGCTCTTGAGGCTTGCCTCGCGGCCGCTCCAGCCTACGACTTGGTCTTTAATCTGGGCGATATCGTTGGCTACGGGGCGAGTCCCAATGAAGTCATTGAGCGCTCGCGTCGGTTGGGGAAATTCTTCGTCCGCGGCAATCACGACAAGGCGGTGTGCGGCCTGGTCGACATTGCTGATTTCAATCCCGTGGCGGCTTTGGCTTCGCAATGGACCCACGATCAGCTGACCTGGGAAAATCTGGAATGGCTGCGTTCCTTGCCCCAGGGACCAGTGCGCGTCGAAGGACTGCCGGATGCGCAATTTGTGCATGGATCTCCCGTCCATGAGGATGAATATGTGGTGACCGTGGGCGATGCGGTGGAACCGCTAATGGCGGCTCCATCGGTAGTCACGTTCTTCGGACACACACACCTGCAGGGAAGCTTTATGTTGAATGGCGATCACATTAACTCCGTGCATCCCGCATACAGGACCGTGGGGCAAATCGAAACCTCTGAATTCCCGCTCAAGAAGGACCTGCCCTACCTGGTCAATCCTGGTTCCGTGGGACAACCCCGCGATGGAGATTGGCGGGCAGGCTTCGCTCTTTACGACTCGGACGCCCATATCGTCGAGTTTTACCGCGTGCCCTACAATCTAAAGAGTGCGCAGGATCGTATTCTCGCCGCCGACCTGCCCCAGCGCCTAGCTACCAGGCTGGCTGCGGGAAGATAACTGTCCGGGAGTTGAGCGATGCAACGACGATCATTTCTTAAAGGTAGCGGAGCGGTCTTTGTTGCAGTAGTGGGTGGGGGAGTGTGGCGTGCCTACGACGAGGGCGTTTTCAGTGTCGGCCAAGGTCCGGCCTACCAGCCATGGAAGAACTGGAAAAACGAGAGGGGTGGGCCACTGTCGCTAGTGGGCGCGGCGATTCTCGCTGCTAGTCCGCACAACACGCAGCCTTGGCTGTTCAGAGTCACGGACAGGCAAATCGAGTTGTATGCGGATACGGGACGATACCCGGGCGCTCTTGATCCTTATTTGAGAGAACAGCACATTGGTTTAGGCTGCGCGCTCGAGAATCTCATGCTCGCCGCAGCTGCTAACGGTTACGACGCCACAGCAACGTTGCTCCCGGGAAAACTTCTGCCGATTCCTTCCAACCCCCAGCCGGAATTGGTGGCCCATGTTGACCTTGAGCCGGGTAGCCGTCAAACCAGCGAACTTTACAACGCGATTCCCCACCGTCATACCAATCGCTCTCCGTATGACGTGCGGAAGCCCGTTCCAACGGACGTGATTGATGCGCTGAACGGGTTAGCTAGCGGGGAACCAGAGGTAAAGATGTTTTTGTTCAGCTCGGAATCAGACCGAAACCGGATCGTCGATGTAATTGCCAAAGCCAACCACGAGGTGTACGCGGATCCGGATGTAGAGAACGGGAGCCAGCGGTGGATCCGATGGGACTGGGGCGACGTCCAGAAGCATCGCGACGGACTCACCGTTGATGCGTTCGGCTTGCCGTCGCTCACCACGGCGTTTATCAAGATCGCCCCAAAGCGGTTATTGGTAAAGTTCGCGCCCCGTGGCAATGGGGATCCCTACGCAGATCTGCTGCGAGCCACGCTCGTTTTCGGCCTCATCGCTGTGCGCGATCGGTATGATCAGGAACAGAGCCTTCGCGCGGGGCGGATATGGCAGCGAGCGCATCTTTTGCTCACCAGCCGTGGAGTCGCGGGTCGACCAGTCAACGAAGCCGTGGAACTCATCGATCATGAGCGGCTGCGGAACCAGGAAGCGCAAGCCTCGGCCCAGCTCGCCGAACTCACGCGCGATGCCACGTGGCAGCCGACCTTCATGTTCCGCATTGGCTATCCGATTCGTCCGGCGCTGGCCAGCCCCCGGCGCCCAGTTAAGGACGTAATGATTTGACCCCAGCCCCTGAAGTAGTCTTATCATCAATCGCAGTGTGCTTGTTGATCGAGTTTATTTTGCGCATCATCATCTGAGGGACAGGTTGGAATGAAGACAAATTGTTGGAAGTTGGCCAGATCAGTATTTCCGTTAGTTCTGCTAGTGGCCGCAGTCGGTCAGGCTCAAAATGCCAGCCCCGCCCCTCGAAACTTCGATCAGGTCGCGATCTCGCCGGATGGAAGTCGCATTGCATGGGTGGTGCAGTCTCCGCCGAATGAATCAGGGGAATCCACAGGAGGCTCGGCCATTTATGTCCAGGACTTGAAATCTCCTGGTGCGAAGCCGAGACGCGTCTCTGCAGGCAGCGATAACCAAACCGCAAGTGAGGACACCATCGTCTGGTCACCCGATAGCAAACACTTAGCTTTTCTTTCCGACCTTGAAGGAGATGGGCAGTCGAATTTTTACCTGGTCAACGTAGAGGGCGGAGTTGCGCGCAAGCTGACCAGCCTCAAGGGCTACCTGGCCGACCCCGCATGGTCCCCGGATGAGAAGACTTTGGCGTTTCTATTTACCGAAAACGCGCCGCGCGCCGCAGGCCCTCTGATGCCCATGGTCCCTGAGACCGGCGTTATCGACCAGAAGGTTTACGAACAGCGGCTGACATTGGTGGATCTCGCGTCCGGCAAAATCCGCCAGCTCTCACCGCCGGATATGTACGTCTATCAGTACGACTGGTCGCCAGATGGCAAGACTTTCGCCGCGATTGCCGCGCATGGGGCCGGGGATTCCAACTGGTATGTCGCGCAAATCTACACGCTGAGCGCAGAAGGCGGGGAACTGAAGCAGGTTTATAAGCCTTCATTGCAGATCGCCGTGCCGCGCTGGTCGCCGGACGGCAAGACTATCGCCTTTATCGGTGGACTCATGAGTGATGAGGGTTCGATCGGCGGCGACGTTTTCACCGTGTCAGCCACGGGTGGGGATGCTCGCAATGTCACGCCCGGTATTACCGCATCGCCATCATGGCTCTACTGGGAATCGCCGGGCAAGATTCTTTTTACAGAAAATATCGACGGTCAGGCGGGCATTTCCACGGTTGATCTTTCGAATCGAAAAATCTCTTCGTTGTGGTCTGGCCCGGACGTCATTTCTACCGACGCCGAGGGCGTGCCTGCAGTCTCGCTTGCAGCGGACCGCCAGACATCGGCTGTGATTCGACATTCAGCTACGCACCCGCCGGAGATATGGGCCGGACCGATCAGTGACTGGAAGCAGGTCACTCGCGTCAATGACTCTGTCCGCCCCGCCTGGGGTCAACTGAAAAGCCTTCATTGGTCTAACGGGGATATGAAGATTCAAGGGTGGCTTATGTTCCCAACCGACTACGACCCCAGTAAGCGCTACCCCATGGTCGTCGTGGTGCATGGCGGCCCGGCCGGGGTCTCACGTATCGGATGGCCCGAGGTTTTCTTCAACACCTATGACCTCTCCGCCCGCGGATATTTCGTGTTTTATCCGAATCCGCGCGGCAGCTTCGGTGAAGGAGAGAAATTCACGCAAGCCAATGTCAAGGATTTTGGTTATGGGGATTTCCAGGACATTTTGAAGGGCGTCGACGAAGTCGTAAAGACGCAACCGGTGGATAACAATCGCATCGGCATTACCGGTTGGAGCTACGGCGGCTACATGACCATGTGGGCCGTGACTCAAACCAACCGTTTTCGGGCGGCCATGGCTGGAGCCGGGCTGGTGAACTGGCAGAGCTACTACGGTCAAAACGATATCGACGAATGGATGCCCCCCTACTTCGGCGCGACCGTTTACGACGATCCCGCGATCTATGCGAGGAGCGCTCCCATCACCTTCATAAAAAACGTGAAGACGCCAACGCTAGTGCTAGTCGGCCAATACGACGGCGAGTGCCCCATGCCGCAATCCCGCGAATTTTGGTGGGCACTTAAGACGCTGGGCGTGAAAACGCAACTAGTGATCTATCCCGGCGAAGGGCACGAGTTCCTGCAACCCGAACATCGACGCGACGTAATCGATCGCATGACCACCTGGTTCGATCACTACCTGAAATAACTGAGTTGAGATTGCGTGGTGAAGGGCGACTCGCCCGTCGAGCCGAGCGTAGCGCAGTGTAAACTTTCGCCATGCCTTCATACTCATCACCTCATTCCAGCAAAGAACTGTTCAGGGAAAGAGAAAACCCACCCGCGCAACACCTGGTTGCTTTCAGCGATGGCGGCGCGCGCGGCAACCCGGGGCCATCCGGCTACGGCGTAGTCATTCAAGATGAAGCCGGACGAAAAGTTGCGGCGCTTAGCGAATATCTCGGCCATCAGACCAACAATTTCGCCGAGTATCAGGGATTGATCGCGGCTCTCGAGTACGCCGTAACCAACGGCCACAAGGCGCTGAAAGTAATCAGCGACTCTGAGTTGCTGGTGCGGCAAATCAAAGGGATTTACAAAGTGAAGAATGCCGCATTGCAGGACCTTCACGGGCGCGCAAAAGAATTGATCGCAAGACTGGATTGGTTTGCCATTGGACACGTTCTCCGTGGACACAACGAAGAAGCCGATCGACTTGCGAATGCCGCTATGGACAAAGGCACCGGCCGAGTGGCGCGGGCGCCCTTGCCCGGATCTCTATCGGGAAATCCTCCGGCGGCAAGTCACGAATTCAACGGGGTCGTCCGCGAAGGGAGAGTCGAACTACTGAATGGCAATCTCCCCGAGGGAACCCAAGTCCAAGTGCGGGTGAAAAAGTAGCTTGATACAGACCCTATTCGTCGACTACTGAATTTCGAAGCGTCCCCACGCCCTCGACGCTGATCTCGATCACGTCTCCCGAAAGTACGGGCCCCACGCCTTTGGGAGTGCCGGTCGCGATCAAGTCGCCGGGAAAAAGCGTCATCGCCTGCGTGATATAACGGATGACGACGCCAAGTGAAAAAATAAAATCTCGCGTGTTACCTTGCTGGCGCAGCTCCCCGTTCACTCGTGTCTCTATCCCAACTCCAGCCCACGGATCGATCTCATCCGTCACCAGAGGACCGACCGGGCAAAATGTGTCGAAGCCTTTGGCGCGCGTCCATTGACCCTCTTTGTTCTGCAGATCACGCGCGGTTACGTCGTTCAGGCAGGTATAGCCAAGAATGTAAGTACGCGTATCCTCGTCCGCCTTCACCTTGTAACATTTCTTGCCAATCACGGCTGCGAGTTCCCCCTCAAAGTCCACGCGCTGCGAAAGTTTGGGCCGGCGAATTTCGTCGCCAGGCGCAAGCAGCGATGATGGAGGCTTGAAGAAAAGTAAGGGCTCGACCGGTACTTCATTGCCTAGTTCGGCGGCGTGTTCACGATAGTTGCGTCCCACACAGATGATCTTCGACGGGCGGACGGGCGCGAGCAACTTCGCTTCCGCCAACGCAAGGTGGTCCATCCGCTTGGAGGGCAGATCCTCGATGTCGCCGT
>Ga0070762_10000847_pt1 | contig 13548 bp, 14 predicted proteins | sample HubBroMetageREF2_FD_66726 | JGI IMG/M metagenome (GOLD analysis project Ga0070762, IMG submission 66726) | Reference soil microbial communities from the Hubbard Brook experimental Forest, New Hampshire, USA - Hubbard Brook CCASE Soil... | ecosystem: Environmental > Terrestrial > Soil >...
GTGGGTCACCCGCTCGGCGGCGAGCGCCGGGCGGAATGGCATAATCAATGGCTTGCCGCCGCGCCCCGGCAGCGGAGGATGGCTGCTGATGCTGCCGATTTCACCGGTATCCTTGCCGGTGAGAATTCCGACAATGCCGGGACTGGCCGCGGCGGCTTCGGTCTCAATCGAAGCGATCCGCGCGAAAGCATGCGGCGAACGCACAAAACAGGCATAGGCCTGTTGGGGCAGCGGAACGTCGGCCATGAAGCGGCCGTGGCCGCGAACGAGCGCGTCGTCTTCGAGGCGCGGTTCGTTGCCGGCGCGACCTTCTATTTTTGCATCCATGGCTTGTTCAGTAACGCTCTACTTTGCGGTGGCCGCGCCCCTTATAAACGAAATTACCGGGTGCTGAAGGAACCCTGTCCCGCCGGTGTTCCAGGCCGTTTTGCGTCAGCAGGCGTTTACTAGCTGAAGAAGCGGCAGAGATAGGAAGCTGATGCTCCGGCCGGGCACGTTCGCACTGACCTTGTTGTTGGCGGCGCTGACGGCGCTCGGCCCGCTCTCCATCGATATGTATCTGCCGTCATTGCCCGAGATCGGCCGCGCGCTCGCGGCGCCGACCGCCAGCGTGCAGTTGACCATCTCGAGCTATCTCATCGGCTTCGCCGTAGGACAGATCATTTACGGGCCGGTGTCGGACCGGTATGGGCGCCGGCCGGTGCTGTTCGGCGCGGTGGCCGTCTACCTGGCCGGCGTTATCACTTGCGCCGCCACGCCGTCGATTGACCCGCTGATTGTCGCGCGCTTTTTGCAGGGCATCGGCGGATCGGGCGCCATCGTGCTCGCCCGCGCCATTGTGCGCGATCTTTATTCAGGCGTACGGGCGGCACGCGAACTCTCGCTGATGGGGTCGATCAGCGCGTTTGCTCCCATTGTGGCGCCGATGATCGGCGGCTTGTTACAGACGCAATTTGGCTGGCGCGCAAACTTCGTCCTCATGGCGGTCGCGGCCGTCATCGCCCTGGCGATGGCGATCCGATTACTGCCCGAAACATTGCGGCAACGCAGCGCCGAGCCATTTTCGCTGAGATGGTTAGGCAGAGGTTACCTTTCGCTGCTGCGGCGGCCCAGCTTTGTCGCCTATCTCGCCATTTTTGCCATCAGCTATGCCGGATTATTCGCCTGGATTTCCGGGGCCGCCGTGGTGCTCGAAGGCATCTACGGCATGTCGGCGGTGACGTTCGGCTTTACCTTCGCGCTCGGCGCGGCTGGTTATATGACCGGCGCGGCCAGCGCCGCCCGGCTTGTCCAGCGGCTCGGCCTCGATCGGATGATGGGTCTCGGCGTCTCGTTCCTTGCCGCCGGCGGTACCGGGCTTGCGATCCTTGTCGCCATGCATATCCCCAACGGCCTCTGGCTTATTGTCATGATGGCGATTTATCTTGCCGGCCTTGGGCTGGCGATGCCGCAAGCCATGGCCGGTGCACTCACCCCGTTTCCCGAGCGTGCCGGCATGGCGGCGTCCCTGCTCGGTGTGGTCCAGCAATCGGCCGCGGCCGCAGCAGCCGCTGCTGTCGGCACCTATCTCGGACAATCCGCGTGGCCGGTCGCCGGCGCGGTTTTTGCCGCGGGATGGCTGACTTTCCTGGTTTGGGCGTTCACGCGCCAGCTGCGCGCGCGGGAAGTTGCGAACAATTCTTAATCACAGGTGCCACAATTGCATCGTTGCCTGATGCAGCCTGTTTGTTAGGATGCCGGAAGGGGGTGGCCATTTATGCTCGACGAGTCGCACCCAAGTTTCCCCAATGCTCGCGACTTGAGCTAACGCTTTTAAAGAGCAAGGCAAATGACGTCGGGCAGTCCGCTAAGCCGCCGCGCTTTTCTGGCCGGCGTAAGTGCCGCGGGTGGCGCCCTCACGCTCGCGTTGGCGATTCCGTTTAGATCGGCGCCCGCCGCCGCCGATGCGCCGGAAATCACCGCCTGGCTCACTATTCAACCGGACAATTCGGTGGTCATCCGCGTCGCCCATGCCGAGATGGGTCAAGGCGCCACCACAGGCCTCGCCATGCTGGTGGCGGAAGAGCTCGAATGCGACTGGGCAAAAGTCCGCACCGAATTCGTCTCCGCCAGCGAGAATTTCCGCCGCCATCGGGTCTACGGCGACATGGCGACCGGAGCTAGCCGCTCGATCGGATCGTCGCAGCTTTACTTGCGGCAAGCCGGCGCCACGGCGCGCGAAATGCTGATCGGCGCCGCCGCGGCGCGGTGGAACGTACCGGCGTCCGAGTGCGTCGCGCGCATGAGCACAATCACCCATAACCGAAGCGGCCGCACCACGACCTTTGCCGCCGTCGCCGTCGACGCCGCCAAGATCGAAATCGAAGACCCGCCGCTGAAAGATCCGAAGCACTGGAAGCTGTTGGGTACGCCGCGCCGGCGTTTGGATGTGCTCGACAAAGTGACCGCGCGGCCGGTTTACGCGATCGACGTCCGCCTGCCCGGCATGCTGTATGCCGCCATCAGGCAATGTCCGGTATTCGGCGGCTCGGTGAAATCCGTCGACGAAAACGCGATCGCCGGCATGAAGGGCGTGCGCCGCGTCGTGCGCATGGCCGATTCGGTCGCGGTGGTCGCCGATTCCTGGTGGCGCGCGAAGCGCGCGCTGGATGTGCTGCCGATTGTTTGGGACCAGCAAGGCAACGGCAGGGTATCGAGCGACAGCATCGCCGCATTGGTGCGAGGCGCGCTCGACGAGGAAGATGCTCAGATCGGTCAGTCCGACGGCGACGTGAGCAGCGGCCTGTCGCGCGCAGTGCGGCACGTCGAGGCCGAGTATGCCGTACCCTATCTCGCGCACGCCACCATGGAGCCGCAGAACTGCACCGCCCACGTGCGGGACGGGCGGGTGGAAATTTGGGCGCCGACCCAAGGCTCGCCGACGGCACTCGTCACCGCCGCCGTTGCCGCCGGCGTCGCCAACGATCAAGTGACCGTTCACACTATGATGCTCGGCGGCGGCTTCGGCCGCCGCGGCGCCATCCAGGAATATGTCCGCCAAGCGGTGCTCATCGCCAAGGAAGTCGACGCGCCGGTCAAGCTGGTGTGGACGCGCGAAGAAGACATGCGCCACGATTTTTACCGGCCGTTCGGAATGGCGCGGCTCGTCGCCGGCCTCGACGCCGAAGGCATGCCGACCGCGTTGAAAATACGGCTCGCCGGCCCGTCCTTCGTTGCCACCTTCGTGTCGGCGTTCGGCGCCAACATTATCGACCGGACCTTCCTCAGCGGCCTGATCGAGGAGGAAATGGCGTACGATCTGCCGAACTATCAGGTCGACTACGTCATCCGTCAGACGCCGGTACCGGTCGGGGTGTGGCGCGCGATCAATTATTCCGAAAACACCTTTTACAAGGAATGCTTCATCGACGAGCTGGCGCATGAAGCGGGAATCGACCCTTACCTGTATCGGCGGCGGCTGTTGCGCAACAGCCCAAAGAACCTCGCGGTGCTCGACGCCGCGGCGAAGAAGGCCGATTGGTTCAAGCCGCCGCCAAAGGGCGTATCGCGCGGCATTGCCGTGACCGAGGCCTGCGGCAGCTATTGCGCGCACGTGGTCGAGGTCTCGGTCGAGCGCGGCCGCATTCGCGTCCATCGCGTCGTCTCGGCGCTCGATCCCGGCTATGTGGTCAATCCGCTGTCGATCGAAATGCAGACCCAAGGCGCGATTGTCTACGCGCTGACCGCCGCGCTCTACGGGGAAATCACCATCAAGGACGGCGCCGCGGTGGAGGGAAATTTCGACGAGCACGAGATGCTGCGCCTGGCCGACGCGCCCAAGGTCGAGACCGTCGTCGTGCCGAGCGGCGACTTCTGGGGCGGCGTCGGTGAGCCGCCGGTCCCGCCGCTGGCGCCGGCGTTATGCAACGCGGTATTCGCCGCGACCGGCAAGCGCATCCGTAGTCTGCCACTCAAAAATCACGACCTGACCAGCGCGATTTAGGCCGCCCGCGCAATAGGAATTGGCGGCGGAACGCCCGCTTATGAGGCGTGTCCGCTTTTCAGAAATAAATTTTAGGAACGAAGAAGAAGCGGACGCCGCCTAGACGTTCTAGGCGCTGGCGGCCAATGCCGGCTTCCAGGCCCAAATTTCGCCAATACTCGCCCCGAAGGGCCGGCCAAGCTTTTCGAAAAGCGACTGATGTACCTCCACCTCGAAGCCGTGACCTTCGAGGATCGACACCAGCTCGGCTGCTCTGCGGTCGCGCCCGAATTCATGATACTCGATCACAGCGCGCTCGATCCGGGACCAACAAACGCCCCTGATGTTTCTCAGAATGTCGAACTCGCTGCCCTCACAATCGAGCTTTAGATAATTCACCACCTTGATCCCGTGGCTATCCATGATGCGCTCGAGCGACATCAGCGGCGTCGCAATGCGCTGGGCCGGCCCCGCGGCGATATGTTGATTGGTCAATCCCGCAACAATCCACCGGATCAATCGTCCCAGGACGCTTTGCTTATAGAACCACGGCGCGGACAGCTCGGCATTGTAGGCGATCATTTCCCAGCCGGGATGGTAAACCAATTGCATGGTTCCACCATCGCGCCCGGCGGCCGCCTGTACGGCCCTGACGTTGTTGAAACCGTTTCGCTCGATGTTTAATTTCAAGCATCCGAGCGACACCGGATTTGGCTCGACGCTGACGATGGAGCCCTGTGGAACCTGCGGCGCCGCCCAAAGAACGAACACGCCGATATTACCGCCAATGTCGACAACAGTGTCGCTCGGCCGCAGTTCAAAGCCGACACGAGCGTAGCGACCACGCTTGAAGATTTCCCACCTCAAGTATTTCGCGAGGGGCCGCATCGATTCGGATGTCAGATGGCACACCGTGCCATTAGGAAGTCCAACGTTTAATTCGACCACGACTAACCCTATGCTGTGTCAAATAGGCCGCGCCGTATCGTCGGCTCTATCCCGGTCCCTCGAATTTGAGCTGGTCATCAAAAATCTCAACATGACCGAGGCAGTCCTGTTCCAGTCAGATTGCTGTTACTCGCTGAAGATGTGAACGAAGCGGCACTGCCACACTTCTGCAATATTCCGAGATTCTATCCGCGTCGCGCCCTTAGCTATTGGCTGTCTCGAAGCGCTGCTTCCTCTGCTTTCGCGACCAAGTCAAGCATCGACGTTCTCGGCTGATGTTCGATAGCGATTGTCGGTGGAAGTTTAAGTCTATTTTACGCAGCGACGCGGTTCTGCGTACGTGCCTGCACTACTTTTGCAGTCGCCGTCTGCTCAAAATTGAGCACTTTTTCGAAAAGCTCTCGAACGCGGCATGTCGTACGCCTTCGCTAATCGGAACACTTTGTGCTAATCCTGTGAGATCGCCCAATTGGGCTGGCCTGATCGGAACATGACGAATGACATCACTTGCCGATCTACTCGACCCAGACCAATGGATCGTGTCGGGCAAGAATCTATTGGATTTTCCCTGGCCGGACGGCAACGACGAGCAAGAGGCGATGAAGCTCATTCTTTCCCGGCACCCCTTACTGAAGGACCACGTCGAGCGATGGTCGAAGCGGGTAATGGAGGCGCTCGGCCGGCGCGGCGGCGAAAAAGTCGGTGACGTTTTTGTGGAAGAATATCTTCGCGAACTGTGGGAGCGAAGCCGAGCTTCGTCCTGAATAACGTCGACTAGTGCCAAGCAGCGAGCCGATGATAGTCGCGCCTGTCTATCGCGCGCCAACAAATCGGAAGGATCACGTCACGACGATGGCGGTAAACGTCGTCATGCGCAAGCCCAGATCTAACGACTGCGCAGTGGATTGATCTGAAACAAGGCACTGCCACGACGCCGCATTGATTGATGCAGCGGTCAGAGGCTACGTGCGCAGCAGCGTCCGATCACCAATACCCTCGCCTACGACCCAAGTATCCGCCGCCACCCCCAAAAAGCAGCACTAGGACAACGATAATCAGGATCAATTCCATCGGAGGTTTCCTTTAACTGTGCTGGCATTATTGCCGCGCACCAAGCACTTCAATCCACCGATCGCGTTCGCATTTTGCCGAACGGGCTTCTTGATCTCGCCATCGGTTTTCAGATCTTGTCGTGTAGATCTTTCCGGCGGCACTTCCCGTCAGGAAAGGCCCGCCGGTCACCATCAATAGCCGCCCAACGCGCCGTTTATCAAACCGCCGACAAAGGGAATGCCGTAACCCGGGCAGCCGTTGTAACCATCGCACGTGTCATAGACCGGTCCGTTGCCGTTGCCGTAATAGCCGTTGCCGTAATAGCCACCGCCGTATTGGCCGCCATGACCGCCACGTGCATATCCGGGATGCCCGTGCCCGCCCACCGCGCGCCCGCCCATCGCATGCCCGCTCATTGCGTGTCCGGCGTTGTGACTACCTGCCGGGTCGCCGGCGGCGACCGCATTGGTTGCGAAAGGCACACAACCGAGCGCGACCGCGGTCGTGAGAGCGATGATTGTTTTATGAGACACGAAACTCTCCTTTTTGGCGCTCAAACAAAAATTCGTTCTGAGCACAAACAGAACGCAGGAAAGCCACTATTGGTTGCGCGCTGTGTGGACACGTTAGCGTGTTAGAGGAGATGCGTGTCACCGGTTGAACGCAACCGTCATCGCGGCGGATGGGTAGCGCTCCACTCAGCGGAGAAACATTTCCGAATTGACCGTACGCAATCGCCGCACCGGCTCGAAAGCCGTCCGAGCTAGAGAGAGCCCCGCTGGACGACGGTAACCATACGCACGAGAGAGCTGCGCCTTGTGTGCAAAATTGCTCAGAAATGCACAGAGCCGAGGGATCAGAAATGCGTTGAAGGGGCCGCGATCGAGTACCGATTGGATGCCTGAACGATATCCGAGTAATCATGCCACACGCGATCCGAGGGCGTGGGCACCGATCCTCGCCCGCTACCGGGAGCCGAACTGCGCCCGCAGTACGGTCGAACTTGCGATCACGGCCGTGCCTTTCGTGCTCTTATGGATTCTAATGTGGACCGCTCTCGGCGCCGGCTACTGGGTCGACCTGTTGCTCGCCGTGCCGGCTGCCGGTTTCCTCGTACGCCTCTTCATGATCCAGCACGATTGTGGCCACGGAGCATTCTTCCGCCGACGTCGGGTGAATGACTGGGTCGGACGCATCATTGGCGTATTGACCCTGACGCCCTACGATTTCTGGCGCCACAGTCATGCACTCCACCATGCGAACTCGGGCAATCTTGATCACCGCGGATACGGCGATATCGACACGCTGACCGTGCGAGAGTTTCTGGCATTACCCCGATGGCGTCGGCTCCTGTATCGGCTGTACAGGAATCCGATCGTAATGTTTGGATTGGGTCCGATGTATCTGTTCGTCTTGCAGCACCGCCTGCCGGCGGGACTAATGCGCAGCGGTTGGCACTCCTGGTTGTGCACGATGGCAACGAACCTCGCAATCGCAGCTCTCGTGGCTACGATGATCTGGCTGGTCGGCCTGCGTCCATTCTTGCTTGTGCAATCGCCGATCACGCTTATCGCAGGTTCGGTTGGTGTTTGGCTGTTCTACGTTCAACACCAGTTCGAGGACACTTTCTGGACCCACGACGAGAGCTGGAATTTTCACGCTGCGGCGCTGCAGGGCAGCTCGCATTACGACCTACCAAAGGTGTTGCGGTGGTTTACCGCCAACATCGGGGTGCACCACATCCATCATCTCTGTAGCCGTATCCCTTATTACCGGTTGCCCCAAGTGTTGCAGGATCACCCGGAGCTTGCTTCCGTCGGGCGCCTCACACTGCGCCAAAGCCTCCATTGCGTGCCCATGGTTCTTTGGGACGAAGGAGGGCGTAGGCTCATTTCCTTTCGCGAGATGCGATCCTTAGGCTCGGCAATGAATGGAAGAACGGTCGCCGCACCGAATGGGCATAGTGCAGCCTTAGCAGCGCGCAACGAGGGACCAAGCCATAACGGTCGCCTTGCTCAGTCTTTTGCTGGCGCTGTCATCGCGCGGCCCACAATTTTCTAGACAGATTTTTGCTGCGGGCAAAAAGTGACGGTCACGCATGCCCTATGGCCCTCATGGCGGGGATTGATTTGGAGCTCGCCGCCAATCTGCTCGACGAGCCAAAGGACGATTTTCAGCCCAAACCCCTTGCTCTTACCGGCCTCGCCTCCGGCGGCCAGTCCCGGCCCGTCGTCCAGCACCGACAGCGAATAAGCGGCAGGCGCGCGCTTTACAACACGCACGGTAATGTCACCGTTCGTGTGTTTCACCGAATTGGTGATTAGCTCGTTGGTGATCAACCCAATCGCGTTGGCGAGCGACGACGATATCTCAGTCGTCGTTCCTTCGACGACGATGGCATGATCGCTTCGGTTTTGGAGAAGCAGACTCGAAAGGTCGTGGCACACGCCGACCAGAAATTCCTTCAAGTCCATATTTGCTGGCTGGTCGAGAAGACCCAGCCGATTATGGACGGTTCCGAGAGCGACAACGCGACGAGCCGCGATGCTCAGTTGGATGCCCGCCTCCGCCGTCGGCATGGTCCGGCTTTGCGACGACAGCAAACCTGCAATCAACTGCAGGCCGTTAGTGACCCGGTGCTCGAATTCCTGGATCAGCATGGCTTGTCGCTGAGTCAAATCGCGATTTTCCGCTCGCAGCGCACTTTCGCGTGCGAGCGATGCTTGCAACTCGGCCGCCAATGCATCGGATGGCCTCTCGTCGCTTGTATCGCGCCAGACCGCTTGCAACCCGGGGAACTGAAATACCGGCTCGCGCGCAGAGTTCGAGCTGCTCATGGCTACCTCCGTGCCAACGTCTCGCACGAGGCTGGCACTGCACCGCAGCGCAGACTGAGCCGAAGTGCTCACTGCACAGATTTACTAAAGTTTTACTAAAATACACAATTGCTTGGCTGAACTCTGGAAATTCAAGCCACCGCGTATTCGCTCAAGGAAAAGTCACTGCGGCGTTCTCACAGTGCGCGGCTGTTCGGCCAGGACTACGCTCAATAACGAGCTATGGACTTCAAGATGACCGTTGTAATCAATGAAACCTGCTTCGCGAAACTTATTCATGAAATGGCTTACCCGCGATCGCGTTGTACCGATCATCTCCGCAAGAGTTTCCTGAGTGATCTTCGCCATCAGCGGTTCGGGCCGACCTTCCTTGCCGAAATTGGCCAACAGCAGCAGCAATCGGGCAAGCCGTTTCTCTGTGGAATTGAATAGTTGGTCCACCAAATCTTCTTCCACGCGAGCGGTCCGCGCCAAAACGTGCGAAACAAACATTTGTGAAAATGTGGGCTCATCCCGCAGAAGCCGTTGGATTTCGCTCTTGTCCACTCGCATAGTGACGCATTCCGACATGGCGCTTGCGGTCGCCAATCGTTTCGGCTGTCCGATCAAGCATCCTTCACCCACGAATTCGTCGATACCCAAGATCGCGACGACGGCTTCCTTGCCCTGCTTGGATACGACGGTGACTTTGACTTTGCCTTTTTTGATATAGAAAACCGCATTGGCCTCATCGCCCTGCGAAAAGATGATTTCGCTCTTGCGATGCTTTGCAAGAGTTCGACCCCTGGCCGCGGTATCAAGGAATAGAGCCGGATCGAACCGCCGCCCCTTTGCCGTTTTGGGGGTTATGCCGCGCTCGCTCATTTGAGTTCCCACCAATCTGCGCAATTTACGCGCAATCGCTACGCGGCGCCTGATTAAAATAGCTCGCTTTGTTAGATGATCGTCGTTATCGGCGCTCCGGCGGGTCACGATCGTTGCGGTATTCCTCGATCGCACGCATGATAAGCTTTTTGACACTTTCGATCGTAACGTCATCGCGTCGCTCGATACCGATCTCCTTACTTACGTTCTTGGGTTGTTTGGGCTGGCCGGTCACGTCGAAACCGTCGCCGCAGGTGACCGTGACCGCGCCGCTGCCCGGAACAATCAAATAGGCGCGGCTTTGGTGGCCCTTTCCATAGCCCGACTTGTCTTGCTGACCCTGCTGATCCGTTATGCGGAAAGCAACTGACGCGGGCCGCAAGGTTTGTCCGGTTCGGCCGTACTGCCGAATTTCTACCTTACCGCCGAGCGGCTGCAATTTCTGAGCTGCAGCCTGTAATTGGGGCAGCACCACATCGCTCAATACCGCAATGTCTGCATCGGCTTCGGCCTGCACACGGCTTGCCTCCGTTGGGGCTTCCAATTCTTGGTTGTGTTCAAGCTTCGCTTTCTTGAACGCGTCACCGTAGTCGTCATCGCCACCGGTCATGTTGAAGCCCTTCCTCGTTGCTCGCGTCGGCGGCAGTCCGCCGTACTGGACCTGCTGGCCGTCGTCGAGAATCGTCAAGGCGGCGGCTAAGGCAGCCGTTCATCCTCAGGCGGCGACCTGCTTTCGGAACACAACTCTGGTCGTCACGCCGCCGCACTCAGCACACTCGAATTTGTGAACCGTAAGGTCGTGGCGAGTGGGATGTCGTTCGATGCGCGCGAGCTTTATCGGCTTGCGGCATCTCGGGCAGGTATCATTCATAAACAGGTCAAAAGACATGGCGCGTCCCTTTGTGGGCTCGGTGGCGGATGTGCTCGCACGCAGCCATAGAACTATTTGCAAAAATCCCCGAAATGCCGCGCTCGCGTTGCGTCGCTCTCAACTGCTGTTTCCGTACGCCAAGCACTGTATATGGGGACGGCCATCTCGAATTACGACGACAAACACGCAATCCCGACAATTGGCCGGCGACAAGAGGCTTGCCTTATTCGGTCCGGATTATGCGGACCGACTTTATTTCAGGTGAGCGAGCGCTACCCTCTGTTGGCGCCTCAACTTATCGCCATATACGCTAGTTATTTGAGTGATGCATTCAAACGATATTTCCTCGATGTTTTCGAAATGGCACTTACCGATGCCGTAAATCTTGGTGCCGTAAATCTTGGTGCCGTAAATCTGGGTGCCGTAAACCCGAGCAAGCAGCGCTAACGCCGTCAGATCCTTCTTAAGGACACCGGCGCCAAGTGGAATAAGTGTTCCGAGCTCGAACCGGCGCCCCCGCAAGGACGAGCTCGTGACCCTTGCCGGCGTCAAGTACGGCATCGACAACGCGCGAGCTCGGCGCGACCGGAGTGGGAGCTTGGATACGATACGTCTAGAAGCAGATGGCCGCGGGTCGTTCAGCTTCACATTTTCCTCGGCGCGCGGAGAGATGTCCGGGCGCGTCAACGTTGGGACCGAAGGGCCTCCGGACAGGCGATCGACATCGGACAAAGAGCAGGCGGCCAAAAACCAAATTCTGGCGCTGGCCCGCGAACTCGCCCAGACCTGCGAATAGCAGCCTGGTCACAGCGATCACTGCCGAAATGGGAGGGCCGACCATGACGACGGGCTACGGCAACACCAGCCTCGCAATCAAAGTGGGCTATTACGTGTTAGCCGCAGGCGTGGCCGTCTTTGTCGCCATGCTGATCCTGACGGCTTATCCCTAAGCCCGGCTCTGCCATGGCCACGCGAACCACCGAAAAAACCGTGACCTTCTCGCATCCCTTCTTGTTGAAGGGCGTCGATCGGATTTTGGCGGCGGGCGACTATCGCGTTGTGACGGATGAAGAGCTAATCGAACAATTATCATTCCCGGTTTATCGTCGCGTCGCCACTATGATCTTCGTACCGGCGGATTCGCAGAATGCTTCTTCGCTCGAGATGGTGAGCATCGATCCGCGCGACCTTCAGGAGGCGCAAGATCGAGACGCGGAACCACCGCGAACCGCGACATCCCCCAAGTGACGCGATTGATCTAAAGCGGGCACCGCATAGTCCGACGGTATCGGCTGGATTCCCGCTAAAGTATTACAGCCAGCTTGTGGATTTTGACGGCGCGGTGTGGCACGCTGCGTTCGGGAGCGATCAGGCTATTTAATACCGCTCGCCGAACGACCGCCGCCGACGCGCAAGCGATTTCCAACTAACAAACCTTTCTGGACAAAAAGCTGAAAATTCTTACTGCGCTTAAGCCGCCTTCGCTTGTGCGAACAGTCACTGGGTTTAACTTTGCGAAAATCCGACTTGCGAGAGTCCCACTTGTGAAAATCTGTCTCGCAAGAATCTGACTTGCGAACAGCAAGAACAGGAGTGAACCGTGACGAGAATAACCTCTTCGATGATTTTGATGGTTTCGGCCATGCTCGCGATTTTTTGCGGCATCGCTATCGGCGCGCAGGACAAGTACGCGCTGAAATTGGGCAAACTGTCGTTTGGCGATTTCAGGGGCTACGAAAATTGGAAGAACGTCGCGGTCAGCCAGACTGAAAAGCAGTTGAAGGTTATTTTGGCGAACGACCTGATGATCGACGCCTATAAGCGAGGCCTTCCCGCCGACGGCAAGTTTTTCCCCGACGGGGTCAAGATTGTAAAGATCGAATGGTCGTTCAAGAAAAACCCGGTGTCGCCTTATTTCGTACAGGTGCCGGACGCGCTGCAAGCGGTTGACGTCATCGAGAAGGACACCAAGAGATTCCCGGACACCCACGGCTGGGCCTACGCCAACTTCACCTATGACGCCGCGGCCGACACTTTTAAACCTGAGGGAACCGAACCGAACTGCGGATTTGCGTGCCACACCGTGGTGGCGTCGAAAGATTACATCTTTACCGAATATCCCAAGCACTAGCCCGGCGATTTGATCGGCCGAAACGTCGCGATGCCTGCGCCGCGTTTGGTGCGGCGCGGGCGTCTGCTTTTATGCGGCGGGCCGTTCTACTTCCGCTGAGCCGCCCCCGGTGAATCAGCCGCAAAGACCTGCCCGGCCCATCTCGCGCCCCTCAGCGCAAGCGGGTATGATTCATGCACTCCGCTGAACAAACACCACCCGGCGAGGGGCGATGAAGCGGCGCAAACAAGAAACCCGCAAGCGCAAAGTGGCGCCGCGCAAAGCCGCTGTCCGCCCGTCGCGCGGGGCGGCCACGCCGCGAAAGGCTTCGGGCAAATCTGAGAAGACCGAGCTGCAAAACCTTAAGCGCGAACGCGACGACGCCATCGAGCGGCTTAACGCCACGTCGGAAGTGCTACGGGTGATCTCAAGCTCGCCGGGCGATCTTGGACCGGTCTTCGACACTATGCTCGAGGATGCGGTTCGCATTTGCGACGCCAAGTTCGGCAATATCTTTCGCTGGGACGGCGAGGGCTTCCGTCTCCTGGCGACGCATAATACGCCGGCCGCCTATGCCGAAGCACGCAGGCAGACGCCGATGCCTTTCTTACCGAATGATCCTCTCGGCCGCCTGGTGGCAACAAAAACGGTCGTTCATGTTGCCGATATCAAAGCAGACGAGAGCTACGTCGAGCACCGCAATTCTGGAATGGCTGCCGCTGCTGAACTCGGCGGTATTCGGACGGTGCTGTTTGTTCCAATGCTGAAAGACAATAAGTTGCTCGGCATCTTCAGCATTTTCCGCCAAGAAGTCCGCCCCTTCACCGACAAGCAAATCTCGCTGGTCGCAAACTTTGCCGCGCAAGCTGTCATCGCCATTGAGAATGCGCGGCTCCTTAGCGAA
>Ga0070762_10000848_pt1 | contig 13544 bp, 9 predicted proteins | sample HubBroMetageREF2_FD_66726 | JGI IMG/M metagenome (GOLD analysis project Ga0070762, IMG submission 66726) | Reference soil microbial communities from the Hubbard Brook experimental Forest, New Hampshire, USA - Hubbard Brook CCASE Soil... | ecosystem: Environmental > Terrestrial > Soil > Temperate...
TTGTCGGGATCTCCGCTGGTTTGGGCTGCGGTTTTCTGGTAAGCGGAATGGCCCCCACCTTTCCCTGTGTGATATTCGGCTTTCTGGATCGCTGCAAGAACGGCCTCCGATCCGCCCTCACCCTTCATGTCGTTCAGGAAATCTCCATCGACTTTGAATGTGACGCCGTGCTCCTGAAGATATTTAACCAGTTGCGCGTCGGGAGTCTGGTTGCTGATGGCATCGTCGATGTCATCTTCGCTCATCGGGCCCGGAGCTTCGCCAGCGCCAGCAGGAGGCTCGGCGTCGCTGACGAGGTAGGACATCGGTTGATAGTTCACCTTAATCAGACGGACTGCATCTTCTGCGGTGGACTCATCGACTGCGGCGACCGCAACGATTTCATCTCCTGCCCATTGGGCGGTGGTTCCGGCTTTCTGAATGATCTCGACCGCCTTCACACCCGGCAATTTTTCTGCCGCGCTGGTGTCGATGCTGACGATCTTTGCTTTTGCGTAAGGCGCGCGCAGAATTTTGCCGAAGAGCATGTTCGCGCCGTGATAGTCGTAAGTGTACTTCGCACGGCCGGAAACCTTGAAGGGCGCGTCCACGCGAGAAATACGCTTGCCGATGAGGCTGCGATGTTCAGCGTCAGGCCAATTGTAGTCCGGCATCGCTCACGCTCCTTTCTGCGCCATCTGCACAATCGCCAGATGAATTCCGTGATAAGTCCCGCACCGGCAAACATTCCCGCTGAGGCCGTGACGGATTTCTTCCGGACTTGCATTCGGATGTTTATCCAGCACCGCCTTGAATGCAACGATGAACCCGGAAGTGCAAAAACCGCACTGTGAAGCGTCGTTATCGACGAACGCTTGCTGGATGGGGTCGAGATTTTCGCCCTGCATGACGGCCTCGACGGTCGTGATCGCCTTGCCCTGCGCTTCAATTGCCAGAATCGAGCAGGCGTAAACCGGCTTGTTGTCCAGGAGCACAGTGCAGGCACCGCATTCGGCACGATCGCAAACGCGCTTGGCGCCGGTGATCTCAAGCTGATCGCGCATTGCGTCGAGCAAAGTCACACGGGGCTCAAGCTGCAGAGTATGTTTCTGGCCATTGATAGCAAGCTCCACGGGCACTTTTCCAGGGCCGTAAACCTTGACCGGCACACCTGCCGCTTGCACCACTTTGGTTCCGAGAATTGGGACAGACGCAGCGGAAATAGTAGAAATTTTCAGAAAATCGCGGCGGGAAACGCCCGAGCTGTCATCTTTAGGTTCATCGTTCAAAGGATCGCGGTCTTGCATTTGCAATCTCCGAGGGGACCTGAGTCAGAAGAAGAATTAGACACGGTTCAGACTGTTTCGGTTAGCGATTTAGATGTCTGATCTAAAGTGTGAGTTTGCCTCTCGGCAGTCAAAAAAGTATGTAGCAGCGTCCCAGGGGTCAATGGTGCTTACCAGCTGATAACTGCAACTCTCAATTGTTTGCCGACTCTTAAGGCCAATTTCTTAGGCGACGGAGGAGTAAGGACAATTCGCGGGTCGTTGATGACTTCGTTATCGATCCTAACTGAGCCCTGCTTTAGCTTCCGCACTCCGTCGGTTGCAGATGTAGCCAATCCACATTTAACAAGAAGCCGATCCAACCGTAAGAGAGCTCGCGAGCTGGCATCGATGGATCCACCCATTTCCTCAACGGCAACCGTCACTTCCTCCACATCTTGCGGCACCTCGTCCTTCTGAAACTGCTTCCCCCAATCCTCGCCGGCTTTTGTCGCAGCATCGGGAGAATGAAAATCCGCCACGATCCGCCGCGCCAGATCTTTCTTCGCTTGCATTGGATGCGACTCGCGCTTCATCTTTTCGATCTCGGTCATCGACACGTCAGTGAGGAGTTCGTAGTAGCGCCACATGATTTCGTCGGAGACCGACATAATCTTTCCGTACATTTCGAGCGGGGGCTCGTGGATGCCTATCGCGTTACCCAACGACTTCGACATTTTCTGGACACCATCCAGACCTTCCAGAATCGGCGTCGTGAGCACAACTTGCGGTTCTTGGCCGTAAGCACGCTGCAGTTCGCGTCCCACGAGGAGATTGAATTTCTGATCGGTACCGCCTAGTTCAACATCAGCTTCAAGCGCGACCGAGTCGTATCCCTGCGCGAGCGGATAGAGCAATTCGTGCACGGCAATCGGCTTCTCTTCCAGGAAGCGTTTGTGGAAGTCCTCGCGCTCGAGCATCTGCGAGACCGTATATTTGGCCGCGAGACGGATAAAGTCGTCCGCGGTAAATTTCGAGAACCAACGGCGATTGAAATCGATTACCGTCTTTTGGGGATCAAGAATCTTGAAAACCTGTGCTTTGTAGGTTTCTGCGTTCTGCTCAATCTGCTCGCGCGAAAGCGGCGGGCGCGTGGCCGAGCGGCCTGTCGGATCCCCAATCATTCCCGTGAAATCGCCGATCAGGAAGATGACCGTGTGGCCGAGATCCTGAAAATGCTTCAGCTTGCGCAGCACGACTGTGTGCCCGAGGTGCAAGTCCGGTGCAGTAGGATCCATGCCGAGTTTCACGCGCAGGGGCTTGCTGGTCGCGCGGGATTTTTCCAACTTGGAACGCAGTTCGCTTTCGCGAATGATTTCCGCGCTGCCTTTTTTTATGTAGGCTAACTGCTCGTCGACCGGTGCAAAGTTTGGCATGGACTTTCGATTATAAGCAATGTTCCGCCGAGCTTCCCTCGGCGGACAGCCGGGGCCGGCTGCCACCACGTGTGCTTAGCGCGCCTTCAATCGCCGCCCTGTTACCTCAAACTTCCCTTGCAGAACAATACTGATTGCCTCAGAGTACGCGATGTGCTCTTGCTCGAGAATGCGGGTGGCGAGGCTGTGTTCGTCGTCAGAGTCGAGCACCGGGACCGCCTTCTGCAGAATGATGGCGCCGTGGTCGAGTTCTTCGTCTACGAAGTGGACCGTGCATCCAGAAACTTTCACACCGTAAGCGAAAGCTTGTTCCTGGGCTTCAAGTCCCGGAAATGCCGGCAACAAAGAGGGATGAATGTTAAGGATACGCCGGGCGAACTGCTGCACGAACCATGGCGACAGCAGACGCATGTACCCCGCAAGACAGACGACGTCAACTTGGTGTTTCTGAAGCGCTGCCACGACTTCACGATCGTGCTCGACTCGGTCTCTATTCTTAGACGGAATTACCAGCGAGGTAAGCCCCAGCCGGCGAGCGGTTTCAATGCCACCTGCATCCTCCAGATTGGAAATAACGACGGCGATCCGCGCGTCCCGAATGCGCCCAGCGGCAACATTCTTAGCAATGGCCTCGAAGTTCGAGCCGCGTCCAGATAGCAGGATGCCAAGATTTTTCATGAGATTTCTAAGTCGTCAGCCGTCAACAATCGGCCAACCGTTATCATAATTCAACTTGAACGCCGGCTCCCCGGTTTGCTACCGTCCCAAGTGGTCCGATATAGTTTTAGAGGGCATGTACAAAGACTTCCATGCTGCGGACCGCTTGACCAGGAAGGAAGTGCACTGCATTTATCAGGCGCTGATCGTGGCCATTGCTACGCGGCATGCGGATGCAGTGGACATCAAATTTCTGGTGGACGGTCGTCCCGTCTGGATTGCTCTGCCCCATCCCGCGTGGGTTGAATATCAGAAACGCACGGGAAAGTTGATTACCGATCCGCTCGCCGTGGAGATTGCCGGGCACTATCTCAAATCCGCGCTGGAATCGGGCGAAGGAATGGATCGGGAAATGTATTCGCTGACGGTCGCACAGACGCTTGAACATCTGGAAGCGGCGGTGGAAGAGAAAGTTGGTTCTCAGCCCGTCGGGTAGCGCACACGCATACACGCTTTCCATCTCGTCGCAAGGGTTCCGCGCGTGATCCTGCAATCCGCAGCTCGCAACAGGAGACATTACGATGGCCAGTACAACGATAGAAGTTGAAACACCCGCCCACGACCAGAGGCATCCCAAGCTGGCGCGCTGGGTGGAAGAAATTGCGCAGCTGTGCAAACCCGATCGGGTTCACTGGTGCGACGGCTCGCCAGAGGAGTATCAGGCGATGCTTCGGCTGATGATCCTCACCGGCACAGCCGTCCCGCTAGATCCGGCGAAGCGCCCCAACAGTGTGCTGGTCCGGTCGGATCCGGGGGACGTAGCCCGCGTCGAAGATCGAACTTTCATCTGCTCGCGAACCAAGGAGGATGCTGGTCCGACCAACAACTGGGAAGATCCTGCGAAGATGAAGCAGAAGCTCACCGAGCTCTTCACCGGTTCCATGGTTGGTCGCACCATGTACGTGATTCCCTACAGTATGGGCGCGATCGGCTCGCCAATGGCCAAGATTGGCGTTGAAATCAGCGATTCACCGTATGTTGTCGCGAATCTGCATCTGATGGCTCGTGTTGGCATTCGGGTGCTCAAGGTGCTCGGTGACCACGGTGAGTTCGTTCGCGGACTACATTCCGTCGGCGCTCCGCTCGGCGCGAACCAGCAGGATTCCACCTGGCCGTGCAATGCCGCTCATAAATACATCTGCCACTTTCCAGAGACGCGCGAGATTTGGTCGTACGGTTCCGGTTACGGCGGAAATGCCCTGCTCGGCAAAAAGTGCCACGCCCTTCGCATCGCCTCGGTACAGGCGCGCGATGAAGGTTGGATGGCCGAGCACATGCTCATCCTCAAGCTGATCAGCCCGTCCGGACAGGTGAAGTACATGACCGGGGCGTTTCCTTCCGCCTGCGGCAAAACTAACCTGTCGATGCTGATCCCAACAATTCCCGGCTGGAAGGTCGAGACCATCGGAGATGACATTGCCTGGATGAAATTCGGCGCCGATGGCCGGCTCTACGCCATCAATCCCGAGTACGGTTTCTTTGGCGTCGCGCCGGGCACAAGCATGAAGTCGAATGCCAACGCCATGCTCACGGTCGCCCACGATTGCATCTTTACCAACTGCGCGATGAAGCTCGACGGAGACGTTTGGTGGGAGGGCATGACCGATAAAAAGCCCGCCGAGCTCGTGGACTGGCTGCGGCGTTCGTGGACGCCGGATTCAGGACGCAAGGCGGCTCATCCGAACGCGCGGTTTACCGCGGTTGCGAAGCAGTGCCCGGTCATTGCCCCGGAGTGGGAAGATCCCAAAGGCGTCCCGATCGATGCGATCCTGTTTGGCGGAAGGCGCGCCGGAATTGTTCCCTTGGTCACGGAAGCTTTTGATTGGCAGCATGGCACGTTCCTGGGTGCCACGGTCAGCAGCGAGACCACCGCGGCGATCACTGGCAAAGTGGGCCAGCTGCGCCGTGATCCGATGGCGATGCTTCCGTTCTGCGGATACAACATGGGCGATTATTTTGCCCACTGGCTCAAGATGGGCGCCAGTTCCGACGCATCCAAACTACCAAAGATTTGCTACGTGAACTGGTTCCGCCAGGATAAAAACAGCAAGTACCTCTGGCCCGGATATGGAGAAAACAGCCGCGTGCTGAAATGGATCTTCGAGCGTTGCGATGGCAAGGTGCACGCAAAAGAAACGCCCATCGGCCGCATTCCTGCTGTGGCCGATCTTGACACGAAGGGGCTGGATATTAAGGACGCTAATGTCGAGGAACTGCTAAGCGTCGATCTCGAAGGCTGGCTGGCGGAGGTTCCTCTCATCAAAGAGCACTTCGCTAAATTCGGCGATCATCTGCCGAAGGGATTGCAAGATGAAGTTGCGGCACTGGAACAGCGACTGAAGTCAGCGAAGAAGTAGCCGATTTGTCATAACAAACTGCCATGGGAGCGGAGTCGAGGGACTTTGTGTTTGATGATTCTTCGCTCCGGATGACAGGCGTAACTCTAGCGCTGGTTTTTGCGCATTAGCTCGTGCCCGAGTCGCGGATTCCCGCGACAGCCATCATCCGTCCCGTGACTCCCTTTTCCGCGCGATACGAAAATAGCAGGTCCGAACGACAAGCCGTGCACAGCGCCGAGCCACTGATGTTCTTGGGCGAAACACCAGCATCGATTAGCTGATGGCGATTGGCTTCGACCAAATCCAGGAAGATTGTCGTTGGTAGTTCACTGTGACCCGGAGCCCGAGCCGTCAGGAACAGCAGCGGATACTTTTCGCGCACCGGATCCGATTCTTTGATCTCGCGAAACAAATCGTCCGCGTAAGCGAACTGTGATTCGAACTGCTGGCGCACTTCCGGTCCAACGTCGTAGCAGCAGGACCGGATTCCCGGGCCGATCGCAGCCTTAATGTTCTTCGGCAGCGTGCCAAACCAACGGCGCATTTCTCCCACGCCTTTTTCAACAATGCGCTTGACGGTACCGCGCCAACCCGCGTGAAACACTCCCACGGCTCTCTGCTCGGTGTCGGCGAGGATTACCGGTAGACAATCAGCCGTTTGGATGCCGACCAAAATGCCGGGCGTACGGGTGATTAGACCATCCCCAACCAAAGGTTCCTTCGGCAACTCGGTTACGCAATGGATGAGATCGGAGTGAATCTGGCGCAGAGTGACCAGAGGCCATTCCTTCTTGCCGCTGTGGGCTCCGAGTTGCTGCAGGAAAGCCGCTCGATTGCGTTCGACCGCGCCGTGCGAATCTTGTTTGGTGAATCCAAGATTGAGAGTATTTCCGCCGTAAGCGCGGGAAAATCCGCCGACCCGTGTGCTGAATCCATGAACCAGCCACGGAGTGCGAGCGAGGTTCTCGGCATGAAGAATGGTCAGTTGAGCTTTGTCGGCGCTCTTGATGGGCACCAGAACATACTAACAATCAAGTGCGGCTAGTCTCGGACTTCATTTGTGCCAATCCGTGGCCTGCTCGTAGGCATACGCAAGCTGCAGAACTCTGTCTTCCCGCCAATGCGGGCCGATAATCTGCAGTCCGATGGGAAGACCTGCTGTTGTATATCCGCACGGGATCGAGATCGCGGGAAGTCCCCATACATTTGCCGGGCGCGTATTCCTTAACAGAAGGAGTTCACAGGGGCGCAAAGCATCCGGGTCGCGCTTCAAGTCAGCAATCGCCGGCGCGGGAATCGGCGTTGTCGGGGTCACAAGTAAATCTACCTCTTCAAATACTTTCCCGATCTCGCTGCGGATTTGTTTTAGCTCGCGCTCTGCCTGTTCTATCTGCGCGGCGCTAATCCCCTCGCCCGTGCGGATGCGGCGCAAGGTTTCCGGTTGGTAGAGTTCGGGACTCCTCGACACGAACTCACGATGACAGGCGTAGGACTCCGCGGCTTGCAATGTGCGGTCGGTCGGGACATTAATCTCGATCTCTAACAGATTATTGCCAAGGCTTCTTAGCACGCCGAGCGCACCTTGCACCGCCGATCCAACTTCCGAATCGAGATCTTCGTAGAAGAATTTCCTCGTCACGCCGATTCTTACCGGCGTCGAGCCCCCGTAAGTAGCAGCCAGATAGTCACCAACCGGCACGTCTGCGCCGTTCTTGTCGTAGCCCGCGATCGACTGCAAGATAACCGCAACGTCTGCAACCGTCCGCGCGATCGGGCCGACGTGATCGAGCGACATTGAGAGCGGGATTACGCCTCGTACGCTGACTCGCCCATAGGTAGGCTTCAGGCCGACGACTCCGCACAACGCCGCCGGCTCGCGAACCGAACCAGCGGTATCCGTCCCAATCGCGCCGTAACACAAGCCCGCAGCCACCGATGCAGCCGAGCCTCCCGATGATCCCCCGGCGATGCGAGCGGGATCCCACGGATTGTGAACTTCGTCGTAGTAGCTAATCATCGAGCTACCGCCGTAGGCGAACTCATGCAGGTTCTGCTTTCCTAAGAGGACGGCTCCAGCGTCGTTTAGTCGTCGCACGACTTCGGCATCATCTTCTGGAATGCGATCCTTGAATAAAGCACTGGCGGCGGTGGTGCGGATTCCAGCAGTATCGATAAGGTCTTTCAAAGCCAGCGGTATACCGTGCAACGGTCCACGCCAATTTCCACGCAAGATTTCTGCCTCGGCCGCCCTGGCCTGAGCTAGTCCAGATTCCGCGGCGACCGTGATAAAGGCGTTGAGCATGGGATTGAGTCTCTCGATCCGTGCCAGGCAGTCCCTTGTCAGCTCCACGGGCGACACTTCCTTTTTATGCAACCGCTCGCCAGTTTCTACAATCGATGTCAGCATGTTTGTTTGTCTTGATCGGACCGACCGTCGCGCGAACTATTATCATCTGACAGTCATGCTTTGCCGCATTCGAAAAGTCTATAATCTTTATTGCTTGTGCGAGGTGCAAGAATTACGCCATGGCTCAGCTGATTGCCACTCCAGTCGCAACCCACGGATTTCTCCTCGACGGCAAGTGGATCGAGGAAGGCGAGCAAATCGAGATTCGAGCTCCCTACGATGGCAGCGTTGTCGGCCATGTGTTTCAGGGGAGGCGCGAGCACGCAGAGGCCGCCATCACGGCGGCCGTCAAGGCTTTCGGCACCACGCGAAGGCTTCCAGCCTTTGAGCGGCAACGAGTGTTGCGCCGCGTCGCTGAGAGTATTGCCCAGCGCAAAGAAGAGTTCGCCCACGTGTTGGCGCAGGAAGCAGGAAAACCGATCAAGGCTGCGCGAAGTGAAGTCGAACGAACCATCTTCATTTTTACTGTAGCCGCTGAGGAGAGCACGCGCATCTATGGAGAATATCTGCCGCTGGATTGGCAGGAGTTCACAGCGGGACGTTGGGGCGTCGTGCGCCGTTTCCCTTTGGGACCGATCGGGGGAATCACGCCGTTCAACTTTCCACTTAATCTGGTGGCGCACAAAGTAGCTCCGGCGATTGCGAGTGGATGCACGATGGTGTTAAAGCCCGCGCCGCAGACGCCGTTGACTGCATTGCTGATAGCGGAGGCGGTGCAGCAGGCCGGGTGGCCGGACGGCGCGCTGAACCTCCTTCCACTGTCCAATGAGGACGCTGGATTGCTGGTGACTGACGAGCGTCTAAAGTTGATCAGCTTCACCGGCAGCGCCGCGGTCGGCTGGGAAATCAAGCGGCAAGCCGGCAAAAAGAAGGTCGCGCTGGAACTGGGAGGGAACGCTGGAGTCATCATTCACAGTGACGCCGATCTGACTTACGCGGCGGAGCGATGCGTGACTGGCGGCTTCTCCTACTCGGGACAATCCTGCATTTCGGTACAGCGAATTCTGGTCGAACGGTCGGTTCTGGAGAAGTTCACCGACCTTTTTGTAGCGGGAGTTATGAAGTTGAAAACCGGAGATCCACTGGAGGAATCAACCGATGTTGGCCCGCTGATTCGTGAAAGCGATGCTATCCGTGCCAGCGACTGGGTTCAGGAGGCGGTGCGAAGCGGTGCTCGATTGCTTTGTGGTGGACAACGCAAGGGGTCGATCCTCGAGCCGACCGTTCTAACTCGTACGCGTCCCGAGATGAAGGTGAATTGCCAGGAAATTTTTGCCCCGGTGGTCACGATCGAGTCGTACGACGATTTTTCTGAGGCGTTGAAGCAGATTAACAACTCTCCATACGGATTGCAGGCGGGTATCTTTACCAGGGATGCCAAGCTGATGTTCAGCGCCTACGAAGAGCTCGAAGTGGGAGCCTTGATGGCCGGAGACGTGCCTACATTTCGAATTGATCAAATGCCATATGGCGGAATTAAAGAGTCAGGACTAGGGCGCGAAGGCTTACGCTATGCCATCGAGGAAATGACGGAACCGAAGTTGCTGGTAATGAATCTGCGTTAGTTTATTCCGCAGGAGCGCGCGCCAAGATGTATCGCGTCGCGATAGAAATTTCGAAAACAGATGTCCCTTGCAGCGAAGGGTCCGGGGATTCTGTTAGAATTTTGAACGAGTTTTCCGGGTTTTGATTATTTTGCGCGATTTGGTCGAGACTGAGTCGTTCCGAGCAAATACAAGACGGCGCGAACTGCTATAATCACAAGTTTTCCAGTGGGCAATCGCAGCTGCTTGCGACCGTTAGTTCAATAAGGCCACACTAATTGGGGATGGAGTTCGACGTCCCTGCTGCACTGAAAGTTCTGATCGATGCAGATTTTTCATCGCAGTACGAACACAATCTCCCGCGCCACGATTTACGGAGCGGTATTCCTGGTTGCGGCATTGCTGTGGGCAGTGCTCGAGCTGCAACGCTCGCCCTACATCACATACGCCAAGGTGGCGCGGCCGCAGCCAGTGCCCTTTAGCCATCAGCACCATGTTGGCGGCTTAGGCATTGACTGCCGCTATTGTCATACTTCGGTTGAGACATCTCTCTTTGCTGGGATCCCTCCGACCAAAACCTGCATGAACTGCCACTCGCAAATCTGGACGGGAGCGCCCTTGCTCGAACCGGTGCGCGAAAGCTTCCGTACCGGCAAGTCGCTGGTGTGGACGCGAGTCAATGATCTGCCGGATTTCGTTTATTTCGACCACAGCATTCACATCAATAAGGGAGTCGGTTGCAACACTTGCCACGGCCCGGTCGACCGAATGCCGCTCATGTTCAACTACGCTTCGCTGCAAATGGAGTGGTGCCTGGAATGCCATCGCGCGCCCGAGAAAAATCTACGGCCTCGCGACCAGGTGTTCAATATGCGCTACGAGCAGCCATCGAGCGACAAGCCCGTGGTGGCGGATGGCAAGGTTTATACTGACCAACTTTCGCTGGGCACGGATTTGGCGCGGAAATACCATTTGCGCACGGTGACCGACATTACGAGTTGTTCGACGTGTCACCGGTGAGGCGCATTCACGGTAGAGACGTAGCTAGCTACGTCTCTACGACAAGGAAGTTCGAATAGGAAGATGGAAGAAGAAAACAATCAGCAGCACCGCGAGGAGGTTTGTCCGGGCAAGAAGGGCAAGCTCGATCTGCAAACGGTCCGCGCCCAAATCGCCCAGACCAAGGGGCCGGAATATTGGCGCAGCCTGGAAGAACTTGCGGGCAGCTCCGAGTTTCAGGAGATGATGCATCGCGAGTTTCCTAAGGGCGCATCGGAATGGCTGGACGCGGTTTCGCGTCGCGGTTTCCTGAAGTTGATGGGCGCTTCGCTCGCAATGGCTGGCATGACTGCCTGCACGAAACAGCCGCTTGAGCCGATCGTTCCTTACGTCAGACAACCGGAAGAAGTAATTCCCGGCCGGCCTCTTTTTTTCGCGACTGCGTTCACTCTTGGTGGATACGCCAGTCCAATTCTGGTTGAAAGTCATCTCTATCGTCCGACCAAGATTGAAGGCAACGAGCAGCATCCCGCGAGTCTCGGTGGAACCGATGTCTTCGCGCAAGCTTCGATTCTCGGAATGTACGACCCTGACCGCTCCGAGACCATCGCTCATTTGGGCGACGTGCAAACGTGGGGAAGTTTTCTCGAAGCGATCAGAGGGCCTCTCAACGCGCAGAAAGCTGTGCAGGGATCGGGGATCCGCATCCTGACGCGCACGGTTTCTTCCCCAGCGCTGGCTGATCAGTTGCGGTCAGTCCTCAAGCTGTATCCGCAAGCGAAGTGGCATGTGTACGAGCCAGTGAACCGTGACAATGTGCTCGAAGGCGCGAAGCTGGCCTTCGGCCAGCCGGTCGAGACCCAGTACAAGCTGGAGAATGCGGATGTAATCGTTTCGCTCGATGCCGATTTTCTGTACGCAGGATTTCCGGGGTCGACACGATACATTCACGACTTCGCCAAGCGCCGCAATCCCGATGCAGGCAGCATGAACCGCCTGTATGTCGTCGAGAGCACGATGAGTTCAACGGGCGCGAAAGCGGATTACCGCTTGCCCCTGCGCGCAAGTGAGATCGGGCGGTTTGCTGCCGCCGAGCTTGGCAGTCCCGCGAGCGTGCGCTCTGTAGGAGAAGGCAGCCGCGAATGGAATAGGCTGCATTCCGCGCTAACGCAGGATCTGCAACGTGCGGGCTCATCGGTCATTCTTGTGGGTGATCACCTGCCGCCTTCAGTTCATGCCCTTGCGCACAGGTTGAATCAGTCATTGGGCAACATCGGAAAAACAGTTTTCTACACCGATCCCGTCGACGCCAACCCAATCAATCAAACCGACTCGATCAAAGATCTTGTCGCCGACATGCGCGCCGGCAAGGTCGACATGCTCTTCATCCTGGGCGGAAACCCCGCCTACGATGCACCAGCCGACCTGGGTTTCGCCGACGCGCTCAAGAACACAAACATTCCTATGCGCGTCCACCTCGGCCTCTATCAGGACGAGACTGCCGAGCTTTGCCAATGGCATGTAAACGAAGCGCATTATCTCGAATCTTGGGGCGACGCTCGCGCGTATGACGGCACCGTGAGCATCGTGCAACCGCTGATTGCCCCGCTCTATGGCGGCAAGAGCGCTTATGAACTCACCGCGTTGCTCGCCGGCCAAGCCGAAGCCACGGGTCACGAAATTGTGCAGGGCTACTGGCAGAAGCAGCATCCTGGCGCGGACTTCGAAGCCTTCTGGCGAAAATCTCTGCACGATGGATGGATTGAAGGAACAGCGTTCACTCCTAAGGCAGTTACGCTCAAGTCGGCGAATTTCCCAGTGTCCCCCGTCAGCGACGCTAAATCGATTGAGATCAACTTCCGCCGCGATCCCTGCGTTTACGACGGATGCTTCTCCAACAACGGCTGGCTGCAAGAACTGCCCAAGCCGATGTCGAAGATGACTTGGGACAATCCCCTGCTCATCGGTCCGGCGATGGCTGCGCGGATGGATCTCAAGAGCGAAGACCTGGTCACGGTGGAATTAAACGGCAAGAAGGTGACCGCGCCGATCTGGATTCAAGCCGGCCATCCCGATAATTCGATCACAGTATTTCTGGGTTATGGTCGCAAACGGGCGGGCCGTGCCGGAACCGGCGCAGGTTTTGACATGTACCCTCTTCGTTCCAGCGCGACTCCCTGGTTCACGACGGGAGTGAATATCACCAAAGCTGGTGGAACTTACAAGCTGGCGACGACCCAGGGTTACCAGACGATGGACACGCCGGAGGGCGCGCGGCCACAGGTGCGGGCAGCGAGTCTCGATGAGTATCGAAAAGAGCCAGACTTCGCTCGGGACGAAGAGCCTCCAGCAGAACTGACGTTGTACAAACCTTACCCGTACGAGAAAGAACTCTACGTGTGGGGTATGGCGATTGATTTGAACGCATGCGTTGGATGCAATAATTGCATTGTCGCCTGCCAGTCGGAAAACAACATTCCGGTCGTCGGCAAAGAGCAGGTCGTCATCGGCCGTCACATGCACTGGCTGCGCGTTGACGCGTATTATCAGGGTGATCGCGATAGTCCGAAGGCATACTTCCAGCCTGTACCCTGCCAGCAGTGCGAGAACGCGCCCTGCGAAGTGGTCTGTCCTGTGGGTGCGACCGTGCATAGCACTGAAGGCCTGAATGACATGGTCTACAACCGCTGCGTGGGCACGCGCTATTGTTCCAACAATTGTCCGTACAAAGTGCGGCGCTTCAATTTCCTCTTGTTTCAGGATTGGGAAACGCCGCAGTTAAAGATGATGCGCAATCCGGACGTGACCGTACGCAGCCGCGGCGTCATGGAAAAATGCACCTATTGCATCCAGCGCAT
>Ga0070762_10000851_pt1 | contig 13534 bp, 17 predicted proteins | sample HubBroMetageREF2_FD_66726 | JGI IMG/M metagenome (GOLD analysis project Ga0070762, IMG submission 66726) | Reference soil microbial communities from the Hubbard Brook experimental Forest, New Hampshire, USA - Hubbard Brook CCASE Soil... | ecosystem: Environmental > Terrestrial > Soil >...
GCGGATCAGGCTGTAATCCGCCGCAAATCCGAGCCAGTTGGTGGTCGTTCGCGACCCCAAAGTAGCGTGCGCAAGATTCGCAAGGATCGCCACGTCGCTCATCAGATCAGGCGAAGCCGGCGGAAAGAATCCCTTAGAAGGGTTGATAATCCCCATCGAATCTTCGACCGTGAGGAACTGCTTGCCAGACGCCTGGATATCTTCCTCCGTCCGGCCCAGGCAAGGCAGGATCAGGGCTCGCTCGCCCGTGATCAGGTGGGATCGGTTCAGCTTGGTCGATACGTGGGCGGTGAGCTTGCAGCGCTGCATGGCGTGTGCGCTATACACCGTATCAGGCGTGTTCGAAAGGAAGTTACCGCTGATCGCAAAAAATACCTTAACGTCTCCATCGAACATCGCGTGCAGGGTCTCGACAGTGTCACATCCCCATTTCTGGGGTGGTTCAAAGTTGAACTCCTTCTTAAGTGCCTCCAGAAAAGGTTTCGGCGGACGCTCCCACACACCCATCGTGCGGTCACCCTGCACATTCGAGTGCCCCCGCACACATACCGTACCTGCTCCCGGACGCCCGATGTTGCCGCCCACCAGCAGCAGGTTCACGATCATCGAGACGTTGTCGACACCGTTGGGCTGCTGCGTAACGCCTAAGCACCACGCGATTATGGTCTTCTTTGAGGCCGCGTACATATCGGCGGCGACATGCAGCTGATTTCGACTCAGTCCGCTGTTTTCCTCAATTTCTTCCCAGCTTGTGGCTTCTACATCGGCCAGGAGTGCTTCGAAGCCTTCGGTGAACGATTGAATAAACTTCCGGTCAATCCCCGAGCTGAGTCCCGCCTTCTCCCGCTCGAAAAGCTCCTTCAGAATTCCCTTGATCGCCGCCACATCCCCGTTGACGCGCACTGGCAGATACAGATCCGCAAGCGCCTGGCCTTTCCCAAGTAGTGCAAAGGGCAGCTCCAAAGGATTCGAATAATCCTGGGGGTTTGGATTCGTTACCCTCATCAGGCTCACTTCTGGCAGAGGGTTGACCGCAATAATCTTGGCGCCCTGGTCATTGGCCTTCTGCAGCGAGGTCAGCATCCGCGGATGGTTCGTGCCCGAATTGTTTCCGAAAATAAAGATGAGCTCCGTACTCTCCATGTCCTCCAGCGTCGCTGTGCCCTTACTGAACGCGGCGAAGGTCGAGTCCGGGGGAAGAAGTAAAGCGGGCCGCAGCGGAACGTAGGGTTTCTACTGTCAATGCGGAAGGCAGTTATGGGCGCTGGGTTTACAGCATCGGGAAAAAGACCACTGATGTTACGACGGCGATCACTTACGCAGTCGGGTGTTCGAATCCTTCGGGATAGGCAGCGCGGCCTTGGCAGCCTAAATCACACGCATGCATGACCTTCGTCACAGACTTTACTTTGGCCATGCGCTACGGGCATTTGCAAATTAGAACGCCTTGCTGTGAGTGCGGAACGGTAGACGCGAACTCATCTTGGTTGATTTTCGAAGCAACAACCGAGTTGCTCCAAAAAAAAAACGAATCAGGGTAAAGATGAGCGCGTGAATACGACTCGATACACGCCAGTCACAGCGGCGAACTCTCTGAGCATGCCCCCCAGAACGCTCCTTCCGAAATCGGTGCGATGACCGCCGTCTGCCAGCCGAGAATCGAAGTGCTCGAGAGCGGCCGCCGGATTCCCGTCACCCGCGACGTTCCCGTTCTCTCCGGCTTCGTTTCCATGGACAAGGATGTTGTCCTTGAAAGGTATGTGATCCCACATGCCGGAGATTATCCGCAACGGGAATTTCCGACCCTGGTTATATTCCTCTGCCAGAGTGAGCCTGTGAGGGTCGCTGGCCAAATCGCCGAAAAGCAGTTTGACGCAGAAACGCATCCCGGGCATGTATGGATTGTGCCTCGTGGTGCACGCCACGCCGCGCGTTTCGAGGGGAAGCATGGCGGCATTTTGCTTTCGATCGGAAACGAGCAATTCGAGCGGCACGTTGATCGGATCGCGCATGGAAGAAGAATTGAGCTGGTTCCCACATTTGACGTAAAGGATGTGCAACTCGAGCATTTGCTGCTTGGGCTTCTGACGGTCGCCCAAGAGGGCTCTTGTGCTGATGCGCTCATAGGCGACCTATTGGTCAACGCCATTTGTATTCGTTTGGTAGAGCGCTACGCGAGATCGACGCCTCGTGTAGCCCTACAGCGTGGTGGCCTGCCCGCGGCCCGGCTGAGGAGAGTCCTTGAATTCATCGACATGAATCTAGACAAAAATTTAAGTCTCTCTGCGCTTGCAGATACGGCGCAGATGAACCTGTATTACTTCGCCACGCTCTTCAGAAAGAGCGTGGGTGTGAGCCCCCATCAATATGTTCTCGACCGCCGTGTTGATCGCGGCAAGCAGCTCCTGGGCGGCGACCGGAAGCTGAGCGTGCTTGACGTTGGCCTGCAGGTCGGGTTTGAACATCCGAATAGTTTTGCGCGCGCATTCCGCCGGCGCGCTGGCGTAAGTCCGGTCGAGTTCAGACGCGACTGTCTTGGTCTGAGAAAAAAATCTCAAGAATTGTTCCAAACCCCAAGATCCGCTGAGCAACTGGACTGGCGGCGACGTTAAGTTATCCATGTAATTCGAGAATTGATGGCCCGAGGTAATGCATGCACATTACGCTCACCACGACCACTTATCCGATGGTGAGAGTTTTATGGCCGGGGAGGAGCCTTCTCGGCGAGGCTTCTTCAACTATCGACCGTTGAACTGGTAGTGGGTGTTCACTAGCTCGCGCTCCCGTTGGCCAGTCACGGAGCGAGAATGGGGAGATCCGGGTGTCAGAACTGAAGAGTCGCTTGTCCGGAAAGAAACCTTACAGTCGTCCTACCTGCACTGTGAAGTCGCTGTCAGAGGTAGGTGCCCTCTTTCGCGGGAAATTACCAAATGGTGGAAACGGGTGGCAGAACGGCGGAGCGTCACCGCTCTGTGCGCTGCCCATTCTCCTCGTCGAGGGCTACGTGGACGACTTGGGGTTGATCGGGCAGACGGTCCGAAGATCTGGACGACAGCTACAAAACTCGATTGCGATTGGAGACGCGTGGAAGGGAATGCAATTTGCGGATCAACAGGACGCGACCTGGCCAAGGACGTTCTCGCTCCTGGACCTGAGACATCGCCGTCACAGGGAACGCGGACTGCTCGAATCGATTGGGGGAAATCGGAATCTCAGCGAAGCGATCCCCCACGTCATCCTGGTTACTTTGATGGAACACCTTCAAGGCTGGGAGGGGGTTGACTGGGCGCATTGCTGGCAACTCCGCGGACATCCATCTCCGGCTAATTTGGTGGCCGCTCTTCGATCATTTTGCCGTTTGTGCCTTTCGTTGGCAAATAGGCCGCCCGAAGAGAGTTCTGGCCTCGATGAAGCTGACAAATATGTCTTGATCGGCAAAACCAACAAAGAATAAACCCGTTATGGACGCTGTCACTTGTCCCGGCTCACGCGCGGGACAAGCGCTTTCCAAAATCAGATCATAGCGCGGCAGAAAGAATCGTTGCGGAGCTTGAGCAAATGGCCGATACCTTGATACCCCTGAAGGATTTTCTCGAGAGACGGCACCTCACTCGAAGGAATGATGCATTTCCGTTAATTCAGGCGCGACAGCGCCTAGAAAACTCGGAACTTTTTAAAACGATGCGAGACATTTGTGCGGCAATTAACACCGAGGCTGGAACCATGGTCGTGGATGAGCATCACTATCTTCCTCCGGAACCGGTGGTTAGTAGCTTCGCGTTTACCACAGGTCCAACGGAATATGTAATGCGATTGGAGCTCTGGGGTCCAAGACCCTCTTTGTCGTTTGTGACGCGTAAATGGCGCGACGCTTCGTCGAACAGGTTTTTCCGCTGGGTTTACCGGCTCGCAGAGTTGGAGCCGCTTAGTACCAATTTAAAATTCACCTGCGAACTTCAGCAAGACGACGTTTCGGCCGAAGAAATCAAGCGCTGTTTTTACTATCTCCTCTCGGGATTGAGTCGCGCTTACATTCCGTCGTTTCGGCTTTCGAAGGACTCCCGCTAAAGAGAGAAGGCCTGAATGACCACAGCATCCGGGAGAAGGTTCTTGTTCGGATGCGTCAAGTCGACGCGACGTGCGTGCTGGATCTCCTGCTCAGCGAGCGCGTCACTCTGCTGCTCAGCCAAGCCGGCGATTCCGATCGGAGGATTTTGCTCTCGCTTGCCCAGAAAATCGTGGCGGACCCACGCTCGCGGGGCAGCCACGGCAGGATAAGATCGCTCTTGTAGGCCCGCTAGCTGCGCTGTTTTCTTCTAGAACGTACGGCCGCTTCGGTTGACTACTCAAAAATCCCGCGACGTAGTTATTGAAGAATATTGCCGACAATCCCAGCAACCCCTCCCGGCCAAGCTCATCCGTCGTTTGTGACCCTCATCACAGATTTCGGCTAGGCAAGGATGATACTTGGTAGCGTGGGGCTCCCACTACAACCAGAGACGCTAGGAGGTTCCCCGCTGTTCTTTCTGGGAGCCCCGTGGTGAGGAATGGATATTGGCACAGGAGGATTTGGTGGGTGGGTCACCAAGAGACTGAGCAATTCCTGCCGGAAAACAATTTCCATCGGCGTTCGACCTACAAAGAAGGACTGTTGATTGACGAAGTTCTTGCCGAAGCCACACATTTCCGAGACCTGGTTCTTCATGAACAGGCCACGTCGTTTGAACCGGAGAGTCCGTGATCACTGAGCTACGTTTTTGGGATGGGTCGCGAGGATCAGCAGGAAGACGATACTCTCGGCTAGAAACGGCCGTTGAGCCGTTTGGTTCGCCTCTGTCCACTAGCCATTTGTTGAGTTGAGGAGAATCGTGATGGATAGAAAAGACGCTGAGGTAATCAAGCGCTTCATCGATGGGGCTATCAACAATCTCAAAATGGCGGAAAAGGAACTGCTGGATCTTCAGCGGTTTCTGCAACAGCTCAAGAAGGTGCATCCCGAGAGCCTGAAGTCTGAAGAGGCGATAGCAGAAAAATACGATTCATTCCTAGCATCAATTCACGCGCAAGAAGCGCAAGACGTTCCCTCGGCAGAAGTCGAGAAGTTCCTTCGAGAATGGGAACCCACGAACTGGCTGAACTAAGCAGAACCCTGGAACCCATGTGAGCCCCTTCTAGGATTGAGCGCATGGTCTCGTACCAAACATGCCACGCGCCCGAAGTTGATGCGACATAGGAGTCCCTATCAGCTGTAAGGCTTCCCTGTGAACGGAATATCGCATCAAGCAACGTGAAAGGCAGCGGGTCGGAGAGATGGGAGCACGGTTGTCTGCACGCGGCGAATCGGGAAATGAATTTCCGGAGTCCCCGGTCGGCGTTAGAACGTGACCAAAGAACGGAAGCCAACTACGACTCCGGTCCCGTTTTTCGGATTGGCGCCGATATCCTCGTGGACTTGCAAATCGGGCATCCACTGCAACCATCGGGTAACCTGGAACGAATAGTTGAACTCGTATACCTTTTCCGACTGGAAGATTGGCGTTTTCAGCGGGCCGCGGATTCCCAGGTAATCGTAGGCAAAGTTGATGGAGTCCTTGGGCCTTCCCGGAAGTAAGCCATTGAATTCTGCGGTCAACACAAGTTGCCGGTTGTAAGGAAGAACGCCCTTGTCCTCAGGGCCGTAGACGAACGTGCCGCCCAAGTCCACGCCACGATGGGATCCCGCACTAGGACGATAAACGGTCTGTTTCCAGATCCAGTAATAATTTTCGTTGCCGGCGCTCGAGTCTGCCGCAAACCCCGGCAACGTGACCAGTGTTCCATTCGAGGCATTCCCTGACCATTTGGTGTACGCTTTTGCGCCGCTGTAACTAACCCCAAAGTGGGCTTCGCCCGATCCATAGAGATATGCCACTTCGTTGTGCCACACGGCGCCGTCTTTCATTTCCGTATTGGTTCCGCTGGAGTTGTTGAACCAGTTATAAAAACCCAACACGGCGTTTGGATCCGAGGGATTGCCTTCGGTAATGGATTGAAACATGGTCCGGTAGTAGAAATGCTTATTCGGCGTGATCTGGATCATCGCCGCTGGCGTGCTCATCGGGTCAAAGTTCGAAAAACTGTTGTACAGCGCAAGCGGAGCGTAGAACGGTCCGAGGGTGACGAAATGGGAGAAATCTTGCGGCAGGAAACCAAAGAAATCAGCGCCGGAGATTTGGCCCACGTACAAACTCAGCTTGCTGTGAAACAGATCCTGCTTCACCCACCAGGAATCCAGGCGTAGCTGATGGTTGATGGTATCGTTGCCGGTCGCCCCCATCAAGCTACCCATATAACGACCGTCGTAGCCTACATCCAAGCCTTGGTTCAACGTGGTCGTAATATGTAAGGACAAGCCGTTCATGTGTGCCAGTTTGCCCATATCAATGTCCATGGTGGCGCGGATGCGGCTCCAATTGCCTGTCCCGGTATTGCCGTGGCTATTCCCCACGCTAGGATCCGCGAAAAAGTCGTTTTGCCAAAACCCGCTAAAACTAATTCCCTTGTTCTCGGCAAGTCTGGTTCGGGCACCTGCGAAATCTCCCAACAGACTCTGTTGGTTCCACAGGCTCACCAGCGGATTGGAGGAGGACTTGGAATCGTCTTCCTGGCTGAATGCCGGGACGGAAACGGCGCAGAGGAGAAACACCAACATCGCGATGCGATATCCGCGAAACCAACGCGACGCTGAATAAACTTGCCTCATTGCCGGAGTGAGAGAGGGTGTTTTGGTCATGACCAATCCTCCAGGGGCCAATCGAACGTTCGTTCGGCCTCCGGCTAGAAAAGCATTTTCCAAACACATCGGCAGTAAGCGGCGTCACTGCCCGTGGTGACCTGCGGCACAGACGGCGTGTTCGCCGCAGCGCCAAATGCCCATCGGAACATCGGTGTGTGATTTTCGTTGTGCTTAGGGATGAAGAAGGAACAGAGGGATCTCGCTAACGACAGTATCGCTGAGCAAAACAAAATGCCGGTTGTTCCGTAGCTCGAAGATATTCGAATTCAATCGAAACCAAGAAGGGATTCACATGAAAGCACTCGTCTATCACGGACCTGGCAAGATGGCATTGCAGAATCAGCCGATGCCAAAGATCACAGCGGCAACCGATGCACTCGTCAAAATTCGCAAAACCACGATTTGCGGCACGGACCTGCATATCTTGAAAGGCGATGTTCCCACTTGTAAGCCGGGAACAATTCTAGGGCACGAAGGTGTCGGAGTTGTGGAAAAGGTTGGGGACGGCGTCACGGCGTTTAAAGTCGGAGATCGCGTGATCGTCTCTTGCATATCCGCCTGCGGCGTATGTGAGTACTGCCGGAGAAACATGTATTCTCACTGTAAGACCGGCGGCTGGATCTTGGGCAACGAGATCGATGGGACTCAGGCTGAATATGTACGAATTCCCCATGCCGATACGAGCCTATACGCAATCCCCGCGGGTACGGATGAGGAAGCGCTGGTGATGTTGAGCGACATTTTACCCACCGGCTTTGAATGCGGGGTACTCAATGGGAAAGTGCAACCGGGAAGCAGCGTGGCCATTGTTGGTGCCGGACCGGTCGGCCTCGCCGCATTGCTCACCGCACAGTTTTATTCAACTTCGCAGCTCATCATGATTGATCTTGATGAGAACCGGCTCGCAGTTGCTCGACGCCTTGGTGCAACTCACACGGTCAATAGCTCGGATGGAAAGGCTGTCGAGAAGGTGAAGCAACTGACAGGAGGCCGCGGCGTAGACGCAGCGATCGAAGCCGTCGGAATTCCGGCTACCTTTGGTTTGTGCCAAGAAATTGTGGCGGCCGGGGGCACGATCGCCAATATCGGCGTGCATGGGAAGAAAGTGGATCTGCACCTCGAAACGTTGTGGTCGCATAACATTTCTATTACGACGCGGTTGGTGGATGCGGCGACAACCTCGCTGCTGCTAAAGGTCGTGCAATCCAAGAAGATCGATCCAATTGCATTGGTTACACACCATTTTTCATTGGACAACATCATGGAAGCTTATGAAATCTTCACTCATGCTGCCAAAAACGAGGCGCTCAAAGTCATTCTGACTCCCTAAGCGGCCCTCGACTATCTCCAAATGGGAAGCGGCAGTTCGCATTCCCGATCCGTCAGGGAGCGAGGATGTGAATCGCTCCCGCGGTACTCGGAAAAGAGGCCGAATCTCTGAGCGAAATAGTTTGATCGCTCTTCCAAAATTGTCGGGGCAAATGATCCCTCGCCTGGCTGCTGCGGATGGGAATGGCCGGCGTCTACTCGTCGTCGGCCTCTCCCATTTGCGCGGTGAGGTAGCGTTCGTAGCCGATTTCCGCGATCAGGTGGATTTGCGATTCGAGCCAATCGACGTGGGTTTCTTCATCCTCCAGTAGCATCACGAAGAGATCGCGCGAGCCGTTGTCCTTCTCATCCACAGCGACCTGAATGGCGGCGTTGTAATCCTTCACGGCGGCGAGTTCGAGATCGAGATCGCCCTGCAACATCTCCTGCGTGTTCCTGCCGACGATAAAGTCCAGGGGCTTCATGGTGGGTGCGCCGTCGAGGAAGAGAATGCGTTCGAGGAGCGCCTCGGCGTGATTCATCTCCCCGATAGACTGTTTCTTCAGGTACTGCGACAGCCTGGCGTAGCCCCAGTTTCCGCACATCTCCGCATGCAGAAAGTACTGATTGATGGCCGTGAGTTATTCGCGCAAGGCCTTATTGAGTACTTCTATGACGTTAGCTGAGCCTTTCATGTCGACAACCCTCCGGAGAGGAGGCAGTTCGAACGCCGATGCTCACCAAATCTGATTTCTACCTCTTCCTGCGAGCCAGTTTCATCCTGGGCTTGCGCGGCGTATGTGACCAAGGTCACGCGCGCGCCTGATTCAGCGGAAACGACCGTTCGTTCAAACCACAGCAGCGCTCGTCCACTCCTCCCAAGCCGGTGCACACATCTTTTCGATCTGTGACCGGGCTCACAGACTATGGGGAACCACGCACCTAACCTACGGAGCGAGGCTCCCACGGTAACAAGTGGACCGGACTGCCATCGGAAGAGTCGTGCTTCTCCTCGCGTGGCTCTCCGATGGTTCGGACGGGAGGTGCCTGTGAATGCCCATCCAACTTGAGTCCCGCCATGAAGGGCTTGGGATCATTTATCGGTGTGAAGGAGCGTTGGCTCTACAACACTTTTTTGACGCGAACAATCGGCTGCTCGTGTCGCCGGGTCGTATTCGGAAACTGAAGTACGCGATCGTTGATGCCTCGCGGATGGAACCTCACTCGTTTTCACCAGCCGAGATGGCCGGCATCCTGTGGCAAGATCGTCAAATTGCATCGCATGTCTCGCCCGGCTTCCTCGTTGCGGTGGTGGCAAAGCAGAGTGCCGTTTACGGGCTTACCCGCCTGTGGGAGGCACACATGGAAGGAATCGGTTGGGAGGTGGGCATGTTTCCCTCGTTCGAGGGAGCAGAGAACTGGATTCGAACTCGGGTGAAAGAAAAATTTCAGGTCGAGCTCTCGTAGTTCGCCAGGGAACTGCATTCTTCTTTCCATCGTGCTCGATGAGGAGAGACCCCCTCAAGAATTCGTCGCCGTGTCCGCAAGGCTCGGTGTTTCCCCCAGGAATTCGCCGGTGTCCAGGATGATCTTGCGAACCATGGGCTTCTCATACTGCCTTTTCATCGGAGAGCCGCAACCACAGCGGGGCGGAGCTGTGTGGGGCAGTTTCGATGTTCCAATAACCACCATTTCGGCGCGACACGCTCGGTTCGTGCAACGCCACTTTTGGCCTTTACGCATCGTGTGACCTCCTTAACGCAAACGTCGATGGATCGTCTCCGTGATCGTTCCGAGTAACTAGTCCAACAAATAAATTGCCCCTCCAAAACGGGTGTGCTGCCAGGATTACGTGTCGATCCCGAGCAGACCAGGAGTCGGTTTCCGCCGCGGCTCGGCCTGTTGGATCTCCACGGTGTAACCCATCGTGCCGTCGTCGAGCCGCTGCTCTGCCACGATTCGGCCTTTACTGCGCATCTCGCGAAAAGGGCTGCCGGAAATCTCTATTGGGACATGCAACCTCAGGAGCAGCAAGGTTCCGAGAACCAGTCTCGTTTGACTTCTCATCAAGAAGCCTGTGGGCCAGATATGGACGGTTTCCGTGGCGAACTCCACGTCGTCTCGATCGCAACGAAAGTACAAGGGAATGCGCTTCACGCAAGCACCATTGGTTAATGCACTGCAGGCGATCACGAGAGCCTCCTCGTGCGGAGTGGCCAGCCGGAAAGGAGTTCCGGTTCAGATAAGGTTACGATTTCTTGTGTAACTCTTCGGTGATGAGGGTCACACAGCGGGCTTGCCGTGTGTCGTTTCCATCCATAGTACCCATCAACCGGCAGTCCGCCCTGGAGTTAGAAACGCGCCGACTGGACGGTTTGGGAACAAGGACAAATGCCCAGGAGCGCGCTGGGCTCGCTGACGCTCATTGCCGAACGGCTGTTTCACCACCGCCCCCGACGTCCGTGATCCCCTTCGGAGTGGTTCAAATTCCACAGGAGTCTTCTCCCAGAGCAACCACGATGGCCAAGGTCTTCGGCTTGTAATTCCATTTCCCAGTTCGGTTCGAACTAGACGACCGCTGTATATCGCGAGACCGTGCATTCCAGATCGAGCTCGCGCGCTTATCGAGATTTATGATTCAACAACGTCCATCGAGAAGAAGACAGCACGTCAAGTTCTGCTTCGCTTTCTTACGGTTTGCGCTTAGACCCTGTACCAGGTGATTCGGGTCTCATCCTAGCGTGACGGAGGTCACGGCAGCGGCGGAGGGAGTGTGCGAGCATTCTTGCCGAACACGTAGAATGCTGCGTGCTAGACTGGAAGTTAATGCGAAGGGTACTCATTCTCGGACTCGCGTTGAACGTCTTTGCCGCTGGTTTGATGCCGCTTTCCGTTTGTGCTTTGCTGTCTTCAAGAATGGCGGAGTGCGCCGAGGAAACCATCCAGTCGCCATGCGATCAGATGCACCCCCGCAGTGCGGCAACGCAATTCTTCAAGGGTTCGAATACGTCCTGTTGCGTCACCTCGCAAGCTCCACTCCCGGAATTGCAGTTCCCAGCGACTGGCATTGGACCAGCTGTCGCGATCACCGTGTCCCCGAACACGGTTGCCGTGCTGAGCGCCCGACCGCATAGCACACGTTCCTCCGCCGAATACCCGTCACCGCCTTCTTTCCAATCCCTTCTCTGTACCTTCCTGATCTGAATCTGTCCTGATCATAAATAAATCTGCGCACAGGTGTCTTTGTGTGTTCCATTCCCGACCCTTGAATAACTGCATCAAGGTCGGTCGGCCGTTGGCTCAATGCCGTGAAAGGACAGTTTATGAGGTTCAGCACTTCTTGGATTCTAGGAATTTCTGTTCTTGTATTCGCCGCATCCGCTGTCCACGCGCAAAACGCCCCCGTTGGGGAACCCGCGAAACTCAGGGATCTTTTGATCGAGGCGGAAAAAAATAATCCGCAAATACAGGCCGCAAGGCACGGCTGGCAATCGGCCCAGGAGATTCCGACCCAGGTTGCCACGTTGCCCGATCCCCAGGTTGTTCTGCAGCAAACGAACGTGGGCAGTCCCCGCCCGTTTGCGGGATACACCAACAGTGACTTCGCCTACATCGGACTGGGCTTTTCCCAGGACTTACCCTACCCCGGCAAGCTGCGGCTAAAAGGGGCCATTGCCCAAAAGGATGCGGACGCATCGCAGCAGAAGTATGAGTCGGTACGACGCTCCGTGCTGGCGGCCGTGAAGATGGTCTATTTCCAATTGGCCTACCTGGCCCGACGGCAGAGGATTCTCGACGAAGATGCGCGACTCCTCGAGCAAGTGGAACAAGCGGCAGAATCCCGCTATCGGAACGGTATGGGCAATCAGCAGGATGTTCTTCAGGCACAACTCGAACGGACCAAGCTGCTTCGAGAAATCAACAGGAATCAGCTGGAACAGGGGAAAACCCAGGCCGAGCTGAAGAATCTACTGAACCGCTCGCAAGCCTCGCCCGACATCGAAACAGCCGAACTCGCAGAAAGCACTCCTACCTACAACTTCGATGAGCTGCTCGCTCAGGCAAAAGCGAGCAACCCCGACCTCGCCGCGGCGCAAAAAATGGTGGAGCGCCAGGGGCTGCAAATCGACCTTGCGAAGAAGGACTTTTATCCCGATTTCAATGTGCAGGGCATGTGGCAGCGCACCGATCCTTCGCAATATCGCGCCTATTACCAATTCACCGTCGGCATGCGTATTCCGATCTATTGGAGCCGTCGCCAGAGGCCGGAACTGGCCGAGACCGAGTCGGACCGGGATCGCGCAAAAAGCGAGTATGAACTGCAATCGCAGCAGACGACCTTCCAACTCCGCCAACAATTTCTCAGTGCGGAGAAGTCCGCGGAGCTACTAAGAATTTATCGCGAAGGTCTGCTACCGCAGGCGCGCGCCGAGCTACAGGCGGGGATGGCCGCGTATCAATCGAATCGTCAAGACTTCCAGGCTTTGCTCGCCTCTTTTCTCGATGTCCTGAAACTCGACGAAGAATACTGGCAAACGCTCTCTGAACACGAAACCGCCTTGGCACAGATGGAAGAAGTGACCGGAGCAACACTGCGCTGAGCCGTCGCGCAAAGGAATCGTTCCATGAAACATTATCGAACCGCATTCATTCTCGTGCTCGTTGCAAACCTCGTTTTGGTGGGAGCGCTGGCGGGATTCTGGTGGCGGTCGCGCCATGCTGTAGGGTCCAACACGGCCGCCCCAGCGGCTGCAGATCCTACACCTCCGCAGGAAATGGTCACTTCCACAGCAGTGCCGCCGTCTGCGGAGACTCCCCTCGCTCCTATCCAACTCTCGCCGGAGCGCTTGCAATCCATCGGCGTAAAGTTTGGTGTCGTCGAGCGGAAGGATCTGAAGGACATGATTCGCACCACAGGGACGGTGGCGATGGACGAACGCCGCCTCTCTTATGTGCAAACGCGCATCTCCGGCCACATCGAAAAGGTCTTCGCGGATGCCACCTACCAATACGTGAAGAAAGGCCAGCCGCTGTTTACGCTGCACAGCCCAGAACTCATTGCGGCAGAGCGAGAATACCTTCTTGCCCAGCAAAATGTGCGGGGCTTGGCACAAAGCACGGTTCCCGGCGTGGCCTCTGGCGTAACGTCTTTGCTCGAAGCCTCTCGCGAACGTCTGGCGCAATGGGACATTCCCCCGCAGGAAATTGCTCGGCTAGAAGCCACCGGAGAGGTCGGAGACACCCTGGAAATCGACTCTCCGGTTTCCGGCTACATCATCGAGCGCAATGCGCTCCCCAACTTGATGGTGCAGCTGGACACACGCCTTTACACCGTTGCCGATCTCTCCACAGTGTGGGTTCTCGCCCAGGTTTCCCAGAATGATTTGGGCCGTGTCAAAGTGGGTTCACCCGCATCGCTTACGGTGGATTCCTATCCAGGCCGCGTATTCC
>Ga0070762_10000856_pt1 | contig 13510 bp, 15 predicted proteins | sample HubBroMetageREF2_FD_66726 | JGI IMG/M metagenome (GOLD analysis project Ga0070762, IMG submission 66726) | Reference soil microbial communities from the Hubbard Brook experimental Forest, New Hampshire, USA - Hubbard Brook CCASE Soil... | ecosystem: Environmental > Terrestrial > Soil >...
CCGACCACTTCCCGGCGCTCGTGGCGAATAGAGAATCCGTTGCGTAACACGGCAAGGTCCGCTCCGCTTGCAAAGAAGGGCGTTCCCAGAATGCCAAATACAAGAACGAGTTGAGCCAGAACCTTCATATGAAAACTGAACGATGTCACCACAGAATCTTGCGAATCCCTAAACTCCTACCCGGGTCCCCAACGCCTGCTCAATAGCCGCTGCTACTCCATTCTGGTGATTGGCCAAAGTCACCGGCCAACCCCTTCCTCGCAGCTCTTCCGATGCATTTCCCATGATAAATGGCAGTCCCGCGAAGGCAAGCATTTCAATGTCGTTATAGTTATCACCAATGGCCATGACCTGTTCGCGGGGGATACCGCGGTATTTGGCCCATCGCTCGAGGGCATGGCCCTTGGAACACCCTTGATTCAGGACATCGACAATCGACAGATCCCGCACCGGATACTCGGTACGCAGCACTGTAATCTCTTTTTCCAGCCCACTCGCTGCCAGAACTCCCAGCGCTTGGTGCATTCGCTCGATCCGTCCGCAAAACATAGCCTGGACCGGATCGGTTGTCAGGGACTTTTCGACTGGAATGACGAAATCGATATATTGCAGGTTCTTTTCCAGCCAGCGTTGAATGCTCTCGTTTAAATCGCGCATGTGCTCAAGCACGATTGCGCCTTTGCCTTCGATATCGAAAGTCAGAACCGTGTTTCCGCGAAATTCTCGCATCGCACCGCAGAGCTTGAGGCAGGTTTCGGCGGGCATCATATCGCGATGAAAGGTCTCGCCCGAGAGAGATCGCGTAATGGCGCCATTCGAGCTGATCAGCCAGAGGTCGAAGCCCAGTAATTCGGCGATCGGCAAAGCAAATTTATGTCGGCGCCCAGTCACCAAAATGACTTCTATGCCCTCCTGGTGAGCGCGGCGCAGCGCTGCCAGGTCTACGTCGGAGATCCGAAATTCAGGGTTGAGCAGGGTGCCGTCGATATCAGTTGCTATCAGCCGAATGGGAAGTCTCACTACGTTCAGTCTAACATTCGCGAGTCGAGTACCGTCGCACCGCCAGTGCCATGGGCAGTCCGATGAAGAACAGATGTACGAGAAAATCGCTTACCCTCGACGCCCATGTGTGATCGAATTTTGGAGCGGCCGAGAGCGGCACGACAATCAAATTCATAAAAAGGTAAATCGCTGCCCCGTAAAGTAGCCCCCAACGAACCGCATGCCGGATCAGGAAAGTTAGCTTACGGCTCGCCGCATAGTAGACGGCCGTTGCTACGAATGTGATGAGAAATTCCAACGCAACACCGAGAATCGCGGTCGGAACTCCTCCCTTAAAAGAATTCACCCCGAGTAAGCCGGTCGCGATCGCTTGCGGGAGAACGATTGCAGAATATCCGCGCAAGACGACTGAGGCAGTGGCATAGATCAGGTCCAATACTCCCGAAATCAGCCCGCCCCAAAAGACGGCGGGAACTATCCTGGATTCTTGAGCCTTCGTCGAACCCACACGCATGAGAGCACTCCTGTCGTACCGAGGAACCTAACTCAGACACCTGTCATTCCAATCACCCTGGTTAATCGTGATGATCAAAAGTTCGCTGTCCTATTTAGTAAGATGAAGTAAGAGAAAAGAAGTTAGCGCGAGGACGAGACAAAAATGGCGAACGTGAAGTCGAAAAAAGGAGTGATCGGAATCCTCACTGGAGGCGGCGATGTTCCGGGCCTCAACCCCGCGATACGCGCCGTTACTTTTCGGGCGATCCGCGAGGGCTGCCAGGTCATCGGCTTGCGTCGAGGATGGGCGGGCCTGGTCGATATTGTGCGCGAAAAAGACTACGACAACAGCGACAACTTTCAAACCTTAACCGAAGAAATTGTCAACCGCGCCGGTCGCACCGGTGGAACCTTCCTGCACAGCTCGCGCACTAACCCTGGGAAAGTGAAAAAAGCCGCCGTACCTCCGCATCTGCAAGAAACCTACAACGCCGAGATCAACGACCTGACTCCGGAAGTGCTCAAAAATCTCGATTGGCTCGGAATCGATTTCCTCATACCCATCGGCGGCGACGACACGCTGAGCTATGGCGTGCGCCTTTATCAGGAAGGCGTCAAAGTTGTCGCGATTCCCAAGACCATGGACAATGACGTTCCGGGAACCGACTACTGCGTTGGCTTCAGCACCGCGGTCACGCGCACCATTCAAATGACCAACGACCTGCGCACCTCCGCCGGCTCGCACGAGCGCTTCCTCGTGCTCGAAGTGTTCGGCCGCTATGCCGGTTTTACCGCCATGCTTCCAACTATGGCCGGAGCCGCTAACCGCTGCGTGATCCCCGAACATCGTTTCAACATCGAGCAGTTGACCGAATTGCTGGTGGCTGATCGTCAAAAGAATCCAAGTCACTATTCCGTAGTTCTAGTTTCCGAAGGAGCCATGTTCGAAGGCGGCGACATGGTTTTCGAGGATCATGCGACCGATGCTTTTGGCCACAAAAAGCTGGGCGGCATTGGCGATCTAGTATCAGAAAAGCTGAAAGAGCTATCGCCGAAGTACAACAATGGCAAGACCATCGATGTGATCAACCAGAAACTGGGATACCTGGTTCGCTGCGGAGATCCCGACGCCATCGATTCGATCGTTCCCATGGCCTATGGCAATCTCGCCCTCGACCTGCTACTAAACCGCATTCACGGCCGGCTGGTCGTGCTCAAGAACGGCCGCTACGATAACATGCCGGTCGACGCCGTCATCGCCTCAAAGAAAGTCGTGAACGTAAAAGAGCATTACAACACCGCCAGGCTCCGTCCACATTTCAGCAGCTTTGAAATGAAGCCGCTGTTCATCATGACCAGTGAAACCGGATAGGTCGGGCGTGAATGTGCTTGGCTTAAAGTGCGGCCTTGATCGCGGCTACCCTTTCCGACAGGCTTCCCGGTTCAACAGAGACGATTTCAAAGCCGAAGTTGCGATAGGTCTCCTCGTGGATCCGTTCAAAACGCACGGTTTCCTCGAAGCTGATCCGGCGGGCTTCGGTTGGTGTGATGAAACCAAGATTCCGAATAAAGAAAACGCGCTCTTGAAAGACTGCCTCGCTCTTGATCCGCTCCAGCTCGCGTGAAAGCCCCTCTGAGATGGGGTATCCAAGATAAGCCGCCAGAGCAGCAGTGCAGACGGCCGAGCGATCATGAAACTGTAACGTGTTCGGCTCGCATGAAGCACGAAGCTGCCTGAGTCTTTGCAAGTCGACGACTGCATCAATGAACGAGGGACGCGTCCAAGGTTCTGCGACACCCTGCGCCTGCTGCAGGGCAATAATGTCAGTCGCCGCTTCTTCAACGACGCAGAAGCCATCGAGCTCCAGCTGCCGAAGTATCGCTGTTTTCCCTGCGCCGGGCGCTCCCGTCAGTACAAACCTTTTCATTCAGTACCGTTTGCTTTTACCGCTTCCATGGAATGTTGACCCATTACCAATCGCCAGCGTAGGCTGACAACGCGGAGTGATTCCTCTATGCCATCACAGAATACGGCCGAGCCCAACGCAAGTCCGGAACAAACACCTGCCGTAGCGCACGTTACAAGTGCTCATCAGCTGCTGAATTCTTTGCGGAAACGAATCGGAGAACACCCCGAACTCGCCGAAGCCATCACCAAACTGGAGAGCGCACTAAACATCCTGACCGTGAAAACCGGTGGGATGTTTTGACATCAATGTGGGCGCGGGCGTCCTCGCCCGTGCTGCAAACTTCATAGCCAGCCTTTTGTCCTTGCAATGCGCGCGGCCTCAACGCGATTGTTCGCCCCCAGCTTGCTGATAGCTTCCGAAAGATAATTACGCACCGTCCCCTCGGATAGACTAAGCTGGGAGGCAATGTCCCCACTGGTCACGCCGTCGCCCGCCAGCCGCAGGACTTGCCGTTCGCGGTCGGTCAGCGGATCGGGTTCCGCCCACGCCTCGGTTGCCAGTTCCGGATCGATCACCCGCAATCCCTGCTGAACGCGGCGCACGGCTTCGGCGAGTTCCTCAGAACGCATGTCTTTTAGTAGATATCCCGACGCTCCAGCTTCGAGCGCTCGCCGTAAATAACCTGCGCGCGCGAACGTAGTCAGAATAATCACGCGTGTGCCGGTTCGTCGGCGCTGCAGCTCGCCGGCAACATCGAGCCCAGTCATTTCCGGCATCTCGATATCGGTGATGAAAACGTCGGGCTTGTGCGCAAGCACGGCCTGCAACGCTTCTTTGCCGTTGCGGGAGCGAGCCACGACCGTGATGTCGCCTTCGATCTCGAGCAGCGCAGCCAATGCGCCGAGAACCATGCCCTGATCTTCGGCGATCACGACTCGAATCGCCTTGCATCCGTTTTTGGGTTGATGATTCAAAGGGAAAGGATCAGTGACCGGTGTTTGCTTTCAGCGGGAACTCAATACTCAGTCGCGTTCCCGTGCTATTGTCGCGCTCGAGCGTACCGCCGAGCGCTTCAATACGCTCGCGCATGCCTCGCAAGCCGTTGCCTTCGACCGCACTGCCGCCACGGCCGTCATCCTGAATTTCGATCCGGCAATTTCCATTCACCGGCAGCAGCCGCAAATGACAATTGTGGGCCCGCGCATGGCGCACGACGTTGGTCACGGCTTCGCGCACTACCAGCGCAACCACGCTCTCTTGAGCTGGCGTCAAGCGAACCTCCGAGGATTCAGACTTCACCGTCACGCCCGCTGTTTCCAGCGTCGCCTTCGCCTGTTTGAGTTCGGCCTCGAGGCTGTGCGAGCGATATCCCCGAATCGTGCTTCGAACATCCGCCAACGCCGCTCGGGAAGTCTGCTCGACATCGGCCATCTCGGCCTTCGCCCGTTGCGGGTCGTGGTCAATCAGCTTGCCGGCCAGCTCCGACTTCAAAATAATCACGGAAAGCGTATGGCCCAGCACATCATGCAAGTCGCGCGCAATCCGTTCGCGCTCCGCAACCTTGGCCAGGTGCTCGATCTCCTCGTAGGCCTTACGCAATCGCTGGTTGGCGCGATTACGCTGAGCGAAGTAGACATTCCCCACGCCTATGACGCTCGCAAGTCCGCCGCCGTAAAACAAGAACCACCCGCTCAAATGCAGTAGCCACCATTCCAATGTGACCACTGCCAACACCACCGTCAGCAGCTTGAGTGCGGTCGATTCCTTTTCCACCGCGAAGGGGATGAAGGCAGCTGCAAAGACGAAAAACGTGCAGGCCCCCGCGTTGAAGGCTGAAAAGCCGATGCCCAATAGTGCCATCCCCGCAATGTTGAGCAGGTTCCAAGGGCATTTGATCCAAAAAAAACTGAAGTACAGAGCCAGGAACGCGACTGTGCCCAGCCCGGTAGCCACCCATTCCTTCCACCCGGCGTGATTGAATATCGGATTAATGAGGAAGAAACAGAAATAGAAAAGCCAGGTGTAAGGCGCCCAGCCGTGTTGCCGATCGTCAGGTAAAAGCCTCATTGTGCAGCTCTAGGCTACCCCTTTTTGCTGTCGCCCGTCAGCCCAGTTTCCTGCCGCTCGGAACACCCAATTACCAAGGCCAAGAGAAGCGATAGTGGAATCAGAATAACCAGCAAGTCGGCCCTGCCCAGAGTGATCAGTAGTAAAGTCGCGCCGAGAACCAACACCCAACCAGCACATTGATTGACGTTCATATTTTTCTCCTTCGCAAGCTATTCTCGGTTTCGCCTTAGCCGTAGGTTTTTCCCTCGTCGCGCTGAAATCCCAGCCGCGCCACGCCCAGGCAGATGAGCGAGAATCCGATCAGCGCCTCCCAATGAATCCAGTTCGACTCGTGTTGTCCCGCTCCCACCACGCTCAGCGCGAGTTGGGCCAGATGATAAGGCGGCAGAAAATGAGCAATCTGCTGCATGAGTTTCGGCAAAAACATGATTGGAATCCAAAGCCCGGAACCAAAAGAGAGCGGCAAATAAATCAGGTTGATGGTCGCAACCGCCGAGTTCGGACCTACGAAATAGCCGATGGCCAATCCCATAGCGCAGAAGGGAAGGGAACCCGCAACCAGGATCGCAACCAGTTTAGCGGCATCAAGGAAAGACAAATGCACTCCGCCGAACGTAACTCCCAGCAGCAGCAGGAGCACCACCACTATGCAGCTAAAGGTCATGCCCAGCGCAACCTTCGCCGCGAAGTAAGCAAATGGGGGCATGGGGCTCGCTCGCTTCACTTGCAGCCACCCCAGGCCACGCTCCGCCGCCAATCCTGAGGCCGTGCCAAAAAGCGATGCTCCTATGACTCCGAACGTGCCGTAGCTCGGTATCAGGTACGTCGCGATCCCAACGCCGCCCACAGGCGCTTCTTTGGGATTCAGCACGAGGCCGAACAGCACGTAGAACATCAAAGGAAACGAAATTGTTGAAATTGAGTAGGCCCGGAGGCGCAACCTCGTCAGAAATTCGTATTTCGCTTCCTTGAAATAAATCTTAAGGGTCTGGCTTAGTGGGCGCACCCCAGAGCTGTCTACGAGTGTTAGCGGAGCAGTAGCCATATTCGTTTCCTTCCGAATAATTCAGATTTCCCGCTGATTTACCGGGTCCTTAAATGGTGCCGTTGTTCGCGCCAGTCAGTGCCAGAAACGCTTCTTCCAGTCCGGCGCTCGTGACTTCGATACTGGAGAGTTCCGCATCACGCATCAACAACTCACGAAGAATCGGCTCAGCCGCGCTCGCGCGAATCTCCAGCCCCTCGCGGTCTGTGCGGACTTCGATCACGCCAGGCAAACCGCGCACGGTCTCAATATCCAACGAAGTCACGCAGCGAATCCGGCGTCCGGTAGTGCTGGCCTTGATCTCCGCCGGCGTTCCTTCCGCAATGATTTCGCCACGATTGATCACCACCACCCGGTCGGCCAGTGCATCTGCTTCTTCCAGATAGTGAGTTGTGAGCAGGACAGTTTTGCCGCGGGCGATCAACTTACGAATCTCCTCCCACAGCCCCCGCCGTGCTTCGACATCGAGACCGACCGTAGGTTCGTCGAGAAACAAAATATCGGGGTCGCCGCATAAAGCCAGCGCAAACAGCACGCGCTGCCGCTGCCCTCCCGACAATTCGCCGAACTCGCGGTCTTTGAGGTCTTGCAGGCCCGCGAGTGTCAAAATCTCAGCCAGCGGCAACGGCCTCGGATAGTACGACGAGAAAAGATCGATGTGTTCTTTCACTCGCAGCGTCTCGGGCACCTTGGCCACCTGAAGCATGGCTCCAATGCGCGTCCGAACTTCGGCATGGATCGGGTTTCCGCCGAACACGCTGACTGCTCCCGTAGTTGGCCTTGCCAACCCAAGAAACAGTTTGACGGCAGTGGTTTTGCCTGCGCCGTTGGGCCCTAAGAGCGCGACCAACTCGCCTGCCCTCACGGCGAAATCTACATTGCGCAACGCTTGCACATCTCCGAAGTTCTTACTGGCGCGGCGCAGGCTCGCAATCACTGCTCCGCCATATTCAGATTTCTTCGCCCCAAGTTCTCCCGCTTCTTCGAGTGCAGCGATCATTAAGTTCCTCGCTTTTGGTGGGACCTGAATCGATCCCGCCGGCAGACTCATCCTCGTGGAATCAAGTGCAACCCGCCAGTGGAGAACATCATCAAGTTATGGTGACAAATGTCATTCCTGCGCCACCGTTGTTCGGATCGCGTAACAAACGCGCCGCTGGACAAATAAATCGTCAAGGTTCGATATAATCCCAAGTTCGTAACAGATCGGCACAACTGCTCCCGGCATTCGGCGGACCAGGGTTTGGCCCGCTTCGCTTGTGAGTGACCGTCGATCCACCACGAGATCGGATATCCCTTTGGGTTCACGTGACCGAAAAACGGTTCTTAGTTTGCTCGAGGACGGCGTGCGAGGTGTGATGGGAATACGGCCCGGAATTGAGCTGGCGAGCTTGAGCGACATTGGCTGCCAGCGCGAAAACAATGAAGACCAGCTTGCCTATTGGGAACCGACCGGTGACGACGAATTCGCGCGAAAGGGTCGCTTGGCCGTTGTTGCGGATGGCATGGGCGGTCACGAAGGCGGCCAGGAGGCTAGTCGCATCGCGGTAGATTCCATCAAGGAAGTTTTTGCCGAAACTCCGAAGGCAGAAGTGCAATCTGCCCTGGTCACCGGATTTCAGATCGCGCACGAACGTATTCTGGACTACGCTGCCGGGCATCCGGAGCTGCATGGTATGGGGACCACGGCGACGGCGATCGTTCTTCTCGGTAACGAACTCTATTATGCGCACGTGGGCGATAGCCGTTTATATCTGGCGCGTGGACAGACCATTTCCCGTCTGACGCAGGACCACTCCTACGTGGGGCGCTTGGTACAGACTGGAATGATCAGCGCGGAGGAAGCCGAAACCCATCCGCAAAGGCACATCCTCACCGCGGCTCTCGGCGCGGGCACGGAGATCTCGCCTGAAACGCCGCAGCATCCCATCACATTGCAAAAAGGGGATGTGCTGGTCCTCTGCACCGACGGGCTGTGGAGTTTGCTGAGTGAATACGAGATCCACGGCATTGTCACCAGCAATGATCCCCCTGAGGCATGCCGCGCCCTGATCAAATTGGCGAAAGACCGCGGCGGTCCCGATAACATTACCGTACAAGTTGTGCGGCTAGCCGCTGGCGCGTAAGCGGGCGGTGTCGGGGCGAGCGTCCTCGCTCGTGTACCTCAGCGACATTCCTCGTTTCTGGCGTGCCGTTATTTTTTGTGATTTGATGAAGTGCGAAGTGCGCCGGGAACTATAAAGGAGTGGCGGCGTTTCTTTCCGGCTTAGTTTTCCGGCCTTCGGCGCAGAATCAAGTCGCCTTCGCTGGGCGGCAGCGAGAACGGGAACTCGACTCTCTGGTCTCCCAAAGGAACCTTCAGCAAGAATTCCTCCTGCTTGCGCAAGTCGTCGATCCATTTACTCTTCGTACCGAACAACACCCATCCGCTGGTGTCGGCATGCCCCGGATCGAGTCTCAGCTCCCGCAGGCTGCGGGTGTTGAGAAACTCGATCATCTCCGTGGCATCCTTTTGACGGGCCGCCAGTATGGCTTCTTTTTCTTCCTTTTTTTCTGGATGCTTGCGAATTTCGTGCTCGGTCTCTTCCTCGAGGGCGTCGAGGTCGGTGCGCTGCCTGGTTGCGAGATTGTCTGGATCCAGCGCAGCGTGCACATCGTGATAGTGCTTTACGAATTCCAAAGTGATTTTTACCGGCGATACCTCGAGTGAATCTTGGCCGCGGTAATGCACGTTTAGCAACACGGCGAACATCGCCTGCGGGCGTCGCCGTACTTTCTCTAGTTCCTGAGAGTCCACGGCCAAAACAATTCCAAAATCGGCAGTCCAGAATCCGTAACGATATTTGCCGTCGTCATCCCGGCTGAAAGTGCAGCCGGACGCGCCTTCTTCCCAGCGTACGGTGTGCGTAGCTTGAGCTTTGTCACTACCGGGAGGACTCGCGTGCGCGCTTGAGGCGAGCAGAGCAGCTACCAAACCCATTTTTCGAAAAGTCGCAGCGGCGTCCATCGTAGTCCGCCTTCAGACTACTACTGATTGATCGCGCAACCAGGGGAAACCATGCAGAACAGGCGGCCAGCTACCAAAGCGGAACTACAGCGCGCAGGCTATTCGTATCGCAGAGCCTCAATAGGATCCAGCCGCGAAGCCCTCACCGCCGGAACCATCCCACTGATCAGCCCCACCGCGGCCAGAATGATCGTGGCGACGATCAACGTTCCCGGAGCGATGATCAGGCGAATGTCGCCCGCTTCTGCATTCTTCGCCATCGCACTGTATAGCGTGAGCCTTCCGACCGAGAGCGAGACCAGGTAGGCAAGGATCACCCCGAGCGCCCCGCCGATAAAAGTAATAGTCAGAGCCTCGGCCAGGAACTGCGTCAGGATGTGGCCGCGTCGCGCGCCCAGGGCTTTCTCCACGCCAATCTCACGCGTGCGCTGGCTGACGGAGACCAGCATGATGTTCATCAGGCCGACGCCGCCAATGCCCAGCGTGAGCGTTCCGATGAAGCCCAGCAGAATCTTCAGCCCGATCGTGATGACCTCGAACTGGTGAACCTGTTCCATCAAATTAAACACGCGCACCGCACGGCGATCGGTTGTGCTGAATTTGTGCTGAACCGCCAGTACGTCGCGCGTCGCCTGCTCCAGTCGCTCATACTCCGGAGTTTCGTAGTTGAACCAAATGGAATCGAGATAGTGAGTGTCTTTCAAATCACTCATAGTAGTGAACGGAACATAAACGGCGCGATTGATGTCGTCGTCGCCTTCCTGCATCTTCGCGCTCAGGACACCGACCACTTCAAAGCTGAGGCCATCAATGCGGATGCGCTCGCCAACGGCATTTCGTCCGGAGAAAAGTTTTTCCTTGGCCTCCGAGCCGATGACCGTCACCCGGGCGTGCTGCATTTCGTCTTGCATGTTGTAGAAGCGCCCCTGGCCCAGCTTGAGCGCGCGGACGGAATCTACGTTTGGATAATTTCCAGTAACGCCAAAAGTGAATGTTCGCGTATCGAACTGGATGCTGCAGTCCTTACTGACTTCGGGAGTGATGTGAGTGATCTGTGGAAGATTGGTTGTGAGTGTATCGACATCGTCCATCGTAAAGCGAATCTGCGCCCCGGCCTTCTGCCCGCCCGCCTGCATGGAAGTCCGGCCGGGCACCAAAATCATCAATTTCGTGCCAAAGTTGGCGAAGATGTTGGCGCAGGCGCGGCCAAATCCATCGCCGTACGCAAGCAACATCACGACGGTCGCGATACCCCACGCCATCCCGAGCATGGTGAGAGCGGTGCGACGGCGGTTGTGCCGCATGGCGCCGTACGCTTCCTGAAACAGATCCCGAAACATTTGTTTACTCCTGCCGCAGCGCTTCTACGGGCTGCAGCATGGCGGCTTTGCGCGCGGGATAAAGCCCGGCAATCACTCCGGCAACGGTAAGGCTTGCAATCGCCAAAACTGCCGACGTGGGCACAATTTTGGGAGGATCGAAACCTCCCGGGCCTTGCTGGGTGCCCAGTACCGCCATCAGGCCCGCTGCGAATCCCATGCCGATAAGACCACTGAACAGCGTGAGCAGTATTCCTTCCAGAAAGAACTGCAACAAAATGCTGTGGTTGGTCGCGCCCAACGCTTTGCGCAATCCGATCTCACGAGTGCGTTCGGCTACCGTTACCAGCATGATATTGATCACCCCAATCGCTCCCAACGCCAGCGTGACGAGGCCCACCGCGCCCAGAAACATGTTCATGGCGTCGAAGATCATGCCAATCGCTTTGGAATTCTGAATCGTGTCCCATCCTTCAAAAGCATTCTTGTCGCGATAATCAAAACCGTGATTGCGGGCAACCAGCTTGCGAACTTCGTCCTGCGCAATCAGATGCTCGTCAGTCACGCGCGGCTGGTAATTAATGAAAGAGATGGAATTCTCGTGGTTCTCACCTTTGAGCGGGAAAAGAGTCGCCATAACCTTGTAAGGGATGTAACCCCGCATGTTGGTGGAGTTGTCGTCGCCGCGCCCAACCCGCTCCACCGCGCCGATGACTTCAAAGCTAATGTCATTCAAAATGATGGTCGCTCCCACGGCAGGACGGCCGGGAAACAGGTTCTTAACCAGCTCATCACCCAGCACGATAACGTTGCGTCGCTGTGTTTCGTCCAGGCCGTTGAGCCATCGTCCCTGCTTGACTGGAAGATAACGAATCTCGCTGAACTGAGGCTCGACTCCGGCCAGCTCTCCATTCGCGCTGGCGAATTCGCTGACCGCGCGCACATCGGTGCGAATCAGGACGGGCGAAGCATTGCGCACATGCAGTGCTTCCTTGCGAATGTCCAGATAGTCCTGATAAGTGAGCAAGTAATTGCGCGCGGAGTTCATGCTGCCTTCGACCACCGGAGCGCGCCCCGGATAGATAAACATGATGTCTTTGCCGTACTGCGCCAACTCGCGCTTGTTGCCCGAACGGAAACCCTCGCCTAGGCCTACGAGCAGCAGCAAAGAACCCACGCCCCAGGCGATGCCGAACATGGTGAGAAACGAGCGCAGCTTGTGCGCCCAGAGGGTGCGGAAGATTTGCGCGAAGATGTCCACAAGCGTCCGCATAATCTAGGATACGCATATTTGACGTATTTAGTTCGAAGTTTGGTAGCAGGGAATCGAGGTTACTGACGTGCCTATAGCTCGCGCCACACATCCTTGAAGTCGAACAACCCCTTTTTGCCGACCAGCCACTCGGCGGCGCGTACCGCGCCTTCGGCGAATCCGCGTCGGGATTTGGCAGTATGGCAAAGGTAGATGGTGTCGGCGGGCGAATCGAGGATCAATTCGTGCATCCCGACCACGTCCCCCTCGCGAAACGAAGTGATTTCAAGCTCGGTTCCGGCGGAGTCCTGAACGACTTTTTGCAATGCGATGGCCGTTCCCGAAGGGGCATCTTTTTTCTCCGCATGGTGGCGCTCGAAGATTTGCCCGAAATACTCGTGCTGCAGAGCAGCCGCGGCGCTTCGCGCAACCTCAAAAAACAGATTCACGCCCACGGAGAAATTGGCCGCGTACAGCAAGCCGATCCCGCACCCGGGATCTTGCACCATTGGTCGGATTCGCGGCAGTTCGCCATACCAGCCGGTCGTTCCCACCACAATGCTTTTCTTAGCACGGACGCAAGCTTCAATGTTCTCCAGCACCGCAGCCGGCGAAGTGAAATCGATGACCATGTTGATAGAAGCCAGCTTTTCGCTCGTGAGGGCGGAGGCGCCGTGGTTCTCGCTTGCGCCCAGCACACTGACGTGATGGTGTCGCTCTCGCGCCGCGTCCGCGACCAGCGATCCCGTCTTACCCCGGCCTAAGATCAGAATATTCATGAAACATTTCTCTGCGAACTCTGCGGCAGTTCTCAGCGTACTCTGCGATTTACGGTTTGTCGCTCACGCAAATACCTCCGGATCCAGATCCGAAAAAAATGTCTTGTGCAGACGCCGAATCACCTGCGGCACCTCGTCCTCTTCGATTACAAAAGTCAGATTGATCTCCGAAGCCCCCTGCGAAATCATCCGGATCTTCACATCCGAAAGTTCGCCGAAGACCCGCGCCGCAATGCCCGGCGTCTCCCGAAGATTTTCTCCCACCAGGCAAACAATCGCCTTTCGGCCTTCATACTTCACATCCGCCAACTTCGCCAGATCAGCCGCCAGCGCTGGGATTGACTCATTGGAATCCACCGTCAAAGATACGCTGACTTCTGAAGTCGAGACTACATCGACCGCCACTCGATGCCGGTCGAAGGCTTCAAAAATTGCTCGCAAAAATCCATGGGCCAACAGCATTCGCGGAGCTGCGACATCAATAATGGTGATGCGCTTCTTGGCAGCGATGGCCTTGAAGAAATTCCTGCAGTGCGGTACGCGGGCCGAGATTCGTGTTCCTTCACATTCAGGATTCCGCGAGTTCAGTACATAAACCGGAATGTTCTTTTGAATCGCTGGCAGCACAGTT
>Ga0070762_10000859_pt1 | contig 13497 bp, 12 predicted proteins | sample HubBroMetageREF2_FD_66726 | JGI IMG/M metagenome (GOLD analysis project Ga0070762, IMG submission 66726) | Reference soil microbial communities from the Hubbard Brook experimental Forest, New Hampshire, USA - Hubbard Brook CCASE Soil... | ecosystem: Environmental > Terrestrial > Soil >...
AGGCCCCGCGGCCTGCCGCCGGCCCCGCCGCCCGGCGCGGGTCACCGCCGCCAGTGAGAGGACCGCATGATGCTCACCCCAGCCCAGCTCACCGCTGTCACCGACCTCGCTGACCAGTGGTCCTTCATGTGGGATAAGCGCCGCCAGCTGTGGATCGCCGCCCAGGACAGCCCCGACGGGGAACATCTCGAGGAAGCCGACCTGGACGCCCTCCTGGAACGAATCGGCCAGCTGGCCGGGTAGACCCCGCCGCCACGACGACCCGCGCCCGGCCCGTCGCGTCCTGTCGACCGGTCTCGCCACGGTCCAGCGGCCCGTGACCCTACCCGCAATGATCGCAGATAGTAATCATGACGATGCGCTTACGGAACGCGCACGGTCCTTCCCAGCGCCTGGCTCGACGGAACAATCAGTCACAACCCGTGTGCTTCCGGGCACGGGAGACGTTCGAGATCTATTGGATCACCAGGACATCCTTGGGGAGATCATGACCGGACAGAGCAGCACCCTCACCAAGACGCCGACCGCCCGCCGCGCCGACGCCGGCACGGTCCGGCTTAGCCAGCGGGACATCGACGGGCTCATACTCTGCGGCGAGCACTATGGAGCGCCCTTCGACCTGCTCGCCGAGGCGATGCAGGTACAGCCTGATCGCGTGGCCGCGATCGTGGGACGGTGGCGGCGCGCCGGGTATGCCGCCACTGGTCGACTGGGGCCTGGCCCGGCCTGGTGCTGGCTGACCCGCGACGGGATGACCACGTGCGGCCTTGAGTACCCGGCCACCAAGCCGGCGCTGAGCCGGTTGGCGCACGTCCGGGCGGTGCTGGCCGCACGGATCTGGATGGGCCGCGGCCCGGCCTGGGAGCAGGGCCGGGCATGGTGGCAATCGGAGCGGCGGTTGCGCGCGCACAATCCGGCGGCCGGCCGTGGGGGGCACGTACCGGACGCGGAGATCCACTGGCCCTCCATCCCCGGCAGCCCGTACGCCGGGCAGGTGTGGGCCGTCGAGGTCGAGTTGACGCCCAAGCCGGTCGTCCGGACCGAGCGGATCATGGTCGGGCTGCTGTCCCCAATGCGGTACGCCCAGGTCGTCTATCTGACCGACCCGTCAGCCCGCTCAGTGGTCGCCCGCGCCGCGTCTGGGCTGCTGCCAGGCGAGCAGGCCCGGCTGGTCGTCCGCGAACTGCCCGTCGCCGCGTTCCTCCCCCAGGATGCGCGATAATCGTCTGGTCGTGGCTCAGGCCGACCAGCTGCCTGGGTGTGCTCCCGCCTCGGGGGTTTACTGCGGCTGCTGCAAAGCGGGCCGGTTCTCCAGGTGGTCGGCCAGCAGCTGGGCCAGGTGCAGGCTGGGAATGCTGGCCAGCTGGTCGAGCTGGGTGCGGCAGGAGAAGCCATCCGCGAGCACGACCGCGCCAGGAGCAGCGTCGCGCACGGCGGGCAGCAGGGCGGTCTGAGCCACGGCCACGGACACGTCGTAGTGACCGCGCTCGACGCCGAAGTTGCCGGCCAGGCCGCAGCAGCCGCCGACCGGCCGGACCTCGGCGCCGGCCCGGGCGAGCAGCTCCGCGTCGGCGCGCCAGCCCATCACGGCGTGCTGATGGCAGTGCGGCTGGGCCACCGCACGCACCCCGGACAGGTCCGGCGGCGCCCAGCCCTCGGTCGCGGTCAGCAGCTCGGCGAGGGTGTGCGTGGCCGCCCGGACGGCACGCACCCGCGGGTCTTCCGGCAGCAGCGAGGCGAGCTCGCCGCGGAGCACGGCGGTGCACGAGGGCTCCAGGCCGACGATCGGGTGGCCGGCCTGCAGGGCGGGGTCCAGCGCCCGCAGGCTGCGCCGCAGCTGCCTGCGGGCGCCGTCGAGCTGGCCGGTGGAGATCCAGGTCAGTCCGCAGCAGACCGGCTCGGAGGTGATCTGGACGGCATAGCCCGCGGCCTCGAGGACCTGGACCGCGGCCCGGCCGACCTCGGGGGTGAAGTGGTCGGTGAACGTGTCCACCCACAGCAGCACCGGCGTGCCCGGCCGCACCGGAGGGTGGGAGAACGCGCCCGGCTGCACCGGACGGCCGGGGAACGTGCCTGGCTGCACGGGACGGCCGGGGAACGTGCCTGGCTGCACGGGACGGCGGGAGAACCAGTCACGAAAGGTCTCAGCGGCGAACCTGGGCAGCGGGCGGCGGCGGTCGATGCCGCCCAGGCGCTTGGCCAGGGCGGCCAGCATGGGGGTACCAAGCAAGGCGTTGGCCGTGCCTGGGGAGCGGGCGGCCAGTGCGGCCCAGCGGGGCAGCCAGCCCAGCGAGTAGTGGGCGGGCGGGCGCGGGCGACGCCGGTAGCGCTGGTAGAGCACCTCGGCCTTGTAGGTCGCCATGTCGACCCCGGCCGGGCAGTCGGACGAGCAGCCCTTGCAGGACAGGCACAGGTCGAGCGATTCGGCGACCTCGGCCGAACCGAAGCCCCTGACCAGCGTGCCGTTCGCCAGCTCCTGCAGCACCCGCGCCCGGCCGCGGGTGGAATCCTTCTCGTCCCTCGTCGCCAGGTAGGACGGGCACATCACGCCGCCGCTGCCCGTGGTGTCGGCCCGGCACTTGCCGACGCCGGTGCAGCGGTGCACCGCCACGGACAGGTCACCGTCGTCCTCGGGGTAAGAGAAGCCGAGGCCGGAGCGCAACGGGCGGGCCAGCGGCAGCCGCAGGTCCGCGTCGATCGGAGCCGGGTCGACGAGCACGCCGGGGTTGAAGAGGTTGCCAGGGTCGAAGACGGCCTTGACCGCGGCCATCGTCTGGATGGCCTGCGGTGAGTACATGTAGGGCAGCAGCTCACCGCGGGCCCGGCCGTCGCCGTGCTCGCCGGACATCGAGCCGCCGTACTTGCCGACAAGCTGCGCCGCGGCCACGGCGAACTCGCGGTACCGCGAGGGCGCCGAGGCCAGCGGGAAGTCGATGCGGACGTGCACGCAACCGTCGCCGAAGTGCCCGTAGATCAGTCCGTCCAGGCCGTAGTCGGCCAGCAGCGCGCCGAAGTCGCGCAGGTACGCACCCAGATATGCGGGCGGGACCGCGGCGTCCTCCCAGCCGGGCCAGGCCGGCGCGCCCGCCGGGGTGCGGCCGCCCAGGCCGGCACCGTCCTCGCGGATCCGCCACAGGGCGCGCGCCGGGGCGCCGGTAACCACCAGCGCGTCCGGGCCGCCAGCGCCGGGCCGGCCCACGCCGGAACTGCCCACGCCGGAACTGCCCACGCCCGAACCGCCCACGCCGGAACCGCCCGCATCGGAACTGCCCACGCCGGGCCGGCCCGCGCCGGAACTGCCAACGCCGGAACTGCCCGCGTCGGCGATGAGCCGCCAGGCCGCGTCAACCGCCTCCGCCTCGGTTTCGCCGGCCGTCTCCACGAACAGCCAGGCCTGGCCGCGGGGCAGCGCGGGGACCGCGGCGGTACCCCGGCGGGCACGGAAGACGTCGATCAGCCGCGCGTCCATGCCCTCGACCGCCACCGGCCGGTGCGGCAGCAGGCCGGGCACAGCCTCCGCGGCCTCGGGCAAGCCTGGGTAGCCGAGCACCGCGAGCGCCACCGCCGGGGGCGAGCGCACCAGGCGCACGGTCGCGCCGAGCACCATGCCGAGCGTGCCCTCCGTGCCGACGAGGAACTTTGCCAGGTCGACGCCGTTCTCCGGCAGCAGGTGCTCCAGGCTGTAGCCGGAAACCTGCCTGGTGAACCGGCCGAACTCGGTGCGGATCAGTCCCAGCCGCGGCGCCACAACGGCGTCCAGTGCGGCGCCGATCGTGCCCGCGGCGGCCAGGCCGTCGCGGCCCAGGCGGCGGGCCGCCAGCCGCTCGCCCGATGCGGTCAGCACATCCAGGCTGACCACGTTGTCGGCGGTGCGGCCGTAACGCAGCGCCCGCGAGCCGCAGGCGTTGTTGCCGATCGAGCCGCCGATGCTCGCCCGGGAGTGAGTGGAAGGGTCGGGGCCGAACCGCAGCCCGTGCCCGGCCGCGGCCGCGGTGATGTCGTCCAGGATCGCGCCCGGCTGCACGTCCGCGGTCAGCGCCTCCGGGTCGACGCGCAGCACCCGGTTCAGGTGCCGGGAGAAGTCGAGCACCAGGCCCGCGCCGACCGAGTTGCCCGCGATCGAGGTGCCGCCGCCTCGGCTGGTCACCGGCACGCCGTGGTCCCTGGCCACGGCCAGCGCGGCGGCCGCCTCGTCGACGTGCCGCGGGAACGCCACCACGGCGGGCAGCACCCGGTAGTTGGACGCGTCGGAGGAGTACTCCGCGCGGCGGCGGGCCGAGGCGTCCACCTCGGTCAGCCCCGCGCCGCGCAGCGCGGCTGCCAGGTCACGCGGCGACGAGGGTGAGGGCGCGGTCACCGCCGAGCCGCCTGCCCAGAGCAACCGGTCATGGTCTGCGATGCTACCCACCGTGCCTACTCACTGGGCCTACTCACTGGGCCGCACCGCGAGACGGTTAACTCCAGGGGGGTCACTCCAGGGTGTGCTCGTCCTCGTGCAGGCCGCCGACCTCGGTCTTCAGGATGCGCATCGACTGACCGAGCGAACGCGCCGCATGGGGCAGCTTCTTCGATCCGAACAGCACGATGAGCACGGCAGCGACGATCAGCACCTTCCAGGGGCTGTCGAAGAGGTCACCGATCATGTCGTCTCCTTCGCGGGCTGGTCCCGGCCTGGCCGGTATCCTTGCTTCGTAGTCCGAGCCATCTCGGGTGGGTCTCGAGGAGAGGGAAAGAGCAGCCGGTCATGAGCGCGTCTCTTAGGTACCAGGGGTACGGGTCGACCAGCCCCGACTGGACCCGCACCCTGTTCGCGCAGACGATGGGGTACGTCGCGGCCACGGCCGCGCTGTTCGCGGCCGGCGCCTACCTGGGCCGCAACCTGAGTTCCGGGGCCGGCATCGTCGCGTTCATCGCCGCGTTCGTCTGCCTGATCGCGATGCGGTTCGCGGCGCGCCGGTCGCAGGGCCTGACCGTCGGGCTGCTCGCCGCGTTCGGCCTGCTGATCGGCGTGGCCGTGGCGCCGACGCTGGCGTACTACGCGAGCACCAACCCGGACGTGCTGTGGAAGGCGGGCGGGGCCACCGCGCTGTTCATCGCCGGGTTCGGGTCGGCGGGCTACGCCACCAGGCGGGACCTGTCCTCGCTGGCCCGGATCTGCTTCTGGGCGCTGCTCGCGCTGATCGTGTTCGGCATCGTGCTGATCTTCGTGCACATCCCGCACGCCCAGCTTGCCTACTCCGTGCTCGGCCTGGTGATCTTCGCCGGCTTCACCATGTTCGACTTCCAGCGGCTGCGGCGCTCGCAGGGCGGCCCGAACGCCGCGCCGCTGATTGCCGCGTCGATCTTCCTCGACATCCTGAACGTCTTCCTGTTCTTCCTGTCGATCTTCTCCGGCGGACGCAGGAACTGAGGCGGCCGAAGGAAGTGACGCGGCGTTCATCCGGCTTACAGGTGGTCGGCGTCGATCACGGCTCGGGCGAAGGCCTCCGGCGCCTCTTGCGGGACGTTGTGCCCGACCGCGAAGACCCGGTGCTCATAGCGCCCGGTGAAGTGGTCGCGGTAGGCCGCGCCGTCGCCTGGCGGGGTGAACGGGTCCTGCTCGCCGTCGATGGTGATCGTGGGCACCGCGATGGACGGCGCCAGCTGCAGCTTGTTCTCCAGGCTGGCGTACTGCGGCTCGGCCGGGTACAGGCTCTGCCGCCACCGGTAGTTCCCGATCACGATCGAGACGTAGTCCGGGTTGTCGAACGCGACCGCGGTCTGGTTGTAGGTCTCGGTGGAGAACCTCCACTTCGGCGAGTTGAACTCCCAGACGAACAACCCCAGCTCGTACCGGTACTTGGTGAGGCCGAGCACGCCCCGCTCGGTGTCGAAGTAGTACTGGTACCACCAGTCGTTCTCCGCCTGCGGCGGCAGCGGCAGCTTGTTGGCGGCCAGGTTGGTGATCAGGTAGCCGGACACCGAGACCAGCGCCTTGACCCGCTTCGGCCACAGCGCGGCGATGATGTCGGCGGTCCGCGACCCCCAGTCGTAGCCGGCCATGATCGCCCGCTCGATCTTCAGCGCATCCATCAGGGCCAGGATGTCCAGCGCGAACGCCGCCTGGTCCACGTTCCGCGGGGTCGAGCTGGACAGGAACGTGGTGGAGCCGTAGCCGCGGAAGTACGGCACGATCACCCGGTACCCCTCGGCCGCGAGCAGCGGCGCGACCTCGACGTAGCTGTGGATGTCGTAGGGGAAGCCGTGCATCAGGATGACCGGCTGGCCGTGCCGGGGGCCCGCCTCGACGTAACCCACGTTGAGCACGCCCGCGTTGATCTGCTGCACCGGGCCGAAGGACGCGATCGTCCCGGCCGCTCGCGCCGCTCCCGCTGGGCCGCGGGTCTGCGCGCTTGCCGAGCCGATCATGCCGAGCTGCGCCGCGCCCGCGGCGCCGAGGGCCACGGCCGCGGTGCCGAGGAAGCGGCGGCGGTCGGGATTGACCTGCGAGTTCGTCGCGTTGCTGTGCACGGAAACCTCCTGCTTGGTTGGGCCGGCGCCGCTTGCCTGGGCCGGCGCCGGTGACTGCCGACCTACCCACCGTCACCGACCCGGCGCCCAAGTCGCACCTGTGTGGGGCACTGGCCGGTACCCTGGCCGACGCCGGGCGCCGCGGTCCCGGGGCCCCGGGGGTGGGGCAACGGCGCGGGGCGGTCCGCGCAGGCGCGACACCGCATAGGGTGACCTGATGCGGCGTCATCGCAGGCTGTCCTACGAGCTGCTGGACTGCGGCTGGCACGGGCACGTGCTCGTCGGCACCGACGCGGCCGCGGTGCGGCCTAGCGACGACCTGGTGGCGCGCGAACTCGACGGGCTGCGCTGGTACCGCTGCCTGCGCTGCGACTCGTGGCTGCCACGGGCACTTCCGGCCGCGCCGACCCGCCCGTTCCCGCCCGAACGCGACGAGATCACCCTCCCGCTGCGCGGCCGCCCGCTGCGGGAGAGGTACGTGCTGCGGCTGATCGCCCTCGACCGGTCCGTGCACTTCGTGGTGCTCGCGGTGCTCGCCGCCGCGGTCTTCGTCTTCATCGTCAACAAGTCCACGTTGCAGCAGGACTTCCTGCGCATCGTCACCGCCCTGCAGGGCAGCGTCGGCGGCCCGGTGAACACCTCGAGCGGCGGCATCGAGGGCGAGCTGACCAAGCTGTTCGCGTTCAGCACCCGCAACCTGGAGCTGACCGGCGTCGCCCTGGCCGCCTACGCGGCGCTTGAGGGGGTCGAGGCGGTCGGGCTGTGGCACGGCAAACGGTGGGCGGAGTACCTGACGTTCGTCGCCACCGTGCTGCTCGTGCCGCTTGAGGTCTACGAGATCGCCGGCAAGCCCACCGTGCTGAAGTGCCTCACGCTGGCCATCAACGTGGCCATCGTGGTCTACCTGATGCTCGCCAAGCGGCTGTTCGGCCTGCGCGGCGGGGAGCGTGCCCAGCGCGCCGTGCGTGAGACGGACGGGGGGTGGGCCGCGCTGGAACGTGCCACCCCGCGGCCGGTCGCCCCGTCCCCGACACCGCCCCCGCCACCGCCCACAGGACCGGCTGAGGAGGGAAGCACCCAGGCCCGTTCGGGATAAAAAAAGATTTTGATTTTTGCCGAACGAGCACTACGCTGATACTGGCTTGCATGTTGCACAGCGGGCACGCGGGTGGCCGGTCAACCGGGCACGCGCTGACGCGCTGCGGGCGCCGCTCTGGCGGCCCTGGCCCTGGCCCTGGCCCTGGCCCTGGCCCTGGCCCTGGCCCTGGCCCTGGCCCTGGCGCGGCTCAGGTCTGGTCGGTGACCAGCGCGGGCTGATCCTGGGCAGGCGCGGGGGCGGGGGCAGGCCGCTTGTGTTCGGCCCGGGTCAGCTCGGCATGGCCGGTGGCCAGCACGCCGATCGCCGCGGCGACCGTGGCGGCGCCGAGGTAGAAGGGCACGTGCACGTTGAAGCCGGTGGCGAGCTTGCTGGCGCAGAACGGGGCCAGGCCGCCGCCGATGAACCGGACGAACCCGTAGGCCGCCGACGCCACCGGACGTTCCACCGGGGCGATGAGCATGACCGCCTGGGTGGTGAGGGTGTTGTTCAGCCCGACGAAGGCCCCGGACACGATCACCGCGACGACCAGGATCAGCTGGGAGGAGGTGAACACGGCGATCACCACCAGGTCGACGGACAGCAGCGCGAGGTTGACATAGAGCGTTCGGGGAGTGCCGAACCTGGCCTGCAGCCGCGGCGCGCCGAACACCGCGAAGATCGCCACCAAGATGCCCCACCCGGTGAAGACGTAGCCGAGCTGGTGGATGCCCAGGTGCATCGGGAACGGGGTGTAGGCGAGCAGGGTGAAGAAGCCCCAGTTGTAGCCGAGCGCGGTGATGCTCATCGTGGCCAGGCCGCGATGCCGCAGCGCCTTGAGCGGCTCGGTGATCGAGGTCCGGCGCGTCGGCTTGGGCGTCGGCTCGACGAAGGCCAGCGTGGCCACGAGCGCGATCGTCATCAGCACGGTCACGCCGAAGAACGGGCCGCGCCAGCTGATGCCACCGAGTTCGCCGCCGACCAGCGGGCCGAGCGCGATGCCGATGCCGAGCGCGGTCTCGTACAGGATGATCGCGCCGTGGAACCCGCCGGAGGCGGCGCCGATGATCACGGCCAGCGAGGTCGCGATGAACAGGGCGTTGCCCAGGCCCCAGCCGGCCCGGAAGCCGATGATCCCGCCGATGCTGCCGGCCGAGCCCGCCGCCGCGCTGAACGCCACGATCAGCACCAGGCCCGCGACCAGCGTCCGCTTGCCGCCGATCCGGCTGGACACCCACCCGGTCACCAGCATGGCCACCGCGGTGACCACCAGGTAGCTGGTGAACAGCAGCTCCACCGAGCTCGGCGAGGCCTTCAGCTGTTTGGACAGCGCGGGCAGGATGGGGTCGACGAGACCGATGCCCATGAACGAGACCACGCAGGCGAACGCGACCGCCCAGACCGCCTTGGGCTGGCGGAACGGGCTGGCCGATGCTGTGTTATCCGCTGTGTTATTCACCGCGTTATTCATTGGGGTGCCGGTCACTGGGACCGCTCGCTGTCGAGGTCGCGCAGGTGCTGAAGCGCGGGGGTCGCCGCGAGCAGGGCCTGCGCCTCGGCGGCCGGGAGCTTGGCGATCAGAGCGGCGAACGCGTCGGCGCCCGCACGGCGCCTGGCCCGCAGGTAGTCCGCGCCCGCCGCGGTCAGCGCGACGAGCACGACCCGCTGGTCCTCCGCGTCGCCCTGGCGCTCGACCAGGCCGACCCGCTCGAGGTTGCTCACCAGCGCGGTCATCGACGGCTGGGCGACCCCCTCGATGGCGGCCAGGTCGGTGATCCGCCTGGGGCCGGTCCGCTCGACGGTACTGAGCACCGCCGCCGACGTCAGGCTGATGTCCCGGTTCATCCGCCGCACCGCGCCCGTGATCAGCCCGTGCAGTGCCTCGGCGGTCGCGGCCGTGTCGCCGCCCGCGGGTTGTCTCGGTGAGTCCATGGGAATAAGCATAGGCCGGTCTATATAGATTCCTCAATACAAACTGGAGGGGTGCCCGGTACCTGTGTTTCGTCACGCGGCTGACAGACTCTGGGGCATGGCAGCAGAACCGCAGATCATCGAGCTGGACACGGTCCCTGGGTTCGTGGTGTTCGACCTGCCCGGCGTGGCGACGTCGGCCGGAGGAACGCGGCTGGCTCCGGACGTCAGCGTGGCCGAGGTGGCGCTGCTCGCCAGGGCGATGACCTACAAGTACGGCGTGCTCGGCGTGCAGATCGGCGGCGCCAAGGCCGGGGTGCGCGGGGATCCGGCGGACCGGGTCGGCAAGGCCGCCCTGATGGCGAGGTTCTGCGCCGAGATCCGGCCGATGGCCGACGAGGGCAGGCTGCTGACCGGGCCGGACATGGGCACGACCGAGGAGGACTTCGCGCTGCTACGGGAGAATCGGGGGGTGCCCGCCGCGATCAGCGCCGTGGTCGACGGGGTGCCGTTCGAGGACGTGCTGACCGGGTACGGCGTCGCCGCGGCCGCGGAGGCGGCGCTCGACGCACGGTGGGGTGGTGGCTGGGACGGGCGCTGCGTTGCAATCGAGGGGTTCGGCAAGGTGGGCGGAGGGGTGGCGCGCGAGGTCGGCCGGCGCGGCGGCCGGGTGGTCGCGGTGTCAACGCTGGCCGGGTGCATCGCCGACCCGGCTGGGCTGGACGTCGAGCGGCTGCTCGACCTGCGCCGCGAGCACGGCGATGACTGCGTGGCGCGTTACGGGCTGCCGGTCTGGCCACCTGCCGAGCTGTTCACGGCGGTCGACGCCGACGTCGTGGTCCCCGGCACCCGGCCGGGGGCGATTGACGCTCGAGTGGCCTGGGCGCTGTCGGATGAGGTGAGGGTGATCGCGCCCGCCGCGAACGTGCCGTACACCGCGGCGGGCGCCGAGGTGCTGCGTGTCCGCGGCATTACGGCGCTGCCCGACTTCGTGTGCAACTCGGGCGCGGTGCTCGGCTACCGGGCGGCACCTGATGCCGCTCCTGCCGAGGTGCTCGTGGCGGCCGGGAACACGATCTCTGAGCTCATGCAGGAGCTGCTCGGGCATCAGGGCGGGCCGCTCACGGCGGCGTTCGAGCGGGCCGCGAGCTTCCTGCGCGGGTGGTGGGGCGAGCCGCCCGGCCCGCCGTTCGCGCCCGAGGGCTGATTGCTGGTTGGCTGGCTCAGCGGCGGGCGGTCACGGCCCAGGCGGTGGCGCTGACCTCGATCGGCGGCGTCAGGGTTCGCCTGGCGTGCTCGCGCAGGGCGGCGCGGCGTTCGTCGGTTAGTGACGTTACGTAGGTGCCGGCCGGGCCCACGCCGAGGGTGAAGGGGTCCCACCAGTCTTCGAAGGCGGCGTTCCGGACGCTGACGGTCAGCGCGGCTTCGTCGGCTACGGCCAGGCCGGCCTGGGTGAACAGCTTGGCCAGCTCACCCTCGGCGCCGCCTGCTCGCCAGGACCCGTCGTCAACGGCCGGGTCGAGGTCGCGCGCGACCTCCCAGAACAGGGTCAGCGGGCCGCGGCCGCCGGCGTGGTCCCAGACGGCCGCCGCGACCTTCCCGCCGGGCCTGGTGACCCTGCCCATCTCACGCAGGCCGGCCACCGGGTCGGCCATGAAGTGCACGACCAGCTGGGCCAGCGCGACGTCGAAGGCGCCGTCGGTGAAGGGCAGCTCCTCGGCGGCGCCCAGCCGGACGTCGGCTTCCGGCCAGCGCGCCCGGTCCGCCGCTACGAAGGACTCGGACGGGTCGATCGCGGTCACCGCTTCGGGGCCGAGCCTGCGGATGAGCTCGGCGGTCAGCGCGCCTGGCCCGCAGCCTACGTCTAGGGCTTGCTGGCCTGGGCCGACGCCGGCCAGGTCGGCGAAGGCGGCCGCGAGCTGCTCGGAGTAGCGCCCCATGAAACGCGCGTACGCGTCCGGGCTGACGTCGAAGTACACACCACCACCGTAGGCGACGGCGTGGTACGCGGAGCCCCCCGGTCGCCCTATACGGCGGCCGGGGGTCTTCGCTCTGTGATCTGCTCGGTGCTTGCCGCCGCGCGGCCGCTCAGTGTTTGCCGGAGCGCGCGCGTCGGACAAGCCGCCGCGCGGCTGCTCAGTGTTTGCCGGAGCGCGCGCGTCGGACAAGCCGCCGCGCGGCCGCTCAGGGGATGTAGAGCTCGTCGGTCTCGTACTCGGTGAACTCGGTGTTCTCCGGAACGCCGGACAGGCCGAGCTCCTGGAACGCGGGGAAGAGCTGCTCGGCCGCCCACCGCTCCTTGTGCGCCTTGGACTGCCAGACGGTCACCACGTTGAGGCCGTTCTCATCCGTGCCGACCGCCCAGGCGAGCAGGCCGTCGATGTCCTGTGGCGGGTTGTGCTTGGCGGCGACCATGCGGAAGTTCTCGATGGTCTGGCCCTTTGACTTGGCGAACTGGATGTGTGCCATGGCTGTCCTGCCTTCTCCTTTATTTGCGCGCTATTTGCGCTGGCAGGAAGGACGCTACGGGACGGCTCGGATGCGGCCATCCGGGGAAATACTTATCCGGGTACTCATTCGCCGGCTGCTCATTCGCTGGGTACTCACTCACCGGCCGACGGCGCATCCACGGCCCGGCCCTCGCCGGACCAGGCGGCGATCTGGCTGCGGTTGCTGAAGCCGAGCTTGATCAGGATGTGCTGGACGTGGTTCTCCGCGGTGCGTTCTGAGACGTACAGGGTCTCGCCGATCTGCTTGTTGGTCAGGCCCCTTGCGACCAGCCGGGCGACCTCTAGCTCACGGGGGCTCAGCGGCGAGCGGGCCGCTGCCGCGGCCGGGAGCCGGGCGCGCAGTTCCTCGATCCGCTTGGTGAACGGGACCATGCCGAGCTGTTCGGCCTCGCCTGCCGCGGCGTCAAGCGCGGCCGCGGCCTGGCCCGGGTCGCCTGGAGCCTGCCGGCGGGCCAGGGCGGCGGCGAGTTCGACCCGGGCTTGCACGGCGTACCCGCGGGCGCCGTTGGCGTCGCAGATCTCGACTGCGGCCTGCAGGTCCGCCGCGGCCGCGTCCAGGCGGCCTATGGCCGCAGCTGCCAGTCCGGTCTGCAGTTCGACCGGGCCCATGTAGACCCCGGCGCCTGCACCGTTGGCCACGTGCCGGCCGCGGAACGGCTCGAACCGCTCGGCCAGGAACTCGATGTCCTCAGTGCGGCCCAGGCCGATGGCTATAGGCAGCGCATGCCCCCAGGCTGCCATGCTCATGGCCGGTGACGGCGTCCAAGACCGGATCGGCCCCGCCAGCGAGTAGGCCGCCTCGGTGCCCGCCCGGTCGCCCTGGTATTGGCGGATCAGCGCGACGCTGAGCGCCGGGAAGATGGTGGCGACGCCGCGGGTGGTGTCCACGGCCTCCGGCCGCAGGTGCTCGGGGAGCTGGCCGAACAGCTCGATGAAGCCGGACCGATCCGGCCCGATGTGCATTCCGGCCTGGCCCAAGATCACGGCGCAGGCGCCGAACGCCTCCGGGTGTCCCATGTCACTGAACAGCTTGAACCCCTCGTGGGCCAGCCGCGCCGCCTCAGTGAAGCGCCCGGTGGCCAGCGCCAGCGTGGCCGCGCATTCCAGCTGATGAAATCGCCCGACCGGGCCGCTCAGCCGGTCCAGGCAGGAACCGAGGTCGGTGAGCTCACGCTGAACGAGCCGCAGCTGACCGGTCTCGAACAGCGTGTCGATCCGCCACAGCCGACCCCACATCTCGACCCAGGCGCTGCCGAGGGCGTCGGCGACCTCGAGCATCCTGGCCGCAAGCGCGGTCCGCTCGGCCAGGCCCTCTGGGGCACAGCAGGCCAGCTGGCGGGCCCGCAGCGCATCGACAAGCGAGACAGGATCGGCCGCCGCTTCGGCGGCGGCCAGCGCGTCCCGGCTGACCTGCCCGGCCCGGTCGTACTCGCCGCGGTACACCAGCGCCTGTGCGTACGTGGCGGACACCCGGGCCCGCAGGTCGTCGGG
>Ga0070762_10000860_pt1 | contig 13484 bp, 12 predicted proteins | sample HubBroMetageREF2_FD_66726 | JGI IMG/M metagenome (GOLD analysis project Ga0070762, IMG submission 66726) | Reference soil microbial communities from the Hubbard Brook experimental Forest, New Hampshire, USA - Hubbard Brook CCASE Soil... | ecosystem: Environmental > Terrestrial > Soil >...
AGGCCCTCAACGAGTTTCGGCGGGCGTCGAACGAGTTCAAAGCCCAGATTGAGTCGGAGATTTCGCAGTTGGAAATGGAAAATCGGCAGCAGATCCTACCTCCGTCCACGCCCCAAAAGGGTACGGTAGCGGCAGCGCCTTTGACGCTGGAACCCGCTCTCAGCCCTCAATTATCGAGCAGCGAGTTATCGGTGGAACCGAGCTCCGAAGCCACATCTACTGAACACAGCGCGATGGTGAAGGCTCCCAATGCCTGACCTGGTTGCCGAAGCGCCTTCCGCAAAGCCCGCACAGGATCCCATGCCTGCGATGAGCTTTCTCGATCACCTCGAGGAACTGCGGCGGCGAATCGTTTACTCGATTATCGCGGTTGCCGTGGGCTTTTTTGCTTGTTGGGGATATGCCGAGAAGATTGTCGGCTGGATGCAGAAGCCGATCATGGAAGCGCTGCAGAAAAACGGAATGCCGCAGACGCTGGTGTATCTGAATCCTACCGACCCCTTTAACCTTTATTTGAAGGTTGCCATGCTGGCGGGATTGTTTGTGGCGTGTCCGGTGGTGCTTTATCAGGTTTGGATGTTCATTTCTCCCGGGCTGTACCGGAACGAGAAGCGCTACGTCACGCCCTTCATGTTTTCGACTGTCGGTTTGTTCCTGGCGGGTGGCGCGTTTGGCTACAAGGTGGTTTATCCGGCGGCGCTGGAGTTCCTGATTGGCTACGGCAAGCAGTTCCAGCCGATGATTACGATTCACGAATATACGGATTTATTCCTGACCGTGATTCTTGGATTGGGCGTGGTCTTCGAGCTGCCGATTCTGGTTTTCTTTCTGGCCCTGATGGGAGTGGTGAGCGCGGGTTGGATGTGGCGCAACGTGCGGTATTCGATTCTCGTGATTTTCATTATTGCGGCCATCATTACTCCTACCGCGGACATTCTGAATATGTGCATCTTCGCCGCGCCCATGGTCGGGCTGTATATGGGAAGCATCGGAATTGCTTATCTGGTGCATCCAAAACAGCGAAAGGCGCGGGCGGAGAAAAAGGGACAATGAAAGTCTTCAAGATTGTTGGCCTGATCTGTCTTCTGAGCCTGGCTGCGTGCTCCAAGCAGAAAGACGTAGCTGCGGCTTCGACCGGTCCCACGGAGCCAGTTGCCGGTCCAGGCCACATAGAGATTAAGATTACGGACAATTCCCAGACGGGGATCTCTCCCGTCGAATTCAACGAAATTCGCGCAATGCGATATGTGAAGGAGATAGTGGCCTTCGGCCCGCGTCCCATCGGCAGCGCGAATCACAAAAAAGTCGAAGAGTACATTTACGCTCACTTGAAGGGCGATGTGGTCGAAGATGATGCTTTCACGATAGACACGACTGAGGGGAAGTTTCCCGTTCGCAACATCATTGCGAAATATCCGGGTACGCGCGATGGCATCATCGTGATCGCGAGTCATTACGACACCAACTATCCTCTGCGCGACACGGCTTATGTAGGGGCGAATGACGGCGCATCTTCGAGCGCCCTATTGCTCGAAATTGCGAACCAGCTTCGCGGCAAGAAACTGGACGGTTATAGCGTGTGGCTGCTGTGGGATGATGCGGAAGAAGCCATAAAGCTTCCTTGGACCGACGACAATAGCGTTTACGGGGTTCGTCACCTGGCGCAGAAGTGGCAGGACGATGGGACCATCAAAAACATCAAGGCATTCCTGCTGGAAGACATGATCGGTGACGCCGATCTCAACATTGAGCGCGATGAAAATTCCACCCCATGGCTCGAGGATTTGATCTATCAGGCAGCGACGCGCCTGGGCTATCAGTCGCACTTCTTTGCCCGAACCATTCCGATGGAAGACGACCACAAACCTTTTATGCAGCGCAAGGTTCCCAGTGCTGACCTGATTGACTTCGATTACGGCTACAACAACGTCTTCTGGCACACTACGCAAGATACCGTCGACAAGCTCAGTCCAAAGAGCCTGGAAATCGTAGGCGCTGTGACGCTCGAAACGGTGCAGATGCTGAATAAGAAGTAGCGCCTTGGCCCAAGGCTTTCTTGATTAGCCCATCCGGCATAGTCAACTCTTTCTCCGAGAATAGCTCACAGCCCTCCGTGGAACCGTCCGAAAGTGTGGGCAAGCATTAGGGACATGATTAGAATGCCTGCCCCAAGGATGAGCACGTGCTGAGTCTTGCGCAGATTGAAGTCGCCGACTCGACAGACGAGCAGGTAGCCAATGGCAAGATTGAAGAGACCCCACAGAACATTGACCATTGCCGAGGACAGACCCTCGCCGGGCGGCGACGCGAACGGACTCTGAAAGGCGTGCCCCGAGACCCCGTTGCCAAGATGAGGCAGGCTGTTGGCGAGGAATAAGCCCCCGAAAAAGTACGCCACATAGTGGTACCAGCGCATGATCCCTCCGGTCTGGCTGCGAAACCAAATGGTAGCAGGTCTCGGTCACAACATTTCTTTTGCGCTTTCGCTTTTTCGCGATTTGATTTCTAATTCCAACCCTATGCGAATTGTGAGACTAGGTTTCTTCCTGCCGCTATTTCTCGTTGCTCTGGTGTCTGCACAAAATCCTGTCGACCAGGTCATCACAGAGGCTTTGAAGCCCTCGCCTCTTGAGTCCAACCTCCAGCGACTCACCGATCAAATCGGCGGCCGCGTACCCGGTACGCTGGCCATGCGGCAAGCTGTGGATTGGGGCGTTGCAGCTTTCAAGGCCGCGGGCGCGGACAGCGTTCACACAGAAAACTTCACCATCCAAGCTTCGTGGGGCGAGGGCTTCACGCGAATGAGCGTTTCCGCGCCGGAGCAATTCGATGTGCGGGCGGTTTCGATGGCGTGGGCTCCGGTGCTGGCCGCGCATCAGGATGTGCCCATCATTGACGTGGGCGAAGGCAAGCCTGAAGATTTCGTCAAAGCGGGCAACGTTACTGGCGCACTTCTGCTGGTGCACTCCAGCGAGATGGCGACGTGGGACGATCTGTTCGCCGAGTACCTGAGGGCTCCGGGAATTATTTTTCGCGCTGTGCAGGCCAAGGCTTTGGCGATCGCAGTGCAATCCACGCGTCCGCACGACCTGCTCTACCGGCACACTGATTCTTTGCAGGGCGAAATTGGACCCATTCCGATGGTCCTGGTGGCGAGAGAGGACGCTTCCCGCATTGCACGCCTGCTGGCTTTGGGGCAGAAGGTTCGCGCCGACCTGGCGATTCCCAATCGGGTTAGCGGGCCCATAACAGCGGCGAATGTGGTCGCCGAGATACGCGGCAGCGAAAAACCAAATGAGTTCGTGATTCTGGGCGCGCATCTCGATTCGTGGGAACTGGGTACCGGGGCGCTGGACAACGGATGCAATGCGGCGCTGGTGATCGACGCGCTGCGCGCGATCAAAACGGCGGGACTGCGGCCGCGCCGCAGTATTCGCTTCATCCTGTTTTCGGGTGAAGAGGAGGGTTTGCTCGGCTCGCATGCCTATGCCGTCGCTCATCGCCCTGAACTGGACAAGGCTGCCGGCGTCGTAGTCTTTGATTCTGGAACGGGCAAGGTCACCGGATTTTCTGTCGGCGGACGCAAGGATGTGGTTGACGCGGCGAACAATCTGGTTGCGCCTCTCAAGCAATTCGATGCGGCTACGCTGAAAACTACAGCGGAATGGGGCACCGACCATTTTGATTTCATGCTGGAAGGTGTGCCGACGTTCGTGGCGGAGCAGGAGGAAGCAAATTACCTCATTAACTATCACGCCATGTCCGACACATTCGATAAAGTCGATCTGCCGCAACTGAAGAAGCACGTCGCGGATGCGGCCGGGCTTACATTCGGCATCGCCAACGCTTCGGAACGGATCGGTCCACGGCTGCATCACGCGCAAATCGAAGACACCATGCGCGAGACACACCTGGACGATCTGATGAAGACGTTTGGCATGTGGCAGATGTGGCAAGAAGGAAAATGGGGAAGGGCCGATTGAGGTTGTTGGATGCGCCGGGAGTTCTGAGGCTTAATTGAACCAGCTACTCTTCTGGATTCTCTTCAATCTTTTCGTGCTGGGCATGCTGGCGCTTGACCTCGGCTTGCTGAGGCGGCCCGGACATACTGTGAAGTTTCGGGAGGCGCTGGCCTGGACCTTAATTTGGGTCGGGCTGGCCGGCGCATTCGCACTGCTGGTTTATTCTCGCTATGGGCACGCAACTGGCGTGGAGTTCGTTACCGGTTACGTGATTGAACTGTCGCTTAGCGTCGATAATCTGTTCATTTTTATTCTGATTTTTCGTTTTTTTCGCGTCGCTCCCGAACACCAGCACAAAGTATTGTTCTGGGGAATCGTAGGGGCTCTAGTGATGCGTGCCGCCTTTATTGTGGTGGGCATCGGCTTGATTCGAAGATTTCATTGGATCACGTACATCTTCGGTGCGCTGCTGGTTTACAGCGGAATCAAGCTCTTTCGCCAGCACGAGGCGGGGATCGAACCGCAAAATAATCCCGTGCTGCGTCTGTTTCGGCGTTGGGTTCCGACCACGGAAAACTACGAGGGCGACAAGTTTGTGGTCCGACGGGGGCGCTTGTACGCGACGCCGCTGCTGGTGGTGCTGGTATTAGTCGAGTCTATGGATCTGGTGTTAGCCACCGATTCCATCCCGGCAGTACTGGCCATCACGCTGAAACCTTTTATTGTTTATACGTCGAACGTGTTTGCGGTTCTCGGTCTGCGCTCGATGTACTTTCTGCTGGCGGGCATGATGGAACTGTTTCACTATCTGCACTACGGGCTGGCTGCGATTTTGATCTTCGTCGGCGCGAAAATGCTGGTATCGAACTACTATCCCATTCCCACGCTGGCCGCGCTGGGGGTGGTTGGGGGAGTGTTGTTGATTTCGGTACTGGCATCGCTTCTTCATCCCCAAAACCAGCGGCAAAAACAATCTTAAGCGAATCGGATGGAATCGCCCTTGACGATGGAGTGCTTGAGAAATTTGGCATCGTCGTGGACGGGAAAGTCGGTGCGATAGTGGGCGCCACGGCTTTCTTCGCGGGCGAGAGCCGAACGAGCCACCAGCGAGCCGAGCGCATGAAGATTTTGCGCCTCGTGAGCTCGTCGCGTTTGAGGGTGGGCTACCCTTGGAGCGAGACGATTCAGTTGTTCGATGACCGTTTTCAATCCTGTTCCGGTACGCACAATGCCCGCATTGCGCCACATCAGATCCTGAATTTCACTGATGACCTCTTCGGTCGCGGTGTCGACCGGGCCGTTCGATACGGCGCGGTCAGGTCTCGTGGCGTTTGCTGCCGGTCGGCGCAGTTCAGTGAGCATCGCCTCGCCTGCTCTTGCACCGAAAACCAAACCCTCGAGCAGTGAGTTGCTGGCCAGACGATTGGCGCCATGTACGCCGGTCGCGGCCGCTTCCCCGGCAGCGTACAGCCCAGGCAGAGTGCAACGTCCCACGAGGTCGGTACGCACGCCGCCCATGGCATAGTGCGCGGCCGGCCGAATTGGGATCATGTCTGCCGTGATGTCGATGTTGAATTCCATGCAGGTGGCGTAGATGCGCGGGAAGTGCTTCTTCACGTGGTCGGGGTTGAGGTGAGTGAGATCGAGGTAGACAAACGGGTCCTTGACCCGGCTGACCTCGACTTCATGAAGAATCGCTCGGGCGACCACATCACGCGGCGCAAGTTCGCCCATGGGATGGTACTTGTGCATGAAGCGGTCCAATTCGATGTTGCGCAGGTAAGCGCCCTCGCCACGCAGCGCCTCCGAAAGCAGAAAGCGTGGGGCATTCTTTAGGTACAGGGCAGTAGGGTGGAATTGGATGAATTCCATGTCGCTGATTTCAGCGCCCGCACGAAACGCCATGGCGACGCCGTCTCCGGTAGCGACTGCGGGATTAGTGGTGTTGCGGTAAAGTTGGCCCATGCCTCCGGTGGCGAGCAAAACGGCGGAAGCTGACATTTGCTGCTTCTCACCTTTCTCGTTGATGAGATGAATGCCGCTGACGCGGCCGCCGTCTACGATTAAGTCGGTCGAGAACTCGAATTCGCGCACGGAAATGCTTTTCAGGGTTTTGCTTTTAGCGTAGAGAGCTCGAAGTATTTCGCGTCCGGTGGAATCCCCGTGCGCATGCAGGATGCGGTTGCGGCTATGCGCGCCTTCCCTGCCGAATGTAAGCTTGGTCCCTTGACGATCGAATTCCGTGCCCCACTGGATCAATTCGTCGATACGCTCGGGAGCGTCCTCAACGAGCACCTTGGCGGCTTCGGGATTACACAGGCCGTCGCCCGCCAGCAGCGTGTCTTGGAGATGAAGACTGATTTCATCTTCGTCGCTGAGCGCGGCCGCAATCCCACCTTGTGCCCACTGCGTGTTCGATTCCGTGACTTCGCGCTTGGCGAGCACGAGAACCGTGCCCGCTGCCGCTAGCTCAATGGCGGCGCGTAGTCCTGCGACTCCGGCGCCAATGACCAGGAAGTCGGTGTGAGACGGCGCGGACTGCATAAGCAAAAATGTTATCACGCGGCGGCGCGATATCCGCGTTGGCGACTGCGCTATGATGAGATTCCATGATTCGCGTGACCATCGCCGTGCAGCCTTGTCCGTACGATGCCATCATTGAAAACGGTTTGCTGGAGCGGGCGGGAGAGCAGTTGCGTGAAATCCTGAGTGTTGCACGAGCGCCTTCGCTCGCGTCTCGCGATGGCAAGCCGCTGTTCGTTGTGACTGTTCCGCCGGTGCGCAGCAGATGGGGCAAGAAATTGGTGAAGTCGCTATCTGCGGCGGGATTCAAAGCGCAGTTCATAGAAATGGATGACGGCGAGCGCTACAAAAAGCTGGCCACGGTCGAGAAGTTGGCAGAGAAGTTGACCCGGCTGAATGCGGATCGAAACTCCGTGATCGTTGCCTTCGGCGGAGGCGTCGTTGGCGATGTGGCTGGTCTGCTGGCGTCGCTTTACATGCGCGGCGTTGACGTAGTGCAGATTCCCACCACCGTACAGGCCCAGTTGGACGCTGCTATCGGAGGCAAAACGGGCGTGAACCTGCGCACGGGTAAGAATCTGGTCGGAACGTTTCATCAACCGCGTGCGGTGCTGATTGATCCGGCAGTGTTGTCAACTTTACCGGAGCGTGAATTTCGAGCTGGGCTGTACGAAGCATTGAAGTGCGGAGTCATCGGCAAACCGGCGTTGTTCGATCGCCTCGAACAAATTCAAATGCAAGCGTTGCGCCGTGATGCCGCGGGGTTGGAATCAGTGATCGCGGAATCGGTGCGCCTGAAGGCTGCGGTGGTTTCTTCCGATGAAAGGGAGGGCGGACTGAGGCGCGTCCTGAATTTCGGTCATACCATTGGGCACGCTCTGGAAACTGAATCAGGGTATCGCCGTTTTCTGCATGGCGAGGCGGTAGCCTGGGGAATGATCGCGGCAACGCATATCGCCGCTTCGACCGGCCGCATCGACGACATGGGGGCACGACGAATTTCCGACGCCGTGCTCAATCTGGGCAAACTGCCGCGCGTTGATGCTCGCAGCCGCGACATCATCCGATTGCTCGCGCAGGACAAAAAGACCCGCGAGGGTGTTGTTCATTTTGTGCTGCCAAAGGAAATCGGGAAGGTCGAGATCGTGAACGACGTGCCCGAAAAAGTGATCGTTGAAGCGGTCAACGAACTGCGGCGTTTGTCCAAGTCGTAAAAGAGTGGTTTGCCAGAAACAATGAGCCATTCATCTAAAGCGACGGTGATCGGTGCCACTCCTGAAGGGACGAGCGACACGGGGTCGTCCGCGCGGGCGGTTCGGGAGATGTTTACTTCCATCGCGCCGCGATACGATCTGCTGAATCATGTTCTTTCTTTCAACGTCGACCGACTGTGGTGGCGCAGGACTGCGCGAAGCTTTGCGTCCATTTTGAAGCAGCCAGACGCGCGCGTGCTCGATCTATGCTGCGGGACCGGGGACATGACTTTCGCATTGCTTCAACGGGCGGGAGATTCACGCGCGAAAATTCTGGGCGCGGACTTTTCTCACGCCATGCTGCAGCGGGCGAGCGCCAAGTCGGCAGGAAAGTCGTTGCGCTGGATAGAGGCCGACGCACTCGGTCTTCCCTTCCCGGACGAACAATTCGATCTGATCACCTCCGCCTTCGGCTTTCGCAACCTCGCGGACTACGACGCCGGCCTTCGCGAAATCGCGCGCTTGCTGCGCCCCAACGGAGAATGCGGCATTCTGGATTTCGGCGAGCCTCGCGGCCTAATGGGAAAGTTGTATCGCGTTTACTTCAAGCACATCTTGCCCACCGCGGGCACTTTGATTTCCGGCGTGAAGGGTCCCTATGCCTACTTGCCCGCCTCGGTCGAGCGTTTTCCGTCGCCTGAAGAAATGATCGAGCGAATGCGCCGCGCAGGATTCCGAGAAGTTTCCTGGACTCCTTATACCTTGGGGATTGCTGGATTGTATCGAGGAAAGAAATAGTTGGGGCGTGGTGTAAGCTGAGACGCAGCACGCCGCGCCTCTACGGGGCTTTTTGCAGCATATCGGCAAGCTTGCGAAGATCGTCACTGCTGGCGTCGGCGATCACGAAGTAGCGCAGGCCGGCCTGATCCCAGGTTTCCATGTTGAATGACAATTCTTTCTGTGATTGCGTGCTTGATCCAATCTCGCGTCCGGTTCCGCGATCCTGAAAAATGAAAACAGAAATCTGGTGCTTCCGAATCTGGTAAATCAGTTCTGCTCCCGGCGATTGTCCAAGATAAGCCACGCGGCCTCCCACCAAGATAAACTCCGAGCCTTGCAATTCTGGCAGATTGAAAGTGAAAGGGATTTTTCCCTGGAACCACGGCTTCACGGTATGTCGATCCGTTGAAATTACATCCACCGGATTTGCACTGGCGAGCGTAGCCACGTGAAGATCAGCAAGTTCGCTGAAGGCTTGTTGCCGCGCCATTTGCCCCTGTCTCATCGAGATAGTTACAAAGCCGACGAGCAACAAAAACGCAACTGCGACCGTTGCTCCGAGCCAGCCACGTATTGGTGACCGCCGAGGCTTGGCCGCAATACTTTTTTTTACGCGTTCGCGAAAGTCCGAGCTCGGACGATAACGCATTCCCGCAGTTCGCATCGCACGCTTGGTTTGGAGCCGGTTGAGCACATCCGCGGCGCACGGCGGACACCCTCGCAGATGAATGTCCAACTCGCGCATTTCATCCGCGGAAAGCTCCCCGTCGAGGTAGGTATCGAGTTTTGCGGTCCAGTGGTCAGTCATGTCAGGATCTCACCAGCTTCTGCTGCAGATTCTCACGAAGACTTTTGCGGGCGCGCGAAAGGCGCGACATCACGGTTCCAATCGGAATCGAAAGCGCCTCCGCGATTTCCTGGTAAGACATCTCCTCCACTTCGCACAGCAAAATCACTTCACGAGAGTGTACGGGCAATGCTTCAATCGCTGCTTGCAGAAATTGATGTTGAGAGTGCTCGATGAAGATGGTTTCAGGCGTCTCCGGTCCCGCGGGCAATTCGGGAGTGTCATCAGCATCCAGGGCGATGGTCGCCTTCAACCCGGTGCGCGATGTGAGGAAAGTATTTCGCAATATCCGGTACATCCACGCGCGAAAATTCGTGCCCGGCTGGAAAGAAGAAAATCCTCTTAACGCCTTGACGTAGGTCTCCTGCACCAGGTCTTCTGCCTCCGATCGGTCGTGGGCGAGCCAGTGCGCGAAGTTATACAGCTGATCGAAGAGGGGCATGGCCAACTCCTCGAACGTAGCCGCTGTCAAACGCTCCTCCGCCACCTCAATAAGGTAAACCAGGAATGAAGCGATTTATTCCATGGCAGCAAATTAACCTGTCGAAATGGATGACCGCGCGTGAAAAAGCAGACCTTTGGCGAAAAGCCCGGCAAGCTAAGCTTGTTGTGCCGCCGCGGACGGCTGGGTCGAGGCAGAGGCACTCGCCACAAACGAATCGGCAAAAGCATCGGCCACGGTATAGCGGATGACTTCCTCGTAGTCCTTGCCCAGGAATTTCCGCAGGCGGTCGGTGTTCATAATATATTGGCCGGTCATGTAGGGCAGAGCGTCAGGCGGGATTGCCGAGATGCCCAATTTCCAGAGGGATTGCAGCACCAGGCGAAAGGCCCACTTTCCCGGGACGCGTATGAGTTTGGCGTGGGCCGTGTCAATGCAACTGGCAAACGTCAAAGGCTCGCCGCGTCCGGCAACATTCAGGACGGTGAGGCGCTGGGATTCGGGCTCGGTCCTACGCACGATATGTGCTAACAGTCTGGCGACGTCATCCACATGGACAAATTGAATACGATTTTCAAGATACTGTTCTCCGTAGGGCAGCATGCAAGGAAGACGCTTGCCCTGATCCCGCATTCGCGTGGCACGTTTTGCGCTGCCATTTGGTGTGCCGCGAAAAGCGCCAAGCATGTAATTCTCCACGCTTGCACCTGCAAAAATGTGGGGACGCAGCATATAAACGCTGCAGCTTCGCAGCGCAGGCGCGCGCTGCTGTACGACCTTATCGGCCTCCATCTTGTGGACCGCGTAAGGCAGCGTGTGCGCGCCCAGAGGAGTGTCCTCGCTAGCGGGCTCCCCTAAATCTGGCCCATACACTGCAACGCTACTCGGGAAAATAAACCGCCCCACGATGGAATCATCCCGATTGGCTTCTGTAATCGCCTCCATGACTCGCGCGGTACCGGCCACATTGATCTGCCACATCCGCTCCACGTCGAGCACAGCGCTGCGTAGCGGATCGAGCACGAAAGCGAGATGAATAACCGCGACCGGGCGCGCTTCGCGCAACAGAAGAAACAACTCGCGGCAGGACTCTTCCAGACCAAGGTCCATGCGAACAAACTGCAGCGGATGATCGGCCTGGGGAGGATTCAGATCGATCCCGATGACATGATAATCCGCCAGTAGCGGCAACAGCCGCACTCCTAGATTGCCAGCAATCCCGGTCACTACGATGCTTGGCTTGTCTTTCCCCATTAATTGGCCCATTACTTGGGGCTGGCACCGGGAGGCTTGGTCGATGGGCCTCCGGTCGGCGACGGCAATTGCATTCCGTGAGTGGGAGGCATTTCGGGACCGAAATAACTTTCATCCAAAACAGGGGTCGCAGACTTTTGTGCTGCCTGCATCTGGTCTTGCATGCGTTGAGTTCGCAGCGAAGCTTTGACTTCGTCCTTTACCTTGTCGAGAGGTTCCACTTCTTTCTTGCCGACTTTATAAATGAAATACCCGCTTTGATCGGAGAACACAGCCGAGATTTCCCCGGTCTTCAGATCCATGACCGAAACCTGGTCCGCAGGCAAGCCGTTGCGACGCAAGTCTGTCATCTTTGTGCTCGGAGGCTTGGTCTTGATTGCGGCCAACTGGTAAGCCTCCTCTTGCAGCTTGGTAAAATCTTCTCCCGCGACCGCACGGGTGTGCAGTTTGTCGGCTTCTTTCTTCATGATCTCTTCCGAGTCCTTCTGGCGCTTCTGTTCAGCCGCATCGCTGAGCTTCACCTTGGACGCAGGAGCCTGTTGAGAGTGGGGAATGAATATGCGCTGCATATCCGCCTCTTCATAGTCTGCGACGTGATTCTTGTAGTAGTCATCAAGGTCCTGATCAGAAATCTGTCCGGCTTTTTCCTGCACTGCCTGGTTGAAGGCCTGAGACAAAATCTGAATCCGCGCCAGCTTCAAACGCTCTTCGAATTTTGGCCCCTGATCCAACCCCATCTCTTGTGCCTTCTGCGCCATCGCCAGCGCACTGGCATAGCGGGTGGCGAATTGCCGCCGGACGCGCGGAGGCATATTCGGCTGCACTGCCTCAAGGATCTTTTCGAATTCAGCACGGGTGATTACAGTTTTGCAGTTCGGGTCGGCCGCTTTGTCGGGGGACGCATTTGCGCACACCCCGTTTAAAGTGATGACAGGCGCATCGGGCGCGACTTTCGACGCCTCTGCCTCATTACTCTGAGCTGGATTCGCAGCGCCGTTGGCGGGCGCGCCCGATTGCCCGGCCGCGGGAGTGGACATAGGATTCGCCGCCTGGGCCCAGGCCATGGCTCCCAGCAGCAGACAGACTAAGCCGTATCGCGTCATGTTTAATGATTCCTCCAGGGAAGATTGAAAAGACAACTGAAAATCCTAGCACAGAGTCCCGCCGGTGTCGGCAGAGTCTGCGGAAATGTTTCCAGAGGATGGATTGGCGGTCTGACTCGTCAACGGCGATAATGCTGTCATGGCTACGTCGCCGGCAATTGACAGCGCCTCCTCCATGCGCGCGGAAAAACGCGCTGTTGCGGGCAGTTCCGTGCTGGCGGCGATCGCTATTACCACCCTAAAGATAGTCGTTGGGGTCACCACCGGAAGTCTGGGAATCTTGTCTGAAGCCGCGCACTCTGGACTCGACCTTATTGCTGCGGTGGTCACGTTCCTTTCCGTCCGGGTCTCCGACAAACCTGCCGACGCCGATCACCAATACGGTCATGGGAAGGTGGAAAATTTCTCCGCTTTTATCGAGACTGCCCTGCTGCTGCTCACCTGTGTATGGATCGTCTATGAAGCCGTACAGCGGCTCTTTTTCCGTCACGTAGAGATTGAGCCGAGCGCCGCGGCCTTTGCGGTTCTATTCATTTCCATGGCGGTGGATTTCTGGCGTTCGCGGGCTTTGGGAAAAATCGCGACCAAGTATGACAGCCAAGCCCTCGAAGCCGACGCTTTACACTTTTCCACCGATATCTGGTCAAGCGGCGTCGTGATGATCGGCCTGGCGCTGGTGTTGATCGGCCGCCTCTACGGCGTGGACCGGCTGCGCAATGCCGATCCCGTGGCCGCCCTCTTCGTCGCTGGAGTCGTCGTATATGTGAGTTCGAGGCTGGCTCGCAGAACCGTCGATGCGCTGCTCGACGCCGCCCCGGCGGGTGTCCGCGGGAAGATCCTGGCGGCTGTGAACAAAGTCGATGGATTGCTCGAAGTGGATCGGGTCCGGATCCGCCGCGCCGGCAACCGCTACTTCGCCGATCTGTCCATTGGCTTAGCCCGCAACGTAACCTTCCAGCGCTCCGAACAAGTTGCAGACGCGGTAACCTCCGCCGTCCAAGGCATTCTTCCTGACGCTGATGTGGTCGTTCGGTCGGTCGCGCGGCCGGCGCGGAGGGAAAACATTTTCGATCGCGTTCGTGCCGTAGCCACGCGCAACAACTTCAACGTGCATGACATCAGTGTCCAGGATTTGAGCGGGCGTCTACACGTCGAACAGCATCTTGAACTCGACGAGGAGTTGAATCTGAAAGAAGCGCATGATCAGGTGACCCGGCTCGAATCGGATATCCGCACCGAAGTTCCGGAGATTTCGACCATCCTGACTCATATCGAAAGCGAACCGGCTACCATCGAAACTGGAGATGAGGTTGGGCGCGATGCCCTATTGGAGAAGAAACTAAAGGCAGTGGCTGCGCATTTTCCTGAAGTTTTAGATGT
>Ga0070762_10000866_pt1 | contig 13423 bp, 15 predicted proteins | sample HubBroMetageREF2_FD_66726 | JGI IMG/M metagenome (GOLD analysis project Ga0070762, IMG submission 66726) | Reference soil microbial communities from the Hubbard Brook experimental Forest, New Hampshire, USA - Hubbard Brook CCASE Soil... | ecosystem: Environmental > Terrestrial > Soil >...
CCCAGTTCGGAGCGTGTTTCCCGTGGTTGGTAATCACACCGAGCGCCACCGCCTCAATAAACAACCCGATCACCGCAAAGGGCAGTCCGAAGAAAATCGATCTCCATCCATCGACGGTCGTCGCGCTCTGCGCCGGATGATTTGCAAGTACTGTTCCGCCCAGCGGGCCTTGCCCCATATCCTGCGTAATCGCCTGTATCCCGTGTGTCGATCCCGGCGTAGAAGTAAGTGTCGGCGTCAAAATAATTTCCTTCTGCGAGCGCGAATCTCGCCATTCATTCCTGCATTGACTCGCCTGCATTGACTCGCAAACCGTCGCGTGGCACTAGATTCTCTCAGCCCCCTGCCATCAGCAATGGAACTTTGCGTATCAGCCAATACTTCTGTAGCGCCAGCTCCCCGCCGCCCAAGTTACTCATCGACCCAGGCATCAAGCCAACATTCACGATCAAGCCTTCCACGCTTCGCCTTGATAGCGCCGGCTGCCAGCCGGCACAAGAACGCGTAGGCCCCGCTAAGAACCGTTTTTCAGCCTCCCTCCTCGCCTCACATTGGCGCACACCCCACCAATAGTCGATAATTAATCTCAATCCTCCAATGCCGATCGACTCCACCATCAACCACCGCGCCATCAAAATCCTCGGCATCGAATCCTCTTGCGACGAGACCGCTGCCGCCGTCGTCGTAAACGGCCGCACCATTCTTTCGAGCGTCGTTGCTTCCCAAATCGATATCCACCGCAAATACGGAGGCGTCGTCCCCGAACTCGCTTCTCGCGAACACCTTCGACAAATTGTCCCGGTAGTCCGCGAAGCCATGGCCGAAGCGGGCCTGCGATTCGAAGAACTGGACGCCATTGGCGTCACGCAAGGCCCCGGACTAGTAGGTTCACTTCTAGTGGGCATCACCTACGGCAAAACGCTGGCCCATGTTCTAGGCAAACCACTCCTTGCCGTGAATCATCTGGAAGGTCACGTTCGCGCCGCATTCCTGCAGGCGTATAAAGGCGGAGAAGAACCCAAACTCCCCGCCGTCTGCCTCATCGTTTCCGGCGGCCACACCGTTTTATATGAAGTTAAATTGAAAGGTGAGCAGGACGCTGCCATTAACCTAGATGCCGGCGCGCCGTTCGTCTATCGCAAACTCGGCGGCACCCGCGACGATGCCGCCGGCGAAGCCTACGACAAAGTTTCCAAACTCCTGGGCCTCGGCTATCCCGGCGGCCCCATCCTCGATCGCTTAGCCGCTGCTGCGGGAAGCGCACGCGCACCCGTGAAATTCGGTCCGACCAAAACCCGTGGCAACGCCCTCGACTTCAGCTTCAGCGGCCTAAAAACCGCCGTCCTTTACCACGTCCGCGAACATCCCGAATACATTGCGGAGATTCGGCAGCGACAAGATGCCGTTGCCGCAGGCCATCGCACTTTCGAAGAATTGCTCCCACTCTGCAGCGAGCCGACTTTGGGACTAATCCGCGAATTTCAAAATGCTGTTATCCGCGATCTCGTCGAACGCACCATCCTCGGCGCCGAACAATGTAACGTCGAAACGGTACTGGTTTCCGGCGGCGTCGCTGCCAACAGTCAACTACGCAAACGATTCACCGAAGAAGCTCAAGCTCGCGGCCTGAAAGTGTATTTCCCAAGCCACGGACTCTCCACCGACAACGCCGCGATGATCGCCGCAGCCGCCTACGCCGAATTCGCCACCGGCCGCCTCGCAACTCTAAATCTCAACGCCAAAGCCAGCATGCCACTAGAAGCGGAAAAAGCCTGACACGGAGCCATCAGTCGTGAGCCGTTAGTCGACAGCCTACAGCGGAAGGGAGAAGCTGTGCCGAATCGGAACGTGTGTTTAGAGCTCGAGATTAAACGACTCTCAATTTCCTCAGGCTGTAAGCTGTCGACTGGTGACTACCGACTTTTTGCCGGCTAATAAAAAAGGGCCCAGAGCAAAAACTCTGAGCCCAAAACTTGGCGGGAGACAATCTCTACTGTTCGAACTTTTCCTGTAATTGGGGGAACTGCAACTTCGCCTTTGCGAGAGACTTAACCACCAGGCCTTCGGCGTTTTCCGAAGTCAGGTTCCGGGCCGTCGCCATTTCGCTGACCAGCAAATACTTGGCGCGCTCCAGCATTTTCTTTTCGCGGAAGGAGAGAGGCTTGCTGCGGCTGAGTGAGACGAGGCTCTTGAGAACCACGGCTACTTCCAGGAGGGAACCCGTGCGCATGCGCTCGGAATTCTCTTTGAATCGATGCTTCCAGTCATGATGGGAGTTGAGCTTGCCCTTTTCGAGAAAGCCCAGCACTTTAGTTGTGTCATTGGAACGAATTACGGATCGAAGTCCAACTGTCAGCGCGTTTGAAGATGGAACCATCACGCGCAACCCGCTGGAAATGATTCGAATCATGAAGTAACGTTCGGTTCTGCCGTTTAAAACTCCGTAGCTAATCTGTTCTACAACACCCACACCGTGGTTCGGATATACGACCTTATCGCCGATCTTGTAGTCCATATAATCCATAAGCTTCGGTTGTCCCCCCTAGGAGATAAGAGGAGTTTAGAGTAGTGTGGTGTAAGAGTCAAGGTATATCCAGTGGAATGAGGAAGATAGGGCGATCGTCAAGGAAATTTGGCCCTCAAATTGCTCTGCCTAACCGGTTTTTCCTGGGCCCTGATTTTCGCCCTTCTGTCGCGAGTGAACTGCAAACGTTTTGGCCCGTGCCAAATTTTCCGTGCAAACCTTTTCCTTTCTAGGAGTAAGCTGCTCCTTAAGGAAATCCATCACGTGAACATTCTGGCCATCGACACTTCCGACGCTCGCGGCAGCGTCGCCGCCCGTACCAGCGGTCAGAGTGCCCAAGTCCTGCTGCATCAGAGCACCGAGGACTATTCCTCATGGCTACTTCCGGCGGTTGACATCGTTCTGAAAAATGTGGGCGCCTCCTTGGCCAATACGAACGTGCTCGCAGTCTCCACCGGTCCCGGCTCCTTTACCGGCTTGCGTGTGGGATTGACTGCGGTGAAAGCGTGGGCCGAAGTCTACGGTAGTTCCGTTGTGGGAATTAGCCGCCTGGAAGCGATGGCCAGTCGCATTGCAACCGACGGCTTGATTGCAAGCTGTTACGACGCCCAGCGCGGCCACGTCTTTGGCGGTATATACGACCGCGCCGGTTCCTCGTTCAAGCTTTTAGAAAGAGAAATGGTCACCAGTCCCGACGAATTTTTGGCACTCGTCACCAACGTTGCCAGCACAAGATCGACGAAATCCGTCTCCTGGAGTTCTCTCGATCCCGAGCTTATCACCGCACTTCCAGCGTGGAAGACTCGCCATGACGTGGGAGATACGATGCTCCAGAGTGGGGGCGATATAGCCCGTTCCATTCTGGAATTGGGCGCACAACGCGCCGCAGCCAACTCCTTTACCGACCCTCTCCTTCTGGACGCGAACTACGTCCGCCGCTCCGATGCCGAAATCTTCTGGAAGGACCCTCGCAGTTAAGCTCAGAAAAAACTTTGTGCTTCATCCCTCCCTTCTCCTTCTCTCTCTTCCACTTCTCTCTTTCTCTGCGCCCTCTGCGTCTCTGCGTTAAGCTATCCTTCCTCAAATGGCCATCCGACGAAACCCGCGCCCTTCCGCTTGCGTGGTACGTAAGTGCCAGCTCCACGACGTGCTCTCCATCCAAAAAATTCTCGCCGAATCGCCGCAGGCCGCATTCTGGTCACTCCAAGCCATCGAGGATGTTCTTCGCCAATCCTGGGTAACCGCGCTCGTCAGCGAACAAGGTGGTGAGGTAACCGGCTTCCTGGTGGGTCGCCGCCTTATGGACGAAGGAGAAATCTTGAATCTCGCCATCCACATAAAGCACCGCAAGCACGGTCACGGCCACGCCCTCGTAAACGCCCTACTCGACCAGTACCAACGCCTCGCCGTTTCCCGTCTGTTCCTGGAAGTTCGCGAATCCAACGCGGACGCCATCCACTTCTATCAATCACTTGGCTTTCAGCAAACGGGCCGCCGCCCTACGTACTACCGCGATCCCCCTGAAGCCGCTCTCCTACTGGAAAAAAGAATTGGAAAATCCACAGAACTGGTACCGATTACCCCTTGACGCCGGGGTTCCCGGTGCTAGTCTGCGTTCATGTAGTTGTCATAATCCATTCACGGAACAGAGGAGGAACGCATGGCAACAGCGCAGCGGGCACCTCGCGACGTAATATTCGAGACAGACGCCGAGTACCAGCGTCTGGCCGAGAAACATCACGAATACGAGCTCGAACTTCTGAAACTCTCCCAATCCCCCTACCTGAATAGCGAAGACCTCATCGAAGAAATCCGATTGAAAAAGTTAAAGCTACACGTAAAGGATGAAATGGAGCGCATTGCCGCGCAGATCCACAGTGCGCGCGCTCGACATTCGCAGTAGCCCGCCGCGAAAGGCGCCCACCCCGGCATAGCTTTCTGTCGTAAAATGACCATAGTGCTCCCGCGGCGATAAACCGTGGCAGAGTGACGGGAGATTATGGTCAAAGAAGGCTACTATTTCGGATTCCCACCGTTAATCTTGGGATTCTTGGCGTTGGTGTACCGCTCACCCGCCTCCATTGCGATTGGCATCGTGCTCATCGGCCTTGCCCTGTTCGTTTTTTACTTCTTTCGCAATCCTGATCGCCAAATCCCCAGCGAACCCGGCGTCATTGTGTCCCCAGCCGACGGCCGCGTGGTCGTGGTCAAAGATGAGCTTTACGAGGGACGCCCCGGCAAGCGCGTCAGTATCTTCTTGGCGATCTGGAACGTCCATGTGAATCGCACTCCCGCCGCTGGAACAATCACCAAGCTCGAATACAAGCCGGGAAAATTCCAAGCCGCATGGGCCGAGACCGCCTCCACTGGCAATGAGCAGAACATTTTTACTCTGGCCTGCGAGCACGGCGAAATCGTCTTCAAACAAATTGCCGGGTACGTCGCCCGGCGCGTCGTGTCCTGGAAGAAAGCCGGCGACGCCGTGCAACGTGGTGAGCTTATAGGTCTGGTAAGATTCGGCTCGCGCGTGGATGTCTGGTTGCCTTTGGAAGTCGAACTCGCCGTAAAAGTCGGCGATCACGTCAAAGGTGGCTCCAGCGTTCTCGCACGTATGACCGAAAACGAGCCCGAGCGATTGTCCTCGCTTGACAAGCCGCGCACCAGCAAGCAGAAATTGGCAGGTCAAGAAGGCCGGGCGTAGTAAAGTGTTTGCCGACGTGGTGCTACGGACAAAATGACTGACTACGAAGAAAACGACATACCGTTTCAGGGAAAGATCCACCGCAATCCCAAGCTCCGGCGCGGCATTTTTCTTCTGCCCAGCCTGTTCACCGTCGCCAATCTACTCTGCGGCTATTACGCCACCGTCGCTTCTCTAGTTGGTGGACGTGAAGACTTCGATCACGCCGCGAAAGCGATTGGCTTGGCCATCCTCTTCGACTCGCTCGATGGCCGTGTCGCTCGCCTGACCGGCACCAACACCGAGTTTGGCGTGCAATTCGATTCGCTCGCAGACGTCGTCAGCTTTGGCATCGCTCCGGCCATCCTTGCCTACGCCTGGGGCTATCGCGCCGTGATGGGTCTCGTCGGTGAGGGATATCACCAGCTCGGCGAATTTGCCTGGATTTGTTGCCTCTCCTTTCTCATCTGCTGTGCCTGGCGTTTAGCTCGTTTCAATGTGCAGAGCACGGTCCCCAACGCATCCAAGAATTTTGTCGGCATGCCCACTCCTGCAGCCGCTGGTGTCGTTGCAGCCATCATCCACGCCTGCCATTGGATTGGCCCGATTACCGACAAGGGTTGGTCCATCGTGTGGTTCCTATTGCTTCCAATTTTGGGCGTCCTGATGACCAGCACCGTGCGCTATTCGAGCTTCAAAGAAATTCCGTGGACCCGCAAACAGCCCTCCGTCACCATCATTTTGTTGTGCCTGCTGGTAGGCGTCATCTGGCGCTATTCCGAAGTGGCTCTCGTCGTACTCGCGGGCACTTACGCCCTGGCCGGCCTGGTCTTGCATGTCGTGCGGGTACTTCGTCATCGCACCGTTGCCGCCAGGACAGTCTAGGGCATGTCACCGGATCGCAATTCTCAGCGCATCGTGATTGCCGGTGCCTCGTCGCTATTGGGCAGCGAACTCAAAGCTCTGCTCGAAGAGAGCAAATTTGCTGGATGGGATCTGCGTCTCGTCGACGAAGTTGAAGCCGCCGGAATTCTTACCGTAGCCGCCGGCGAAGCCGCACTGATTCAGAAAGTCGAAGAAGACAGTTTCACCGGCGCCCGTTTCGCATTCCTGGCCGGCTCACTTGAATTTGGTAAGCAATGCATGGCGCCCGCCCGCGCATCGGGTGCCACCATTATCGATTTCACTCGTGCCAGTCTCGAGAATCCCGACGCCACCCCGTGGTTCCCCAAAATTGCTGAATTGCGCGGTAACACCGCCGCGAAAAATAGCAAAGTTTTTAGCGTGTTCCGCGTTGGAAGCGCTGCCATCTCCAGTTTGGCGCTTGCCCTGCGCCGCTTAGGCTTGCAAAGAGTAGTCGCCGTCATTCACACCTCCGTCTCCGATTTCGAACGCGCAGGCATCGAAGAACTAGAAACCCAAACTTCGCAACTTCTCACCTTTCAGTCCATCGGCAATGCTGTCTTCGGCACTCAGACCGCCTTCAACATATTGCCCCGCTACGGCGCCGAAAGCCGCTACGATTTGCAACGCAGCCTACTCGAAGCCCGCGCAGAAATATCCGCCGGAATCGGTGATCCAGAAGAGGACGCCAAAGTCTCGCTGAACCTTCTTCACACCCCTGTGTTTTACGGCACTACCTTTACTGCATGTGTCGATCTCCGTGCCGATCTGCACGCTGCGGATTTGTCCGAAGCTTTGAAGGCCGCTGGATTCGTCCCGGTTCCCAGCGGCGAAGCGGGACCCAGTAATGTTTCCGTCGCCGGGGAAACGAATCTCTTTTTGGCCGAGGCCCGGCCTGATTCATCGCGTCTCAATTCCTGGTGGCTCTTTGGTGCCGGCGATAATTTGCGCTACCCGGCTTACAGTGGAGTAAAACTCGCAGAGTGGCTCGACTCATGAAGTTCGCCATCCCCTCGCGCAAAATCTTCTCACTCGCGTTGGCGGTCTATTCAGCCGCCTCCACTGGCTGTGGCTATCACGTCGCGGGCCGCAGCAGCACTCTCCCCAAAAGCATCCATGTAATCGCCGTGCCTGCTCTGGAAAATAAAACCACTGCGTATCGCATCGAGCAGCGACTCACCGCCGCCACCGTGCACGAATTCCTCTCCAAAACCCAATATCGCATCGTCTCCAACCCGGACTCCGCTGATGCTGTGCTCCGCGGCAAAGTCCTGAGTGTCGAAGTGACCCCGCTGACCTTTCAAGAGACCTCTACAACCACGCCGACCGGACCAACCACGCCCCCAGCCGTTACCTCGGTCGCGCAGGCCACCTCCATGCTCGTCATCATGACTTGCGAGGTCACTCTCACCGATCGAACCACCGAAAAGGTTCTGTACCACAATAGCAATTTTGTTTTTCGCAACGAATATCAGTTGGCGGCGACTCCAAACTCCCCGACCACCGGATCTCTCTCCCGAGCCAGTGTCGAGAGCTTCTTCCAGGAAGGTGACCCCGCCGTCGAACGCATGGCACAGGATTTTGCCAAGCGTCTCGTGTCCGCCGTAGTGGAGAACTACTGATGGCCAAAATTTCCGTCGAAGAATTTGGCGCTCGACTGGCAAAAGGCAAACCGATGCCTGCTGTTTTGCTCCTCGGCGGTGAATGTTTCCTGCGCGATTCCTGTCGCTCCCGCATCATCGAAAAACTGGTTCCCGAAGCCGCACGCACCTGGGCCATCTCCCGCTTCTCCGCCAAAAATGGCGAAACCCAAGCCGCCATGGATCAGGCCCAGACTCTTCCCATGCTCGCTCCGCAACAAGTCGTGTTTCTCGAAGACGCCGAAACCATCGAGAAACTCGGTGAAAAAAATCGCGACGAAACCGTAAAGTCCATCGAGGAGTACCTCGCCAATCCCGCTCCCTTCACCCTACTCGTCATCGAAGCCTCTGCCCTCGATCAGCGCATGCGCCTCGCCAAATTGCTCTCGGAGAAAACGGTGGTCGTCGAAGTAGGCGCCGGCGAAGACGCCGCAGAGCGCATAACTGCCGCCGTCGGCTTGGCGAGAACGCTCGCTAAAGAGCAGGGAATTGACTTCGCCCAAGGCGCCGCCGAAGATTTGGCGGAATTCGTTAGTGGCGATCTGCTTCGTCTCAAAACCGAAGTCGAAAAGCTTGCCACCTACGCCGCCGATCGCAAACTGGTCCGGCGAGAAGATGTCACCGCCCTGGTGATCTCTGAAAAAACTAGCACCATCTGGGAAGTCGCCGATCTGCTCGCAACTCGCCAGCCCAAAAAGGCCCTCGAATTTTTCGATCGCTTGCTGCGCGAAGGCGAAGAGCCCCTGCAAATGCTCGGCGCCATGGCCTGGATGTATCGCAAGCTCGTCGAAGCCAGTGAGATTCGCGGCGCCACCAATGGTTGGCAAGCGGCTCGCACTCTTGGCATGCGCCCCGAGCAAGCAGAACTGGCCATTCAGAGTTCCCGAAAAATTTCCAAAGATCGGCTGCTCTCCGGCCTCCGTGCCTTGCAAATTGCCGATAATCGCCTTAAAGGCGGCAGCGAAGATGCCCGCGCTGTCATGGAATTCCTGGTCGCCCAACTCGCCAGCAAAGCGGCGTAACTCGCTCGCTTCCCGCGTGTCCACGGAATCTACTTCGATGTGATCGTTCCCGCTCCCGGCACCCGATCCGAAAGCACCACTTCATAGTGCCGCGCCTTCCGGTCATACTCGGTCAAAACTTTCGCAGCTTCTTCCGCCACCACCGCTGTCTCTAAATCCACCCCTGCGAACAAGTGAATCGCGTCAATCGAACGCCAAAGCGTCTCCACCAGAATTTCCCGCTCATCTCCCACGTGCCGCACGTACAACGTCGCGCCCAAATACCCGGCCACGCCACGCAGTTCGGGCAAAACATTTCTCGCGAAATGTTCCCGATACAGCGGCCACTTTTCGTTCGTCGCGCGCGCCGACCAGATTCGCGCAATCTCCCGTGGCCCCGCCGAGATATTCAACTTCGGCGAAGATTCATTCCCTGTGACCACATTCCACGGCCGTACCTGCCATTTCTTTACCAATCCATTCACCACGTACGGATCTTCTTGCGCAAACTTCTCCGCAATGTGTTTGTCATTTACCTGGAATACCAGCAGCGCGCGATCCGATGGTTCCGCCAGTGCTCCGGCCAGAACTAGCTCACCGCTCGCATACGCCTCCGAAACCCGGCGCAGATGGTCTTCCCGGAACGCGCTCCGGCGCGAAACAAAATCCTCTACAACATCATAAAAAAGCGCGTAAAACGCCATGCTCTCGCCCTCCCACTTCATTTTCGCGCAAAACTTATGTATGTGCTGACGTGTTTACAGGAATCGGGGTCCGTAACCAGGGCAAGGTAAAACGTCCCTAAAATCGTCACCTTTGACTATTTTTCTGTGCGCTTACACGGCACGCATCATCCGCGTTCAATATCTACCGCAGACGCAGTTCTAAACCGTCACCAGCCAGCCGTGTGTGTCCGGCTCTTTGCCCGTCTGGATGTTCGTCAGCCGGGTATATATTTTCTTCGACAGAGAATCCGCCACGCCCGTCGCGATCTCCATATCCTTGCCGCGATATCCAATCGCCGCGATCGGCGCGATGATCGCCGCGGTGCCAATCCCAAATGCTTCCTGCAATTTCCCGCTTGCGTGCGCAGCCACAACTTCGTCCACCGAAATCGGCCGTTCTTCCACCGGCTGTTTCCACTCCCGCAACAGCGTCAGCACCGAATCCCGTGTCACCCCAGGCAGAATCGTTCCCGACAGCGCCGGCGTAATCGCCACTCCATCAATCACGAACATGATGTTCATCACACCGGATTCTTCAATGAACTCCCGGTCCTTCCCGTCCAGCCACATCACGTTGTGATAGCCCTTCGCTTGCGCCAGTTTCGCCGCCAGCAGCCCGCCACCATAGTTTCCCGCCGTCTTCGCATCCCCTGTTCCACCCACAAACGCGCGCACGTACGTCTCCTCAGCCAACAGCCGAATCGGTTGCGCAAAATACGGGCCGCCCGGTGAAGTGAAAATCGTGAACCGGTATCGCGACGCCGGCCGCACCATCAAGCTGTCATCCGTGCCGAAATACACCGGCCGTATGTACAGAGAACCGCCTTCCCGGTGCGGAGTCCACTCCCGATCCGTCCGCAGCAGCGTCATTAGCCCTTCCTGAAACACTGAAGCCGGAATTTCCGGCATCGCCAGCCGCGCCGCCGTGCGGTTCAATCGAGCGTGATTGGCCTGCGGGCGAAACACCGCAATGCGGCCATCTGCCGTGCGATGCGCCTTAAACCCTTCGAACAACGATTGCCCGTAATGCAGCGCCGTCGTCGCCGGAGAAAGTGACATCGGCCCAAACGGTATCACCCGCGCGTCGCCCCACAGCCCATCCGCATAATCCGCAACAAACATGTGATCGCTGTAATTCGTGCCGAACGGTGAATTCTCTCGCAGCTCTTCCGTGAGCCGTGATTGCGCCACCCGCGTGACGGCGATTTGTTCGGATGTCTGCAGGGCCATGGATTCTTCTCCTCAAACACTGCCAATGCTGCGCCAAGAGTGAGCGCGAACTCCTCGCCATTAAAGAGCCAATGTGGTCCGCAGGGAAGCGTAATTCGCACCCGCGTGTGGTCACTGGGGAACGCCGTTCGCCCATAAAAAAAGCGCTGGCATAGTCGCCAGCGCTATCTAAACTTCCAATCCGTTGTTTGTTCGAACTCTACCGTTACTTCGCGGCGCCCTTTGCTTGCAACTGGTTATACGCCAAGTTCAAACGCGATTTATAGCGGTTTGCGGTGTTCTCATGCAAAACACCCTTGGTGATCGACTGATCGATCGCCGACATCGTGGGATGCAGCAGATTCGTCGCCGCCGTAGCATCTCCCGCCGTAATCGCCGTGCGGAGGCGCTTCATCGCCGTACGCACCCGCGTGCGGTTCGCGCGATTCACTTCTGCTCGCTGCCGGGATTGCGCAGCGCGCTTCAATACTGACTTCTTTTTCTTCTTAATCTTGGTAGCCTGACCCTGCGCCATCTATCTATCGCTCCTTATCCATATACTTCAACCATCTAGTTTGCGGTGCCCACTCCGCTTTGTCAATCGACGTAATCCGGTGTAATCCAACCCGCTTGGGCCGCTTACCGTCAACAATCGACCTGATCACGACACCACTGATTCTGCGCCCCGCTGCAAAAGAAAAAAGGCCCGGAGGGGGACCGGGCCTTTCAGGGGGAGTGTTTTTGTTTTATCGCTTCTGATCGAAGGAAAGCGGGAAATCAAACACCAGGTTGCCGACCGGTACGCGCATCGACAGTTCGCGTGCATTCGCGTCGCGTTCAAACCACACCACACCGGTCGTTTTCTGCCCAGGCTGCAGTCTCGTCGGCTTGAGAGAGAGAGCCACGAGACTGCCAGCGTCACCCGCTTCCGGCTTGCGAGCGTCTTGCGAAACAAAGTAATCCTGCGTGTGGTACGAAGCGTATTGCAATGTCGCGCCGCTGCCAGACCGTTCTGCAACTGCGCTCGGCGATGGCTTCGCGTTCGACTGGGTCCACAACACCTGATGTTCCTTGGCGTGCGACAATTTCTTCGGGTCCTGCGAGCGCAGCGACTTCAATCCAGGCTTCAACTCATCCAGGCTCACCAGCGATGGAAACAGGTCCGCTGTCGAATCGCTGCCGTTCGAAACCGCTAAGCTGGTCCGAAATTTCCAGCCGGTATCTTCCAGCGAGACTTGCACCGTGATCCCGTCCGCCGTCACCGATTCCACCAGACGGCCGTTGCTCATAAACCGGTCGCAGCCCGGCGCGCCCGCTTCCCACCGCACTACGCCATTCACTGGCGTCGCGGAAACTGGTTGCACGTCCGCCGTTGGCGTCACGGTCGACGACGTCGCCAGGAAAATCATGGCCACATAGCCTTCTTTGCCATCCTGCGTCCGGACATGCGCCGTGTAGCCCTCGGCATCCGAGAGCACCGCCACGTTTTCGCCGCACGACAGAGAACGCACCAACCGTAGCGGCAACGCCTGTTCGGCATCCGAGGTCATCGGCACGCTGGTAACCGCCGGGCATTTCACCCATGCGTGTTGCACCGACGCCACCGCCCCCGAACCACTTCCTGTATTTTCCGCGCCCAGTGCAGGCAAGCTTGCCAGCAGGGCGGCGGAACCAAGCATGATGTGTCTGCGGGACATAATCATTGGCCGACTCCTCCCTCAAGAACCCCATTCCGAGTAAGATGTTCTTCGTAACGAGTAGAAGTTTTGCGGATAGGTAGTCCTGGGTCTATAGTTCGCGAGTACCAGAGTACAGGTTACGAGTGGTTCACTTCGCCACGCGCTGCTCTTCTCGCTTCCTTCACCACAATAGTTAGGAGATTCAGTTGCCGAAGATAATTGCCGCAGCAGCACTACTTTTTCTCTTCAGCTTTTCCGCTTCCGCGCAGCAAACTCCGCTGCCCAAGGAATCTCCAGAAAAAACCGCCGACTGCGTGGATCTCACCGCAGAAGTTAAAAAAATGGAGGGTTGGGAGAAGGTATCCCGAGACTGGCCAAATCTGGCCCGCTATCGTGAAGCCAACACCGCCGTTCCCCCTCTCGCAAAAGACGAACAGCGCGTCGTTTTCATGGGCGATTCCATCACCGACATCTGGGGCAATCCGCAATTCGGCCCGTTCTTTCCCGGCAAGCCATACATCAATCGCGGCATCGGCGGCCAAACCACTCCTCAAATGCTGGTTCGGTTTCGTCCCGACGTAATTGAGCTCCATCCGAAAGTCGTCGTGATTCTCGCTGGCACCAACGACATTGCCGGAAACACGGGCCCCATGACCCTGGAAGAAACCGAACAAAATCTCGCCTCCATGACCGAACTGGCCCGCCAGCACGACGTGCGCGTCGTACTCGCCTCCGTCACGCCGGTCGTCGATGGTGTGCCGAATCCAAAAGGCGGCAAGTATGTGCAGACGGACAAGCGCCCGCCTGAATCGATCTTGAAGCTGAATGATTGGATCAAGAAATATTGTGCCGACTACGGCCACATTTATCTCGACTACTTTTCCGCCATGGTCGACGACAAGGGTTTCCTCAAGCCCGACTTAACCTTCGACGGCCTTCATCCCAACGCCGCTGGCTACGCCGTGATGGGCCCCATGGCAGAAAAAGCCATCCAGGAAGCGATGGCCAAGAAGCCTTGACTCCCTCTGGCTGCAGGGTGCGCCATATTCCGTAGTTGCGTAT
>Ga0070762_10000867_pt1 | contig 13392 bp, 9 predicted proteins | sample HubBroMetageREF2_FD_66726 | JGI IMG/M metagenome (GOLD analysis project Ga0070762, IMG submission 66726) | Reference soil microbial communities from the Hubbard Brook experimental Forest, New Hampshire, USA - Hubbard Brook CCASE Soil... | ecosystem: Environmental > Terrestrial > Soil > Temperate...
GTCTTGGCCACCTACTTCAATATGGTATTGGCTCCCAACAAATGCGAATCCCTTCCCAAGCTCCAAAACTAAATCTCGCAAGTGATCAATCAGGCCTCTTTCGAGGTCACGCTCCAACATTTCGGGACCTAGCATCAGGAAGTCGAAGTCGTAGGGGTCCTTGATGAGCTGTTGGGCCAATTCGGATTGAGCTGGCGGAAGGGTGCGACTGAAATTTGTTAACGCCTTTCCTTGCCGAGAATACAGCTAACTCTCGATCTGGTGAACCAGCACGTTCCGACTCCAACCACTGTGGACGGCTTGTCGCGCATACCAAAGGCGTTCAGAATAAGTACGGGCAGAACTATAATTCTCCGCCGAACGGCAGGCTATTCTGATCCCTGATTGTCTCGGCTACGCCAACTGGTGTCCGTACTTTTAGGATGACTTTTTCAGTTTCTTGATTAATTGTTTTAGGTTAGCCATCTCGGCGGCTAAAGATTTTCTATACTCTTCGTCGTCCATCTGGCTCTTTGTTGACCTGCGAACAACCGAACGAATTCGCGCAATTAGTTCGGCTGGGTCAAAGGGCTCCAGGATATAAGCGTCCGCGTCACCTTGAAAAAAATTCACTCTGGCATCTGTGTTTTTTTCTCGTCCTATAACGAGTATAGGTATGGTGGGGGCGACCCTTCTTATCGAAACACACAAGTCTTTAATTTCATCGGATTCGTGGGTGAGTACGACAGCACTCGGGGATTCAATGACAACAATCTTAATCGCATTAAAATCCAGGGCGTAACGGACCTGGTAATCCGCTTTTAACAAATCCCAAACAACTAAATGCTCATGGGCGCCTTTTGAACCAACTACCAAGATTGTGTCAGCCACGGAAGTCAACCCTTAGCAAGAATCATGGATCTCGCTCTGAGTTTTGTTGTCATGGCGTTGTAAAATCGTTATAGCGAAAGTGATTTTTGTTAAAAACGATGAGCTCCGCTCTCGATGGCCGATAAGTCCCTCACAGACAACAGGGGTTTTGGCTCATGATCAAGCACTGATCACACGTGGCCTTTGAGTGCGCAAGCGTCACACACGAGGGGCTAGATTGAATCAACTCACTCTCCACTATAGGCCCGCGGCTCACCCAAGCTACCTGCGGGAGGCAAGTGCCGAATAAACGCGACGGTGGACCAAATTTCGTCGTCGGTAAGAATCCCGCGGGACGCGGGCATTCCTGACGGCCATAAACCATTGTTGATGATCCAGAAGAGTTGTCCGTCGGAATAACTCTGCACCTCTTTGGAGGCAAGCGACGGCACCGGGGGAGACATGCTCTCCGCAAACGGTACCCCAGTATTTTGGCCGTCGAGTCCGTGGCACGCATAGCAGTAGTGGGAAAACGTTTTTTGGCCCTCTGCCGTGTTATCAACACTGGATTGTGATGGGTTACGCAGTTGCTTGCCTCCGACCAGCAACTTGTGCTTCGCGAAGGTTACAATTCGAGCTTCCCACTTCCCGGGCGACCGTGCTTGAATTCCGTGCCCCAGCAACGCTGCTACTACCGAGAAAAGAAGGACAATACATGAGGCCAGAAAGATGGCCACGTACCTGGCCATGGCAACTCGACTGCTCATGGAACCACATCAATCTGCAACATCATCGACCCGTGTCCTTTACCGCAAAAGTGCGCGCACTTACCGGTAAAGTGCCCGACTTCTTCGGGTGTGATCTGAATCTCGGTATCCTTCCCTTTCTTCACTTCTGTTGTCTTGATATTCATCTCCGCGACTTTGAGACCGTGTGTAACATCGGTGCTGCGTAACACCAATACCACCGGCTCACCCTTCTTCAGCGTAATCACATCCGGTTTGTATGTGAACCTTGACGCGACGATTTCTATCCGTTTGGGCGAGTCCCCCGTTCGGCCGGCGGAAATCCCGCCGCAAAGCACCGTAAAGCCCAGCAACGCTGCTGGTCTCAATACCTTCATCTTTTTCTCCTGCAATGTTGGATTATGGTGCGAGAAACTCAACGATCAGTTTTTCATCCTCTGCCGTGAGCATAGCTCGGACGCGCATGTGTCGCACCACCGCACGCACCTCCCTGGGCGAAATACTTTCTGGCGGGTTATGACAACGTCCGCAGTTGGTCTGGAAGCGTTTTTCACCTTCGTTGGAGGCAGGCGCCGTCTGGGCGCTACGCTTGGCGTCAGGCTTATCACTCTTTGGCGTAGCCGAACTGTTCGTCTGTGCGATCGACCAGGACGCCATAAATAATGAGCTGATCAGACTCAGGAAAACGAAGTTTTTGCGTTTCATTTGGATTCACCCGGCCATAGTGGAAACAAGAATCGATAGGTAATGCCAAATTCCCACACGTTGAAGTCCGTTGACCGTGAAACATATTCACGGCCGTAGCTCGCATTGAGTCTTACTTCATGTGGCAGGTAATAGTTCAGTCCAAACTCCGGACGGCGCACGTTCGTGGCGGGCAATGAATCACCGGGAATATGTTGCGACCGAAAAAATTGCTGCATGCGAAATACTGGTTCAAGGCGTCCCAATGGCGAACTTGCGCCGCCGAGTTGCGATAGCCGGTAGGCTCCCTGAATCCAATAGCCGTGCCCGCTTGGGGAATGCGCCCATTCACCTTTAACTCCAAGCGGCACACGGTACGGGATCCACGAAATATCATTCCCAAAGGAGTTCATGCGTTGAGGTTGTAGTTGCCTCTGATACGACATCCCCACTTCAAGTCGAGTGCCTGGAAGAAACACGCCCGCTCGCCCTCCGGTGCTGCGCTGGGACTCAAAATGTGAAACCGTACTCAAGGTTGAAAAATATGCGGTGTAGTTCACAACATACTTGTCATTCGAAAGCAAGGCGCCGCGCACCATGAATCCGTCGCTGTACCCTCCCGCCGTGCCAATTGGGGCAATTAACGGGGCATCTTGAAACTTATTGATCCATATCGCGCTGATTCTTTCGTTGAATATTCCAAAAGGAGTTAGAAAGCGTCCGCCCGTAATGGTCATCCACGAAGTCGCGTTGTAGTCTACTTGCAGATATTCTAACGTCCCGAAAAAAGTGCCCTGATAGGGGCCAGATGTACCGTCCTGCCGCGCAATAAACTCCCGCAAGTCTGCCCTCGATTCAATCAGCCAACGGTCTCCGAGGGGAACCGCCAGAACGGGAGCCAGGACGGGTTGAAGAAAAGTTGCGCCACCTTGCGTCGAACTGAAGAAGGCAGCGCCTCCTGAAATAATCGGGACATCCGGTTGCTGAGCAGTGACCACCCCTGCTCGCAGGAAAACAAGCATGGAGATCACCAATAAAGGGGCTGGTCTGCAGAACTTCCATCTCACAGTCATCATTAGTCGATTTCGCCCAAGAACCCAATGGGACTTCAGGCGACTCGCCTCCTCCCTTTTACAATTTGAGTGAAACGACTGGCTTCATTTGTCACCAACAGGTCATGAGACTGTAAATTTTATTCTGTCAACGTGAGAGCGCGGACCGCTAAACGAAATGCTCTTCAAGACCTCCGAGAGTCAATACAAAAGCGTTGCAAAGAAGTGACACCGCAGTGACAAGTACGGGCCAGTCGCAATTTATTGTTGGCGAAGTTATTGCGTTGCGTTGGGGACGTTATGAGACGTGTTCATAGTTGTCTGGCGATTGTAGGATCTAGAAGTGTGCCCGGCGTATTAAACGGGCCGCGACTACAGGGTTTTCTGTACGCCAACCGGCAATTTCTCTTGCGCGGCTTCCTGGCGTTGTGTGCTTTCCTAGGGGCAATCGCCGCAACGGATGCGCAGGCACCCGGAACAGGAGCCATCGCTGGAACCGTCTTGGATCCGAGTGGCGCATTCGTGCCCAATGCGCAAATCAGTCTGAGGAACGAAAAGACAGGACTTTCCCGATCACTTTCTACGGGGTCGGAAGGAGTATTTCGCGCGACACTTTTGATTCCCGGAAGTTATTCAATCGAAGTAACTGCGGGCGGATTTGGGACACAGACGCTGCGTTCGGTACCGGTGATTACAAGTGAAATTACTCAGATTGAATTCAAATTGAAGTTAGGTGAGACCTCCGCGTCGATCACCGTCGAAGAATCTCCAGAGTTGATACAGACGCAGAGCGCCACCCTAGGCAGAGCCACGGGTGAGAAGACGATTGTTTCTCTGCCGCTTGCAAACCGAAATTTTTCGCAAATACTCGCGCTGTCGCCCGGCGTGGTGGTGGAAGTTCCGAATGCAGGCGCGTTCGGGAGGAATACACAAAACGTATCAGTCAACGGTGCAAAAACTACCGCCAACAATTTTCAGTTTGATGGAATAGACGCTAACAACATGTCCGAGAATTCCGCTTCAGGATTCGACCCTGAGGTGGGCATCGCGATTCCTGCGCCAGACACAATCGCCGAATTCAAGGTGCAAACGGGAATGTACGACGCGGGATATGGACGCAGCTCCGGCGCGAATGTAGACATCGTGAGCAAGAGTGGCACCAACGAACTTCATGGCACCTTGTGGGAATTCTTTCGGAACGACGCGCTGAACGCGAATGACTTTTTCCTCAATCGCAACGGTCAACCGCGGCCCGTCCTTCGCCAAAACCAGTTCGGCGGAGTTATCGGCGGTCCGATCATCAAGCAAAAGACGTTCTTCTTCGGATCCTATCAAGGCAGCATTCAAAAAAATGGCCAAGCGCCGGGCGCACTGCAGAGTACCTTTCTTCCTCCTCTTACAAACGATCGCTCCGCTGCCGCTCTGGGAAAACTCTTCGCTGGACAGACAGGTGCGTTCGGCGGAGTGCCTGTGGCCCCCGACGGTTCAAACATCAATCCGGTCGCACTCGCCCTTCTGAATTTCAAGCTCCCGAACGGAAGCCTTGCCATACCCAATCCTCAGACCATTCTTCCTACCGGAATAGGCCAGTCCACTTATTCTTTTCCAGGCAGCTACCGGCAGGACCAGTTCACGGTCAATCTGGACCAGTATTTTTCCCAACGCAATCAGCTCTCAGGTCGATTCTTTTACTCACGGGAAACAACAGACGAACCTTTTACTCCGTTTGCCGCCACGGTGCCGGGCTGGGGAACCCATCAGCCAGAACATAACACCATGTTTGTTCTATCTGACACACATACCTTCAATTCCGATCTCACGAACGTGGCGCGCTTCGGTTACATGCGATTCAACGGTCTGCAGACCGGCGACGACCCTATCTCTGCCAGCGACGTGGGCATTGCCACGCCCTCTGGCCTTCCGGTAATTCCGGGCATGCAGATTCAAAACTTGTTCACCATCGGACCGTCAGGCCAGCCGTTTTATTTTCAGAATACCAACACCTTCGTCTGGCAAGACACAGTCTCTATTGTGAGAGGCAGACATAGTCTTCGAATGGGTGGCGAGGCGAAACGTCATCAATTGGTTTTGAATGTACCTTTTACGACCGCGGGATTTCTCCTCTTTCAGAGTTTCCCGGACTTCCTACTCGGACAGAGTGCGGCACAAAATGGCAGCAGCGAGAGCAACCTCTTCGAAAGCGTGGGCGCCTCAGGACTTTTCCGGAAAGATCAGCGCTACACGGATTTCGCCGGGTTTATCCAGGATGACTACCGCGTAACGCCGCGACTGACCGTCAATGCCGGGCTACGCTATGAATATTTTGGCCCTCCGACGGAAATCCATGGCCATCTCTCAAACTTCGATCCGAGCATTGCGACTTCTCAAGTGTCTCCGGGAGGAAGTTTCACAGGATTTCTACTGCCGTCCAACTACAACGGAGCCGTGCCTGCGGGGCTGACGAAAACTCCGAATAGCGGCTTCTGGAATTCGGACTACAAAGACTTGGGCCCGCGGCTTGGATTCGCGTATCGGCTGTCCACCAGTAAACCAGTTGTGGTGCGTGGCGGCTACGGGATTTACTACGAGCGGCTATCCGGCGAATTGGTACTGCAGAATGTCGGACAGCCACCCTTCGCTTTAACTCAGTCTCTGATTGGCTCGCTAAATTCCGCGGCAACTCTGCAACAACCGTTCGCGCCACCGTTGCCACCGAATTCCGCTTTTCCGGTCTTCATTCCTCGTACTCCGGACAGCGCACTTTTTCTGGCTAGCATTGCACGATCCATTCGTAGTCCGTATACACAGCAATACAACCTGAACGTTCAAATGGAAATCGCGCACGATTTTCTGTGGCAGGTAGGTTACGTTGGTTCGAAAACCACTCATCTTTCGGGCTGCATGCAATTCAATCAAGCTCTAATCGCCACTCCAGAAAATCCCGTTAATGGCCAAACGACGACGACCAACGAGAACGTCGCTCAGCGAGTGCCGTTCCAAGGAGTCGCGGGCGGTTCGTATATCTGTGAAACGACTTTTAATGCCAACTACAATTCACTGCAAACCAGTTTGACCAAACGGCTCAGTCACGGGCTGGACTTCCTAGCCAGTTACACGTTTTCGAAATCGCTCGACAATACCAGCGGGACCGGCGGCCTCTCGTCTCTCGATCTCGATTTCCTGGGAAATGATCAAAGCAATCCCAGCAGCTCGCATGGTGTCAGCGATTTCGACCGCAAGCACCGATTCGTCGCCAATTTTGTCTATCAAGTTCCTGCGTTGCAGAGAGGGCCCGGATTTATCCGTCCCATTTTCTCCAACTGGCAATTCTCTGGTGTCATGGTTCTGCAGACCGGCCTGCCCATCACGGTTATCGACAGCACCGCAGGCTCGGTGTTCGGAAACCAGGTAGGCTTTTCGCGGGCAGAATGTACTGGTGCGAATCCGGCCTCTTCGGGCTCGGTCACTTCCCGACTGAATGGTTATTTCAATCCCGCCGCTTTCGCTCCTCCGCCCACGATTGGCGATGGCACTGGTTTTGGGAACTGCGGCGTAGGCATTTTGCGTGGACCGTCACAACGGAATCTCGATTTCGGAATACTACGAAGCTTCCCTATCCACGAGCGAATCGCCCTCGATTTCCGCACGGAATTCTTCAACTTCACGAATACCCCGAAATTCGGTCAGCCCGTAAACGATTTCGCGGCGGGCCCGGCGTTCGGCGTGATCACCTCGACCAGCGGTAATCCGCGGATCGTGCAATTCGCATTGAAGCTGCAGTTTTGAAATTGCGAGGGCAAGGTCGGACGAATCTCGGAGTCTAGGGTCTTCTAGCACAGTACATATTGGGGGAAATCGATACGATCATGAAACTACAAATCTCGTCCGGCGATCCTTTACTTTATGATTTTGAATTACCTTTGTCCGCAACTTATTATTTCCTAGGCTTTCCGATTCAAATCTTCACCAACTCGCCCGACGTCCTTGCCGCAGCTGAGGAGAGTTGGGGTATGTTCGACAACACCCAACACGTACCTCCGCTCCAAATCAAAATTGGAGTGTTACCCGGCAGTTCCAACGAACTCCCTCACGCCCCGGTAGTCCGAGGCCGAGGTCATTTGCTGACGCAAGTCGCCGACTCCGAGAATTTTATGGTTATGGACGCGCGCCAAGGCCTCGCATTCGGCTGGGTGACCGAAGCTGCAGCTTCCAACCTTGCGTACCTCAGATATTACTTCGTTGAAGGTACGGCGTGGATGCTCCTCGAATCTTTGTACCTTACGTCAGTGCATGGCGCATGTGTGGTACTTAATGGACACGGCGTCTTGCTGTGTGGCGATTCCGGTGCAGGTAAATCCTCACTCGCCTACGCTTGCGCGCAAAATGGCTGGAAGTTCCTGTCGGACGATTCCAGTTGCCTCATTCGGAAACGTCCAGGCCGCATCATCACTGGCAACCCGCGCCAAATGCGTTTCAGGGAGTCTGCAATCCAGTTATTTCCGGAATTGATCCACCAACGAGTCAGTCCTAAGGCAACAGGAGAAATGGCGATCGAATTAGCCACGGCTTCAAATCCGAAAATAGAAATGATTTCCGAAGCGTCCGTCGACTACATCGTGTTTCTCAATCGCTTTGACTCTTTGCCAGATGGTCTGGTTCGCTTCTCCAAGTGGAAAGCGCTCGACTGGCTTCGTCAAGTCGTCTGCTATGGCGATGAAAGCGTGCGCACAGCTCACTACGCTACCTTGCTAAACCTGCTGGCTGCCGAAGTCTTCGAGATGCGCTACAGCCAAATGGATTCTGCCCTACGTCTCCTCGAAATGTTAGTCGAGAGAGGTCCGGCGGTGGCCAACAAGGGTTTCGTCGTCGCCGAAGAGCGCCAGAATGCATGAAATTCCGGCATTCCTTCTTGACGCACTTCGCTTCCAAAATGGCCGCCAGAAAATGTTACGGCAAGTCCGTGATGCTGAATGGCAGCGGGTGTTGTCGGATTGGCACGTCGCACGCCTAACCCTTCCGCTACGCCAAGTCTGCGGCGATGAATTGCCCGCTTGGGTGCGAGAGCAGATCGACGTCTCCATCGCGAAAACGAACTTGCGATTTGAACGAATTAAGTCCACTTACTTACGGTTAGCAGAGAACCTTCAGCAGGAGGGTATTCCTCAATTGGTCATCAAGGGCTTTTCGCTCTGGCCCGGCTTCACCGAGCACCCAAAATATCGACCGCAGTCTGACATAGACCTCTATATTCCCCCCGAGAAGGTGTTCCACGCTCGCGATTCCCTCCTAACGCTGGGTTACCGAACCCAATCTGCAGCCGGTAAGCAGGTCTTCGTTGAGCACTTGCCTGCTTTGCAGCCGCCGCACTCGTGGGTTTGGCAAGGGGACAACTTCGATCCCACCATTCCCATTTCGCTCGAACTTCATTTCTCTTGGTGGGACAAGCTCACCACTCGAATCCGCCCCAAGGGACTGAAAGATTTCTGGCCGCGCCGCCAGCAGCGCGAAATCGACGGAATCCGTTATATCGGACTCGCGCCCGCCGACAATCTGGGCTACACGGCGATCAATCTTCTTCGCACAACTCTGAGAGTATTCCCTGCCCCGGAACAGGTGTACGGGCTGGCCCGCTTCTTACACCTGCACCGCGATGATCACGCTCTGTGGTCACAATGGCGGACTCTACACCCCGATTCACTCCGCCGACTCGAGGCGATCACTTTTCGTTTAGCTCAGGACTGGTTCGCATGTCGCCTATCGGATGAGGCTCAAGATGAAGTCAATCGCCTACCATCGCCGATTCACAGATTTCTGGCCCATTTTTCCAAATCATCGCGGTCGCCCGGCTTTGGAGCCATGAAGGACGGCCTCTGGTTGCATTTGGAGCTTTTAGAATCGCGCAAGGATAAGGCGGCAGTCTTTTTCCAACGGGTGGTGCCCATTCGTGCGCACGCAATCCGAGAGGTACTTGGCGACGAACCTTTGCCGCAGCAGCCCTCTTGCAACCACGATGTGACTTCGCACGCAATCACACCCAAATGGCATAGCGTCAAAAACGCGGGCCATTTTATCGCGCGTAGTATCCGTCACAGTGCTCTTCTTCCGATTACGCTAGCACGCGGGTTAGCTTATGGGCTCTCGCGCAAGAATCTGGGCACGCAATTTTGGACCTTCTTCGCCGCCTCGTTTTGTTTCGACCTCGGGATGACCATGTATTTCTTTCTCTACAATATTTATTTGCTCGACCGCGGTTTCAAAGAAGATTTCCTCGGATGGATGTTGAGTGCCATGAGCATTGGTGGCCTCGTTTGCACTATTCCTGCCGGCTTTCTAATCCAACGACTGGGTATCCGAAAATCTTTGCTGTTCTGTATCACGACGTTGTCCGCGGTTTTGGCTGCGCGTGCCTTGTTTGAGCCGAGTTCCGCGATTCTTGGCTTAGCGCTTTTGGGCGGATTTCTCACTACCATTTGGGCGGTAGCCATTTCCCCGGCCATCGCGCTGCTCACCGATGAAGAGAGCCGCCCGCTTGGCTTCAGTGTGGTCTTTTCCTCGGGCATCGGCGTGGGAATTGTGGCCAATCTTGCAGCTAGCCGTCTACCTTCCTTCTTGATGCACTTTAATTCTGCCATTTCCGCAACTCGCAGCAAGCAAATCGTTCTCTTGATCAGTTCGGCGATTGTGGCTCTCGCTGTCGTGCCACTGTTCCGACTGAAAGCCAATACGCCACCTGCCTCGGAAAAAAAGGTTTATCCGTGGAATCCATTTCTGCTGCGCTTTCTACCCGCCCTGGCGCTGTGGAGTCTAGTCACTGGCTCACTGAGCCCGTTGGCAAACGTTTACTTCCAGCAGTATTTGCACACGTCGTTGTCGCGCATGGGCATCATCTTCTCGTTCTCCAATCTTCTTCAGGTACTCGGAATCCTTATCGCGCCTTTTATCTTTCGGAAGCTAGGAATCGTCACCGGCGTCGCCAGTACGCAACTCGTTGCCGCATTACTGCTCGGCTTTCTTGCGGTCATCAGCAGTGGACTGCCTGCGGCGTTTGTCTACGTAGGCTTCACCGGATTTCTCTGGATGAGCGAGCCAGGGTTGTTCAGCCTGCTGATGAGCGGCGTGCCGCAGGAACAACGAACCGGCGCTTCCGCATTGAATTTTCTGGTGATTTCTCTGGTGCAGGCCGGAGCCGTTGCCGCGACAGGCGCTTCGATAGCACGTTTCGGTTATCCCACGGTTCTCGGAGCTATATCAGTTCTCGCCGCGATTGCAGCGACGGCCTTCTGGATACTCCTGGAACCGAGAAGTCCGGTAGACGGCATCAACCCATTGACCGCTCACGTACCGAGTGAGCACTAGATCCAGCAATGCTTCTCGCCTTGCGTAGCAAAGCCACATACAGGCAAAAGGCGACGCTCGACATTACGATCGATAGAACCCGCAGCCACCCCGTGTTCGTAAACGTTCCGTGCAAATCAAGGCGGCCGCGGCTGGCGACCACGAAGACCAGAAGCAGCGCAACCGGCCCAGTAGTTACACCGATGGCCAACCTCCATAGGAAACCGAGATGAACAATTGTCTCTGCCGGGACGAACAGCGCGATCGGAAGCGCCACCAGCAACCAGCCTACAAACGAAAAGAATCCATAGATCAAAAATATCTGTAGTGCCAGAGCAATCTGCTGGCCGGGCCGTCCCATGTGCAACGTTATGAGCTTCGAACGAAGCACAAACGCGTCCGCCAGCAAGATTAGCAGCAGAGCGACATTTCCTCCCATGAGGCCAACGAACGCGTATTTTGCTTGTGTCCAGCGCTGTCGCGAACTCGGTTTCATACCGTTCCGTCTGCATCCTCTTTGAACAGCGGATGGGGAATGAAGGGCCTGGGTGGGAGTTGAAGTTCCTTCTTACAAACGTCGCAACGAACCAAAAAACGTTCGCTCAGCGCAGGCACGTCTGCAATGGCATCGGTCTCGGCCTGTGGAATCCGATGCCTATAGTGCAAATTACGCCGAAAGGGACCCGCATAAGGGCAGAAGGAGGCGCAATTAGATTTGTCTTAAGAACGTCAGAAAGATGCAATCGATTTGTCGCCACTCCGCCCGAGGCGACCTATACCAGGTTCTTGGAGTCTTTGGTGTCTGTTTCTGCCCGAAATTGAACCTGAACGGTTGAAATGTTGGAAAGGGTTGAAACAGGCGAGATCGTGGAAATCGCCGACAGTCATGCGGTCTTTATGCATATTGCTGAAAACAGGGCAAGATGCGGAAAATGCCTAGGTGAGCATCCCCTCACTCTCACCTAAGGCAATCTAGAAGGTGGTTGGGGCATCACTTCGCATCCCCCTATAGCCCCGAGCTATAGGGCTCGTCCGATAAAGTATTGGACTTGTCCTGTCTCCCTCCTCCATTCTGGAGCCGGATCGGATCGCTTGGATCTAGGGTTGTCGATCCTTAGCTCAGAAGGGACTAGATCGCAACGCAGATGGGCTCGCCAAGCCAAATCCATACGCGGGCTCTTGTCGTAAGCGACGGTACGAACGACACTATGCTGTCGGGGAAGTTGCTGCCATGTGGAATTTGAGCACCGACAAAGTTCGCGATATTTTCGAACATGAACCCGGCGTCCTGGTTATCGACTCAGCCCAGCTTCCATGCTTTCTCGATCGATTCCTCTAGCTTTATTTGTCGGAACTTGACCCATGGTGAATAGTGCCGTTCCGTGATCCTGATTGAAGAATGGCCCAAGAGCACCGAAACGGTTTCGAGTGGAACCCCAGCCTTCAGCAGGTTCACTGAAAAGGTGTCCCGAAACCGGTGTGCGTGCCCGTTTATCCCGGCGAGCTCAAACACTTTGGCCAAACTCCTCTGCCAATCGGCTACCGTGGATTTCGGAACGCCGTTCCCCGACCAGAAAAAATATTTGCCGTTCGCGTTCAACCCTTCTAATTCTTCCGCGATCTTTTTCGGCAGAGACAGCCAGACGGGCTGCCCCGTCTTTAGCGTGTAGAGCAACAGTTTGTTTTCGTGGAGCTTGTCTTTTGAGAGCGTCGCCGCGTCCCTGATACGAAGCCCCGAGTAACGCAATAGATTGATGAACGCGCGAATGCGCTTTACGCTATCGACGCCGTAGATTCCTTTGTTTTTGGATAAACCTCCGTGCCCCAGAGGATTCTCTCGATTTCCTCGTCTGTGAACGGCAGTGTGGGGGTCGGCCGCGCAAGAGGGGCCTTAATGAGCTTTCCAGGATTTTCCGACGCCCAGCCTGATTCTATGCAGAACTTGAAGAATGTTCGCAGGCGCTCAAGTTTTTTCCGCGCCGAGACGGCAGCCATCCCCCAAGTTTCCCGGTACGCACGCATTTCCGCGAGCGATAGGGAACTGACCGATCGCTTGCCGAAACTATCTTTCAATTCTGTGGTGAGGAGTGCGTATTTATCGACTGACGCATCCAAAAGTTTGCGAGCCTGACAATCCTTCAGGAATTCCTCGCAAGCGAGAGCAACGGTCCTGTCTTCGTACTTGCCCGACCCACCTTCCCAATCGCGAACCAGCTTCTGCGCGGCCTCCCAGTTTCTGAGGTCGAGGGATTTCTTCAACCATATTCCGTGCAGCGTGCCTTGGGCCCAGATCGGGCATTGGCATTTTTTCTGGGTCCGCAGTGTGTGCGGACAAGCCTTCAATCAATATTATAAATGGTGGAGGCGGGGGGAGTTGAGGCACTATCACCCTACTTGGATGAAGGGAATAATGAAAACATTGGCCATTAGCAATCCTCAGAATCGCCAAAAACCTCTCACTTGTCAGAAACCGGTACAATTTACGGTACATTGTGAGGACGGTACTCTTCACGTCAGGAAGTTCTACTTTCCTGGAATTTTGTGAGCAGCGATTGCAAGAGCGTTTCCCAGTTGTGCAAAACACGCCTCGTCATCACTCTATGATCTGCCCCAACCCCAACTGTCGCCGTCTCCTCGTGCCCGTAATCAATATTTAATTTCGTCTCGCCGTCTTCTTGGAACACAGCGCGGATCGTGGCGTCCACTTTCCGACCGTCGTGCAGTTT